>WNGL01007709.1_pt1 | contig 17015 bp, 13 predicted proteins | sample 5400591 | NCBI WGS metagenome assembly WNGL01 (sample SAMN13153377, study PRJNA577476) | soil metagenome | isolation source: 80 cm soil or saprolite under Garry oak tree replicate 1 | place: USA:California | collected 2016-06-15
ATGCTGAGCGCGTGGGTCCACGACAAACCAGGACCGATTCCCGCGCCTCAATTTAGCGCGGAGGACCTGATCGCCTATGTCAGGGCCAACATCGAGCATCAGGCGGTCACCACGATCAATATCGGAATATACCAGGATGGCACAGTTGAACAGACCTCTATGGACATGATGCGCCAGTTGCGGCGGGCAATCAGAGGGAAGTGACCAGCGCAAGCGGTCTCCAATATTTAACCACTTGCTGTTGGTTTGTGGGGGCTAATTTACTGCCGTTCCGGGGACTTGAAGAACGGACTGGCGGAATTGCTTGAGGCACAAAAGCTGGCGCTCAAGGACGCTGACATAGAACAGGCAATCCGTATGATACAAAGCCCACGCGAAGTCCGATCTTCCGGGGACCCGCGGTAAAGGGACCGCAAGGCTTTAGTTTTCCGGTTGTGCATTCGTTCAGTAAGGAGATACAGAATGTTTCTATTTCAGGGTTGTAGATCGAGCGGGACTGCTATCATTCTGCTGTTGTGTTTTCTTGTTTCCCCCTGTCTACAGGCGCAGTCCCCTTCGCACTACGAACCAAGACTCGAATCGCTCGACAAGCATCCGCTTCCTCAATGGTATGCCGACGCAAAACTCGGGATATTCATTCACTGGGGTCTTTATTCCGTTCCTGGTTGGGCGCCGCTCATTCATCCTGAACATGACTTCACTTCACCGGACTACATCACACACAACCCCTATGCAGAATGGTATTTGAACAGCATGCGGCTCGAGGGAGCACCGACGAAGGCCTACCATCGCGAGCATTATGGCGCTGACTACGATTACTACAACTTTGCTCCAATCTTCAACCGGGAGATTCAAAAGTGGAATCCGGACACCTGGGCTAAAATATTCCACGACGCTGGCGCGAAATATGTCGTGCTCACCACCAAGCATCATGATGGATTTACGCTCTGGCCCAGTTCGACGCCAAACCCTAAACTACCAGCCGAACGGCAGCATGCTGCGCGCGACCTCGTTGGTGAGTTGACTGCTGCCGTCGGCAAACAGGGTTTGCGCATGGGCCTCTACTACTCCGGCGGCTACGACTGGACGTTTGTCCCTGGCCCTATCCGTGGTCCCGCTGATTATGAAGCGGTGAAGCCGCAAAGCGAGGTTTATGGCAAATACGTTGACGCGCACATGCGGGAGCTCATCGAGCGCTACCATCCAGCGGTGCTTTGGAACGACATCGACTATCCTAAGTCCGGCCATCCTCTACAGATTATGGCGGAGTACTACAACACGGTCCCGGACGGCGTCATCGACGACCGCTTCGGCGTCAAACACTCTGATTTTATATCTCCGGAGTACGTGACCCTGGACAAGATCAGTCCCACCAAGTGGGAGGAGTGCCGTGGCCTCGGGCGCTCTTTCGGCTATAACCGCGCCGAAGGTGAAGCCGAGACCATCGCTCCAGCCGATCTGATCTATCTATTGGTGGACATTGTGAGCAAGAATGGAAACCTTCTGCTCGATGTAGGCCCGGAAGCGGACGGCACCATCCCTCCGGTCCAAATGGATCGTTTGCTTGCACTCGGTGCGTGGCTTCAGATGAATGGCGACGCCATCTATGGCACACATCCGTGGAAACGAGCTGCTGGCGAGACCGCTGAAGGCATTTCCGTCCGTTTCACCGAAAAAGATTCTACAGTTTATGCGACCCTCCTCGGCCAGCCAAAGACAACGGGCCTCACGCTCAAATCTCTCTCCCTGAAGGTCGGCTCGCAGATTTACCTGCTTGGCCAGACAACTCCACTTAGTTGGTCTCAACAGGGCGACGCCATCAAGGTCAGTTTGCCCGCTACTCTTCCAGGACGCTACGCGAACGTGCTGAAAGTTATAGGACCTTTGTCCTGAGCCATTCGGAGGATTGGTGGGAAATGAAGTCTCGTCCCATTGACAACTCGGAGGGGCAACTCCGGTGCAAGGGCTATAGGATAGGCGATGAATGATGCGCATTGATGCTCATCAACATTTCTGGGTTTATAACCAACGCGAATACGCTTGGATTGATGATTCGATGGCATCGCTGCGTCGTGATTTCCTTCCGAATGATCTAAAGCCCGAACTAGAGCGCAACGGATTTCAGGGATCTGTGGTAGTTCAGGCGCGGCAGACGCTGGAAGAGACTCGATGGCTTCTCGAACTGGCCACAGACACTTCGTTCATTCTTGGTGTGGTCGGATGGGTTGATCTGCGGTCCCCCGGCGTCCGTTCGCAATTGGAAGCTCTTGCAGGAAACCCCAAGCTGGTTGGGATTCGCCACATCGCGCAGAGCGAACCAAACGATCGATTCCTGGTGCAACCGGAATTCCTCCGGGGCATTTCCTTGCTTGGAGAGTTTGATCTCGCCTATGACATACTCATCTATCCCAAGCATCTTCCTGTGGCGGCGGAGTTCGTGAGACGCTTCCCTCGCCAACGCTTCGTTTTGGATCACCTTGCCAAACCGCTGATTAAGAGCGGAAACCTTCGCCCTTGGGAGCGCGGAATGCGGGAGCTGGGGACATTTCCGAACGTCTTCTGCAAATTATCTGGATTAGTGACGGAAGACGACTGGCAGAACTGGAAGCCTGAGCATATTGCTCCATATATGGATGTCGCCTTCGAATCCTTCGGACCCAGCTTGGCCCGTATGCACGTTAGCCGCCTCATATACGCGCGCCATCAATCTGGTGGAGAGTTACCTCAGCCAGCACGCAACCGAGGTGCAAGAGGCTTGATAACGAGGGTGCGCTCGTAGTGGGAAATAGGGTTGAGCTAAAGGGGCAAGAAGACTTCATCCCCTGGAAAAGAGGCCTTTCTCTCTGACATATCAAGACACCCATACGAAGAGTTTCCGACTGGACGGCAAAGTCGCCGTTGTAACCGGTGGCGGTAGCGGCATTGGACGAGCCATCGCCCTGAGATTCGCGGCGAATGGTGCCACGGTTCGCATTCTGGACCTGAATGAACAAGATGCGACAGCAGCTTGCCAACAAATTACTGCCGAGGGCGGAAATGCGTCGGCACTTCCATGCGACGTAACGAACCAGAAAGAAGTGACTTCTCGATTCGATGAACTCTCCGGCACAGGGCCCATTCACATTCTTGTGAACAACGCAGGTGTTTCGCACATCGGGTCGCTGGAAAACACGACGGATGCGGACTTCGAGCGCATTTTCCGAGTGAACGTGAAGGGATTCTATAATTGCATGTTCGCTTCCATTGGGCACATGAAAGCCAGCGGCGGCGGCGTGATCCTGAATATGGCTTCCATTGCGGGATCCTCTGGTCTTTCCGACCGCTTCGCTTATTCGATGAGCAAAGGCGCCGTGATCGCTATGACGTACTCCGTTGCAAAAGACTATCTGAGTTACAACATTCGGTGTAATTGCATCTCCCCGGCCAGGGTCCACACGCCATTTGTTGATGGCTACCTGCGAAATGCTTATCCCGGACGAGAAAAGGAAATGTTCGAGAAACTGTCCAAAGCGCAACCCATCGGGAGAATGGCTGAGCCGGATGAAGTGGCCTCGCTGGCCCTCTTTTTGTGTTCGGATGAAGCATCCTTCATCACCGGCGCGGATTATCCCTTGGATGGCGGTTTTTTTAACTTACGAGGCTAACCCATCGACCTGCAGCTAAAAGATAAAGTCGTGATCGTCACCGGTGGCGCAAAAGGGATCGGTGCTGCTATTACACGTGCCTTGGCGCAGGAACGTGCGGTCCCTGTGATTCTGGACCGCGACACTGCCGCGGCGGATAGTCTGCGCACGGAGTTGAGCCGCCATGGCTCGGTCAGCCACTTTATCGAAATTGATCTTTGCTCCGCGGCCGACTGCGTCGCGGCAATCGAACGCACGCTCAGCGTAGCCAACAGACTCAACGCGTTGGTCAACAATGCCGGCGTCAACGATGGTGTGGGCCTCGAAAAGGGTGGACCCGAAGAGTTTGCTGCGTCGCTCGGGCGCAATCTGCTGCACTACTACAATATGGCGCATTATGCGCTGCCCTCGCTCAAGGCCGCAAAGGGAGCTATCGTCAACATCGCCTCCAAGGTAGCATTCACGGGGCAAGGCGGCACTTCCGGCTACGCCGCATCAAAAGGAGCAATCCTTGCCCTGACCCGGGAGTGGGCCGCGGAGTTATCGCCCAGTGGCGTCCGCGTCAACACGATTGTCCCGGCGGAAGTCATGACGCCCCTTTACCGACAATGGCTCGACACTTTTCAAAACCCCGACGAAAAGCTGGCTGCTATCGTTGCGAAGATCCCGCTGGGTAAACGAATGACCACAGCTGAGGAGATCGCGGCAATGACGGTATTTTTGATTTCCGCTAAATCTGGGCATACAACCGGTCAGCATGTCTTCGTGGACGGTGGTTACGTCCACTTGGACCGTGCCTTAACGTAATGTGAATTCATCCCTTGCTTACTATGCTCTTCTTTCTGCTGACGGGCGACAAGCGGATCCTAGGTTCCAAGGTCCGTGTTGTGGAATGAATAGAGACCAAGTCGCGAAAATTGGAGCGAGCACAACCAAATGAACCGGCGCTTCTGTTTGACACTGGACCTGAAGGACGATCCGAAACTGATCGCGGAATACCGGCGATATCACGAAAAAATCTGGCCCGAAATCACGCGGAGCATCAAGGACTCTGGTATTGAAGCCTTGGAGATTTATCTGTTCGGCGCGCGCATGTTCATGATCATGGAAGTGAATGAACATTTCTCTTTCGAAGCCAAGGGCAGGGCCGATCAATCCAACCCGAAAGTGCAGGAGTGGGAAAATCTGATGTGGAGGTTCCAGCAATCATTGCCCCAGGCGAAACCCGGGGGAAAATGGCTGCTGATGGAAAAAATTTTCGACTTGGAGAGCTGACCTTCTTTTGTTATGAGGGCGATTCAAGTTTCTGAAACAAATCTGTCGAAGCTAAGGCTCGGTACGAACTCACCGAGGAACCGACGTTGACCTCACCGATGACTAAGCTGTCCCGTGCAGCTATCTCTTCCCGTGTCGTGAGCATCGCGGATCTCCGGTCCCTAGCCCGTCGCCGATTGCCGACGGCGGTTTTCGACTACCTGGACGGTGGTGCCGAAGGTGAGGTCACACTGCGCGAGAATTGCCGCGTGTTCGAGGACGTCACGTTTCGGCCACGTCAGGCCGTGACTGTGCCTGGGTGTGAGTTGTGTACGCGTTTCCTGGGGTTAGAACTATCTTTTCCCGCCCTGCTGGCGCCCGTAGGCTACAGCCGCCTGATGCATCCCGCTGGCGAAGTCGCTGCCGCGCGAGCGGCCGGTCTTGCAGGCACCGCCTACATTCTCTCCACCATTTCTGGACACTCCCTGGAAGACGTCAAAGCAAGTTCCTCCGGACCTGTCTTCTACCAACTCTACCTGTTGGGCGGGCGAGGGGCCGCCGAAGGCGCGATAGAACGGGCACGAGCCGCAGGTTTCTCGGCTTTAGTTGTCACCATCGACACACCTGTAGCCGGAATGCGCGAGCGGGACTCGCGCAATGGCGTGAAGGAGTTGCTCAGTGGCAGCCTCTTGGCAAAAGCGCGGTTTCTTCCGGAGATTGTCACGCATCTGGGTTGGCTCGCCGGTTTCCTGCTCGATGGTGGCGTGCCAAAACTGCCGAACGTTGTCATACCGGGCCGCGGACCAATGCCGCTCGTCGATGTCAGCGCGGCTCTGGCGACCTCCGCGGTCTGTTGGGAAGACTTACGTTGGATCCGCGATCGTTGGCACGGCCCGATTGTGGTGAAGGGCGTCCTAACCGGTGACGACGCGCGCCGGGCCGTCGACGAAGGAGCTGCGGCCGTGGTGGTCTCGAACCACGGAGGACGTCAGCTTGATGGCGTAGCTGCTTCATTGAGAGCGCTGCCGGAAGTGGTTGCGGCCGTGAATGGCCGCGCGGAGGTGCTGATGGACGGGGGCATTCGTCGCGGCGCTGACATCGTCAAGGCAATCTGTCTGGGAGCTCGCGCGGTTCTATGTGGGCGCGCATACGCCTACGGGCTGGCCGTTTCGGGTGAGGCCGGCGTGATGCAGGCTTTAGAGATCCTGCGCGCCGGCGTCGAGCGCACGCTCCGGCTGCTGGGGTGCGCTTCGATCGCCGCATTGGATCGTTCGTACGTGAGCGCTCCTCCAAACTGGTGAGCCGGCTGAATGCAGGGAGGAAAACACACTTGCCGCAGCGAACGGCATCCCCGACTTCTGAGAAGCGAATCGCGTCATTGCGGTTCGAGAATGCGAGCCATACGAACTGCCTTCCAGACAATTTGTGGAACACATGCGCCAGACAAGACCGGGCAGTTTGATCGAAATGATGGCCGGTTACATACAGCAGGACTGCGATGTGCTGCAATAAACACTCGCTCAGAACATGAGACTCATTCGATTTGGCGAACCAGGGGCGGAGAAGCCGGGCGTGCTGTTGGACGATCAGACCCGGCTTGATGTCTCGAGCTTTGTTTCCGACTATGACGAAGAGTTTTTCGGAAGCGGCGGGCTGGCACGCCTGCGACAGTGGCTGATGAATGGCCACCTCTCCACGCGGCGTCGCGTAAGCCCAGAGGAGCGCTTGGGACCCCCTATCCGTCGCCCGAGCAAGCTGGTCTGTGTCGGGCTCAATTATCGCGACCACGCTGCTGAAAGCGGCATGCAGCTTCCTTCCGAGCCAGTGCTGTTCTTCAAAGCTACCTCCTCGCTGGTGGGGCCGAATGATGCGCTCATGATTCCCAGGGGCGCGGAGAAAGTGGACTGGGAAGTGGAACTGGCTGTGATTATCGAAAAAAAGGCCAGCTATGTTCCGAGAGAACAAGCCAGCGAATTCATCGCGGGTTATGCGCTGCATAACGATTATTCCGAGCGGAGCTTCCAGTTGGAGAGGGGCGGTCAGTGGATGAAGGGAAAGAGCGCGGACACGTTCGCTCCGCTCGGGCCGTTTTTGGCAACCAGAGATGAAGTCCCGAAACCCGATCGGCTGGGGATGTGGCTGACCGTGAATGGCGAATTCAGACAAAAAAGCAGCACGGCTGAAATGATTTTTGACGTACCTACGCTCGTCAGCTATGTGAGCGAGTTCATGACGCTTTTGCCCGGCGACATCATCAGTACTGGCACTCCCGCAGGGGTCGGCCTGGGAATGAAGCCCCCCACATATTTGCGACAAGGAGATATCGTGGCACTGGGAATCGATGGCCTGGGAACATCCCGGCAGGAAGTGATTGCCTGGAGACAGCGCCACTAGAGGAGGATACAGCAGGTGTCTGATGGAAATTTACGATTAAAACCATCGTTTTATATGCGAAAATATCACGGCGAGGATAAGCCGCTGGTACGTGAATGAGGATTTACATTACTGGTCGCCTGCAATGCCCTCCCAAGAGCATCCATGAATCGACGGTCAAATAGGACAAGCGCGTGGTCCCTATTTCGAGGACGGGCGGAGGGATGTACGAGAGGTTTAGGGGTGTTACTGCTTCCTGGCATTTTGGTGGCGACGGCGTTTGCTTTCGCGCAGGCGCCGAATGCATCGAAAAACAACCAGGCAACCGTCAAGCCGAACGCAGTCCACTTTGAGAATATCGCACGTCAAGTTGGCCTGACGGCACTTAATGTGAACGGGAACGACAAGCATAATGTGTTCCTGATCGAAGGTACTGGCATTGGTGCGGTAATCTTCGACTACGATAACGACGGATGGCCCGATATTTTCCTGCCGAATGGCACTCGAGTGGAAGGATTCCCCAAAGGCCAGGAACCGACCGGGCACCTTTATCACAACAATCAAAATGGCACCTTTACGGATGTAACAGAAAAAGCTGGACTCGCGCATCCGGGATGGGGTCAGGGTGGCTGCGTGGGCGACTACGATAACGATGGGTATTTGGATTTATTTGTTACCTATTGGGGACAGAACATCCTGTATCACAATAACGGCAATGGGACTTTCAGTGAGGTGAGCGAAACGGCCGGGCTGAAAACTAGCAAAAGTGAATGGAGCACGGGATGCAGTTTTCTCGACTACGACCGCGATGGCAGAGTCGACCTTTTCGTGGCGCGCTATGTGGATTTCAGTTATGACACGGTGCCCAGGCCTGGCGAGGGCGAGTGGTGCAGATGGAAGGGAATATACGTTATGTGTGGACCGCGTGGCCTTAAAATGAGCGTCAACGCGCTTTACCACAATAACGGGGACGGTACATTCACCGATGTTTCGCAAGCCTCGGGAATCACCAAAGCCTCCGGCTGCTATGGGTTTACTGCGCTGTCTGCCGATTTCGACAACGATGGATGGTCCGACGTGTACGTTGCTTGTGATACGACGCCAAATCTTCTTTACCACAACAATCAGGACGGTACTTTTACCGAAATCGGCAAAACGGCCGGTGTTGCGTACAACGAAGAGGGCTCCATGCAGGCGGGTATGGGCGTCTCCGCGGGCGACTACATGCACGATGGCTATCAGAATATTGTGAAGACCAACTTTAGCGACGATACGCCAACAGTCTTTCTCAACCGCGGCAACAATGCATTTGACGACGTCACACGTACAGTCGGCCTGGGAAGGATTACGAGCTGGCTGGGATGGGGAGTGCAGTTCTACGATTTCGATAACAGCGGGTGGCCCGGTATTTTGATTTGCAACGGTCATGTCTACCCGGAGGTGGACGGCAAGAGTCTGGGAACGAGCTATCGCCAGCCGAAAGTGCTCTACTACAATTTGCACGACGGAAAGTTTGCCAACATTACCGCGCACGCCGGAAACACGCTCAATGAGATGCACTCCGCTCGTGGCTTGGCCCTCGGCGACTTTTTTAACAACGGCCGCGAAGAGGCGCTCGTAAATAACATGAACGAAACTCCTTCGCTTTATTACAACACGGCGCCGGTGGGTAACTTCATCAGCATTCAACTGATTGGTGTGAAATCAAACCGCGCCGCTTTGGGAGCGCAGGTGACGCTGGATCAAAATGGCGACAAGTACCAGAAAGAAATTCGGAGTGGCGACAGTTTTATTTCGCAAAGCGACTTGCGAGTTCACTTCGGTCTTGGGAAGGCCGAAAAGGCAGAAAAGATCGTGATACGTTGGCCTAACGGACTGGTTGAAACGCTGAAGGATCTTGAGGCAAATCGGTACTACGTTGTACGCGAAGGCAGTGGGATGGATCCAAAGCAGACACGTAATGTCAATAAGATGCAAATCAAAACCCCGGGAGGGTGATCCTACGGAGGGTGTGGAACCGTGCGTTTCGTGGGGCTGAGCAGGTTAATAATTCTCGCGGGCGCAATCCCGGCTGTCGCGCAGAATCACGCGACTACCGGCCGCAGCGGGGACCCCACTTCCAAGCAGACACAGCAGCTTCCGAGGTCATGTCTGGTTCAGGAGAATTCGTCGGAGCAGATCAAAGTTTTGCTCGAAACGATTAACGATCACCCCACGGCCGGTGCATACAATACGCTCGGAGTTTTGTACGCTGGAAACCATCACACAGGATGCGCCATCTCAGCGTTCAAAGCTGCGCTGCGCCTGGACGGTCATAATTGGCAATCCCACTATTACCTGGGCCTCGCGCTTCTAAAGAAGGGCGATCGGAGCCGCGCCGCCAGCGAATTACAAGCTGCGATTCGACAGCAACCCGATTCAGCCGCTTCCCATTTCGCCCTGGCTACGCTGCTTCAGGAAGAGGGAAGGCTAGAGGGAGCCGTAAGGGAATTCGAAGCTGTCCTGCAAATTGATCCGAAATTTGCGCCTGGGTACCTGAGCCTGGCGACCTTATACACTCAGCAAGGGAAGAATGCCGAAGCTGAAGCTCTTTTTCGGCAGGCGATCCAGAACGATCCCAATAATGCACAAGCTCATGCGAATTTGGGCCTGACAATGGCGAAGCATGGCGAATTCACCGCAGCGGAGCAGGAATTCCAGTTGGCAATAGGAATCGACCCTCAAATGGCAGAGGCTTACACCTCGCTTGGGATGTTGGAAACTAGGATGGGCCGGGGAAAAGAGGCGGTCGAAACCTTTCGAAAAGTAGTAGCGCTGCAGCCGGATTCCGCCGACGCACACTTGAACCTTGGCATTGCCCTCGTGGACCAGTACGATCGGAAAGCGGGATTTGAAGAGTTCACCAAAGCCGCGCAGCTCAATCCTAATTCAGGCCGACCTCACTACAACCTCGGTCGGTTCTATTTCGAATCCGGTAAATACGATGAAGCACGAAAGGAACTCGAAAGAGCCACGCGTTTGGAGCCGAACTTCGCGAGCGCATTCTATTTTCTAGCTCTTACGGAGAGGCAAGATAATAATCTAGAGCGGGCGACAGAACTATTGCAAAAAGTCGTCGCGCTTCATCCCAACAACGCGGACGCACAATATCTTCTGGGGCAAAACCTTGAGCGCATGGGAAAAACAACCGAGGCCGTCGAGCACTGGAAAATGGCTGTCAAGGCCGATCCCAATGAATCCGAAGCTCTCTACAGCCTGGCCAGAATTTTGAATAAGTTGCACGACCCCCAGGCGCAGCAATTTCAGGACCGGTACGACAAACTGCAAAGGAATGAGCAGACGACTGACCGGGTGGCCAACTTGGGGAATTCCGCGATTCAGTCCGCCAACGCCCAAAATTGGCCGCGAGCTTTGGCACAAATGAAAGAAGCCATTGCTGTTTGTGGGGAGTGCGCTGAGGCCGCTCATCTTCACAGGAACCTAGGATTGATGTACTGCCGCACCGGGAATGTCGAAGACGGAGAAAAGGAGCTTCGGGCAGCGCTGGAATTAGACCCGAGTGATGTCGCCGCGAAGAAGGCGATTGATACGCTTGAGAATCTGCGCGCTGCGAGTGACAAAGGGACGGGAGTGAACAAGAATTAACTCGTTCGGAATTTGAGTTCAATCCAGGCTGATATGCGCAAAGGCTCTGACATTCAGTCCATGATGAAGGATGTGACTGACCAGCTTGGGCCCATCGATGTTCTGGTCAACAACGCAGGCTCGCTGTTGCACCGCATGATGGAGCTGGATGAAGCGACGTGGAACGAGATCCTCAATCTCAACCTCACGGATCCAGGCCATTATCGGTGCGGCACACCCGTTGCGCTACCAGCTTGTCCAAGCTGAGGCTCGATCCGATCTAGGTTGCGGTGGTGGGAAAACAGCACGGGCGAAGCATGAGCCTCTGGAGGCGTTCGATGAAAGATCCTCACGTTCAGAAAAAGCTAAATCACCAGTCAGCGCCTACTTCCAAGGGGCGGCGTTTCTTCATCGGCGGCATGGCAACCTTGGGAACCGGGTTGGCCAGTTCGGTCATTTTGCGCACAACCGCGATAGCACAGCCCCCTCGGGAAGCCCCTTCGAAAACAAAATTCACAACAAGTGGTTGCGGAAGCAGCACGGTCATTGCTACCGACACGGCAACGGTCGCAGAAACAAACGCTGGGAAGATCCGCGGCTTCAAGCGGAACGGTGTGTACATTTTTAAAGGCGTACCGTATGGTGCCTCAACCGCTGGCGCGAGGCGCTTCATGCCGCCAGTCAAGCCCGAACCCTGGAAGGGAATCCGGAACGCGCTGCAATATGGACGTGTGTGCCCGAACCAGGACTCTGCGCACTTTAGTACTGACGGGAAAAACCTGGCAAACTCCGACGAAGATGCGTTCGTGCTGCACCGTGGCGCAGCCGCGACGGTTCCCGGCGAGGACTGCCTGCGCCTCAATCTTTGGACACAGGAGATCAATGCCTCTCGTAAGCGCCCGGTCATGGTCTACATGCACGGCGGAGGATTTTCCGGCGGAAGCGGGCATGATCTTCTTTCCTATGACGGCGAGAGTCTCGCCCGCAATCATGGTGCAGTGGTAGTGACTCACAATCATCGGCTGAACGTGTATGGCTATCTCAACCTTGGAGCCTTGGGGGGAGAGGAGTATGCCAGCTCCGCCAACGTTGGCATGCTTGACCTTGTAGCTGTCCTAGAGTGGGTTCGCGATAACATCGCAACTTTCGGGGGCGACCCGGGCAGTGTAACCATTTTTGGCCAGTCGGGCGGCGGTGGAAAAGTTGTTGCCCTTATGGCGATGCCGGCGGCCAAAGGTTTATTTCACCGTGCGATTGTGCAGAGCGGACCCTTTCTTAAATCGCTCTCTCCTGATTACTCAGGGCGACTGGCTGAGCTGGTGGTCGCAGAGCTGAGTTTATCCAAATCGCAGGTAAGCGAACTGCAGCTAATCCCGGTTGATCGGCTTTCGGGCGCCGCGGCGGAAGCCATGAAGAAAATGCCTCGGCCCAAATCTTCGCTTCGCAGAGTGTACGGCGAATATGATTGGGGGCCGACAGTGGACGGCCGCATACTTCCTCGTCATCCATTCGATCCAGGAGCTCCACAAATATCTGCGGACGTTCCATTGTTAACCGGCACAAATCTTCACGAGGGTGTAAGTGGGCTCGACCGTCTCGATGCTAATGTGATAGATGTAAAAGAACTTAACCGATTGGTTAAGGAAGAATTTGGCGACGCCTGCCAGGCGATCATCGACGCCTACCGGCGCGATTATTCTAAAGCGACTCCATTTGACCTCTATGCCATCATTGCCGCCGCTTCCTTTCGCCGTGCTGCGTTCGAGCAGGCCATCAGAAAGGCTGCTTTGGGCGCCGCACCCGCGTACTCATATATCTACTCTTGGCGGACTCCAGTATTGGACGGCCGTCCCGGCCCCTTCCATGCCTGTGAAATCGCTTTCACGTTCGACAACGCTGAGATTTGCGACCATTACAGTGGAGGCACTCCCGAGGCATTCGTTCTGTCGAAGCAGATCAGTACTGCCTGGGTGAATTTTGCCCGAACCGGCAATCCCAATCACGACGGCCTGCCGCATTGGCCTACATACACGGCTGAACACCAGGCAACCATGTATTTCGACACGCCCTGCGAAGTGCGCAACAATCCTGAAGGAGAGGGATTGCGGCTGATGGCACAGTCCTGAGTGAAACTAGCGATGAAATCCGGTTGCCTGCCGGGAGATGGAATTTTCTTGACCGGTCTTATCTCAGCGCTTCCGGCCATTAATTTAAGGCCGGTCAGCGGCGGTGTCGAAATGGCCGTGCGCTACGCACTGGAATAGCAATCTTTACCCGAGGATGATCGACGACTTGAACGTAGGGAAATTCGAACCATATGCCGTGCGCCACGCACATGTTCAAGTGCGGAAGTGCACTGACACAAGTTCCGGATGAGGAAAAGAGAATGAACGAGAGTCTGGAGTCGCCGGCGCGACGCTTACTTATAAAAGGAATGGCAGGCCTTGGTGCGACGCTTGCCTCTTCCTCGCTCTCTCCGGCTATCGCTGCTCAGACTCAGAGTCATCAGCCGGGGACTCTTGGCCATCAGGTTTCTCCAGTCCAGGGTGGCTGGGGACCTTTTACTCCATCGAGCGGTGCAGGTCGATATCTCCAACTTGTTTACCCGCCGTCCACAACCAAAGGGGAGCTGCAAATTGGAGTCATATACACTCTGTGGATCCCTGACAATATCAAGACCGTGAGGGCAGTGATCGTTCATCAGCACGGCGCAAGCATTCCAGCCGCTCAGGCGGGCGCAACTTCTGCTTACGATTTGCACTGGCAAGCTCTTGCAAAAAAATGGAACTGTGCCCTTCTTGGGCCTTCCTATCATGTTCTGAACGATGCGATTGACTTAACTCCAGGAGGCGCAGAGTTGTGGTTCGACCCGAGACAGGGTTCTGACCGGGTTTTCCTTCGGGCCCTGGACGAGTTTGCGACAAAGTCGGGCCACGCGGAAATCGCTACGGTCCCTTGGTGTCTCTGGGGACACTCTGGTGGCGGGATATGGGCCAATGTAATGAGCATTCTCCACCCCGACCGAGTGCTCGCCGCCTTTCTTCGTTCGGGTACGGCGGCGATGTTTCGTCCGAGGCACGAATTCATTCAGCCTGAAGTTCCGCCCGCGGTCTATGAGATTCCCACGATTGTCAACTTCGGGATCGGAGAGAGAGGAAACCATCCCTGGGACGGCTCCATTGCCACTTTCCAGGAGTATCGAGCCCAGGGCGCTCCCATTGGGTTCGCTCCCGATCCGCGTACGGGACACTTCTGTGGGGATTCCCGCTATCTCGCGATCCCGTTTTTCGACGCTTGCCTTCAAATGCGCTTAACGGAATGGAACAAGATCTTGAGGCCGGCGGACCTGAGTCGTGCATGGCTGGCAACTCCGTTCGGGGATACCGCCATGCCTGCAGCGGAATTCAAAGGGGATCCTAACAAGGCGGCATGGTTACCAAATGAGGCAATAGCGAAAATCTGGATGGAGTATGTTAGAAAAGGAACCGTAACCGACGCTGGTGCACCCACCGCTCCGGTCAATGTGCGAGCGAACGCTGATGCAAATCACGGCAATGAGATCACCTGGGAAGCCGAGGCGGATATCGTCAGTGGACTCGGTGGCTTCATTGTGCTTCGAGACGGGCGTGGGATAGCGAAGCTTCCGATGCAACCTCCAGAAGCGGTGTATGGACGCCCACTCTTCCAGGGGCTCTCATATCACGACACGCCATTCGCACCGCTCCCTCAGATGAGGCACGTTGATATATCTGCCCAACTTGGCGCCAAGCATGTCTATACTGTGATCGCTTTGAGCAGTGCGGGCGTGCCTTCAATGCCCTCTTTGCCAGCAGCCGTCGAATGAAGGAATTATCAGAGTCTTCGGACCGAAACGGATCAAGTCTGCCCTCACCTTAACTTACTACGATAGGTCACGGACTTGCTACGCTAGCTATTGCCGGCCTTGATCGGCTGTCCCAACCATCAACTTCCTCGCTTCTGTTCATTATGCGTACATCCTTCTTAAGATTCATTCCGCCTTGAAGTCTTGCGCAGCTGACCTAATGCAGCCAGGCATGCAATAAAAACTGCTTGACAAGCAGAGACCGAGACCAATATACAATTCGAGTAGTTTTATTACCAAATATAGGATTTTATAAGCTAAACTTATTTGAGATCGCCGTGCACAGGCTAGTTTCCCTATCCTCCGAAATGGACGACCAGCAGGCTCTGTGTCGAGCCATGGGGAACCCGCAAAAGGTTAGCCAACATGCTGGACTGAGTTCCTTTGTCAGTCCGTCCTGTCCAAGAACCCTCTGGAGAAAAGAGTGACCTCTCCCGACGAGATCGCGGCAATTGTAGTATCCATGCTCTCTGCCCGCGCCGCGCACATAACCGGCCAGCATGTGTTCGTGGATGGCGGCTACGTGCACCTCGGTCGAGCGCTGACTTAAGAAATGACAACCTCAGCACCCATCACCGAACGGCGGTATGTCGCCCCGCTAATTCTTGTCACCACCCTATTTTTTCTCTGGGCGCTGGGGGTCAACCTCAATGATGTCCTCATCCCACATTTGAAGAAGGTCTTCGATCTGAGCGACTTTCAATCGGCACTCATCCAGGTGGCATTCTTCGGCGGTTATTGCCTTTCCGCGTTGCCTGCAGGACGGCTGCTGGAAAGGATCGGCTACAAGAATGGAATAGTCGTTGGTTTGGTTACATGCGCGGCGGGCGCGCTACTGTTTATTCCCGCGGCCTCAATTCAGGTATATGGACTATTTCTTTTTGCTTCATTTGTTATGGCGTGTGGCCAAGGGGTCCTCGAGGTGGCTGCTAACCCTTACGTGACACTGCTGGGGCCAGTAGATAGCTCAGAGCGGCGGTTAAATCTGGCACAGTCGTTCAATGCGGTGGGCGCAGTGGTGACGCCGTTCATTGGCGCGGCTTTTATCCTTTCGGCTCTCGAGTATTCGCGTGAGCAGTTGACGACCATGACGCCCGCAGAGACGGCTATGTATCGCACGGCCGTGGTCAGCACAGTAAGGATGCCTTACCTCGTCATAGCAGGACTTTTTCTCGCCTATGCTGCTGTCATTTTTCTTTCCAAATTGCCAGAGGTCGGCGCAGCTGACGGAGCTGTGAAGCAGGAGTCAACCGGGGAAGAGCTGCGCGATATCTGGCGTTATAGCCATCTGGTAAAAGGAGTTATCGCACAATTCTTCTACGTTGGCGCTCAAATCGGCGTGGGAAGCTTCGTCATTCGACTGGCGCAGCATAGTATTCCTGGAATGCCCCAAAAGGATGCTTCGTTCTATTTGAAGTTGCATTTGATTGGATTCATGCTCGGAAGGTTCTCCGGATCCTACATTATGAAGCGCGTGCCTGCTGCCAGGCTGCTTTCATTGTTTGCGCTCTCGACTCTGATCGGTCTCCTCGTGGTTCTTCTCGGCTCCGGCGTGGCTCCCCTATGGGCGGTCGTCCTGATCGGTTTTTTTCATTCGATCATGTTCCCAACCATCTTTGCCCTAAGCATCAAGCAGCTTGGGCGATACACAAAACTGGGGTCGTCCCTGTTGGTGGCTTCGATCCTCGGTGGGGCCATCTGCCCCGCCATTATGGGATTTATTTCTGACCACAGCAACATTCGCGTGGCTTTCATAGTGCCCCTAATCTGCCAGGCCTATGTGCTCTACTTCGCGGTGCGCGGCTATCGGCCTGTTCCTAATCTGCCAGGCCTATGTGCTCTACTTCGCGGTGCGCGGCTATCGGCCTGTTTTGGTTGCGGGATCCCGAGCTGCTGAACTGAGTACCGTGAAATGAGCCGCCGATTCGTACAATGACGCTACTTTCCACCGGCAATCGGCAGATGTATGGAATGCGTAACGGATTTGTCGAAGAGATATTTGAGATTTGAGTGTTAGCGTTGCCTGATTGCCGCAGCGTGTCGGCGAAGCATAATTGTCGAACCGTGATTGTGACACTATGACTGCCAAACCGGCAGTGGACGAGATCCGGCTCTCGCGCGTGCTGCTCCTGCTCGCGCTTTCCGTTTTCATCAATTACTTGGACCGCGGAAATCTCTCGATTGCAGCGCCGCTGCTCAAGAATGAGTTCCAACTTTCGGCGACGCAGCTCGGAGTTCTGCTGTCGTCCTTCTTTTGG
>WNGL01004380.1_pt1 | contig 17013 bp, 12 predicted proteins | sample 5400591 | NCBI WGS metagenome assembly WNGL01 (sample SAMN13153377, study PRJNA577476) | soil metagenome | isolation source: 80 cm soil or saprolite under Garry oak tree replicate 1 | place: USA:California | collected 2016-06-15
GGTCGATCACGATGCCTCCGCGATGAGCTTGAATTTGCATCTGGGCGGGAAATATTCGCGCTTCGAAAGTTTGAGCAGGCTCATCGGCGAGGGCGGCCGAAGTGACTTGCTCGCTGTCGCAGTCGCCAAACATCAACAGGAATTCGATGCCCGCACATTGCAGGACCACATCTCACCCCACACCGCGAGCGAACTTCTTTACAAAAATGCGCTCGACGATCGCGCGCGCACCACTTTCGGCGGTCTCATCCGCGTAGAACCGCATGCGCACTTCACTGACGCGTATCAAAAAGTCCGCAACCTGCTTTTAAGCGATGACGCCGAAGCCAACTCCATGCCAGGCCTCGAAATTCTCGCCGACAACGTCCGTTGCACCCACGGCGCCACCTCTGGCCAGATTGATGAGGACGAACTGTTTTATCTGCACACCCGCGGCATTCCCACAAAAGTCGCCCAACGCCTTTTAGTCACCGGCTTTCTGGACGAAGTCATCCAGCGTCTCGATCAACCGGCGATTGCCGCGCATCTGCATCGGTTGATTGAAAACAAGTTCGCGGTTTAAGCAGCGAGTGCATTGTCGGCGGATTTGCGAAGCCGACTGACAAAACGGTTCGCCATTTCAGTCGACTCCTTAGCGTCGACCATGCGCGAAAAGATAGATATGAGCCGCTTCTTCGTTCGCCAGACAAATCGCTGAAGATCTTTTCTGAAATTTGGCTGCAGTTCGCTGAACAGGGAAAGCAAATCCAGAACGAGAGTCACCGTAAACAATCCGTAAATCGCTCCATGCGGAACATTGTCCTGGCCTACGACATCAAATCGGTCATCATCTAAATAATAGCCGATCGTCAAGATGTTCGGGTGTGCAAAATCGGACAGAAACTCATACAGCAAAGCATAAATCGCGAGGTCTTCCGAAAATGGACTCTCTTTTGCCATTCGCCGGACAGATACATGTTCGCCGACGATTCGCCGGCCCGACTTTTCGCGAATTTTGCCGCTCCGACGCTCGAATTCATACTTCCCCGCGCGAAGACCGACCTTCGCGGCTACAAGATTATTGATTTGGTTTGGGTGGCTGAGGACGTACGCGAGATTCAAGTAGTTTTCGTAAACCGATCGAATCAACGTAAGTGCGTCTTCTCCGTGGCCTTCCTCAAGTAGGTGTTTGATTGCTCGAAGGCTCTTAAGGCTTTTTGTTGCGCAGAATAGCGTGAAGTCGTGGAACGTGTGAATTCGGTCTTTTGTGGCTGCGCGAACGTTCCGAGCGATTCCATGTTCCTTCATGATTCGATTCAGGAAAAGCTCAGCGATATCGAGCTGATCTGGCAACTCACTCAGTCCCGCAATAAATTTCGCAGTATCTTTGTCTTGAGTTGGAAATGGTTTTTCTTTTTCGTATTCGTCAATCGCATCTTCCCATTCCCGTAGATCGACATCAGGTATAAGAGATAGGTTGTCCTCGGTCGGCAGCAGTCCCGTCTTAGCGAAGGCGTAAATTTTGGCAGGGTCCATGCCAGCCTTAACCATTACTTCGATCATCCTCTGGTCTACTTCCTTAGATGAAATTCCATCGAAAATGAGAGGATCGTCACCCCGCATTTTGCGGCCGAACGTTTTAACAAAACGTTTCTCGTTTTGTTCGAAAACCTCCATTAGCTCGGGAGAGATTGGAACGGAACGATAAATCGAGCCGTCGTCATCGATGAGCCATTCAAAGTCCTTCTTCGTGCAGCAGTCCTTGTATTGTTTGCCGCTTCCGCACGGGCAGCTTGCAGTCATTGAAAGTTTTCGCTTCATCTCTCAGCTCCACTATGCCCGAAGATTCTCCGCACAGCGTACAGAATTGACGCCATGGCCAACACGATTTCGTTCACCTGAATTCCCACACGGTGCGTGCACTCCCAGAATCAGCCGCCCCATCTATCGTAAGCGGCTTACGATACAGACTGACCGATGCTGAATTGATTGCGATATATTGCTCTGTTATGGAAGCGAGCTGTGAAAGTCCGTGATGCCATCAAGTTGATCGAGTCCGATGGCTGGTATCTGGCGCGGACGCGTGGAAGTCATCGCCAGTTCAAACATCCGCAGAAATCTGGACTCGTAACCATCGCAGGCAATACGAACGTTGACCTGCCCCGCGGCACATTGAACAGTATTCTCAAACAGGCGGGATTGAAGACATAATCGGTTATGCGCTACGCTATCGTGATCGAACGCGGCCCAACAAGCTACGGCGCTTACGTCCCGGATCTCCCGGGCTGCGTCGCTGCGGGCGATACTCGTGAAGAAGTCGTGAAGCTCATTCGCGAGGCAATCGAATTGCATCTCGAAGAAATGCGTAACGAAAACGTCCAAATTCCCGAACCATCATCCAGCGCTGAGTACGTCGAGGTTGCGCTCGCCTAGCGAAGTTTCGTTCGCACGAAGTGCAGCGAACATTCGTTGCTTCGATAATCATTGGATGAGTCGATCTCACCACAGGACGATCTCATCCGACTGGCGAGCTTGCGCGCGTTGAAATTCTTGATGGCAACGGTTCCATTCGCGGCGCAAGGTTTCGCCATGGAAAATCGGGACGCGCAGCCGCCACAGACTTGCTGTCCGATTGTTGAACTGCGGCAATACACGTTGCATCCGGGGAAGCGGGATGTGTTGATCGATCTGTTCGATCGGGAATTTGTCGAATCGCAGGAAGCGCTCGGGATGAAGGTCATCGGTCAGTTCCGGGACCTGGATGATCCAAACCGATTTGTCTGGCTGCGAGGTTTTCGGGGCATGCCTTCGCGCGCGCAGGCGCTCAAGGATTTTTACGGCGGACCGGTCTGGAAGGCGCATCGCGAGGCGGCCAATGCCACCATGATCGATTCCGATAATGTGCTGCTGTTGCATCCGACAACGCCAACTTCGGGATTCTCGTTTGGAAATAAGGAACGTCCTCGAGGGGGATCGAACGTCGCCCGGAGCGAATTGATCGTGGCGACGATCTATTATTTCGATGCGCCGGTGGATGCTGGCTTCGTTGAGTTTTTCGAGAAAACAGTGAAACCGGAGGTGAGCAGTTCAGGCGCAACGGTCCTAACGTTTTTGGTAACCGAGCACAGCGAGAATACTTTTCCCGCGCTGCCGGTGCGGGAAGGCGAAAATGTTTTCGTCTGGTTCGCGCGCTTTAACGATCCAGCTGCATACGAACGTCACATTGCAGCTCTGACCCAGTACCCGCGTTGGCGCGACCAGATTTCGAAAGAACTCGCGCGTCGCCTGAAGCGAGAGCCGGAGATTTTGAAATTATCGCCGACGATGCGCTCTCTTTTGTAAGGGAGCCACAATTTTTTGGGCGAAGATCGCTATCATTTCGGCGCTTCTTGCTCGGTGTTTAGCTCGAAATTAATTTTTACGTCGTAATGATCGCCTTTGATTAGACCAGCTGGCGGCGAGTCAACCTCGGTGACTTGCTTCGCAACTGCTGCAACGGATTCATTCACAACAGCGTTTTCGGACGGCTTGATGATTTCGAATTTGGAAACGTGCCCATCCTTTTCGATCCGGACTCTGACCAAGGTCGAAATTTTCGCACCGGTGGGCACGTGGGTGGTCGGCTGGATCCAGGCGCTGTAAAAGCGATCGTGCAACATGTTGCCATACCAGCCGAATTCTGACGCGCTACTCCCGGCTTCCGCGACGGCGGACTGGAGACCGCCGCTCCTTGTCTGAGCGCTTTTCTCATGTTTCTCTGATTTCTCGTTCGCTTTTGCCGAACCTGGTTTCGCTTTTGGCGACGGTTTAGGAGAAGCTTTCGCCACCAGAGTTTTCTTGGGAGTTGGTTTCGGGATTGGTTTCGACGCTGGCTTCGGTTTTGGTGTGGGCGTCGCAGTCGACTTCGGCGTGGAAGCAGGTGTTGGTGTCGGTTTCGGGGTCGACGATGGCAATTCGATTTCGCTTTTTGCTGTCAGTACGGCAGGCTTCTTTTCGTGCTCTTCGTCCTCATTTGATGGTTTCGGTGCCTCCGGCTTGGGTGGTAACGATGGTTCGCTTTCCGATTCTCGGGCCGCGAGATCTTGAGTGGCGCCTAACCAAACGATGCTCTCCGGATTTGAGGCCCTGGCTGCCAGACTCCAGCGAATCAGTCCCGCGATCAGCACAACATGTGCGAGAGCGATTAAAGTAACGTTACGCCAAAAACGGATGTCTCTTCCGGTAGTCATTCTAACCACGAAGGGACACGAATGAACACGAATTCATGACCGCGAATCACGCAGATTATCGCGAATGGAGGACAGAATTTGGAAAGCGCGAAATGTCGCCGCACTCCAAGGAAATTTCGCGTCCATTCGCGTGATTGGCGGGTAGACCTTCTGCCTGTTCGTGTACATTAGTGTTGATTCGTGGTTGCTTTTGTGGCGATGCCAACTTTGGTGATTCCCGCCCGTTGCACGGCGTCCATTAGCCCGATCAATTTTTGCACGGGCAATTCGCGATCGGGCCGAATTACGATGGCGATATCCGGATTCGCCGCTCTCAACTCCATCAACCGCGCGGTAAGCGTTGCCAGGTCCAGCACTTGATTGTTAAACCGGATCGTGTCCGTGCGATCGATGGAAACGGTTTGCACCTGCGACCTGTTGAGCGGCGGATTCTTCGCACCGCTGGATGGGATCACCAGGTTCATGCTGCTTTCCAGCAGCGGTGTTGTGATCATGAAAATGATGAGCAGCACAAACGCCAGATCGAGCAGCGGCGTGACATTGATCTCGCTCAGCGTGGAGAGACTCTGGCGTTGTGAGTAGCGTCTCATCGGAGTCTGTCATTCCGAGCGGAGTCGAGGAATCCCGCAGCGGTACCGTCGGTAATTCTACGGGATGTCTCGACTTCGCTCGACATGACAATCATCTGCGCAACGCGACCTCACGCGTGCCGTGATCGACGTATTTGTGCTCGAACTCGGACGCGAGTTCGGCGGCGAAGTTATCCATCTCCACGATCATCCCGCGAATGCTGGTAACGAGAAAGTTGTAACCGAACATCGCTGGAATGGCGACGCACAGTGCAGTGACCGTGGTGATCAGTGCCCCGGAGACGCCCGGCGCCATGGAGACGAGGCTGGGCGAGCCGGCCTCGGCCACGCCGGTGAACGCATCCATGACGCCCCACACCGTGCCGAGTAACCCAAGAAATGGCGAGCCGCTCACGGCAGTGGCAAGCAGGATCATCTGCGATTCGAGTGAGAGCGCTGTCTCGCCCACCGCACGTTCCATTGCCGCGTTGACCGCGCCCATTTGCGCTGGCGAAATTTTGTCTGCGATCTCGAGCCGAGCGCGAAATGTATCATCTACTTCAGGCGATCCGAGCAGATGAAATGTCATCTCCTGGCAACCTGCGCGATAGACATTAAAAACCGGCGACCCCGGAAAGCGCGCGTTCTTTTCGAACAGACGCAGCGGTTGTCGATCTTTCCGGAATGCCGCGAGAAAACGTGCATTTTGTTTCCGCGCGAAACGGATCACACGCAATTTCGTGATCATGATCGACCAACTGAAGATCGAGGCGACGGCGAGAAGAGAGAGGACGAGTTTTCCTGCGATCGTCGCGTGATCGAACGCAAATAGGAGACCGCCGCCTGCCGCTACGATTTCCGGAACAAGCATTCCCGCTTCACCGGACTAAGTAATAATGCCGTTTTGTGGAAACGCCACTAGTCATTTCGACCGAAGCGAGTGGTGTTTCTATTTAAATAATCCAGAGATGTCTCAACTTCGCTCGACATGACAAAGCCCTTCACGACGACATTCTCCTCGGGAACGTCGGTCGCCTTTTCGCTACGACAATAAATGCGACCCCGATGGCGATCAGGAAAAACGAAAAAAATTGTCCGCGCGTGAAGGGACCGATTAACTCCGCGTCTGGTTCGCGGAAATTTTCAATCACGATGCGAAAGATCGCGTAGCAAATAAAGAAAAGTCCCGTTAACACTCCATTAGGCTGGCGGGTGCGAGTCCGCACAAACCACAGAATCGCGAACAAAACAATCCCTTCGAAAAACGCCTCGTACAGCTGGGATGGATGGCGTGCCGAAAGTATTGACCGTAGCGCGTTTTCTACTTCCGGTTGGTTGTGCACCGCATTGATGATCGCTTCCGGCGTCGTGAGCGATGGATCAATCTGCGCACAAGCTGCTACAGCCCGATTCGCTTCCTGCGGATGATCGAGCAGTTCCTTTGGAAATTGCATTGCCCAGGGAACATTCGCGATGCGCCCATAAAGCTCGCCATTGATGAAGTTCGCGCAGCGCCCAAAGAACAAACCAATCGGCGCAGTAACGACAAGGTTGTCGCCGAGATTCATCCACGAGATCTTGTGCCGGTGCGCGTAGTAAAAAGTGAAAGCCAATAGTCCAAACATTCCGCCGTGGCTCGACATCCCTCCCTCCCAGACGCGCAGGATCGATAGCGGCTCTAGCAACATCTCTGGTTTGTAGAAAAAGACGTAACCAAGACGTCCGCCAACGATGACGCCGAACAGCGCGCAGCCGGTGATGAAGTCGCCCACCCGTTGCGGAGACAAATCGGCATACCCGTGCTTCGCCAGCCAGAGGAAAAGGAGGTAACTCGAGACGAAGGCCAGCACGTATGCCAGGCCGTACCACCGCGGCCCGACATTGTCGTAAATCCGAAAAATGATCGGATTAAGATTGTGCAGGTAGTAGGCGAGCATTTGCGCCGCGATTGTCCGCGACGTTCGCAAATTGCGCAATCAAACTCTAGCCACTTCGCTCCGCGAAGCGTGCGCGTCGCCCACAATGAAAACGCGCGTCATCCCGAACGAAGTGAGGGACCTCACAAAAGCTGATTGATCACGCAATGGGGATTGCGTGACGCGCATTCGATTGTGAGATCCTTCGCCGTCTGCGCGGCTCAGGATGACCGCGCAGTTTGTTGGCGCGGCGCTTTCAACACTCTTCGCAAAAATGGCGCCGTGCGGCTGACACGATTTTTCGCCACTTGTTCTGGTGTTCCGCAGGCAACTACTTCGCCGCCAGCATCGCCTGCTTCAGGGCCAAGATCGACAATGTAATCGGCTTCGGCGATCACACTGAGATTGTGTTCGATCACGATCACGGTGTTTCCTTCGTCCACGAGCCGGTGCAGCACGTTGAGCAGCAGTTCGATGTCGGCCATATGCAGGCCGATCGTGGGTTCCTCGAGCAAGTACAGTGTCGATCCTGGCTTGCGCATTTTTCGAATCCGCTCGTCCGCCGCGCGGCTGACGCCGCGTTTTAGTTGTGTCACCAGCTTGAGCCGTTGCGCTTCGCCGCCACTCAGAGTGGGGCTCGGTTGGCCGAGCTTGAGATAACCGAGTCCGGTATCGACTAACAGCGAAAGCGTTCGCGCAATTTTCGGATGTGCCGAGAAAAATTGCGCACCTTCTTCGATCGTCATTTCCATGACATCGCCGATCGATTTTTCGTTATAGAGAACCTCGAGCGTCTGGGGATTGTAGCGCCGGCCGCGGCAGTCTTCGCAAGACACGTAACTGCTCGGCAGAAAATTCATCTCAAGCTTGATTACGCCCTGCCCCTTGCACGTCTCGCAACGGCCACCTTCGGCATTGAACGAGAATCGGCTGGCGGAATATCCGCGCACGCGCGAGACAGGTAGTTGCGCATAGAGATTCCGAATCTCATCGAACACTTTCACATAGGTGCCTGGCGTCGAGCGGGATGTTTTACCGATCGGCGATTGATCGACTTCGTAAATGGCGGCGATCTGGGAAGAGCGCGCCTCTGGCGTGCTGGTTGCCGCATTCTGCGACAACGAACTTTTCTCCTTTCGCGACTTATCAGGCCAGAGACGCAGTTGGGAAGTTCGTGAAGGCAGAATGCCTTCACCAGCACGCGGGACGCGTGCGCTCCCCAGACTCTCGCGAACCGTCGGAAGGATGACGTCATGCATCAGCGTCGATTTTCCCGAGCCGGAAATCCCAGTGATGACTGAGAAGCGGCCAACGGGAAAGCGGACATCGATTTTTTTTAAATTGTTCGCCCGCGCACTTTTTATCTCGATCCAGTTTTCAACGTCGCGCAAGCCTCGGCGCGATCCCCTGATTGGATGGCAAAGCGGCGATTTCAAGCACCGGGCGGTTTCGGAATTCGGATTTATCTCGATGGTGCGCAGCGTTCCACTCGCCACGACTTGGCCGCCGTGAAGTCCGGCGCGCGGCCCAAGATCGATAATGTGATCGGCACGCCGCATTGTTTCCTCGTCGTGCTCGACAACTATCAGCGAATTGCCTTTGTTTCGCAGCGCGGCGAGCGTTTCGAGCAGTTGCAAGTTGTCACGCGGGTGCAAACCGATGGTGGGCTCGTCCAGGACGTAAAGGACGCCGCGCAGATTCGACCCAAGCTGCGCAGCCAGTCGGATTCGCTGGGACTCGCCCCCGCTCAATGTTTTTGCTGAACGTCCCAGCGCGAGATAACCAAGCCCCACCTTTTCCATGAAACGCAATCGCTGTTGAATTTCGGGCAAAAGACCGGCTGCGATGGTCTGATGCGTGTCTTTGAATTTTAACCTGTCCATTGTGCGCGCGGCTTCGCTGGCTGAAAGCTTGGTGAATTGATCGATCGTGTAACCTTGCACGCGGACGTGGCGCGCGACGGCATTTAAACGCGACCCGTGACAACTCGGACACTCACGCGCTTCGCCTTCCTCGATCCACTCCGACTCGCGCTCTGCGGCAAGCTCGTTTTCCAGAACCGATTCACCGTCATGGCCACCGGCAGTTTGAAAATCCTGGTCCCAGATTTCTCCGAATCCGCCGCATTCCTCGCACGCGCCGTGGGGCGAATTGAATGAGAACAAACGCGGATCGAGTTCTTCGAATGCGCGGCCACATCCCGGGCAGCTCATCTCAGTGCTTGCTACGGTAAGCCGCTTTCTTGAATCGAGCAGGCGTGCTGTACCACGCCCGATCTCCAGTGCACGCCGGACAATGTCGCGCGCATCCGCGATTCGCTTCCGATCGATTACGCCTACAACGACGTCGATGGTGTGCTCTTTGAAGCGTTCCAATTTCCGGAATTTCGATAGCGGAACCAATCGCCCATCGATATAAAGTGTATCCAATCTCTGGCGTTCTGCCCAGCGGGCGACGTCGGTGTGAAAGCCTTTGCGCGCTTTCACCAGCGGTGCGAGAACCTTCAATGGCCCGGTTTTCGCGGCCGCTTGAATCTGTTTCACGATCGACACCACGCTCTGGTTTGTGACCGGTAAATCGCAGTCTGGACAAAACTGTGTTCCGGTCTTTGCAAACAGGAGCCGAAGAAAATGGTAAACCTCGGTGACCGTGGCGACGGTCGATTTGCCTCCGCCGCGAGTGACTCGCTGCTCAATCGCCACGCTGGGCGGCAATCCGCTTACCAAATCCACATCCGGTTTTTCAAGTTGCTCGACGAATTGCCGCGCATAAGGAGACATGCTGTCGAGAAACCGCCGTTGTCCTTCGGCAAACAAGATGTCGAACGCGAGTGTCGATTTTCCCGATCCGCTTAAACCGGTGATGACCACCAGCTGCTCCCGCGGAATCTTAACGTCGATATTTTTGAGGTTGTGCTCACGAGCACCGTGAACGTGGATGGAACCGGCTCCATTCACCCGAAAACGGGGCGTTTCCTCAGCAGCTCGCGCTAATTCAACACTGTCATCCTGAGCGTACGCGAAGGACCTCTCCAACTCGCGCGATGTTTTGCGAGGTCCCTCGCCGTCTTCGCGGCTCGGGATGACATGCAACGGCTTGAGAGATTTTGAGAGAATTCGTCGTAAGAATTGTCCCGTATGGGAATTTTCAACTTTGGCAATTTGCTCAGGCGTTCCCACGGCGACCACTTCGCCGCCCTCATCGCCAGCTTCCGGGCCGAGATCGACGATCCAATCCGCGCACTTGATCACTTCCAGATTGTGCTCGATCACAATGAGCGAGTGACCGGCATCGACCAGTCGCTGGAAAACCTCCAACAGCCTCGCGACGTCATCGAAATGCAAACCGGTCGTAGGCTCGTCGAAGATGAAAAGATTGCCGACTGCATCCCCATTTGGGCGTTGGATGTTTTCTGCCTCAGCCAAATGCCCAACCAACTTTAGCCGCTGCGATTCTCCGCCGGAAAGCGTGCTGAGTGGTTGACCGAGTCGCAGATAACCAAGCCCGACTTCTTCAAGCACCTTGAGTCCGTCGGAAATCTCCGTCGCGCGTTCGAGCTTCAGTGTCTGGTCGCTAATCTGTGCAAAAAACTGAATCGCTTCGCTGACCGTCAACTTGAGAACGTCGTCAATGGATCTGTTGTGCAGGCGCACTTTCAACACATGCGATTGAAACCGTTTGCCTTCGCATTCCGCGCAGCGCACGAAAAGATCGCTCAAAAATTGCATCTCAATCTTTTCATAGCCGGTGCCCGAGCAACGCTCGCATCGCCCGCTGCCGGAGTTGAACGAAAAGGCGCTTGCGGTAAGTCCCTGCGCCATCGCTTCCGGTTGTGCCGCGAACAATTCGCGTAGCCGGTCAAACAGACCGAGATAAAGAATCGGAGTTGAGCGGGGGGTGCGCGCCAGCGGCGCCTGATCGACCATCACTACGTCACCAACCCGATCCGCTCCGGTAACCGACTTGCAGATGCCGGGCTCTTGATCTGACGATTGCCCCTTTGCACGCAGGAGATTCCGGTAAAGCACATCGTGAACGAGGGTGGACTTGCCGGAACCCGAGACGCCGGTAACGCACGTGAAGACTGCGAGTGGCAGCGCAACGTCAATGTTCTTCAAATTGTGTTCGCGCGCTCCGGTAATCTTGACAGATGACGAGCATTGTCGCCGCGATTTCCGGATTGGAATGGACTTCGTCCCAGTGAGGTAGTCACGCGTGAGCGATGGAGACGGCGCGCCCTCGCGCCGGTTTCCCGACATTCTGCGGCGCGAGGGCGCGCCGTCTCCATTCAGAAAATCCTGCAACGCTCCGTTCCAGACCAACTCGCCGCCGTGTTCGCCGCGGCTCGGACCGAGATCGATCAAATTATCCGCGGCGCGAATGATTTGTTCCTCGTGCTCGACGACAAGCAACGTATTGCCTTTGTCTCGCAAATTATGCATCACGCGCACCAGCTGCCCTACATCGCGCGGGTGCAACCCGATGCTTGGTTCATCCATGACAAAGAGCGTGTTTACCAGTGATGCGCCGAGACATGTCGTGAGGTTCACGCGCTGGACTTCGCCGCCGCTCAACGTGCGCGTTGATCGATCGAGCGTGAGATAACCTACGCCGACCTCACAGAGATAATTCAGGCGCGCGCAGATTTCGTCACGCAACATCCCGGCGGTCTTGTCGCCGCTGGCGATTTTCAGATTGCGGAGAAAATCATGCGCACTGGAAATTGAAAGCGCCTGGAATTCGGGAAGGGTTAAACAAGGAGGGGCGGTTTCCAATCCGCCCTTTTGGGACGGCGGACTAGAGACCGCCGCTCCTTGAATGTTGTAATTAAGTGCCTCCGGCTGATACCGGCCGCTCTTGCATTTGGGACAGGTGATGTAGGCGCGATAGCGGCTGAGCAAAACGCGTACATGCATTTTGTAAGTCTTACTCTCGAGCCAGCGAAAGAACCCGCGGACGCCGTACCACCGATCGTATTCGTAATCTTCTTCGGTGTATTCGCCTGATCGCTTTTCGCCTTCGATCACGAAATCCTGATCAGGCTTGGGCAATTCCTCGAACGGAACATTGATGTCGATGTCCTCGCGCGCGCATGCCCGAAGCAAGTCCTTCTGTGATTCGCCGAACTCAGCGCCGCGAAAAACGCGGACGACGCCTTGTTTGATACTCAGGCTCCGGTTTGGAATCGCCTTATTCAGGTCGATAGCAATCGTGCGCCCAAAACCACGGCATTCCGGACACGCGCCCAGCGGGTTGTTAAAACTAAACAGGCCCGGCGTGGGCGGCCGAATGTCCAAATCGCAATAGGCACAATGCCAGCCCGTGGAGAAAGGAATTGCTGTAGTGGCGGCCGTGTCGGCCGCGGTTTTGGATTTCGCAGGCGACACGCCTGCCTCCACAGGAATTACGTTGATTTTTCCTTTGCCGAAACGCAGCGCCGTTTCGATTGCCTCGACTAATCGCGGCCGATTTTCGTCAGTGATCGCGATGCGATCCTGAATCACCTGAACACGCGCACCGAGACGTTTGATTTTGGGCTCGTCGTCCACGCGAACGACCTGATTGTCAACCCAAACACGCAGATAACCTTGCTGTTGGAGGAAATCGAAAAACCTCCGCGGCTCTGTTTTCGCCGGGATAGCGACCCAGAACGTGATGAGGATAGTTGCCGGTTTTCCATTGTTGTCATCCTGAGCGGAGCGCAGCGCAGTCGAAGGATCTCTGGAAATTCTTTTATCCGCTGAAATATCGAGAGATTCCTCGACTACGTTTCGCTTTGCTTCACTCCGCTCGGAATGACAAGTAGTGAATTGTGTTACAATTTGCTCCGCGATCGACTGTGTGGTTTCAGGACGGATTTCCCGGTCGCAATTCGGACAGAACGCGCGGGTAATTCGTGGCCAGAGCAACTTCAAATAATCATTGATCTCCGTCATCGTCCCGAGAGTGGAACGCGACGTCTTGACCGGGTTCGATTGCTCAACAGCGATCGCCGGTGGGATTCCACGGATGTCGTCCACCCGCGGCTTATCCATGCGGTCGAGGAATTGCCGCATGTACGGGCTGAACGTCTCAACGTAGCGCCGCTGGCCTTCCGCATAAATTGTCTCGAAAGCGAGACTCGATTTGCCGCTGCCACTCGGCCCTGTGACAACCGTCAGTTTTCCGAGCGGAAGATCAATATCGATCCCCTTGAGATTGTTTTGACGCGCGCCGCGAATTTCGATGCAGTCAGTGCGCGATGCTGCGCTAACGCTTTCTCTGTTCCCGATCTTCGAACCCACTGGAAATATTCGCTGCCAGTCAAGCGATTCGCAAATGACACGCGCATTAAAAACGCGTGTCATCCCGAACGAAGTGAGGGATCTCGCCTAGGAATTTTTCGGCACGCTCATTGTTAGCGTGATCAATCAGTCTTTGAGAGGTCCCTCGCTCCGCTCGGGATGACGGAATTGTTATTCCATGAACCGCGCGGCGAGTTGTTCGCGCTGCTCGAGAAGCTGTTCGGGCACAATGCCGCCTAACGAATCGAAAAACTCTTTGTGTGCGGCTAATTCCCTCTGCCACTCCTCGTGATCGATCCCGAGAATCTCGGCGACGCATTTGTGGTCGATGTCGAGCTCGACGAGATCGAGATCGTGGGGGCTGGGCAACCAGCCGATCGGCGATTTTAGTGCGCCGCCGGTTCCGTCGCAGCGATCGATTATCCATTTCAGCACGCGCATGTTTTCGCCGAAACCCGGCCAGAGAAATTGGCCCTTCACCCCTTTGCGAAACCAGTTCACATTGAAAATGAGCGGCGGATGCGTCAGGCGTTTCCCCATATCGAGCCAATGCTGGAAATAATCCCCGATGTTGTATCCGCAAAATGGCAACATCGCCATCGGATCGCGTCGCACCCGACCAACCGCGCCGGTTGCAGCAGCGGTTGTTTCTGAGGCCATCGTGGCACCCAGGTAAACACCGTGAGCCCAATTGAATGACTCGTAAACGAGCGGCACTGTGTCGCTGCGGCGTCCGCCGAAAATGATGGCGCTGATCGGCACGCCTTCGCCTTTCTCAACATCTGGATCCAGCGCCGGATTATTGCGCATCGGTGTTGTGAATCGGCTGTTCGGGTGCGCAGCTTTTTCTTTTGAAGCCGGTGTCCAATCGTTTCCGCGCCAATCGATCGCGTGCTGCGGCGGATCACCATCTTTTCCTTCCCACCATGCGTCTCCGTCATCAGCGAGTGCGACATTTGTATAAAGCGTGTCGTGCGAGATCGCTCGCATCGCGTTTGGATTCGATTTGTAGCTCGTGCCTGGCACGACGCCGAAATAACCGTTCTCCGGGTTGATCGCGTACAGGCGTCCATCGCGCACCTGCATCCAACAGATGTCGTCACCGACGGTGGTCACTTTCCAGCCTTTGAAATGCGCAGGGGGAATCAGCATGGCAAAATTTGTTTTGCCGCACGCGCTCGGGAAGGCGGCAGCCAGGTAATGCTTTTTTCCCTCCGGCGATTCGACACCGAGGATCAGCATGTGCTCGGCGAGCCAGGCTTGTTTGCGCGCAAGATAGGAACCGATGCGGAGCGCGAGACATTTTTTGCTCAGCAAAACATTGCCGCCGTAACCAGAGCCAACGGAAATGATCGTGTTGTCCTGCGGAAAATGACAGATGAAGCGCCGCTCAGGATTAATATCCAGCAACGAATGCGTACCACGGTTCCACTCCGCGCTTGGATCGTTGCCGAGCCGTTTGAGGGCGATCTCGCCCATACGCGTCATGATCCGCATGTTTAGCACGACGTATTTTGAGTCGGTGATCTCGAAACCGATTTTCGTCAGTGGCGAATCCGGCGGACCCATCATGTAGGGAATCACAAACATGGTGCGTCCGCGCATCGCGCCTTTCAATAGGCCACGGAGTTTGGCGTAGGTTTCTTTCGGCTCAGACCAATTGTTGGTCGGGCCGACTTCCTCCTTTGTCGGCGTGCAGACAAACGTGAATTGCTCGACACGCGCCACATCGTTTGGATCGGAGCGATGCAAATTCGAGTGAGGAACTTTCTTTTGGTTCAGCTTAATCAGGACGTTTTGCTTGAGCGACTCAGCGATCAGAAATTCGTTTTCCCGATCCGAGCCGTCGCACCAGAAAATGTTTTCCGGTTCCGTGAGCGCAGCGATTTCGTGCACCCAATCGAGTACCGCCTGGTTGGCTGGCCTGGTGTCCCCGATGCCGTTCGGCGGGAATATGGCGGGTGCGGGATTCTTCATGAAACGAAGATGTGCATCTTAACCATGAACGCTGGCTTCGCCACGTTGAATCGTTGAACGGTTGAACCGGCGTCATCCTGAGCGGAGGGAAGCGGAGTCGAAGGTTTCGGTGGAGCTACCGTAAGATAATGCAACGGGATTGAAAGCCGGGCCTCGCCTCGAAAGCTTTCGGGGCTGCGTTGCAGCCTCGACTTCGCTCGGAATGACTGCACCTTCACGAATCACGCTTGCGCAGAGGCAATGCGCGGCATTAATTGAAAGCATGTTCGGGGTCACCACGTCCGATGATTATCGGCCGGTTGCGTGGATGGGTCGCTATCCGGTCGATGTGACCACGATGCTTGTAGGCGTGCACGTCGCCGCGGCGGTGTTTACGGCGATTCTCGTAGCAGTCGGAGCCAGTTCGGTTTTGACCTGGCTGCAGTTCGACAGCGCTGCAATTTGGTACGGCGGTCAGGTCTGGCGCCTCTTTACTTATGCGTTCGTTCATGCGCCGTCAGCGCTGCTGTGGTTTGCAATCGAGATGTATCTGTTGTTCGCGTTTGGCCGGGAGGTGGAACGGTTTGTCGGGCGCCGCTCTTACATCGCGCTGTATCTGATTTTGCTGATTACGCCAGTAGCACTGCTCGCAATGTGTGGGCCTTGGCAACGGTTTATGCTCCACGGTTCGTGGGCATTGCATTTTGGAATTTTCGTTGCCTTCGCAACAATTTATCCGCGCGCGGAATTTTTCCTGAGAATCATGGCAAAGTGGGTCGCGCTGATTCTCGCTGCTGTTTACACGTTGGAACGCCTCGCGTACCACGCGTGGAGCGATTTAGTCGTCCTTTGGACAAGCATCGGCGCGGCGTTCCTTTTTATCGAATGGAGTGGCGCCGGGCCAGAGCTTGCCTGGTGGACAGCAGTAAAAACGCGCTTCGCGCCCAGGCCAAAGTACCGCATTGTGCCCAAAGTCGGACCGACGCGTCCCGCAGAATCCGAAGATGCCGATGCATCAATCGATCCAATTCTCGACAAAATTTCAAAATTCGGGATTGGAAGTTTGACCGCTAGCGAGCGACGGCGACTCAATCGTGAACGCGAGCGACTGCTCAAGAAATCCGACTAACCAGAGGAATGACGGCTTGGGCAGCCATCGGCCTAAAGTACTTCGAGCGCCAACACCGATGAGCGGAATGCCTGCCAGCATCCGCACGAAGCGGCGCCGCGCGATGTTGTCCGTTACTGCACCTCAGTGATTTCAGTCGGCTCCGACCGCTGCCTCGTCACAACTGTCAGCGGCGAAATCTTCAAACCAGGATTCAGTAGATTGTGAATCTCGACGGCTAGGTTCTCCGGCTCGAACCCGCCTCCATCACGAATATTGCCGATCATCGCGATGCTGTACCCGTCGCCAAACAGCGCGTTTGTCGATTCGAACAGAAACGTGTGCCCACCGTGCCATTTCGTGTGCGGGTTCGGCAGCATCCAGCCCATCGCGTAAACAGTCGGTTTACCATCGTTGACATGCAGCATCACCGGAAAGCGTTTGTCCTCTTCGAAAACAGTATTGATCTTGCCGTTCCCGATCCGATGGGCTGTGGCGTCGTGATCAGCATTGGCGCGTGTGAAGACACGTCTCGCTCACCGGCAGTGTTCTCGTAAATCGTTTGGCCGTTCTTTGAAATCGCAACAGCGATCCCGGGAGTGACACGCTGAGCAGGCTGGGCTTGAACGAGCGCGTCAATCTTCTCCTTTACGCCCGGCGGTAGCGACAACGGCGATTCTCTGGCCACCGCGAACGACACCGTGGCGGCAAGCATCCCAACGCATGCTACGCGACTCTTCTGCAAATCCATGGCTGTCCTTCGCGCAGCGATCTACAAATAAAAGTTTTCAGACACAATAAAAATTTCAGATGTCTGCGAAAAGTTCATATCCCCGGTGTGAATGGAATTGATTTTCTCCCGAATGCTCGGATATGCCTGTTGTAAATGAGCGGGCGCATTGGCGAGACGCACAACGGATTAGAGCCGAGACCGGCGACATCACTGACGATTGCCTTAATTGGAATTCTCTC
>WNGL01004381.1_pt1 | contig 17012 bp, 9 predicted proteins | sample 5400591 | NCBI WGS metagenome assembly WNGL01 (sample SAMN13153377, study PRJNA577476) | soil metagenome | isolation source: 80 cm soil or saprolite under Garry oak tree replicate 1 | place: USA:California | collected 2016-06-15
GAAGAAGCTGACTTTGTCCTGTTCGGTCTCGAAGTACTCATGCTGCGGGTTGGCCAAAACGAAGTCCAAGAGGACCAGCCGAGTGCGAATGAATTCGAAAGAGTGACGCCGGCGATTGCGGAGGTTGTCCTTGTCGATCTGGCCATAGACGGTTCGAGAGAAAAGATGAAAGATCAAGCCTTTCCGCAAATAGTCCCGCGCGACCGCGTGACCTCTCGTCGTGAGTTTTTGAGCAAAGGAAGTGGGGCGCTTGCCGTAGCTTGTCCCGGTGAAGTTTCGGAACTGTGCCAGAGTGAAATAACCAGAGTAGACCGCTACGATGTAAAGAAAGCGGGCTTCGGCTTCCGTATAGCCAAGTTCTCGGATACGTTCAATATGATCAAAAGGTAGGTTCATAGGAAAGAACCTCCGCTGTAACTTATCGCTAGCCAAACCCCGCCAGCGAGGAGTGTGACCTCTGCATGTCAGTCACGTCGATGCTTCTAGAGCAAGCTCACGTGATCGTTGACATTCTTGGCTGGTGCCATGACACGCTTGGAGCGCAAGCTCCATCGAAAGGGTTTCTACCTTCGCGTCCGGCGCGTCATCTCTCGGCCGTCCACGACGCCTAGCGGTTCACCCTGGTGATTCGGGTCCACCAAGCTCCCGGGGGAAAGTTCGGCGAGAACTCCCCTCACTTACTAGGGAACATCGAGAAGGGAAAAAGTAAGAAAAAATCTTTGGCAACTGAATAGATCCACTGTTACACCGGGGATGTCGCGGAGGCTTAGGCTGCGCGTTCGCGACTCTTAGTGGATCGAAGGCCGGTTGGCCTGTTGGGGTTGTCGAGAATCCTGTTCTTGTAATTTACGAAGTTCGCGCCAGCGGGAGTACTGTATGGCTTTGGCAGGGTCGGGATCTTCTTCGCCTCTAAGCCAGAAGCAAAACCAGTCCACGTTGCCTTGCTGTGATACCGCTCTGTCCCACGGTCTGACAAGCTCATGATTGCCGTCTTTCAGATAGATCAGCTCTACCGGTTTCCCCATGCGTCTTAGAAGTGCAAACCATTCCCACTCCTGCAATAGTGACCCCGGATTTAGGGCCATGATCCGTAATGGAGAATGAACTTTGTCCACATTGAAACCGGGTGATTTTTCTAACCATGACCTCAACCCTTCTCCCCAGGGGTGCCCCCCATTTACCCTCTCCAAGTCATCAGCTACGAACGGATAGACATTGGAGAACGCGTTGTACGCAAAGTATCCGCCGTCATACCCATCTATTATTGAAGCCGCCGCAAAGTGATATTTCGAGTGAGTTAGGGCGTACGTGACATAGAGGCAACTTCGGCTGAAGCCCATAATACCCACGCGGTCGCGATCGATTAGGCCTTTGTGGTCTAAAAACTCTATAGCACTTTCATATGAAGCAACCTGCCCCGGTGCTTCATCGAAGGTACTCATCGTGCTGTCGTCCGCCTGAAGCACTACGATGTCGTGACTCGTGAGGGCTTGCGCTCCGTAACCCGTCGTATAAGGTCCGTCAATCATGAACTTTTTCGGAGTCCATCCGTGGGTCTGTATCACAAGCGGATACTTTTTGTCAGCTTCGTAATGCACTGGATAGTAGAGACCTCCACTTATTTTGCGTCCATCAATACCGTTCCAGTAGACCTCTTCGACCTTCGCAAATCTTAGGTCAACAAACTGAGGGTTTAGATCCAGCAACAAGGTCGTTCGGCGCATTGTGGGATCTCTGGCGAAGATCTTGGGAGGGTTATTCACACCTTCTTCCAAAACAATTTCTGGTCGAGGGTCCTGGCATCCGGAAGGCTCAACGCGATCCCAATTCGTGCCATTCTTGCGGAAGAACACAGGTTCGCCAAGTCCGAATTCTGTATTGGACTCTAGCCGCATAACGTGTGAACTCACACAGTCGTTTCTTGCGTCCCACTTGGCACCGTATAGGTCCTCGTTACTGATCTTGGTAATGTCGCCACTGGAGATGTTCACTTGGAATGTAAACGACTCCATTGCCCGAGCTTTGCGCTCCTCGCCTTGAATGTTATCCAAGGGAAGAAAAGCCCGTGTAATTACGACTGAATGGCTGTCTGGGGACCATGTAACATCCGATCCGGACTTGCCAAGTGGAGCATCTAGCAGGAATCTGCTCTCCCCAGTGACGGTATCGACGAGCTCGAACCGTTTTAGGAACGTGGTTTGTCCTGGGAGAAGCTTGACGTCAGCCAGGCGTTGAATAATCGGGTCTTGATAACCTTTCCAGCTAATTGGAATCTTTGCGACTTGGGTCGCTATTATGATGTATCTGCCGTCTGGCGATAATAATGGCTTACTACCAATATAATCTCGAATCTCCTCTCGCGTTTTCAGAAGGTGGCCAACTCCACCGGGAGAGCAGATGAATAACGGATAGCCGGCGGAGTATCCTCTGCCGCCCGTTCTGCCTTGTAAGAGATCCAAGAGCAACTCATTTGAAACGAGAACTCCTTCTCGACGCGCTTTGTCGTCCCATATGCTCGAGTAAGCTGTTTCTGCTGCATACGCGATCTTGTCTCCCTGCGGGGTCACGCTATATGCGAGAAGATTGGTAGGATGGCTGGTAGCTTTCTTCAAAGTGAGGGCCACTGTATCGAATAAATATAATTGGTGTGTTTCACCTGAATGTTCCCCTAAAAATGCGACGCTTTTGTTGTCAGATAACCAAGTCGGGTCTTCGATCGCATCTCGGTTGGAGGATGAAGCCATAGTTAGGGCGACATACGGCTCGGGAGAGTTAAACACGCTCTCTGTCTTCCAAATTAGCAGCGAGTAGTCTGTGGTGTTGTCCTCTAGATTCCCGCGTTTCACCACGACGACAAACTTGTTCCCGTCAGGCGAGAAGCGCGCTAAAGACCAATCTTCACTGCGCGCCATACCGATAGAATCTGCAACTGTCACGGGGCGCTGCGCTCCTTGTTGAGGAGTGCCTATTGCCTGAGGCGTTGCTGTCAGTTGGACCGTACAGAACGCGAAAAGAGAGATATATCCCCACCTAGGCAACAGGAGTCGGTTCTTCACGGTCATCGAACTTGCCTCGGTATAGCTATCAGGAAACTCAGTGATTCGCGTCCGTTAAGCTCAGTTCCTGACGAAGAACGATTGCGGCTGCGGCGTGGGCGCAAAAATCGTTCAAAACGTCAGCTTCAAGGCAAACTGGACGGAGCGCGGACCACCAATCTGATATAGGGGATTGAAAGATCCGGCGCCCACGCCCCCTGTTCCGACAAGGCTCTGTCCCAGCATCTGTGTTGACACGCCAAAATTTGGAAACCCGATCCCTCCTTGTGGCTGCCCGAAATTGGGGTGGTTCAGGACATTGAACATTTCCGCGCGGAATTGCAATTTGAGCAACTCGTGAATCGGAAACTCGCGATGAACTCCCAAGTCCCATTGCGTGGCGCCAAAGCCCCTCAACGCGTTTCGACTTAGGTTTCCCTGTCGTAAGGGCTGACCTTTTGAATCCTTGGGAGGGGGACAGAACGGTCCAATGCTGCTTGAACCATCGGGGCAGCCTCCTGCTACAGCGCCTGGAGTGTTATTGATTGCTTTTCCGCCAGGATATTGAGAACCATGCAAGTAGAGAGGGATCCCCGAGACCACATCAGGCCGAACCTGCGCATTGGCCCCATTGAGCTGAGAAAGAAAACCCTCGAAGACGTTAACCGGTGACGCCGTCTGAACCTGAATGATGCTTTGGAGGGACCAGCCACCCAGAATCACGTTCGCAAACGCATTGCTCTTCGGCTTCGGAATATAGTACGTGAGGCCTGCCGTAAACCTGCTCCGAATGTCGAAATCGGAAGCGCCTCGGTTCGCATTGGGGTCGATGCTCGGCACTAGCGTATTCGAAGTACTGAACGACGACCCGGCCGAAGCAGTATCAATTGAGTGCGACCAGGTATAAGACGCAAGCGCTTGGAGCCCGTTTGCCAACCGTCGCTGAAATTGAATTTGAAGGGCATTGTAATTAGAACTGGCCGTGTTGCCGATCAGATTTGCTCTCCCAAAACTGGAGTTTGGCGAATTTACGAACGCTGATTGTATGAGTCGCCTTCCAGTGGCACCGATATACGATGCGGAGAGCACGTGATGCTTCCCAATGGCCTGCTCCACCGCGACATTCCACTGAAGAGTATAAGGTAGCTTCAAGTTCGGATCAAAAGCGTTCAGCTCTCCCGAGCTCAGGTTCGCCGGTGTGATCGGAGGCGGGGCAGCTGCCGTAGGATCCAGTGGAAAGTTACCCCCCGCCCCAAAGGCGAAGGCACCGTAAGGGTATGAAAATGTGAAGAAATTATTTCCTACTTCTGATGTCGCGAGATCATAGAAGACACCGAAGCCCCCACGAACCACAGTCGTCCAGCTCGGATTCTGAGTGAGTTCATATGCTAATCCGATCCGAGGCGCGACATTCCCGTATGTAGTCTTAAACGCGGGCACACCGGACGGAGCAAGTGCGAGATTGGACAGATTGTTCAAATTGAACCCACTTACTGCAGGGAGCGCAGGCCCGCTCTGAGCTGTCGGCGAGAAATCAATGTCCCAGCGAAGCCCATATGTCACCGTTAGGCGAGGAACCACCCGCCACGTGTCTTGGGCGAATGTACCGAGATTGCGGAAGAGCAGCGTTGAGCCACTGGAGGAAAGAAGAAAGCTAAACGCGAGATTACCAGCTTCTGCGGAAGGCACGTCGCCAAAAAAGACTTGCTGGCTGTATGGTAGCGGAGAATATATGGGGGAAAGGCGTCGGAAGTCGACGCCGAACTTCAGGGTGTGTCTTCCTCTCTGTGTGGAGAGGCTGTCGACGATGTTGATCTGTCTCTGTGTGTTCGGCGCTTTACCACCAGGATTATACAGGGCGCCATTCCCGAGAGAAAAAATGTCAAATGCAAAAGACGAATTCTGGATGGTAAACGGACTAGGGAGCGGTAACGACGTTAAGGGAACCGCGCCGCCGAATTTGTCTAAGAAAATATAGGCATCTCCATATGTCCTGGTGTAGTTAAATCGCAAATCATTGACTGTTGTCGGGGACGCTGCCCAGATAGCTCCAACGGTTGCGGTTTGCACGTTTATGATTGCCGGATTGAGGGAGCTCAACGAGCTGCCCGCTGCCCCGCGCCCGATAAGTTCCGAGGGAGAGCTGTTGTATCTTCCAAAAAGGTTGAGCTTGCTCCATAGCTTGTGGTCAATCCGAATACTATAGGCATCGAGCGTGGCTTTGTTTGAGAAGCTAGCGTTAAACGGCGCCGGACTCGACCCCGTGTCCGGTGAATTGGAGTTGGGCAGTGGATAGGCATTCAGAAAGGGCTGGAGGGCCGGTTTCGCAGCCTGCCGCGCGCTCACCGATGGAACGAAAGTTTCTGCGACTTGGGGCAGACGAAGGCGAAGTCCCTCATAAGAGAAGAAGAAGAATGTACGGTCCTTGAGAACGGGACCGCTGAACGTTCCGCCGAAGTCATTCTGACGCTCTTCCGGTTTCGGCAGCTCGTTAAAGTTCCCGAACCAACCGTTGGCATCGAATACATCATTCCTCAGATAGTCGAACAATGTCCCATGCAACTGATTCGTCCCCGAGCGCGTAACGATTGAAATCTGCCCTCCAGGCGTGCGCCCAAATTCCGGCGCATAGGTCGAACTCAGAACCCTAAATTCCTGAAGGGCATCTACAGAAACTAAGGCATTCGTTCCTCCCAGAACGCTGAAGGTAGGAAGTGCTCCTGCGGCGCCGCTTCCGGGAAGGCTGTTTCCTATGCCGCCATTCGCACTCACCCCATCAACCATCCAGTAGTTGGAACTTGCTCGCTGCCCGTTGACGCTGAATTGCCCAGAGTCCTTTTCGTTGCTGACAGTCAGAATGATTCCCGGTGTGAGTTGAATGAGTGTCTGAAAACTCCTGCCGTTCATCGGCAGGTTCTCAGCAAACTGTCGGTCCACGACGGTGCTCACAGCGGCGTCCTGCGTATTTATGAGTGGCGCGCCAGCTTCGACGGTCACGCTTTGTGTGACAGAGCCGATTTGCAGCGTGAAGTTAAGGGCAACGATGTCCAACACGTGAAGGTCGACGCCCGGCTTTACAATTTGGACGAAGCCTTGCTTCTCGACGGTCACGCGATATGTTCCGGGAGGAAGACTGGGAATCGTGTACAGACCGACCTCATTCGTCTCTGAAGAATAGACGATGTTTGTGTTCACGTTCACGGCCTGGACCTTGACTCCCGGCACGGGCAGGCCATTCGGGTCAGTGATGCGACCGTTGAGCGTCGCCATCTCTTGCGCGAATGCGGAGGCACAACAAAAAACTGCAAGCGCGAGCGCAGTTAGCAAAAATGCAAATCGAGAAGAGTTTTTCATCCGAGGTAACCCCCACTTGCCGAGCCATTGCTGCTTCTATGTCCAGAGTATGCCGGTGAGAGGGTTCAATTGTGCCGGGGGAAGCGGGGACCCTTCGAGGCTCAGGGCAAGCAGGTGTGGAAGAAATGACCTAAGGGTGATTTGCCTGGCCGACGACGTAGGCGTAGATGAGTTTTCTGCCTCGTGGCTCTTTAACGTCGCCCAAGCCCTCAGCGGTGACGAAGACGGAATCGATTCCTTTCAACAACGCGGGGTCGGTCACCTTCAAGACCCAACGGCGCTGGTCGTGGTCGTCCACGGCGAATGTGCCCAAATTCCGAACCGAGTGGGCCACATACTCCTTCTGGCCCCAAGCTTGGAAAGTGTACTTCGCCGGCGTCAACCTGCCACTTGGCAGGTCGAACGCGTAGAAGATCAACGATTGTCCCTCGGCATAGAAGACACGCCCGAATGACTTAGCGGATTTCCCTCCACCATCCACGTCATGCACATCAATGATGTGCAGATTGCGGGCGCCCATGAGTTGGCGCACGTCCTGGTTCACGGCCATCAACTGGCGTTCCCGCTCCAGGCTCGCACTCTGCTGCTGCAGGGACTCGGTTAGGTCACGGACTTGGGCCTCTAGGATCAGGCGGCTGGCGAGCTCATCTGCCTTTTCGCGATGCAGCTTTTCGTTTGCTGAGCGGAGGTCAGCGATGACCGCATCCTTTTGTTGGTGCGCGTTCTCCAAGTCCTTGCTTTTCGCATCCGCCTCGCCGAGTCGCGCGGAAAGTTTGTCTACATCGGCTTGCGCAGCGTTCAACTGTTGCTGGAGCTTTAGGATTGACCCTTCCGATCCCGAACGCTCCCGCTTCATACGATCCAATGCGGCTCCTTGCCGTTCAATCGTTTGTCGAAGAGCAAGCAGTTGCGCTTGCAAAGGATCGTCCTGATGCGCGAGTTGGGACGAGTCACTCGGGGGTTTGGTCGAAACAAAGAGTCCTTGATATCGACGGTTCGCCCACATTCCTAGAACCGCGATCATGCCCACTGCGGCCGTAGCCAGCGCAGGCCGTAGGTAGCGAACTTTCCAGAGGGATCGATTGTGGCGGCTTCGCGGCTGTACTGCTTCACTGGAAAATTCGAGCCCTTCTGCTCGGCCGCGCGCCAGGAAGCGGTCGCGGAGGTCTGGGTCCAACGACGGGCGCGAAAATGCGGACTTCACGCGCCAGCGAATGGGATCCGCCTGCGGCAATTGGTGGAGGACGACGCGCGCGTACCCCTCGTGAATCTCGCGACAGCCAGCGCACTCGTTCAGGTGCTGACTGAGCTCGCGATCCTCGTCGCGGCTGAGCTGTCCGATGGCAGCCAGCGCGCTTAGCTCCCGGAAATGCTCATGGTTTGACATGCGCCACACTCTCGGAAGAAATCGCTCCCCGCTTCGCTCCCGGTTCTTGACAGAGCATCGATCGCAATTTCTCTAATCCTCGATAGTAGTGATGACGGACACTGTCAAATGACTCCCCGGTCCTTTCTGCAATTTCGCTCATCGTGAGACCTTCATAAAAAGCAAGCTCCATGATCTCCTTCTGCGTCTTTGTCAGACGGCTGAGCGCTTGTTGCACCAAGCGTGCCGATTCGAGGACGCCCAGAGACTGTGTTGAACTCGTAGCCGACCACTTTTGAGCCGGAGCGGACTCATCGGGCAGTTCGTACATCCCCCGAAGACTCAAATACTGCCTCCTGTTGAAACTTCGATGGTAGGCATACTGGAGAATCCATATCTTAGTCGTGCCTTTGGCAGCATCAAATTGTGCCGCCGCCCGAAAGATTTCCAGGAATACAGATTGCATCAAGTCTTCGGCTTCGCTGCAATCGCGCAGTATGCGCAGCGCAACGTTCAAGACTAAGCGATGGTAGCGGTCGAAAAGGACGGCAAGGGCGTCGTGGTGCCCCGCAGAAAGATGCAGCATCAGGGCTTCGTCTGAGAGCCCCGTCAAGTCTCCGTACAAAACCGGTTGCCTTCGCAGGGGGCTTTGGTTTTGTTCCACTTCGCTCATAAAACTCGCGGAAGAGATACGTTAATCTTTTGCGGAACTGCAGAACGCCATTGTCTATACCACAGGGGTGAACTCTTCGGAAGGCTTCGGAGCAACAAATATTTGCCTACCGCAAAGGCACAAAATACCCTCCTCGAAGGCATACTAAATAATAGGGCCGAACGTTGCCTCGCCCGTATCTGTGATCATCGCAATTTCGAACGGTGCCCGGAGGCTCCGCAAAGCTTTTATCTCTTAATCGCAGAGAAAAAATAGATTTCTGTCCCAAATTTGTCCCAGAAGCAGGAAGGGCTTCCCGATGTGACGCAGGAAGTCTTTGTCAGTCAATAAGATCGGCTGCGAGGATCTACTGACGACCTTCGGGTTGCAAAACCGCTCCCATTTTCCCGAAAAAGGGGGTTGCTCCTGGTGAGCAACCCCTTTTGCTTGTACCTTCGGGTTATGAGAACGGAGTTGGACATCTAGGTTCGCTGATTCTGCGCGATTTAGCCCCTAGGCCCGTGCCAAGACTTTTGTCCCAAATCTATCCCAGGCATTCCCTTTCAGAAGCATTCGGTTAGAGTCCCCGCGCAGCGCACGGCCTAGCGCGGCGACGGAGGCGGTGCCGCAGCCGCCAGAACCGTTAATCGCATAGAGACTACCTCGGTTTCCCACAGCGGAGCAGCATCCGAAGGAATACGGAACACAAGGGAATATGGCTCCGTAGTGGCACCTGGCTCCAGCACGCCATTCGGGAGCGTCTTACTCAAATCCCAAATAGCTCCTGGCCCCGAACCTCCGTTACTTGCATTCGCTATCTCAAGTTTACCGAGCGTACTGTTGAGTGTGATGGCTTTGAGAAGCAGTGGTCCCTTAATTGGCTGCTTACTTTTATTCTTCAGCACGATAGTCTCCGCAAGTGTCCCGCTGCTGACATCGTAGTGCTGATCACCACCATAGAGGAGAGCCACCTCTTCGCTGATATCACTCGCATCTTTCTCTTGCAGGAACAAATGAGGAAACTGTTGCTGTCCTGGAGCGCCCACTGTTACAGTGGCGGTTCGAAGTTGGCCCTCTCCATTTCCAAATTCAATCCAAACCGGGTGAAAGACACCATCCGATGTCGCCGCGAGAGAACCTATATTCCTGATGATGTAATTTCGTTTATCTACGATTTGGAGGCCCAAGTCAAGATGATCGGACGGCACAACGCCCAACATGCTCAAAAATGCGTTGGACTCCGTTACAGGCAGAATCTGATTGCTGGAGCATCGAGAGAGAGATTGCGCAGGAAGGAAACTCGTGCCTCTATCCGAGGATGCCGAGAAATACCAGCAATCTGAAGTCAGGCCGTCACGCCATAAGAGACCGAGGGTTCCGTTCGCATTAACGGCCATCGCTGGCGAATAATAGCGATGGCCCATTGTCAGCGGCTCGGGAATTTCTTCCCCTTTCGACCACGTCGTTCCGCCATCCGTTGAAGCCGTGAGCATGAATCGACACTGCTGATTCTCGAATGTGTGATACGCCACATACACGCGATCATCCGAAGAGTCGTATGCCGCCGCAAAGTTAGGGGCGCCACACCCTGGAATGTTGCCGCTCTGCATGGGGGCACGAATCACAAGTACGGGGTCACTAAGAGTTAGACTCTTAGTGTTCACGCGCGCAGCACCAATGATCCCGTCCAAATTCTTATCTGCTCTGACGCCCGAGAGATACAGCGCCAGCAAGGATCCGTCCTTGAGCAGAAATACTTTCTTAGGAAAATAAACGTGGTTATCCATGTTGTGGTTGACGATTGGTCCCTTCACTTGTTTTTCGCCGTATTTGAAGGTGATGAGGCTCAAGTCGCTTACGCGGGCCCCGGCCCGTTTTGCTTCCCCTCCAGCTTCATGAGTGCCGTTGTAGAACGTATACAGCCGGTTTTGGTCAGGCCCGGATAGGGTCTCGACCACAGAAATCGAATAGTCCGCCCAGCCTGTCTTCGTAGCTTCGGCCCAAGTATCGCCAGCATCACTGGAAACAAGAATCCTTGTTGTCCCCATGTCATGGTGTGGCATTCCATCGATGACCTTTGAAGCTGCTGAAACGAAATAAGCCTGTCCGTTCACACCGAAGGCGCAGGACTGCTCCGAGACCCAAGCGCTGTTCTTGTCCTCAACTGCGGTGCCCCAAGTCTTTCCACCATCCGACGTGGAATAAAGAAAGCCATACATGGCGTTGTCTCTTGCAACCCATCGATGACCGCATACGATTAACCTATTCGGGTTTGTTGGATCGGCTGCTATCTCATACCACGGATACCACGCGCCATCCCGCGGGCTCACTTTGTTCCTCGATTCCACGCGAATTTGCTGAGCGGAACTATTTGAACTCGCAAGGATCGCGAAAAGAAGGAATCCAGTCTCAAACCACTTGCAGCTTGCACCGATCAGTAGACGAAAAGACATTTCGCGCGGCCCTTCTATAGACCTTTTTAAGGCGATCCACACGTTGCGACAAACTAGGAAGCTGACGGAAGACAGCTACGGTATCCTCAGAATACTAACTTCAGAGCGAATTGCATGGATCGCGGTGCGCCAATTTGGTAAAGCTGACTTAGCCCGCCACCACCCAGGTTCCCGCTGTTTAGGCTTTGTCCTAACAGCTGGGTTGAAACTCCAAAACCACCCAGGCCGAATATTCCACTGGGCGGCGCAAAATTGGGATGGTTTAGCACGTTGAACATTTCAGCGCGGAACTGCAAGTGCAGCGACTCGCGAATCGGGAAATCACGATGGACCGCAAAGTCCCACTGGGTCGCGCCGAATCCTCTTAGGAAGTTCCTTGGTACGTTGCCATTCCGAGCAGGGTTGCCCGTATTGGGGTCAGCCGGTGGATCGGTGAACGCGGCTGGATTAAAGGCCCGACCCCCTGGATATTGAGATCCCTGAACGTACAGAGGCTGTCCCGGAACTAAATCTGGTCGAATATCCGGGGCTATACCACTATTAAACGAACTTCCTTGGAAGCTCCCATCACTCACATCGACGGGTGGTGCGGAACGAGCCAGAATGACATTCTGGAGCGACCAACCACGCAGAATCGCCTTTGCGACAGAATTGACTCTTGGTGAGGGGATGTCGTATGTCAAGGCGGCAGAAAATGCATTTCGAGTGTCGAAGTCGGAAGAGGCCCGGTTCGAGTTTGGATCACCGGGCAAACCCGAATTGGAGGTGGAAAAAAGTGATCCCGCTGACGCGTTATCAATCGAATGCGACCAAGTGTAAGAAAGGAGGGCTTGCAGCCCATGCGACAGTCGTCGCTGGAATTGAACCTGCAGACCCTCGTAGTCCGAGGTAGCTAGGTTATCTACAAGGTTTGCGAATTCAATATTCGGGTTTGTCGGCGGAAAGACGAACGACGATGTCTGTATAAGGCGTCTTCCTGCGGCGGCAAGGTATGTAACGCTGATTGTCTGTTCCCTCCCCAAAGCTTGCTCTAGCGCGACATTCCACTCCAGTGTGTAAGGAAGCTTCAAACCGGGATTGAAGGCGTACAAATTCGAAAGAGTGCCAGTGGGCGGGATCGCTGGAGCGCCGATTGTTGAGGACGCGAAAGGGAAAGGCCCAGAAACCGGAGCGGAATTCCCAAAAGGAGGGTGAGAACCACCAAGCGAAGTCCCAGTTTCCGAACTCACAAGGTCATAAAACACACCAAATCCACCGCGCAGGACGGTTTCCCACGTCTGACTCTGAGATAGCTGGTAGGCCAGCCCGAGGCGCGGCGCTACATTCTCATACGTGGTCTTGAAAGACGAAGTTCCTGCGGGTGCTACGGCCAAGCTTGAAAGGTCAGCCAAATTATAGCCCGTCACCGCTGGAATGCTGGGGCCGCTCAGAGATGAAGGTGCGAAATCTACATCCCATCGAAGTCCGTACGTCAAAGTTAAGCGCGGGCCTACGCGCCAAGTGTCTTGCGCAAATATGCCCAAGTTATGAAACGCGAATGTTACAGGAGCGCCTGAAAAAACCCTGCCGTTGCCATTTCCGTTCTCAAAGGCCGATACGGTGGTAAAGTTCGCAAACTGTTCGTACTGCAGCAAGTTTACCTGTGGCGACAAGCGCCTAAAGTCCACGCCGAACTTCAGAGCGTGTGAGCCCCTCTGTACGGATGCGTTGTCAACCACGTTAATTTGCCGCTGCAGATTCTCTGCTTGCTGCCCGACATGTAACGAACGGCCCCCAGTCAGTGAGAAGACAAAGACAATAAACTGTCCATTCCGAACGGTAAAAGAGCTCGGAAAAGGCAGAGTCGCTAACGGGACGGCCCCCCCGAAGTTATCCAAAGAGAAATTACTAGAGCCATCGGTTCGGCTGTAATTGAATCGGACATCATTCGTTACGGTTGGAGAGACACTCCAAGTAGCTCCCGCCGTGCCAGTCTGAGTCGTGATGCGGCTCTTTTCCACCGCGCTCAAAGCAGCCGTTCCAATGACCCCTCGCTGAGCAATTTCCGACGGGGAGTAGTTGTAGCGTCCAAAAACGGCAATCTTGCTGCCCACTCGGTGGTCAACTCGAAGGCTGTAGGCGTCAAGCGTGGCAGGATTGGAATAATTTGCGTTCAGTTGCGCCATGCCAGTCGGTCGTTGGCCCGATGCAGGGCATCCGTTTACATTCGGAGTGCACGGTGTGAAAACTTCTTGGCCATTTGGCAGCGGGTAAGCGTTCAGATAAGGCTGCATCGCAGGGTTGGGAGGGTTAGCGCGCGCATTGCCGAAAACTTGACATGTGCTATCGCAAGGGACACTGCTAAGCGTGGTCTGCGGAAGTCGAAGGCGAAAGCCCTCATATGAAAAAAAGAAGAAAGTGTGGTCCTTAAAAATCGGTCCGCTCAATGTTCCGCCAAAATCGTTCTGCCGCTCCTCCGCTTTGGGAAGTGCTGGCGTGACCGACGTGTTGAACCAGTTGTTCGCGTCGAAGACGTCATTCCTCAAGTAGTCGAAGGCCGTCCCGTGAAATTGGTTCGTACCAGACCGCGTAACGATGGAAATTTGTCCTCCCGGTGTGCGCCCGAACTCCGGGGCGTAAGTGGAAGTTTGAATCCGAAACTCCTGCATGGCATCCACCGAAACCAAACTGTTTGTTCCACCTAAGGTACTGAACGAACCGAGCGTACCTCCGATCCCATTTCCAGGATTGACGCCCGAACTCACACCTATATTGGCGCTCACGCCGTCCACCATCCAGTAGTTGGACGTGGCACGCTGCCCGTTGATGCTGAACTGTCCATCGTCTTCAGGGTTGCTCGGAACAACAACAACGCCTGGCGTGAGCTCAATCAACGTTTGGAAGCTCCTTCCATTCATCGGCAGGTTCTCCGCGAATTGCCGGTCCACAACGGTGCTCACGGTTGCATCTGTCGTGTTGACCACAAGCCCGCCAGCTGTGACGGTGACGATTTCCGACGCGGATCCTAATGCCATCTCGAAATTTATTGCGGCGGTGTCTTGGACGTGAAGGATCACATCCGACTTCACAACCGTCTTGAAACCAGGTTTTTCCACTTCGATCCGGTACGGACCAGCCGGAAGATTCGTAACGTCATAACTTCCAGCACTGTTTGTTGTTGCCTCATAGCGGATGTTTGTTCCCACGTTGATGACAATGACCTTCGCACCGACGATAACCGCTTTGGTGGGGTCTGTGATATAACCCGTCACAGATGCATGCGTCGACTGCGCACGAAGCTCACCGCAACAAAGACCGGTTAGTAACACCACAACAAAAAGAAGTCTGTGCATGGGGATTCCTCTCCACTACAACGATCCCAAATTAGTTTGTGGTTCCATTTGACTAATACGGGACCGCGGAGAGTTCTGTACCAGCTCTAGAACCTTGAAGCTCGATGGCTGGGAGGACTTCTAGCATCAAGCATCAAGCGTCCAGCCTCTAGCTTCCAGAATCATGGATGATTTGGTTCTTTTCGCAGGGATGCGTAAAGGAATGGTTTGCCCGTGGGCCTGTTGCCATGCGCATTTGGCTCGACAGTCACGAAGACGGCGTCGATTTCTGCGAGCTGCTCGGGATCGTCGCAGCGAAGTGCCCAGCGGCGGTTCGCTTCATTGTCCACGAAGAGAACGCCGAGATTCACGGGCTTGTCCTGGGCCGACTCACTCTTGCCCCAGACCTGGAATGTGCTGGCGTTCTTGAGGCCCGGCTGGCGGTCCAAATCAAAGGCGTAAAAAATGAGCGATTTCCCTTTCGTGTAGAAAACACGCCCGTAAGGCTTGCGGGTCCGGCTGTCGCTCGACACGTCGAATACGTCTGCGATGTAGAGCTGCCGCGCGCCCATCAACTCGCGAATATCGCGATCTGCCGAGAGATACTGAGCTTGATTGCCCAGTCGCCGCTGTTGATCCCGGTTCTCCGCGACAAGATCGTCCACTTGCCTCTGCAACGCAACCGAGCGCATCGTCGCCTGATCGCGCTCTGCCTTGAGGCTGCCAAATTCGGCCTGAATGCCTTGGTACGCTTGCTGCGCATCCCCGAGTTTCTTGCTAAGGGTATCCCGCTCCTGTGATACGGACTGGACCTGCTCGTCTGAGTTGTTCTTCGCGGCCCCTACCTCCTTCGAACGCTCCTCCAACTTCCGCAATTCGGCGCGCAGCTTTTCAAGCGCAGCTTGTTTTTTCGCGATCTCCGCTTGCAACTGCCTCAATTTCAGGTCGTCTGCACTCAGCAAATTGTCGACGGCTTGCTTTTCGTTCGCCAGCTTCAGATATCGTGCCTCTCCGGACGGGTCGGGTTGCTTCGAGGGCATCTCCACATGCCAGCCGGCCCGATACGCGGCAAGTCCGACCACAACCACAAAACAGGCAGCAGCCGCGACTTTCAGCAAGGAAGGCACGGTGAGCCTCCAAGGAGTATGAGCATTTGGTGATGGCCCAACGAGCGGCTCGATATGCAGGACCACTCGCTTTCGCTGTTCGGCGGCTATGCGATCAAAGACTTTCCGGCGTGTGTTGGAGTTGTCCCAGCCACGCGCTTGCTCCGGACGGTCGAATCGTGCCGCAAGCATCGGCATCCCCTCTTTCGCCAGGACGCGGTACTCCTGGTAGACAGCGCGGCACTCTTGACACCCGTCCATGTGCGCTCTGAGTTCGGCTGATTCATTTTCCGTCAGGTTGCCGGCCACAGACATAGCACAGAGCTCTTTGAATTTTTCGTGTCCTTGCAACTCGTCCCTTCCCGATGTCATGACCTACTTCTCCCGCATTTTCTGTATGAATGCACTCTTTCGCAGTTTTTCTAAACCGCGGTAGTAGTGGTGGCGGATGTTCGGCAAAGGTTCGTTCAGCTTTTCACTGATCTCAGGCAAATCCAGGCCTTCGAAATAGAACAGCTCAAGTGTTCGCCGCTGGCGTTCGGGGAGATCTGCGAAGGCCTTTTCGAGCTGAGCCCGGCTGAGCTTTGCACCAATTTCCCGGTCCAAATCTGTCTCCCCCAATAGAGTATCGGCTAGAGAGTTGATGTCTGTACCGACGTAGAAGGCCCTTCGGTTCAAATATTCCCGCCGGTCCAGTGCTCGGTGGTACGCCACTTGCACAATCCACTTGTTGGCCGGGCCCCTTTCAGGGTCATACAGCACCGCCTTTTGATGCAGATACACGAAGACTTCTTGCACGAGATCCTCGGCTTCTCCGTAATCGCCGAGGATGCGAAGGCCAATTCCCATAAAGAGCCTCGAATATCGCTCGAAGAGGGTTTCTAGTGCAGCGGAGTCGTTTGCGCGAAGGCCAGCAATCAGTTCTTCATCGGTGGGCCGCAAGGACACACTGAAATCGACCATCGAGGCAGACGGAATGCGTCCTCCCTCCCAAACCAAACGGGGAGCGACCTCGCGGGCTTGCGGCCGTGTACCCATCCCTGCTTCTCGCCACTGCGAAACGATTCGCCGGGGCACTTAGCGAAATACTGCGCACCAAAAACCCTGGACACATTCAGGGCGATACATTTGGGGAAACTATAGCAACTTCGTGGATGGAAGGAAGGGTTTTCAGTTCGAAGGAACAAATTTATTTCGCAAAAGCACTGGTACAGTTTCGACTTCCTGCCCGTATTAATGTAAATAGGGGCGTTTTGCCGCTTTGACCAACCCAGACGCTAAGACACCACCTACAGGCCTTCTAATCTCCTCAGAGAATGCGCGGGACGTGCGCGCCGCCGCATCACCAATAACGGCGCGAGGGTTGATCTGTTACACCTAAGCTCACAAATCACCGTAAGCGATTCGCAACCGGCGGCTCGGGCACAGTAACGGAAGCATGACTGAAAATTGCGCGCACACATTCGTCAAAGGTGAGTCCCGCGCCCTAGGATTTTCTTGGACACCGAATTGTGATGAGAATGAGTCAGAGATCACAAGGAGGTGTGTATGAGCAAGGAGAGAGAACCAGCTTCGGGAGCCGCGGAGGGAGCCCGAAGGGCGACCGGAGGGGCTCCCGAAGAGCGGCGCGACGGCCGGGGGCGCTGGTCGGCGAAACGCAAGTTTGCAGCGGTTCTGCGGCTGCTGCGTGGTGAGGACCTCGAAACACTCTCGCGCGAACTGGGCGTGACCGCCG
>WNGL01007693.1_pt1 | contig 17009 bp, 19 predicted proteins | sample 5400591 | NCBI WGS metagenome assembly WNGL01 (sample SAMN13153377, study PRJNA577476) | soil metagenome | isolation source: 80 cm soil or saprolite under Garry oak tree replicate 1 | place: USA:California | collected 2016-06-15
TCAGGGCTTATGCTGTTCCCTCATCACCAGAGGGGAGAGGAATTGCGCCTCTCATCAAGGAACAAGTTGTCTAGCTTTCGCTAGTTCGTCATCCTTCGATTTGCACCGATTTCGACGAAACGGGTCGCACACGTCCGTTAAAGCCGGTGAGAAGAACGAATCCCCCACAAACCCAACTGGACGGGAGGCTCAACTACGATGAGCCTGTTGTGCTGCTTCCAATGCTCATGCCGCCAGAGAAGAAGGGCTTTCACCTCGGCCTTGTTTGTGCACGCTGCCAGTTCTTTGTCTCCAAAGCGACTGGCCAGATTAGCTGCGGCGTTGTGGTCTGCCTGGTCGCGGTGATGACAAACTATACAGGCAAATGTTGCCTGATCTGGCCGGTTCGCTCGGTCTGGGTAGTGGCAACAATGGCACTCTTGTGAGGAGTAGGCGGCTTTGACCGTGTGGACCGCCATGCCACGTTTGGAGGTCGCCCAGGCCAGTTGCTTGGGAATGTGTGCCAGGTTCGAGGTGGAAAGATAGGCGTTCAGTGCCTTTGACTTGAAGCGCATCGAGGCAACGGAAAGATCCTCATAGACAATGCGTGCATCAGGATGATCATGGAGCAGGAGATTCACGGCTCGGTTGATTTCCTGCTTGACATGACGAGCCAAGCGTTGCCCAGTCGCACTGCTGGTGGAAGGAAGATCCTCCGAAGATACGCCTTTCTTTTTCAAGCAAGCCCTGAGCTTGGCCTTTCGCCTGCGTTTTTCCCGATCCCGTCGGTGGCGCTCGCGCAGTCGGCCATGCATGGTGCCGTACTGCTTCCCGGTGCTCGTAGTGAGAAAGTTGGCGATACCTACATCTACGCCCACCGTTGGGGCTGATGCTTCGGTTTCGATCGGAACGTCCGTATCGAACGAGAGCGTGAGCCACCACACCCCATTGCGTCGGTGAAGCGTCGTCGAACTATTGAGGTTTTTCCCCTCGATGATTTTTTTGTGATAGGCGGCGAGTCTCACAGGGACTCGCAGCGGGTGGCCCTTGTCGAGAGTCGCTATTCTGAGCCAGTAGTCGAAGGTGGAGTCTTCTGATGGTTCGACCACCACCACGTTGACGTTGGCCTGCATGACGGGGACGCGCAGTTGGGGCACATTCCATTCCCGCCATACGGGTTCCTTGCGTCCCGTCTCAAGTGGTTTCCCCGACGCCGTGGCTTTGGCTTTGGCCTCTGCATAATCAGCCAGATTTTCCAGGTAGGTCTCATAGGCGGCTTGACGGTTCGTGCGCCAGGATTTGGCGATGCCTGCCGCCTGTTGTATCGCGACCCGATGCAGGCGCGCAGAAAGCTCGCTGGCAAAGACAGGCGCTGCATATTGGGAAGGTTGCGTCTCCTCTGTACAAAACAAAGTGATGTACTGCTGACACAGGGGCAGATAGACCGCCATCAGGTGGTCGAGGGCCGAGAGCTTGCCTGCATTGGCCTCGATCAGACGAATGTGGGTGACGGCATGGGTGAGCGTCTGCTTCGTCTTTTTCTTGCGTTTCCGCTTCTTCTTCTCCTGCTCAGGGGTTTGTGTCTCTTTGTGACTCACGCGAGGGTCCATCCTGCTGCAAGGCAGCTAACACTTGTGCCGTTTTCCGTTTGGCACGTCTGCGCCCGTAGAGCCGGGCAGCAAACGAGGTGATGATGGCCACAAAGTCGCCCATCAGATCGTCTTCTGCCGTATCCGCCGTGTTGACGATCACCAGTTCTCGTTCCTGAAGAGCCAGTAAGGTCTGGATATAGGGCACGCCAAAGCGGGACGCTCGGTCCTTCTGCTCCACGACGATCCGGCTGATCGTGGGATTGGCCAGGAGTGCCAGGAACTTGGGGCGCTGGTCATTGACCCCACTGCCACATTCTTTGACAACTTTGCCGACCGACCACCCCTGGGCATTGCACCAACTAATCAACCGCTCGGCTTGCGTGTCGAGGTTCTGTTTGTTCTCGCTGCTTGATACACGGGCGTAGACCGCGACAAACGGCGGCCGAGGCTCTAAGATCACACGCTGCGCGACAGGTTCTTCGATGATCACTGTGCCAGTGGGCAGTTGATAGCCCGCAATCTGTCCGCGTTTAAACATCCGGTAAGCCGTGTTGTAATGGATTCCCAGTTTTTTGGCGTAGCTCGACAACTTCATAGATCGAGTATACGCGAGAAGCGTGCAGAATGCAAGAGATGGTAACATCTTGTAAGAATCAGTAGCAAAAAATGAAAGCTTTCCTCAATACACCCACAGAATGCACTATTTTTCAGCGGTCCTGGAGCGCGCAGCAATACAAGTTGGTCAGCCGCAATGGTCTATTTGATTGTACCAGTAGCAGCAATACCGTCCACCTATTGAGAACCGCACCCGTTCTGTTTTTCTACTAAAGCAAATACTAGAATATATGTTCCTTCCACTGTGTAGTATACTCAAATTAATCGGGTATACATTTTTCTACTGTCAATTTATACAAGATTGGGGAACTATTTCATGTCTTACCAACCACCAAACAATGAACCGTGGCAATCACCTCCACCGCCAAACACGTTCTATCCCCAGCAGCCTCCTTATCAGGAAGCAGGTTTTCCACCTTCGCCTCCACAATGGCAACAACCACCCTATCAGCAGCCACCGATGAACCAATACCAACAATGGCAAGTTCAAGCACAATTCACCAAGAGCTATACGACACCGGCAATCATCACGCTGGTGCTCTATATCTTTTTGTGGATACCCGGGCTTATTGCCAACATCATTTATCTGCTAGAAGCGAATAAAACGAAAAAGATCACTGGAACAAATCCAGATGGGTATGGGTGTCTCATAGCGATGCTCGTTCTTGTCGTGGTTCCTCCCGCTTTGTTCGTTATCTTTGCCATGTTTCTATTGTTTGTTGGTGCTATTGGAGCATCACATTAGTCACACCGTAGCCAGTATCATGTTATGGTCACTGTATTCTCTCACTTCTTGGTATTTTTCCCCTGAAACCTTGCGAACTGTTTTTCTGAACCTTGCCTTGAAAAGCAAGGTTCAGAATTTGAAATCTTTTTGAGGAAACGATCCAAGAAACGTTTAAGAAACGCTGTCTTCACTATACTACAATTGCACAATACAATTTGCAATCCATTCCTCCTACCGCTAGCTGGCGTTCAGGATGAATGAAGTAGGGACCCGATTTATCGCGTCCCAGCGGTCTCCAATCACTGCTACAGATAGAAGGAGCATTAACACATGCCACAAGTCAATGTAACGACGAATGTCAGGCGAGTAGACGCAACAGCCAGCGTAATAGACATTCAAGGAGAAATCACGGCTTTTGCGGAAACCGCACTTATGGACGCTTACACCCACGCCAGTACACCAACCACACGTAGTATCATTTTGAACTTCAATGCGCTGGATTACATGAACAGTAGTGGAATAGGTGTGCTTGTTACATTGCTCATCCGTATTAAACGGCAGAAACAGCACCTGTTGTGTTATGGGTTAAGCGACCATTACCAGAAAATCTTTGCCATCACCCGCTTAGACGATGCCATCAGAAATTATGCGACTGAGGAAGAAGCTCTGGCCGCAGCCAGGGCATACTAAGCACAGCGTCAAATGAGGAGATACACGATGATTGTGACACCAAACCAACCTGATAAAACGCAACCACGCGATGCCGCTTACTGGGCGCAGGAGTTTTCAAGTTTTAAGATAGAGAGGACTCCTACAGGGGCTCTCAACCTGAATGTAGAAGGCCGCCGGCCTCTCAGTCCACTGCAAGGTTTTGGGCAGATGTGGAATAAGATTTACCGCGTGCGCCTGGTCGGTGCTTCGGTAACGCCAGCCGAGGTTATCAAAACGTGGAAAGAGAACTTCGGACAGTTCTGGCCAAAGGGGAACAGATTCTATGCTCCTCTGAGCGGGATTGCGCCCGGCGAGGTAGGGCTTATTAACATGCGGATCCCCGGTGACTTGCCGGTGGGTCTCCCGCTCTCTACCGGGGTGGCCGTCATCTATGCCGATGATGTTTCCTTTACGTTTGGCAACACACACTTTCAGCGCTGGCAGCGCGCTTCGGCGTCAACGAACCTGTAGCGCTCTACAGAACCTGCATCGACCCAAAGGTGCAGTGGGCGTATTTCTGGAACATATTCCAGAATGCCACCATTCGCACCGTGTTATATAAGATGTTCACGCCAGTGTTATGGGTCCGTAAGATGGGCATCGGGCATTAAACTTGAGAAAAATGACAAAAAGGGCGATCTCTTGTGGTCGCCCGATATTGTCATCTCCACGCTCACCATAGCGGCTTTGTTTCAGCCGTTGCGCTACAATATTCAGAAAGGGACGAAACATCTGACGATAGATAGCAATTTGGGATGGAGTATATGGACAGCATACCTACACTATTACGGCATATTCGCGACAGATGGTCCTGGCATAGCAAACGTGACGTACAGGTCGAACCTCGGTTCGGTGCGAACGAACTCCAGTATGAAGAAAATGCTACATTTGAGATCGCTACAAACGATCCGATTGTTGCGTACTTCATGAGGACCTCTGGCGCTGTGGAGGTCGATTCGCTCCAGTTGGATTCGCCTGCCCTCAAAACGCTGAAGGGACAAGGTGTCAAACTGGTCGTTCCCCTGGTCAGCCAGGGTGAGCTTGTTGGTCTCCTGGCGTTGGGACCACGTTTAAGCGATCAGCAGTATTCGTCCGACGACCGGGGGCTGTTGAGTACACTGGCTATACAGGCTGCGCCAGCCCTGCGAGTAGCGCAGATGATACGTGAGCAACAGGGAGCCATACGGGAACGCGAGCGCCTCAATCAGGAGCTACATGTTGCGCGTTCGATCCAGCGTACGCTGCTCCCCAAAGATCTACCCATCTTTCCCGGCTGGAAGCTGGCTGAGTATTATAAGCCCGCGCGAGAAGTAGGTGGTGATTTTTATGACTTCCTCTCCTTTGAAGATGGTCGCCTCGGCATCATCATTGGTGATGTAACAGATAAAGGGATTCCAGCCGCCCTGGTCATGGCTTCCACTCGCAGCATGCTGCGTTCTGTCGCTCAAGGGGAAGGCTCGCCAGGAGCTGTGTTGAAGCGAGTGAATAATCTCCTTTATCAGGATATCCCCCCCAGAATGTTTGTGACCTGCCTGTATGCTATCCTTGATACGGCGAGCGGACGGCTGATTTACGCCAATGCCGGTCACGATTTGCCCTACCTGAGTCACAATGGCCATGCGTCCGAACTACTGGCAACCGGTATGCCCCTGGGCTTGATGCCGGATATGTCCTATGAAGAGAAGGAAGCAACCTTAGTTCCTGGCGACAGCATCCTCTTTTATAGTGATGGCCTTGTGGAGGCCCACGACCCAAAACGTGCTATGTTTGGTTTCCCACGCCTGATGACTCTATTAGAGGAACATCCTGACAATACTCCGGTGATCGATTACTTGTTAAGCAAGCTTGATGAGTTTACCGGTCCCGGTTGGGAACAGGAAGACGATGTGACCATGGTGAGCCTGCAGCGGGTTGAAACGTACAAAATACGCGAAACCACCAGCAGGCCAACAACTCAGATGGACACGATACACATGTTTGAGGAAGAAACGAACACGCAATATAACGCCTGGCTCACGCTGGACGAATGGACGCTTCCCAGCGAACCGGGGAACGAGCGCCTGGCTATGCAGCGCGTGGTTCAAGCCGTCCAGCCACTTCATCTCTCCCAAGAACGTCTGGAGCAGTTGAAAACTGCCGTAGCAGAAGCAACGATGAATGCCATGGAACACGGCAACCATTATCTGCCAGAGAAGCCCGTTGCTATTACAGTACAGGCTTCTAATGAAGCGCTCCTGGTGCGCATCGTTGACCATGGAGGTACCCGCCTTCTCCCTGACGATACGGTTGAACCGGACATTGAGGCCAAACTTGCCGGACTGCAATCGCCGCGCGGCTGGGGTCTGTTCTTGATCAAGAATATGGTGGATGACATGCATATCTTTGAAGACGCAACGCATCATACCGTTGAACTGATTATGAATCTGTAAAAGGCCCCACAACTTTGGGAAGAGTAGTAGGCACTTCCTCCTCCTTTTTCGGAATGTACCGGTCGGCATGCCCAAGCGCGGTGAAAGAAAAGCAGAATGAGATCAGGAATGTCAGCACGCCGGTTATGCTGAAGATCAGGGCGACGTTGTGCGTCCAGGAAACGACAAAACCGCCAAGTAAGCTGCCAAGAGGAATAGCAGACCAGGCCAGCACGCTGGCGATACTTATCACGCGGCCCAGCATATGATTCGGGACGATGGCTTGCCGCAGGCTGCCCGTATTGATGTTAAAGAGAATGCCTAATCCACCTGCGAGCAACCAGAGGATGGCCGCGATCCAGTACAAGCGCATCAGCGAAAATGCAACGCCCAACAGACCTTCCAGCATCAGCGCGCCCAATGCTACCGTACTGAACGACCAGCGCTTGCGCAGTGGCCCTGCCAGAAGACCCATAAGCACCACACCCAGGCTTGCTGCCGAAAATAGCAGGCTCACCTGGACATCACTTGCAGCGAGCCGCACTTTCGCGAATAGCACAAGCTGAGCGTAAGATGCGCTGCTCACAAAGTTGACCATCGCCATCATTATCGAGATATTGCGCAGCACCGGGTGGCTCAACACGTAACGCAACCCTTCAACAACATCAGCGCGAATGTTGCTCCTTGCCCGCTGCTCGCCTGTCTTCACATTGAAACTGATGCGGATGAGGCCGAGTGAGAACGACGAGGCGAGGAAAGACAGGGAGTCAATCAGCATGAGCGATGGTAGCGCCACGATGGCTACCAGCAAACCTGCCAGCAGTGGGCCTGCGATCTGAGCAGCAGAGTAGCTAGCCTGGATGCGCCCGTTGGCGGTTACGAGGTCATCTTGATTGACCAGGCTGGGTATGGCTGCAAATTGTCCGGCTTCAAAGCAGATGGTCAGCGTCGAGTGAACGAAGCCCACTACATAAATCCACCAGACAGGGAGCGCACCCAGGACCGCCAGCAGCGGGATGGTTGCCACGATCATGGCACGCGCGATATCGGTGAAAATCATCATGCGCTTGCGATCTACCCTGTCCGTCCACGCGCCCAGAATCAGCCCGAAGAGCAAATAGGGCAGGAAGTCGGCTGCGCCGGAGATGCCCAGGTTGATGGCGGAGCCGGTTAACTTGTAGACCAGCAAGGGCAGGGCGAACAATGTAACCGAACTACCGAGATTTGAGATGGTCTGGCCCGTCCAGTATTTCCAGAAATCGCTGTTGAGCCTGCTGCCGGGTGCCTTTGCCATCTGCATGTTCTTTTGCATCGTAGACTCCTTGTCCAGACGATCAAACAGCATCGCTTGAGGGCGTTGTGATGGAACCTTGCATATAGGGCGGAGACATGGACATGGCTACAAAGATGCCATAGACGTTGCCGTCAGGGTCGGGCGTCTCGTGCAGCACATCATCAATCAACGCTTGAAGACGTTCTGAATAGTAACGGGCACGATCAGGCGAAAGACGAATGTGCGCGAAGCCATCACTGCGATACGGATCATCGTCAATGGTTGCCTCCGCTTCCACCATTTCATCACGCGCCTTGTTCATGATCTCAAGGGAGACTTCCTCGCCGCCTGTCACATCCTTTGGAAGGTCATATTTGAAGATACGCGCCGTGCGCGTGTAGTAGTTGGCGACGATGCCACGCACCAGTCTCCTGGCCACAATCTTAGCCAGTCCAGCTTCTTCGAGCACATGCAAATGATGCCCAATTGCGCCGGGCGTTGCTCCCAGCCTGTCCGCTAGCTGCTTGGCAGTAGCGGGCTGGTTTTGGATAACCCCCAGGATACGCGAGCGCACTGGCTCGCTGGTAGCCTTGAACTGCTCAAATGAGGTAATCATCAGTCTGGCAGGCAGTTCGGGCATGGTCACAGGCACATCATCCGGCAGCACCGGAATAGTATCCAGGTCATCTCTACTGCTCAATGCGTTCACACAACGTTCCTTTCTCTCCTGTGCGAGCAAAACAATACATAATGGAATATCAGTACGTACTGGAAATATAGCATAAAAAGGGGAGAGATGTCAATAGTTTTGTGTCATCTTCAGAGTTCTCTGGCGTAATTTCTTCAGAACTCTATAGCGCAATCACGCCGACACTCTGTATACCAATGTCAATAATGGTGACTAGCCCCTGGCTAGAAATCGGCAATCCGCTGTCCAAAATCACATCGCCTCCCATACCTGTATGGTCTTGTCCCCGCCCCCTGAGGCGATGCGCGTGCCATCGGGCGACCACGCTACTGCGTTTACATGACCGGAATGACCATTGTAGGTGATCAAGGTGATCCCGCTGGTCGGATCCCATACTTGCACGGTGTAATCCCAGGAGCCCGAGGCAATACCTTTGCTATCGGGCGACCACGCCACAGGGTTTACAATATCGGAATGACCCTTGTAGGTGATCAAGGTGATCCCGCTGGTCGGATCCCATACTTGTACGGTGTGGTCATCACTGGCCGAGGCGATGCGCGTGCCATCGGGCGACCAGGCTACTACGTTTACAGCATCAGAATGACCATTGTAAGTGAGGAGAGCCCTTCCCCCATTGGTTGCATCCCATAGCCGCACGGTCCCATCTCTGCTTCCGGCAACGATGCGCGTGCCACTCGGGGACCAGGCCACCGATTTTACGGGAGCGGAATAGCCACTATGGGTAACGAGAGCCCTTCCCCCATGGAACGCATCCCACACTTGCACGGTACGGTCAGCACTCCCCGAGGCGATGTGTGTGCCATCGGGCGACCACTTAGCCGAGTCTACATCATCAGAATGACCATTGTAAGTGACGTCAGTACTTCCCCCCTCGATTGCTTTCCACACGTGTACGGCGTGATCTTGGCCCGCCGAGGCAATGTACTTACCATCGGGGGACCATGCCACTGACCATACAGGAACAGGATTACTCGTGCGAGAGGAATCAATGTAGTAGGTAACGAGAGCACTTCCTCCACGAAAGATTAACGCATCACTTCCCGTAGTCGCATCCCATACTTGTACCGTCCCATCAACGCTCGCCGAGGCAATGTGCTTACCATCGGGGGACCATGCCACTGAAGTTACAGGGCCGGAATGTCCCCTGTAAGTGAAAATGGGAGTCGGACTATGGGTGGAAGTAGGGGCCCAATTAGGTGACGCTAACAAATAAGTAATCCCTCCCGTGAAAGCGAGTCCTGCCGCCAGACCCACCAAGACAATGCGCCGTGAGATCACGCGTTTAGGGGACTGAATCCCTCCGGATGGCACAGCCTCTCTTGTTGTGGGGGGTGATACATCCGGAGTATGGGTGGACGTGGCTGCGACGGCTGGTTCTAACGGTTGATTCGGTGAGGGAACGACGTTCGTTGGCTGCGACGATTGGCCTGGTAAGATCGTTGCACCTGCATGGGTGAACAGCGAGGGCTCGCTTGGAAGGGGAACTTCCCTGGGAAGAGCACCCTGATGGGATGGTGTCAGTTGACAAGCCCGTTCCAAAGCTGTCGCAAACGCTTGCACACTTTCAAAGCGCCGGTTCGGGTCCTTCTCCAGAGCCATCAGCACCACCTGCTCAACATCAGGCGAGATTGCCGGACCCTTTTCACTCAAGGGGGGAGGTGAAGCAGACAGGTGTTGAGTACATAACTCAATAAAAGACCCATGAAAGGGACGATTTCCACTCAACCACTCATAGACCACAATACCCAAGGCGTACTGATCGCTCGCTTCGCGGGGCAACCCCTGAATCTGCTCAGGGGCCATATAGGGAGGCGTCCCTGCCTGTCCCTGTGCTATAAGTGAGCCAGTGGTATGGGCTAATACCGCAATGCCAAGATCACTCAGCAAGACCTCCTGGTCTGGCCCCAGGAGGATATTCTCCGGCTTGATATCCCGATGCACGAGCTTCTGTCTGTGGATGTAATGCAAGGCATCAGCCACCTGCTTCACATAGGAGATGATCGTTGCGAGTGGCACCTGAGAGCCCTTTGGATGCCTGGTACGCAGCGAGCCATTGGGCGCATACTCCATTACCAAAAAAGGAACCTCCTCTTCGATCCCAAAATCGAGGAGATGCACAATGTGGGGGTGCTTCAACCGGCTCAGCCGCCGTGCTTCCGTGAGGAAGTCTGCTTGATGCTCGTCCGACAGCATGGTGCGGAGGACTTTGATGGCTGCCTGACTCTCCAGGTAGATATGCACACCCAAGTAGACCTCGGCATAGCCCCCCTTTCCCAGCAAGCGGACCAGACGATAGTTGCCCAGTTGTTGTCCAACGCGATCCGCCATCGCCGAGTCCTTTCCTGGCAAGCACACTGTGCTCACTCATTCGCCCAAAGAGCCGAATGAAGGAGACATTTAAAAGCAACGGTTGCAGCAGAGACCGCCGTACAGATAGAAGAGTATCGGGTGCTACCTCGCCAGAACTATTCTGCCTTCAACAGTAACACAGATGACTGAAAAGATATACTTGCCTGGGAGGAGTAACAAGGGTATACTAGCAGGGTGTCAGGCATTCTTTCTTCTTGCTTATCAAGACTGAGAAGTTGGAATGCATTTTGAGCACAAATCACGGCTTCCGGTCTCAGTCTTCATAAGCACCATTGGAAATTGCCGGAGACCCTGACTAGAGTCCAGACAAAGGTCAGTCGACAGAATGACCCTTCCGTCAAGAGAATAGCACAAAACCTCATGCAATTACAAGCAAAAAACGTACCAGATCTCGACAAATTTGCTTTACGAAAGGAGCAAATGCGTTTCATGCCAAAAAAGGAGACCATGCCTGACAGCCTGGAAGCTTGTATCGCGTCTTATCTTCAGTTGGCAGTGGTGGGCGTGCGCTCCGAAGAGGTCTCTCAGAAAATTGCCCTGCATTTGCACCGCTTCTTGACTTTCTTTCAAGATGCCTATGGGCATGATCGGCTCTCCACCTGCCTGCACCGCGATGTGATTGCCTGGCAAAACTCTTTGCTGGCGCAAGAGTTGGCTCATTCGACGATTAATAACCATCTGGCCTCGCTTTCTGCCTTCACCACCTGGATCCATGCCCATGATTCCGACCTCTTTCCAGCAGGAGATCCTGCCAAGGGGATTGGTGAATTGGGATTGCCACCGCTCGAACCACGTGCCCTCAGTCCTGAGCAAGTGCGTTCATTGAAGAACCTGTGTGATCGCTTGGAGCGTTTCCATCAGGTGAAAGGACGTCATCTGCAGAAAAAAGAACGGGATGGGAAGGTTCCTGTCCAGGCACATGGCCGCCCTTGGCGAGATAGAGCCATTGTCTACGTCTTGCTGGCCACTGGATTGCGCCGCGAGGAGCTGGTTCGCCTCGATCTCGACCAGGTCGAACCACACATGCCAGAAGCCCTGCGTACCGTGAAACGTGCACGCATCACTCGTGTCAAAGGCAAAGGCAAGACTGAGCGAACAGTCTTTCTCTCGGCAGATGCACGCAAGGCGCTCGCCGACTATTTGGAGAAAGAGCGACCGAATGATGTGACAGCGACTACGAGTGCTCTCTTCCTGAGTGCAGAGAGCATTGCGGCGCGGACCCCTGACGGACGGCTCTCTCCGCAAGCGATTAATTTGCTTTTGACGCAGATCGGCCACTGGCATGATGCTGACATTCGTGATCCTGCACGATATATTTCCCCGTTGCGCCCTCATGATCTGCGCCATACTTTTGCGTTTCATCTGGCGAAGGTGACAGGTGCTGACTCGTACGAGTTAGAACGGCGACTTGGGCATCGCTCCCAGCGGTATATTTCTCGCTACACGAACCCGCCGGAGCATGTTGCTGCTCAATTCGTGGAGGAGTTTTAGTATGACAGAGAGGACAACGCTCCTTACAACCTTAACGGAAACCCAGCGAGCGCTGGCGCTGGAACGCTTCTCTCTGCTGAAACCAGCCCTTGAGGACGGGGTCTCACAAACCCAGCTCGCGCAGATGCATGGACTGTCCTTGCGCACCATTCAACGCTGGACCATTTCTATCGAACCCAAGGATTGGTTGGGCTTGCCAAACAGGAGCGGTCTGACGAGGGTGAACGGCGAGGGATTCCTGCGACGCTCGTTCAGCTGATTGAGGGGCTGGCCCTCCAGAAGCCGAAACGCTCGGTAGCCGCTATCCACCGACAGGTAAGCGCCATTGCGGCAGAACAGGGTTGGAAACAGCCCAGTTACAGCCGAGTCTATGACATCATTCACCACCTTGACCCGGCGCTCGTCACACTCGCTCATGAGGGAGCAAAGGGATATGGAGACGCATACGATCTGGTCTATCGACGAGAAGCATCTCACGCGAATGCCATGTGGCAGGCTGATCATAGCTTGCTTCCCATCTGGTTACTCGATGAACATGGTAAGCCAGCAAAACCTTGGCTGACCGTCGTACTTGACGACTACAGTCGTGCAGTCGCGGGCTACTTTGTCGGCTTCCAGCGAGCGACTGCGCTCCAAACGGCGTTGACACTACACCAAGCTATCTGGCGCAAAGAAGACCCACGGTGGCATGTGTGCGGCATCCCGAGCACCTTCTATACTGATAATGGCAGCGATTTCATTTCCAAGCATCTCGAACAGGTCGCCGCTGACTTAAAGATGACCCTGATCTTCTCTTTACCTGGTGTCCCGCGTGGCCGCGGCAAAATCGAGCGGTTCTTTGGCACCGTCAAGCAGATGCTGCTGCCGGAATTGCCTGGGTATGCTCCGAAAGGAAGCACCGAAGTTATGGCCTCACTGATCTTGCCGGAATTCGAGGCCCGATTCTGCTCCTGGTTGCTCTCGGACTACCACCAGCGGCTGCACGAAGAGACCAAGCAAGCACCGCAAGCCCGCTGAGAAGCAGGAGGTTTTCTCCCACAGATGCCTGATTCCTTGGAGCAACTTGATTTACTCCTTTTAACGGTGGCAAAAGGGCGGAAGGTGCATTCCGACGGCATTCACTGGTCAGGCCGCCACTATCTGGATACCACCCTGGCCGCGTATGTCAGCGAAGAGGTGACGATTCGGTATGATCCACGCGATGTCGGGGAGATTCGCGTCTTCCATCACGACCACTTTCTGTGTAGCGCCATCTGCCCGGAACTCGACGGACAGAAGATCAGCTTGAAGGAGATTATCCAGGCACGCAATGAACGACGAAAGCAGGTTCGGCAAGGCATCGATGATCGTCTGGCTGTAGTCGAACGCTTTCTTGATGTTCATCGACCTGAGCCACCGTTGACACCGGTTGAAGTGGAATCGGTCATGCTTCCTCCCGCCCCTCGCTTAAAACGGTACATCAATGAATAAAGAAGAAACAGCGTCTCAGACCGAGTTCATCGTGACCAAAGAGTATCGACGCTTTGCGGAGTTTTGCGAGGCCTGCCTCCGCTATCGCTATATCGGCTTGTGCTATGGTCTGCCAGGAGTCGGGAAAACGCTTTCTGCTCGGCATTACGCGCAGTGGGAACTGCTGGAACCATTGCTTGCCAGGAGAGGAGGTGTCCAGTCTCCTCCAGTCGAGGTGATTGGTTGCCATACGATCTTGTACGCCCCAGCTGTAGCGAATACGCCGAAGCGCATCGAACAGGAGGTCAGAGCGTTACGCATCGGATTAAATTATCTGATCGAGGATGCAGGGCATGTCCAGCGAGGAGAAGAGTATTGGGTGTTGTCCCTTGATCCGCCCGAGAGAATGGATTTGCTGGTGGTCGATGAAGCAGATCGCCTCAAGGTGGCAGGGTTGGAACAGATGCGAGATATCTATGATCGAAGCCGCGTGGGGCTGGTTCTCATTGGCATGCCTGGTCTGGAAAAACGGCTCGCACGCTATCCTTAACTGTATTCCCGTGTCGGGTTTGTCCATGAGTTTCGCCCCTTGAGTCCAGAAGAAGCACGCTTCATTTTGCAACAGCGGTGGCAACAATGGGGCTTGGCCCTTCAAGCAGATGACTTTACGGATATGGAGGTGGTGGCTGCCATCCTGCGCATCACGGAAGGGAACTTTCGGCTGATCCACCGCCTTCTGAGTCAGGTCGAACGCATTTTACAGATCAATGAGCTGCGAACAGTGACCAAAGAGGTTATTGAAGTGGCGCGAGAGCAACTGGTCATCGGACAACGGTAACGCAGGCGAAAGAGGAAAGGAGTACGTCATTCAGTGACGAAAAAGATAGGCCAGAGAATTCTGAAGATGACAGTTTTGTTTGCCGAAGATGCTTACATTGCCTGTTTTTCTTACCATGAAGAGGCCAGTCGCCATCGATACGCAGAAGCCCAGAAGCACTCCCCACTATGGAACATACCCACCAACCGTGATACAATCCACTCCATTAACAGCAAGTCTTCGTTCTTGCAAGTGAACGACTACCACTACGCTGATCCCTTATACCATCTAGCACAACTGCACTATGAATTGGGAAGGAGTCTGTCATGTCAACTGTGAGCGGGTTCCCCGAATGGTTGCCCGAGCAGCGCATGGTCGAACTCAAGTGGATGGATGACATCCGTCGCATCTTTGAAAGCTATGGGTTTTGCTCGATTGAAACGCCATCGGTCGAAGAGATCGAGGCCCTCCTCGCCAAAGGGGAGGCGGACAAGGAAATCTACGCGGTCAAACGGCTACAAATGGATAACGAGGCAGACGAGCCACGCCTGGGCCTCCATTACGATTTGACGGTTCCCCTGGCGCGCTACGTCGCAGAACATTTCCATGACCTCGTGTTCCCATTCAAACGCTACCAAATGCAACGAGCATGGCGAGGTGAGCGACCACAAGAGGGACGGTATCGCGAGTTCTATCAATGTGATATTGACGTCATTAACCTCGATCAGGTCCCACTGCATTTTGATGCAGAAATGCCTGCGATCATGTATGACATCCTGTGTCGCCTTGAGGTGGGCGATTTCCAGATCCGGGTCAGTAATCGCAAAATCCTCGAAGGGTACTTCAGAGGCTTAGAAATTGAGGAGACGATCTCAGCTATTCGCCTGGTAGACAAACTCGACAAAATCGGGGAGGATGGTGTGCTGTCCTTGCTCCAAGCAGACCTGGCCTTGCCGCGTGAGGTGGCCTTGCGTTGCCTTGCGCTTGCCAGCATCCGCACCACCGATCTCTCCTTCGTTGAGCGCGTGCGAGCGCTGGGGGTGGAGTCTGATCTACTGAACAAGGGGCTAGAAGAGTTAGCGTTCGTCATGGATGCTCTCCACACGCTGCCGAAGGGAACGCTGCTCGCCGACCTGTCGATTGCCCGCGGCTTCGACTACTACACGGGAACCGTTTATGAGGGCAAACTGCTCGAATTTCCGACCTTTCCCAGCATCTGTTCGGGCGGGCGCTATGATAATCTCGCAGGCGCTTTCATTAACCGCAAGCTCCCAGGAGTGGGGATGTCTTTGGGATTGACCCGCATCTTCGCCAAACTCGTGGCAGAGAAGCGATTGCGTGTAGGCCCCAAATGTCCGACACAGGTGCTGGTCATTTTCCCTCGTGCTGAGCGGCGTGAGGAAACTGCTCGTACAGCGAACCTGTTGCGCGAACGCGGCTTGAACGTGGAGATGTATCATAGCCCTGGCAAGATTGCACAACAGATGCGCTATGCCTCCCGTAAGGGCATTCCCTATGTCTGGTTCCCTCCTTTTGAAGATGGAGGTAGGCATGAAGTCAAGGATTTGGCCTCTGAAAAGCAAGAAATAGCTGATCCTGCTACCTGGAGTCCAACGTAGGGAAGGATCTTCTCGATCGACAGTGTAAGTTACGAAAATAGCCGGCATACATGCTGTCACCCTGAGCGCAGCGAAGGGTCTCTCTCGATGGGTAACGAGATGCTTCGCTAGGCTCAGCATGACAGGACTCCGCTCTAGCAGAAATGCCGCAAGGTAGTATCGCGTCCCTACTTCGCAGCTTGCTCTCTCAGTGAACCTGCACTGGTTCCTTGCTGGCTGGCTGGCAGCCCTGAGAGCGAGCTGGGAGCATTTAAATTTGCACCTTCGTCAACACCGATGCCCATGCGAAGGGTTAATTCTCCTCCAAGCCAGCCGGTTATTCCCAGCAGCGCCGCACCGAGAAAGGAAAGGGCGTATGCTACTATGGAAGGGCTGCTTATCGCTTGCAAGCGGAGGAACCAGCTCACGATGAAGAATAGAAGTATCAGGTAATTGCCTCCTCCATGCCATAAACCAACTTTTTTGGCTCGCGTACCCGCTGGTATCGCTAACCAGTCGATCGTCCCAATTGCTGCCGCAAGCAGCCCCCCGATAACACCTGCTGTAATCAGCCAGAAAGCAATTTCCGACCAGTGGCTATTATTCGTGACCAGGCGGACAATGTCGAAAATTGCGGCTGTAATTAGTAGACCAAGCGGAAAGTTGACCATCATCGGATGAAGAGGATGCCCCATTGATTTGACTTTGCTTTCCATATTTGTCTCCTTGTTTTAAGGATTTGTTCCTGGAACAATGCGCTAAATCACATGCTATGAGTGTAGTATAGAAAGCGTTTCCTGAACGTTTCTTCGAGCGTTTCGCGTTTCTTCGAGCGTTTCGCCCAATGGAGGTATCCATTGAAAAAATAGGAAAGAGGGAAGAACAGTGCTGATAGGGAACCATATCGGCACTGTTTGCTACCGAATTGGCCTAAACGCTGCCGATAAGATGTACGTTCAGCTTTACCAGATGCACCACGTAGGTGAAAGGGCAGATGATATACTACGGAAACAATCTGCGAGAGGAGAAACAAAATAACCCATGACACATGCGCACTCCTGGTGGCAAACGGGTGTGATTTATCAGATCTACCCGCACAGTTTTCTCGACAGCAATGGCGATGGGATAGGCGATCTCCCCGGAATCACCAGCAAACTGGACTATTTACGCTGGCTCGGCGTTGACGCTCTTTGGCTCTCGCCCATCTCTCCGTCTCCGATGGCAGACTTTGGCTATGATATTAGCAATTACACCGATGTTCATCCGCTCT
>WNGL01012444.1_pt1 | contig 16996 bp, 16 predicted proteins | sample 5400591 | NCBI WGS metagenome assembly WNGL01 (sample SAMN13153377, study PRJNA577476) | soil metagenome | isolation source: 80 cm soil or saprolite under Garry oak tree replicate 1 | place: USA:California | collected 2016-06-15
GCATGTGGCAAAGCACAATTTCGCTTCGATACGTGTCTTACAAAAATGCGGATTCCAACTTGCACGAGAGGATATGTGCGATGGCGATGATGGCGAAGAACTTGTTATGGAGCTGCGCTCAGATCGTTGCGCCACGGCCCGCCAATAAACCCACAAAGACCTAACCATGCGATGGAGCGAACGGCGGACCGTTGTACCCTCCACTTTTTGAGATGACTTCCACACTTTCAGTCCGAGCGACGCGCGCCCTCGTCCGCCGTCGCTCATCTTATTCTCGTTAGATGATGTCATCGACTGAGTCGGCGGCAGTTGAGTAATGCGCTGCAAACCTAATTCGTTAGGCTTGCCTATGATTCGCGTGCTGTGCAACGCAGCGAAAGCGTGCGCAAAAACTTGTTAGGCAGTTAGAAATTAAAAGCGCGACTCTTTTTCAAGCGCGCGCGCGTGAGGTAGTTACAGTTGGCGCGAAACAGAAACCCTGCTTGCGAATCGACGGCACAAGCGACACCCTTGTGCCACATGAAAACTTTTACCCTCCGAGAAATCGCCGGCCTGACCCAGGGAGAGTTACGCGGCGATCCGGAACGACAGATTGTCGGCGCCGCTCCACTGGCTGAAGCAACCCAAGGCGAAATCAGCTTTTTCGGGAACCCACGATACGCAACTCAGTTACGGGCGACCCGGGCGTCGGCTGCTTTTGTTCCGCTCGATTATGCTGAGGGGACGACGATCGATCAGATCCGCGTTCAAGCGCCGGCGAAAGCGTTTGAACAAATGGTTCGTCAATTTGCACCGCCGCCTATCAGTTTTGCTCCTGGCGTTCACCCAAGTGCCGTGATCGATCAGACGGCGAAACTCGGCAGGTCCGTTTCGATTCAGCCCTTTGTTGTTATAGAAGCCGGGGTGGAAATCGGGGACGAAACCGTCATCGGCGCTGGAAGTTATATCGGTCACGGAACCACCATCGGGCGGAATTGCATAATTTATCCGCAAGTGAAGATTCGGGAGCGGACCAGGATTGGCGAGCGGGTGGTGATTCACCTGGGGGCGGCCATCGGCGCGGATGGCTTCGGATTTGAACCCGCGCACGGCCGATATGAAAAAGTCCCTCAGATTGGAATCGTTCAAATCGACGATGACGTTGAAATCGGGGCGAACGTAACGATCGATCGGGCGCGGTTTGGGCGAACTTGGATTCAGAAGGGAGTGAAGATTGACAACCTGGTGCACCTCGCTCATAACGTCGTTATCGGCGAAAACACCGTGATGGCGGCGCTAGTTGGCATCGCTGGTAGCAGCCGGGTCGGGAAACGGGTGATGATGGGAGGCGGGGTCGGCGTGGTCCCCCACGTGGAAATTGGAGACGACACAATCCTGGGTGCTAAAACCGGGGTCTCGAAAAGCATTTCCGGCGGGGTCTGGTGGGGGCGAGTTGCGGAGCCGGCGCACGAAGCAAAGAAGCAGATAATTTGGGTCCGGAATCTTGGAAAATTAATCGCGCGGGTCCGGGCGCTTGAGAAGAAGCTGGGCGGCTAGTGGCGGGGCGTTAGGCAATTACAAATCATCTAACCAAACGATGAAGCCAACCGCGAGCCGCTGTGCGGCAAGGATGAGGGATGAATTATGAATGATGAAGTGAAAGCAGAGCTCGCTGTCGCTCGCGGTCGCTTATCTCTTTCTCGTTAGATGACTCCCGCGGGCGCTGAGCCAATCGCAAAGCGAAACACCTTCATGAACGCTCACTTTCGCATCGAGCGGTGTGCGAGTTGTCCGATCCCTGGTTATTTGACTGTCAGTCCGCGCGTGCCGGTCTCTTCGCTTGCCGAGCTCTCTCCTGACGCCGAAGCCGCACTAGGCGCGACACTCGTGGTAGCCACTCGGGCATGGACTGGGCACGCCGAACGTTTCAGAATCCAATTACCGGTATGCACAGCGATGAGACTTTTGAAAAGATTCGAACGTGGCTCACGTCGGGTACGATCGCGGGATAGATTTGCGGCGGGCGCGAAGCGCCGCTACAGAACGAACATGAAAATTTCGCGCTTGTTACTCGCGATCTTTTTCTCCGCCGCGGCGTCGCTCCTTGGAAATGATGAATTGACGGAGCGTTTGCAGCCGGCGCTTGAGGCGATCACGCCGGACGGTCTGCTCGCGCACATCAAAGTTCTCGCGTCGGACGAATTCGAAGGGCGCGCGCCCGGAACGAAAGGCGAAGAGCTCTCGGTGAAATACATCACCGATCAGTTCAAAAAGATCGGGTTAAAACCGGGAAACCCCGACGGGACATACACGCAGGAAGTTCCTCTCGCCGGGATCAAAGGCGAGCCGAAGATGTCGTTCGCTGTTGGGGACAAAATAACCGAGCTGAAATATCCGGACGACTTCGTCGCTTCGTCGGCACGTCTTGGACCCGAGATCAGGGTCGACAATTCGGACGTGGTTTTTGTCGGCTACGGGATCGTCGCGCCGGAGTATGGATGGGACGATTACAAAAATGTCGATGTGCGGGGCAAGACGTTGCTGATGCTGATCGGCGATCCGCCGGTCCCGGACCCCAAGGATCCATCAAAACTCGACGAAAAAATGTTTAAGGGAAAAGCGATGACCTACTATGGCCGCTGGACCTACAAATACGAAATCGCAGCGCAAAAACGCGCTGCCGCAGCGATCATCATTCACGAAACCGAACCGGCGGCTTATCCGTGGCAGGTGGTGAGATCGAGCTGGGGCAAGGAAAACTTCGAGCTCGATAATCCGAACAAGAACATGGACACGGTGGAAGCCCGGTCGTGGATCACACTCGACACCGCGAAGAAATTACTGGCCGATTGCGGTCAGAACTTCGACGCGCTGAAGAAATCGGCGCTCACAAAAGAGTTCCGCCCCGTGTCGCTGAAGGCCACTGCATACATCGAGATCAAACAGCAGATTCGCTCGTTCAAATCGCACAATGTCATCGGCAAACTCGAAGGCGGCGATCCAAAATTAAACGGTGAATACGTTATCTACACCGCGCACTGGGACCATCTCGGGCGGCATCCCGAATTACAGGGCGACCAGATTTTTAATGGTGCGATCGATAACGCATCGGGTGTGGCATCAGTGATCGAGCTCGCCGGCGCGTTCTCGAAATTGAATCCGCCGCCCAAGCGCTCGGTATTATTTATGGCAACGGCAGCGGAGGAAGCGGGATTGCTCGGCGCAAAATACTACACACAACATCCGCTCTATCCGCTGGAGAAAACGCTCGCGGACATCAACATCGACGGCGTAAATCCGTGGGGTAAATCGCACGACCTCGAAGATCTCACCAATAACAATTCAACGTTAGACGATTTGCTAGGTCAGGCCGCAGCGCGACAGGGCCGCGTGATGAAGCCGAGCAGCGAACCGGAGAAAGGCGGCTTCTATCGCGTCGATAGCTTCGAATTTGCCAAGGCCGGCGTGCCCGCATTGCACGCAGCTCGCGGCGTTGAGATCATCGGCAAACCTCCCGAGTACGGAAAACAAAAGCGCGACGAATACGTCGCGAAACATTATCACCAGCCGTCCGACGAAGTTGATCCGACGTGGGATCTCTCCGGCGCAGTGCAAGATGTTCAACTTCTGTTCGAAGTTGGCTACCAAGTCGCGAATGGCGACAAATTTCCAGAGTGGAAGCCCGGCAGCGAGTTCCGCGTAAAAGGCTCCGCCTCACACGGTCATTGAGAAGCAATCAAAGAATGTTCTACGTTTACATGTTTCACTCGATTCGAGGCCGCGTGAGGCGAAGCCTTTACACGGAGGAAGTGATTGGATTAGGCAGAATTTTCCGGTCTAATTCTCGTTAGACTCCATGGCTATCCTTCGTCGAGTGCGACTATTTGCAGCGATTCTCCTGCTCTTGGCGAGCGTCATGCCGCTTAGCGAATGCTCATGGACACACGGCGACTCGTCACCAGGGTATGGGTATGAGTACGCTTACGCGCTTGGGCCGACTGTTGGCGCGCTCACCGTCTTAGCTTACATCTGGCCACTGGTGTTTGCCGTTCTTTTTCGCAAGCAACTTAGCTTGCGACTGCGTGTGCTCTTTCAGACATTTGAGGTGCTTCTGTGCGCTGGGAGTATTTACTGGATTAGGGAACTTACATGTAGCGGCAGATGGCTCTATGGTGCTTATATCAGTATCGGCGCGGTGACAGCTTTCACGTGCGCAGGTCTGGCTTCGTGGTTCGAGAGGATTCTAACCAGGCGCTCCAGCCAACCACTGACCGGCGCGGAAATTTCCACATGACAGCTTCAACATTGAAACTCGCTACACAGCCCGCTCTCGTCAGCGGTGGCTGAGCTTGATCTCGTTAGGCGTTCCGGCGCGCACGCCATGATTCTCCGTTCACTCACTAAGCGAGAGGTAGAAGCAGAGCCGTACCGCGTCTGGAACGCTTACGTGGGTTTGCTGGCGATGGAGGAATACGAGCGTCTCGAACCGGAGCAGCGCCCGGCTCATCTTGTCTTTTGGTATGAGAGCGAGGTTCAGAATGGCGGACACTTTCAATATTTCGAGAATCGAGGCACGGAGCATTTGGCCGCCACCGTTGAGGCTCTCGGGTTACTCGGCGCCGCTTGCCAACAGCAGGTTCTTCGAGAGGCCGGCGAGCAGTGGTTGAGTCGTTCGCCGCCACGCATCCAGACTGCACCGGAGTTTTGCGACACCGCACTGCAGGGCGAGTTCGATTCTTTTGATTCACTTTTTCACGCTTGTTCGCCTACACTCCAGCGGTGCCTCGAGTTATACTTGGAGCGGCATCAGGCATCATTTGTCAGTGTGACATGAGCGAGACACCTAATGACCACTTCGATGATGCCAAAAGTCCCACAGCAATTCCCCGAGGAAACGCAGTTGCAATACTGCGCGTTCAATGGTTGAATCGCGACTTGCGAAGTCTGGAAATCTGAATGGGCTCCCTTAAAAAAAGACGAAAGGCAAAAATTGCCAAGCACAAGCGCCGCAAACGGATGAGGGCGCATCGCCACAAGAAGCGGCTGCGATATAAGGTGTAAATCGTCAGCGCCGGCTCTGGGAAAACGTCCAACACTCAACGCCGAACCCGCCTTCGCACAAGGCTACGGCGTAGCAGGCGGCCCAACGCCCGATGGGAAAGAAGTTCACGATTCGATCTTGGTCTCTTGCTGTAGAGGCGGGCGTGTCGCCCGCATTCCAGATCGCAGCCGACACGGCTGTCTCTACAGATCCAACGCTCGTTTGCGGAGCGCGCGGCTGAAAGTTACACTCTGAAAAGATGAGAGAGCGGATAAAATGCAGTATTTCCGCCTGCGGGACGATTGCTTTCGCGCTTATTTTTCTCGCGGTGGCAAATGCATTTGCCGAGCCAACGGCTAAGAGTTCGTCGGCAAAAATTCCTCGTTCGCGCCAGGCGAAACAAAGTGGGCGCCAGGATGATTCGCTCAATTCAAAACCGGCTGCGGACCTCGCTTTACGTGCAGGCGGCGACCGCAAGGCTGGCGCGCTCGCGCATTTTGTCGAAGGAATGGCGTTCGAAGAAAATGGCGAGCTGGACCGCGCGCTGGATGTGTATCGGAAGGTGCTCAATGTCGATCCCGGCCAGGCGCAACTCGCCTCGCGTGTGGCGGGTTTACTAATACAGGACGACGATTTTCCACAGGCAATTGACGTGCTGAAAGACGCAATCAAAGCAAACCCGACTGATGCCGGGCCGTATCAGCAACTCGCTTACATCTACGCGAAGTACCTGAAGAAAACAGACCAGGCCATCGATTATGCCAATCGCGCCATCGCCCTGAATCCGGGAGACGCAGACGCGTACCAACGCCTGGTCGAAATTGAAGTTGCAGCAGGCCAGGAGAAGAAGGCACTCGAAGTTCTAGACCGCGCCACAAAAGTTCGCAGTAACGATCCCACTTTCTGGATGCACCTTGGAAAGCTTTATGTGGCGATTCTTTTCAAGTCTGACTCGCAGCCGAAACCGGACGAACTGAAAAAGGTCAACGACATATTCAAACGAGCAGCCGAACACGCCGGCGACGATCCGACAATTCTCAAGGATGTGGCAGATTATTATGCCGCATCCCAGCAATTGAAGGAAGCGATCCCGCTGTATTTGCGCGTACTGGAACTGCAGCCGGAGGATGCAAATGCGCGCGAGAAACTGGCGACTGGTTTTATCCTTACAAACCAGCGCGACAAAGCCATCGAGATGCTCGAGCAAATCATCAAGGAGCATCCGGACAAATATCAACCGTACGATTTACTGGCACAGGTACTGGATGATGAAGCGCGATCCCTGCAGCGCGCAAACCGCATCGAGGAAGCAAAAGCGAAGTTTGCAAAAGTCGCCGCGAATTATGAGCAAAGTCTGTTGATCAATCCAAATCATCCCGGCACTTATCTGCATTTGGCGGAGTTGCTTCTTGGACCTTTGAAAAATGCAGCCCGCGGCGTGCAATTATTGGCAGAAGCCCGGCGCCGATTTCCCGGCGCGCCGGAGATTGTTTACTATCTGGCGATTGCTCAGCGCGAGGCCAAGCAGAGCCAGCAAGCCGTGGCGACTTTTGAAGAGGCGTTGCACGAAGCGCAACTTGACGAGGACGACGACGTGATAAATGCCAAGTTTTATTTCAACTACGGAGCGGCGGCCGAGCAAGCTGGCCTGTACGAAAAAGCGGCTGAGTTGCTCCGCAAGTCGATCGCGCTCGATCCGGCCAATTCGGCAGAGGCTTGCAATTATCTCGGTTACATGTGGGCAGACCACAACATGAACCTTGATGAAGCTGAAACCATGATTAAGCGCGCGCTCGAGAAAGAACCCAACAGCGCCTCGTATCTGGACAGCCTCGGTTGGGTTGAATTTCGCAAGGGCAAATTTGATCAAGCGCTCGGCAATCTGCTTCGCGCTGCAAAAGGGACGGAACACGACGATCCGGTGATCTTCGAACATATCGGCGACACTTATTTGAAATTGAATCGTGTTCCGGAGGCATTGGAATCATGGCAGAAGGCGCTGGCACTGGATCCGAAAAACAAAAATCTTGCGGAGAAAATCGAAGGAACACGATTAGCAAAGATTTGCCTGCACACACCAATCCCAGTTAACGAATAAAATATTATGCAGCGCGGTTATCTGGTGAGTCGGAGAGGTGCGTGATGAATACATGAAGGAATATCCCACGCCCTGGCAGCAAAAGATGATGTGGGCAGCGCTTACTGCCTGTTTTGTGCTTCTTCTCGTAGTTGTCCTCGGTGCAGTGATTTGGGCCGGGGCAAATATCATCAGTTTCCTCCAGCCAATCCTGATCCCGGTGGCCATCGCCGTGATTCTCACTTATCTGCTCGATCCGCTGGTGACGAAAATGTCTCGCGGGACGCTCAGCCGCACGAAAGCCGTGGCTCTTGTTTTTGCCATTGCCTTTTTTTCGTTGGGAGGATTGGCCGCCTGGCTTGTCCCAACGATCTCGATCCAGAGCGCGAACTTTGCGAGGCAAGTTCCGGACCACACATTCGGATTGCTAAGCGGAGGGCATCGAAGATCTGCGTCGACCAGCCTGACGAACTGGCTCATCGGCCCCGCTGCATCTCCTTCTGCTCGCGAACAAACGCCGACTCCTGCTGCCTCGCCGCAAGCCGCCACACCGCCGACTGAAGTAATTGCTCCCAGCTCGCCAAAGCTGACCACGGCGGAGCGCCAGCGCATTCAGGCTTACGTGGAAAAACAAATGCCGAAATTGGAGCAAGCGCTCCCGATTGTACTGGAAAAATTCTGGGACATTTTGAAGAGGAGCATCGGCGGATTCCTTGGCGTCACAGGTTTTCTGCTCAGTCTGATCCTGGTGCCGATCTATTTGTTTTTCCTGTTAAACGAAAAGCCGCGCATCGAACAACACTGGAAAGAATACCTGCCGCTGCGTGCGTCGCCCTTGAGAGATGAAGTCGCCGATGTTCTCTCGGAAATCAATGGTTACATCACCGCGTACTTCCGGGGCCAACTTTTGGTGTGCCTGGTGGATGGCATCCTCATCGGAACGGCGCTGACTATTTTCGGCCTGAATTTTGCGCCAGTGATTGGTGCGCTCGTTGTCATTCTCACGATGATTCCATACATCGGCATCATCATCTGCTGGATACCGGCCGTCCTGATCGCCGCGTTTCAATGGGGCGACTGGACGCACCCCATTATTGTGACGGCAATTTTCATCGTCGTCCAAAATCTCGAAGGCATATTTTACGCTCCGCGAATTGTTGGAAATTATGTCGGGTTGCATCCGATGACGGTGATCGTCTCGATCTTCGTCTGGGGTCTGATAATTGGCGGGGTAATAGGTCCGCTGCTTGCCGTGCCGCTTACCGCAACGATTAAGGTCCTCCTCGCACGCTACGTTTGGAGGCGGCGTTTGAGGGAACGCGCTGTCGAATTGCCTGAGGTAGCTCCGGCAGTTCCGGAACCTGAAATAGCGACTCATTCTTAGCGCAGCGGGGCGAAACGCGCGCAGGGATAAGCGAACCGATGCGCGCCGAAAGAGGAGACGAAATGGCGGAACGAACCAAATGCAGCGGGCACGGGAGAATTCGCCAGCTGTTTTTCGGGCTGGAATCTTTTTTCCAACGACAAGTCCGGGTCGCTCGCCTCGCCGTTATAGTTGCGGTATCAGCAATCGCTTTTTTGCTGGGTATTGTTTTGTTCAGTTACGGCTCAAGATTGTATGAGGACTGGCGCGAAACCCGTTTGCTAGACCGAGCCACTGCGCTGCTACAGGAAGGCAAGCTGAGCAAAGCGGCCCAGACGGCGCGAGAGCTTGTGGCACGACATCCTGATTTTGTGCCGGCGCTTTACGTCTTAGCAGAGGCAGCAGAGAAGCAAAATCGGGAGGAGGCTGTGTCGTGGCGCCAACAGATAGCGCGGCTGCTTCCAACGGACCTGGACAGCCAGCTCAATCTCGCTTCCGCGGCGTTGCGTTTTGGAAAACTCGATCTGGCGCGCCAGGCGCTCGACCGGGTTCCTGCGAACGATCGGGACAGCGCAGCTTATCATGTCGTTGCAGGCTGGCTCGCGCGTGCGGAGGGCAATTTTGCCGGGCAAGAGGAACAATTCGCGGCCGCCGTAAAGAAGGAACCCAGTAACGATCTTTATCAGTTCAATCTCGCAGCCCTGCAAATTCGTTCCAAGGACTCGGAGAAAAGTGCGAGAGCGCGCGATACTCTCCAGCGACTAAGCAAGGTGGCCCCGTACCGGACCGGTGCGTTGCGGGCGTTACTGAACGACGCAGTGGCACGCAATGACCGCGCCGCAGCAGACAGTTTTGCGCAACAACTTCAAATGTCCCCTGAGATCACATTCGGCGATTATCTGCTCTGTCTGAACTTTTATCGGAAGCTCGACGAGAAAAAATTTCGCGTGGTACTCGAGCGAGTAAAGCCCTTTGCAGCGCGTGATCCGCCCAATCTCGCCTCGCTCATGGATTGGATGAATCAAAACGGACTCGCAGGAGACGTCGTTAAGTGGATTGACAAGTTGCCGGCAGCAGAGCTGAATTCGACGCCGACAGCCGTACCAGTCGCTGATGCATATGCGACAACAAAAAATTGGTCGCGGCTGAAACGTTGGACACGGACGGGGGCGTGGGGCGATTCCGAGTATCTGCGTCTTGCATATCAGGCGATTGCCACGCGACAATCACGGCCGCGCACCGGAAATGCCAGCGACGAGTTCGAAACGCTCTGGCGCTCTGCAGAACAATCCGCAAATGAGCAGCCCGAACACGAACTCGCGCTGGCCCGTCTTGCTTCAAAATGGGAACTCGAGAAAGAATCTGAAGAACTCTGGTGGCGCGTGGCAAAAAACGCTTCGTCCCGACGCGAGGCGCTGGAGTGGCTTCGGCGCCTGTATCGCGCGGAGAATGAAACAGCCAAACTTTACGATGTTCTCCAGCGTATTCATGATAGTTCTCCGACCGAGGCACCGATCACAGCCGATCTCGCCAGGCTCGGCTTAAACGTTGGACAAAATACAGAACAATCACATCAGCTTGCCAAAGAAGCGTACGATCGCGAACCGAACGAGGTTAATTGCGCCGTAACTTATGCGTTCTCGCTCTCCCGGCTTGGAAAGAATGCCGAGGCTCTTGCCATCATGCAAAGTTTGCCGCCTGAGCAGTTGCATGACCCGCATGCAGCCGTTTACGTCGCGCTGTTACTTGCGGAGGCGGGACAGGCCGAAGCAGCGAGCGATTACATCGCGGCCACTGATGACACAGAGATTTATCCCGAAGAAGAAACGCTCCTCGACGAAGCAAAGGCCAAGCTTGCGAGGGCATCCGCCAATCCGTCGGCAACCATATCCGCGCTTCCCGCTGAACTGAGCCCGACGCCGACGGCATTGCCACGCTAATTCGTTAAGAAAAGTCACATCGTTGCCAGGTCTGGAATAACTCCGTTGTAATTTTGTAACGTTGTAACTCTTTTACTGCTTCAGCGCAGCCGTGTCCGGCTCCTTCTCGTCTTTGGCAATTGCCCTCGTCCACTGCGCAATATCTTCGGAATCCATCTGCACGCGTTTTTCCACCCGCGCGTCACGAAATCCCCACTTTCCCACGTCCACCAAATACTGTTTGCGTGAGAGCAACGTCCCGCGACAGACACGCCCCTGCCCCGGTGATTCTTTTCGCAGTCGCTCGATTAGCTCATCCATGACTGACCTCGGAATTCGTCCCTGCTCGCTGGGGTAAATGTAGCCGAACAACACCAGATGGCTGAGCAGGACGCGCCAATCAGGACCAAAGCGCCGAACCAAATGCGGCCAATCGAGTTTGTCCCCGCAGCTCACGAGAAGATGCGCAATGTCGGCGCCGTCGAATCGTTCGCGTTCCATGATGTAAGCCTTCATAAAAATCATCTCCTCAGGCGCGCAAAGTTTAACAGGCAATCCCAGGAGCTCGTCATCGTGGGCCCGCGCGAACCACGAATCGTCCACTTCGCACAATCCGTTGCCCGCACGAAAAATCAGATCAACATAGTCCCGCCCGTGCCTGGCTTTGGCCAGCCAATGTGGAGAGGTCACTTCAGTGTTGAACCCGGCGTGGGCGAGCGCACCGAGAGCTGCGTCAACATGATATGGCCGGACATATAGATCGAAATCTTTCGTTCGCCGCGAAACATTTGCACACATCTCCATGACATAGGCGCCGCCAATCAGGAACGGAACATCCGCATCCCGAAGTACCGCCATTGATCTGAGATAAAAGTCATTCAGCCTGCGTTTCGTTTTCGAGGCTGCTGCTCTCGTTACGGTCATCACCCAACATAACGCAACCCAAGCGGGCCACGCGTGCATGGCCAGCCGCGCAGCTAGTTGAAACGTCCATTGGTTGCGCCGATTCCGTTGTTTAAGACAAATGGCTACGCGAGCGTTACGGATCGCCGCTACAGCGGATGTACATTACGCCAAGCACTCGCGCGGGTTGCTGCATGAAGCCTTCGCAGAGATATCACAGAACGCGGATATGCTGCTGCTCTGCGGAGATCTCACCGATTACGGACTTCCCGAAGAAGCTGAGGAACTCGTCGCTGATATCCGGGCAGCCGTAAGAATTCCGACGATTGCAGTTCTCGGGAACCACGACTTCGAATCGGGCCAGCCGGAGTTGGTTTCCAAAGTTCTCGATGACGCAGGCGTGAACGTGCTCAACGGCGAAGCCATTGAGATCGCAGGAATTGGTTTTGCCGGGATCGCTGGTTTCGGGGGTGGTTTCGGCCGGCGAATGCTAAATGCCTGGGGCGAATCGCTCATTAAACAATTTGTGCAGGAGTCCATCAGTCATGCTGTTCGCCTGGAGCAAGCTTTGGCGAAACTCCAAACCGAAAAGCGGATCGTAGTGCTACATTACTCCCCAATTCGCGAGACGCTGCAGGGCGAAGATCCGGAAATTTATGCGTTTCTAGGATCGAGCCGGTTGGAAGAGCCGATTAATCGATTCAAGGTGACCGCTGTTTTTCACGGTCACGCCCACAACGGTATCCTTAATGGCAAAACTTCGACCGGCATCCCGGTTTATAACGTCTCGGCACCTGCGCTCCGCAAAATAGGAAAGCCGTACCGCATCGTCGAGCTATAGGGCGTCTGTGCACCGACGCGTGTGAGACTTTACCGCGGTCAGACGCCAATCGATCGAAGCGATCTTCTCGTGATCACGCGCCAAGCTTCTACATCCGCTCGGCTTTGCGTGGGCGAAATGCAGCGCACAGCTTGAAGTGCATCGAACGTTACTTCCGAAAACGGCACGTTGATCGAATCCGCCAGTTCGCATCGGACTACAGGCGTGATCTTTTTGTAAAGAAGACTCAAGTGTGGATTGAGTTTGTAATCGGCCGAATCTTCGGCAGCACTGCGAACGATCGCATTCAATTGCTGCAAGTTTGTGTTCGGCGCGAACTGCACGAACAGCGCTTTAATGAATTCATCCGAGTGATCAATCCCAAGACCTTTGACAGTGATTGATTGGCATTCGCGCGCCGCTTTTGACAGCGCGTGCTCAGCGGCGTCGATGTGATTAGCCCCGACATGAATCGTTACATGCGGCTCGAAAAGAGGCGCTTCGTACCGGCGCGCGAGATCATTGATCGCTCCCTGAAAAAAGCTGTGGGCCGGCTCGGCAGGAATCAGCCAGTAAGCAATGACGATTCGTCTCGACACGCGAGGCTAACTCCACTTTTGGAGTTCAACAATATTCCCTTCCGGATCGCGCGCATAAACAACGCGAAGCGCGCCGACACCATTTACTTTTGTCGTCGCAATGTCGCCCACTGTGCTGCCGCCGGCGACAATCACCGCCTGCAACGCTTGATCGACGTCGTCGACGGCAAATGCGATGTGCGCGAACCCGCACTGGTTCGCTGCCGGCAGGCCGTGCTCGATCAATTGATCATAGCTGAAAATCTCAAGTGTCGGACCGTCATCACCGTAGCCGGGCAAGCGTAGATGAACGCCGCGAAGATGCGCGTTCGGGACCGCATTCACGCTGTCGAGCCAGTTGCCCGACAAATCGCGTTCAGGGCCTTTGGGTTGGCATCCAAACACGTCGGAATAAAATTGAACCAGTCGTTTCCAGTCTTTCGCAATCAGATTCGTGTGAACGTATTTGGCCCGGATTGGCATTTTCTCCTAGATAAGGTTTACAAATACCACAACCTATCTGCCGATGTCATTGTGAGCAGAGCGAAGAATCTCTGATCTTTCCTGGATGAGTGCGCTAGAAATAAAATCGAGATGTTTCGCTTCGTTCAACATGACACTAATACTAGAGTTGCTGATACTTGTTTATGCCGACGAATGTTCTTGGGACCGAGTTGAAATGTTGTTGTCGCGACCCGCTCACCGGATTTTACCGCGACGGTTTTTGTCGAACAGGACCGGACGACATTGGGCTGCATACCGTTTGCGTTAAAGTCACACAGGAATTTTTGGATTATTCCGTGCTCGACGGCAACGATCTTGTTACGCCACATCCGGAATTCGGCTTCCCCGGATTGAAACCGGGCGACAAATGGTGCGTGTGTGTGACGCGCTGGAAGAGCGCGCTGGATCATAACCGCGCCGCGCCTGTTGACCTTGAAGCAACGCACGCGTCCGCGCTCGAATTCGTCACACTGGAAGAATTAAGAGCGCATGCACTGAAATAGCTTGCGCGTACGTTTGAATCCCGCCGATTTTGCCGCCACGCTAGGAGCGAATTGAACCTGCCATTTAGCCTTTTCCTGGCGCTGCGGTATTTGAAACCGAAGCGCACATTTCTCTCTATCATCACACTGATCTCGGTGCTCGGGGTGATGCTGGGCGTGACGGTGTTGATTCTCGTCATCTCGGTAATGACCGGATTCGACCGCGAGCTGCGCCAGAAGGTGATCGATTTCGATGCACACATTCTCGTGAGTTCCGAGGACGTCTTGCGTGATTGGCGGACACTCAAAACAAAGATCGACAACACAACGGGCGTTGTCGCAACGGCACCCTTCATTCAAGGCCCAGTGATCGTAGAATTTCAAAACCGGCGGCTCGCACCGCTCATGCGGGGCATTGATCCCCAGCAGGAAGAAAAAGTCATTCCACTGCGAAAATTCATTAAATACGGCAAGCTTGATCTGGAAGGCGAATCGACCGTGCTCGGGATTGAGCTCGCCCGAAAACTCCAAGCAAGCGTAGGCGACAAGATAACCGTCTATTCGCCGGGTAATCTTGGTCAGATGCTCGACAGCATTAAAAAACTGGAGAACGCCAATGGCGAAGAAGAGAAAAAAGCAATCGACGCGTTGCGAGAGGTGATTCTCCCGAAAGAACTCACCGTCACCGGTATTTTTGAGACCGGCCACTACCTGCACGATTCCGAGTATCTTCTCGTGCCCGTTCATGTCGGACAGGAGCTATATGGCCTCGAGGATGCGTTGCATGGCATCACCGTTAAGACCGACAACCCATACGGCGCCGAGCGAGTAAGACAGAGGATTCAACAATTTCTCCAACCACCGGAGTACGCGCAGACGTGGATCGACATGAACCATCAATATTTCGAAGCTGTGCGACTCGAACGGTCGGTAATGTTTTTCCTCCTGTTTTTTATAGTGGTAGTCGCGGCGTTCGGAATCATGAGCACACTAATCACGGTGACGGTTCAGAAACGGCGCGAGATCGGAATTGTGAAAGCGCTGGGAGCGAACGTTGCGCAAATCATCTGGGTTTTCCTTGGCCAGGGAACAATCGTCGGCCTTTTCGGAACGCTTACCGGCCTCGGGTTAGGAATGACGCTGATCCGTTACCGCAACGAATTCAGCCACTGGCTGGCATCGACGTTGCATATCGAGATCTTCCCGCGCGAAGTTTATCAATTCTCCTCTATTCCCGCGGAAGTCATCCCGCGAGACGTCGCCATTATCTGCATCAGCGCATTTTTGATCTGTTCCTTTGCAGCATTGATTCCTGCCTACTTCGCTGCGCGGTTGGACCCGGTGAAAGCGCTGCGATACGAGTGATTTTATCTCTTACTCCTGCTCGTGCTCTTGCTCCTAATCGAGTTCAAAGCGCGATCGAAAACACGAAACGCATATCCGTATCCGTCTGCCCACTCGCTTTGACGCGGGCCAGCAACGTTGAGAATCTCGATCTTGTACTTGTGGGTAAAATCAGAAATCAATTTCGCCCCGTTTTCTGGCGAAAACTGCGATGCGTCGATCAACTCGTGTGGCTGTCGTAGCTCTTGGCAGAAGCGGACCGTTTGCTCGGTGCCGCCGCTTAACTGGCCGGGGTGAATGATAACAGTCCCATCTGAGTCCTTGACGTTCTGCAAAGTGCGCTCGGTGAAACCGCCTGTTTCCAATTCCCGCAATGGATACTCATTCGGAATCCTTCCGAACTCATCGAGACGTCCAGCGGGACACCAACCGCCGCAGTCGATTCCATGCTTGAGCGCGACATCGAGTGCCGCCCGATCCACGCCTGTCTGTCCGCCCGAAATTATCTTCACGGCTACTCTATAGTGGCAGGCGTGTCGCCTGCACATTCAGTCCCCAGTCGGAACAATGTCCGCGCGCTCGACCATCAGGATCACTGTTCGCTTAGGCGCGCGTGGGCGATGGCGCACGCCTTTGGGAACAACAAAGCCCTGCCGCGGGCGGAGATCGATAACACCATCTTCAAGGTCGATGAGGAAATTTCCATCGAGAACGAAAAAGAATTCATCGATGTCCTTGTGCTCATGCCAGTGGTACTCACCCTGCACTACTGCCATCCTGACGACGGAATCGTTGACCTTGCAAAGCGTCTGATTGCACCACTTGTCCGTGCACGCATCGGCCAATTTCTGCACATCGATCAGCTCGAGTGGTCCATGCAGAATGTTGAGATAAGTCTTATATGGAAAATCCTGCGGGGATTTGTTTGGTTCCATGACCAAAATCTAACCGCAAAGATCACGGAGGTCGCCGAGAAAAATCTGACCTGCGTCTGCTCTGCGTTCTCTGCGGCCTCTGCGGTAAAGACAGACTTTACTCTTCGCCGTCGAAGTAATCTGTTTCCTGACCTTTTATCACGATGCGATCTGCCGCGGATGATTTATTTACTTTCCACTTCCCGCTGTCAGGATAGTAAGAGGATTCGCCAATAGGATTATCTGCGATGATGTAGTAAGTGAGATCTTCCTCACTTGAATTAATGATCTGATGCGGTTCGTTGGGCCCGAAGATGAACGCGTCGCCGGCTACGACCTCGGTCCTGCCGTCTTTGTGGCGAACAGTTCCTTTGCCCGAAACAACCAGATACAGTTCCCATTGGGCTGAGTGCGCGTGATACGGGAAATTTGGTTTCCCGGGAGGCACGCGACTCCATTCCAAGTCGAACGGATGACGCTTGGACAAATCGAGCGAGGCAGGTTCGCGCCCGAGCGCTTCCGAAATTCCTTTGAAGCACACGGCGTACTTTTCGCCGGGCGATTGCCATGGATCTTCTTTGATCTCGTTAATATTTACCTTGCGCATTGAAAACTGTAGCTGCGGTCTGTGACCGCCGACCCACGGCTCGGCGTCTGACACAGACGCCGTACAATTCGGAGGTCATTCTTCGCCATCGAAGTAATCGGTCTCAGTCCCCTTCACCACTATTTCCTCCAAGGCGTCGTTTACCACCGCCCATTTGCCGCTGTCGGGATAATAGCAGGAATCCCCAGTCGCCCCGCCGCTGCGCGGATTATCGGCGATCACGTAATAAACGAAATCCTCGTCGCCAGCGTTGCTGAGTTGGTGCGCTTCACCGGGTTGAAACAAGAAGGCATCGCCCGGCCCGACTTCAGTGATTGCGTCCTTGTCGCGTACGCTGCCGCGGCCGGAAACGACCAGGTAGAGCTCGGATTCAGCCGCATGCGCGTGGTATGGACAAAGCGTCTTGCCTTTCGGGATCCGCACCAGCGCGAGATCAAACGGATGCCGCTTCGAGAGATCGAGTGA
>WNGL01005181.1_pt1 | contig 16995 bp, 18 predicted proteins | sample 5400591 | NCBI WGS metagenome assembly WNGL01 (sample SAMN13153377, study PRJNA577476) | soil metagenome | isolation source: 80 cm soil or saprolite under Garry oak tree replicate 1 | place: USA:California | collected 2016-06-15
CTGCCTCGACGCCACCGCCTGTGGAGACAGTGCAGGTCTAATCTCTCGTGAATCTGCGCAAGTATCTGGTGCTCGCCGGGGTCAGTATTTTCGCCCCGGTGGGCGATTCCTTACTCTCGTACGGGATGAAGCAAGTCGGAAACATTTCCCTACGGCATCCATCGCAACTTCTGCTGGCCATCACAAATCCATGGGTCGGAATTGGGATCGTCCTTCTGCTGGGGTTCTTCGCCTCATACATGACGGCACTCTCTTGGGCTGATCTTACTTACGTGCTGCCGGCCAGCTCTCTCGGGTATGTGTTGCTGGCCTTGATCGCCAAATTTGCGTTGCACGAACAGGTGAGTTTCACGCGCTGGCTTGGAATAGCGCTGGTTTCGAGCGGAGTTGGTTTTGTGACCAGCGGGCCGGAAGTTACCCGCCGTCCGCCACGTCGCAGGAACCAAGCTGGCAATGTGGCACCGGAGTCGTCATGATCCGACACGCTATCAGCAATCTCAATGGCTGGCTGGCGATCGCAGCTGTTGTATTGTCATCGAGCGCTGGGGATGTGCTGCTGTCCCGTGCCATGAAGCAGATTGGCGATCTGGGGCAAATGCGGCGCCGGCGAGGGGTTGTCTTTGTCGGCTTGCTGGTGGTCCGCAACCGCTATTTTCTGCTGGGCGTTGGCTGCATGACGTTTGCCTTTTACAGTTTGTTGTACGGGCTCTCCTGGAACAACGTGAGCCTGATCGGTCCAGCGGCTGCTTCTCTCACGTTCGTTGCTAATGCGATTGCGGCGCGCATTTTTTTGCACGAGCACGTGGATCATCGCCGCTGGACGGCAGCGCTTCTGGTGGGTGCGGGCGTCGTGCTGATGGCGCTGTAGAGACTGTGTAGAACGCCCTCGGCAATGAGCTAGATTCGTTTACGATGCTTTGAGTTCCGCCGGTCTCATTCACTGTCGTGGGTCACGGGCTTCCATTGTCCATCGCTGCTGGAGTACCAGTTTCTCCACAGTGTGACATCGTGGGGCAGGCTCTGTCCGGTGATATCGCGTAGTGCCTGGAATACCCACTCATGAGTCTGCCGATCAAGCGATGGATCATCGGCGAAATCTAGCAACTTCGGAACCGCACTGCGACGCTGTTTTTCACTGAGCATTCCCGACTGTGCCAACCCGCAAGCCGCTCGCTCGCGAATCGTCGCTGAGGGATCGTCATGAAAAACTTGCAAGAGCGGAGCGATGGTCTCGTCCGTGCCGAGATATGACAGTCCTTCGACGGCCCAGTAGCGGATGTTCTCGTTGGAGTCGTGAACGGACGCGATGATGATCTCGAAGGCCCGCGGCGGCTCAACCCCGCGATTTCCAAGCAGCGCGATATCCCACAGCGCGTTAACGCGTGGGCCCTGTTCGCCTGAGTGAGAGTCGGGCTCGAGCTTGTCAACAGTTGCAATACTCTTTTCCAAGTTGCGTGACGCCAAGTCAATCTCGATTGCCGCAGCGCGAACCCGCAAGTCGTCGGAGTTGAGCGCCGTCGAAAATAGTGAATTCAACTGCTGGTCCAACTTGATCTTGCCTCGCCAGCGGTCCACGCGCGCTGCGATTTGATCATTGGCCCCGCGATAATGGTTGATCGAACGCTCCAGTAGCAGTTGTGCTTGGCTCTGGGGGGACATTTCATTGAGATTCTCGATCTCATGCTCTGACAAAACATTAGCGGAAGCTGGCTCTGGCTTGCCGTGCAGACCAATAAACTGCGCGATTCCCTGCAATGCAGCCTGCGTTGCGCCGGTCTTCACGGCTAAGACCACCAACAAAATCAGTCCGGCAAAGATCGCAAGAGGACGTCGTGATGTACCGCTCGGCGAGGTACTTTGCGGAGAAAATGGATCGCCATCCGGCCGGGTCGCCGCCTGCTGCAGGCGCTGATCGGGGCTTGTATTCACCAGAAAAGTATAGAAACGCCGGAGCGCGCCTGAAAGATTACCACAGGAGTTCCCAAGGTAACGGAGCTCAGGCTTCAGGCGTTAGGCTTTAGGTTCGTATCAGGGTACGGTTTCAGCCGATCGAAGCTGGGTAACCACGAGGATGGTTTTAGCCGCTGGCCTCAGCGCCTAAGGGCGGGAGACTCAATGCCTCGGTGCGGCACATCCGAAGGCATGCTGATACGAATCTCTCTCTCCTCACGGCCGGAGGAGCCGCGAATCACCGACCAATCTGTCGCACGGTGTCCCAGACAAAAGGAATCGAGAGGACGATCATGACAACCGTCAAACCCCAGGCAATCACGTTGAACAATTTCGAATTGATGTACTCTCCCATCAGATCTTTTTTATTGACTAGGAGCAACATGAAAATCAGTACCGGGGCAATAGCCACTCCATTCAAGGCCTGCGAGTAGAGTTGGATTTTGATGAGGGGAAGGCGTGGGAGGAGAATCAATCCGGCTCCGGCGGCAATCAGAATTGTGTACAGCCAGTAGAAAACCGGCGCTTCGCTAAACTTTTTTCCTATGCCAGATTCGAAGCCTAGCCCCTCGCAGACGGTGTACGCAGTCGAAAGCGGCAGTATGGATGCGGCGAACAAAGAAGCGTTGAACAGTCCGACGGCAAACAAAATGTAAGCGTAGTTTTCCGTAATGGGTTTTAGGGCTTCGGCCGCATCCTTTGCACCATTGATCTGGTGGACACCATGAACGTACAGGGTGGCCGCGCAGGCCACGATAATGAACCACGCCACTATATCGGTGAAGATGCAGCCGGATATCACATCCAGTTTGGAAGCCCTGTATTGCCGCCGGGTGACACCCTTTTCCACGACCGAAGACTGCAGATAGAACTGCATCCAAGGCGCAATGGTCGTGCCGATGACGGTGATCGTCATGAATAGGTATTCATGCTGAAATAGCTCCTTGCCTGGCGGTTTAAACGTGCCGATTGCCGCCTTAATCCAGTCCGGCTTGGCCAGAATTCCAGAAAAAATGTAGGTGACGTAGAGGAATGATGCGACCAGAAAAATCTTCTCGACGCCTTTGTACTGGCCTTTCACGACGATCAACCAGACGATGACTGCGCAGACTGGGACAGTGATGTATTTCGAGAGGCCGAACAGTTCAAGACTTCCGGCAATGCCGGCGAATTCTCCAAGAATATTTCCGAAGTTGATGAACAGGATGGCGATCATCATGAAGAACGTGATGCGGAAGCCGAACTCCTCGCGGATCAGGTCGCTCAGACCTTTGCCGGTGACAGCCCCCATGCGGGCGGAAATCTCCTGCACCACAATCAGCGCGATGGTGACCGGAATCATGGTCCAGAGAAGCTTGTAACCAAACTGAGCGCCGGCCTGCGAGTAGGTAACGATGCCGTTGGCATCGTTGTCCACGTTGGCGGTAATGAAGCCGGGTCCCACGACCGCGAAGAACAGCAGAATCCGGATCTTCTGGCGTCTCAGGAATTTCATGGGCGCAACTAGCGAAAATATTTGGAACGCGTTTCACTGCGGCAAACAGAATAAATGCAGAGGCAGGAATTTGGATAGGTGAAAAGCGCAGGATGAGAGATTAATTTCTGGGAAAGCTTATAACTTCGCCCGCAGCAGGCTGATCACGTCATCCGAGGTAATCACTCCCGTCAACTTGCCATCGTCATCCACAACCGGAAGCATGGGCAGGTTGTACTTGTCGAATAGAGCGACCACTTCTTTTTCACCACAGCCGGCGTGACAGGAAATCAGTTGGTCCTGGGTAATCGTGGTAAGTTTGTCCTCTGGCTTTGCCAGAACCAGCTTCGCTAGAGGCACTGCTCCGGTAAGCCTGCCTTCGCGATCCACTAGATAGATGGTACTGACGGTTTCCACGCCACCTTCGAAATTCCGCAAAGTTTCGATGGCGTCGTTCACGGTGGCTTCAGAATCCACTGCCAGATACTCCGTGTTCATGCGACCGGCAGCGGTGTTTTCGCCGAATTCCAGCAGTTCGGTCATCTCAGCGCGTTCTTGCGGTTCCATCTCCTGGAGAATTTCTGATGTGCGCTCTTCCCCGAGATCGGCCAGCAAGTCGGCTGCGGCGTCGGGATTCATCTCCTCGACGATTTCTGCCGCACGCCCGGAATCGAGCGACTCGACAATGGACTTCTGGACCCGTGGCGCAACTTCCTCGAGCGCCTCAGCGGCGACTTCCTGGTCCAGGGTCTCAAATACGGCTTCGCGTTCATCGGGAGCAAGTCTCTCGACGATGTCAGCAATATCTGCGGGGTGCAGTTTGGCCAGGCGCTCGTGCGAGATCTTGAGCTTCACCCGGCGAGCAGGGTCAGTTTCAATCAGGTCAACGAAATCCCAGGGAATCAGCCGCGGCGGAATTCTATGCAGCAGGGGCTTGAGCGCCGCCATGGGGACAACGCCTTTAAGCAAGCGCCGGACGGCGCCGCGCGTGCCTACATCCACCGATCCAATCTTGAGCTGGAGGCGGCCATTGCCGGTTTCCAGATGCATATCCACGTCGTTGACGCGGACTACTTTTCGGCCATGAACGTCGATGATCTGCTGATCCAGCAAGTCACGCTCCAACAGGAAAAGCCCTTCTCCTTCCGGACCCGCCCAGTCGGATGCAGCGGATGATGCGCGCACTCCGCCATTGAGTGATGACACCGCCGAAAACGGCAGCAGGCGGTCACCCTGCTTTGTGCGCACAATCAGCGTGGAAACGTGATTGCGATCCTCGGCAGGAGTCAGAGCGACTTCGCGTACACGTCCGCACTTCGCCCCAGAAGCTTCCAGTACAGGGGCGCCTAGCAACTCGATTAGCGCGATGGTGCTCATATCTTGAGAATGTGCCCAGATTGGAAATGTGTCAATGACTGCATGGCAAACCCATAAACCACGAAGGACACTAGGGTCCACGAAGGAATACGAGAGGACCGCTTGCCCATGCTCCGAGCCGTCTGCTAAGTTCGCTTCTGCCCTGTGGAGGTCCTATGCAGCTGGTCCGCGCTATTCTGAGTCTTACTATTCTTTCCGTGTTCGCCATGTCCACAGAAAACAATGCTGCGAAAGCGCTGCATGACCTCTTCGATAGCGACTGGGAATACCAGATGCAGCAGCAGCCGATCTGGGCGTCTTCACTGGGCGATCGCCGCTGGAATGACCAGTGGTCCGACGAGTCACTGAGCGCCATCCACGCTCGATTCGAGCATTCGCGCCTGGTGCTTAAAGAGCTTCAAGCCATTGATCGCAACCAGCTTTCACCGAACGACCGGGTCAGCTACGACGTGTTTGAGTACGACAAGAAAGATGACATTGAAAGTGAGCAGTACAAGTGGTACCTGGTGCGCACGAATACCTTCTCGGGCATCCAGACGGTGGAACGGGAAGTTGACGACCTGCGATTCGAAACCGTGAAGGATTACGACGACTGGCTGGCGCGCCTGCGAAACTTTCCTGCCTACATGGACCAGAATATCGCCGTTATGCGCGAAGGGATAGAGCAGCATGTTGTCCTGCCGAGAGTCGTCGGAGTGGGGGTCCTCGGCCAACTCAAGGCGATGAATTTTCAAGATCCGACGAAGACGCACTTCTACGAGCCATTGACAAAGATGCCAGCTTCGTTTTCTGAGGCCGACAAAGCTCGGTTGATGTCGCAGGCCCAGCAGGTGATCAAAGCCGATGTCCTGCCGGCGTTCGCGCGCCTCAGAGATTTTATGGCGCAGGAATATGTTCCAGCATCGTTCGAGCAGGTCGGAGCCTGGCAAGTCCCCAGCGGAGACGCGACCTACGCGTACCTGGCGCGCTCGGAAACTACTACCAGTTTCGTGCCGGAACAGATCCACGAAATTGGTTTGAAAGAAGTGCAGCGCATCCGCACCGAAATGGAGAAGATGAAGGACAAGACGGGCTTCAAAGGCTCGATGAAGGAGTTCTTCGCCTACCTGCGCGCCGATCCCAAGTTCTACGTGAAGACTGACACGGAGTTGCTGCAATATTCGCGGGCGCGGGCGAAGGTAGTTGATCCTCTCCTGATCAAGCTGTTCCGCACCTTCCCGCGTCTGCCTTACGGAGTCGAGCCAATCCCGGCGGCAATCGCGCCGCTGATGACGACGGCCTACGCTCAAGGCTCCGCGCCCGACGGTTCCCGTCCCGGCTACTACTACGTGAACACCTACAAGCCGGAGACGCGCCCGCTGTATGAGATCACGTCGCTCATTCTGCACGAGGCGGTGCCCGGACATACATTTCAGCTAGGGATTGCCAATGACTTGAAGGACCTTCCCAAGTTCCGCCGCTTCGGTGGCTACACGGCTTATGTCGAGGGCTGGGCGCTCTATTGCGAGTCGCTGGGCGACGAACTGGGGCTCTACGACGATCCGTATGTGAAGTTTGGCGCCTTGAGCGCCGAAATGTGGCGCGCGGTGCGCCTGGTGGTTGATACCGGAATGCACTACAAGCACTGGACGCGTCAGCAGGCGATTGATTATTTCTTGACCAACACCGCGCTTTCTGAACTGAACGCCACAGTGGAAGTTGACCGTTACATCTCGTGGCCCGGTCAGGCGCTCGCCTACAAGATTGGTGAACTCAAGATTCGCGAGCTGCGCACGCGGGCGGAGAAGGAACTGGGGCCGTCGTTTGATATTCGGGAATTCCATGATGTCGTTTTGCTCGGCGGGGCGCTGCCGCTAGCGGTGTTGGAGAAGGAAGTCGATGGGTGGATCGCGGGGAAGAAGGGCGGGAAGTGAGCTGAAAGCATGGAGAGGCGCGGCCGCGACCCTGAGCATCATAAATTCATCTGTCATTTCGAGCGAAGCAGATCGCGAAACGATCCGCGGAGTCGAGAAACCTGCTGTTGGAATGTCGGGGAAGGCCCATGATGCTTACAGCGTGGTCCCTCACTCTTCGAAAACCGGGAAGGGTGGAAGCCGGCGAAGCTCAAATCAAGCTTCCATTTCCGAATGAAATACGGGAAGAGCTGCGACAAAGAATGCACACTCGATCAGTTTCACAGTGGGAGCAATGCAGGTATGACTCGGAATAGAACAGTATCGTGCCTGACGATAGTGTCGCTATTGCTGATGTTGAGCAACTGCCGCGAGGTTCCAACTTCAGTAAAAGTCGAGAGCGGCCCCACGTTCTCGTTGGACGGAAGCGGACGGCTCACATCGTTTAGAATCTACGGCCAACAACCCAGTCACAAAATCGCTACACCGTTTGACGCGAACTCACTGGTCTGGCGAGTGCAGCCGACAGAGGGATACCTGAAAGGTGCTGAGATCAAGCAGTTGGCCATTAGATATGGAACTGTCCCGAGCGGGTACACGCAAGCTACACCGAACAGTGGAACTGCCCCTGGGCTGGTTACGGACCAAATCTACTATTTTTTTGCCGAAACGACAGATGCCCCGCCAGCGGAGGGTTTCTTCTACTTGGACGGGGTTACCCCGATTGAGACGAGTGTTCCTGGGTTGTGTCAGAGTGGATTCGTGGGCGACGTGAAGCCGCTGAAGTGCGGAACCAACGAGCTTTACACTGAGCCGAGCAATCTGGAGCAGTTCGTCCGCGAGAACCGAGTGCAGTAGGGAGTGCCCGAGTTTCCCATCTGTAAACGCGCAACGAAACCTCTACGGCGGGCAGGCCCACCCTTTTGAGCAATTCCCAGAAAGAGGTTGCCCCACCCTTCGCGGTTTCGAAGGGGGTGGGTGACCACACTTTGAGCATCGCGGGTCTTTCCCCCACATTCGAACAGCTGGTTTCTCGACTTCGCAGATCGTTTCACGATCCGCTCCCCTCGAAATGACAGATAAATTATTGATGCCGGAATCGCGCGAATCGCATGATCGGGAAGGGCTCAAGTTCTACAGGCTCTGCTCCTACATGATATGGTTTATGAAAAGTGGGATCTTGCCGTGACTGCGACCCGCACAACCCGCCCACAAACCGCTTCGGCTGAGATTCCGGCCGTTCCGCTCGCCGTGGAAGGTTACAGCGTGCTGCATCAGATGATGCGATTTCGATGGAGCGCGTGGCGGCAACTGCGGGCGGTGCTTCGGCGGGAGATTGTTCACGAGGCCGCCGGACTGCTGGGCAAGATGGAGCAGAGCCCGGCATCGTCTAGTTCGAGCACCAGTTCAAGCGGGCAGTCGGCGCTCTATTCTCTGCTGGGGCATAAGGGCGATTTGATGTTTATCCACTTTCGTCCGTCGTTCGATGAGCTGAACCGGGCAGAGATGCAGATTGCGCGACTGCGGCTAAGTGATTACCTTGAGCCGGCTACGTCATATCTGTCGGTCATTGAATTGGGGCTTTACGAGTCCAGTGTGAAAACCTATCGCGACCTGGCGGAACAAGGAATCGAGCCGCATTCTGACGAATGGAAGCAGGCCATTAGCGAGACCCTTGCTCGCCAGCGCGAAGCGATGCAGCCCCGCCTGTTTCCGGAAATTCCTAAAGGCCGCTACGCTTGCTTCTATCCCATGGACCGCCGCCGGGGTGAGGACAAGAATTGGTACACGTTGCCTATCGAGGAACGCGCCCGGCAGATGTACGAGCATGGCCAGGTCGGGCGACGCTATGCCGGAGAAGTGAAGCAAATCATTAGCGGCTCGATTGGCTTCGATGATTGGGAATGGGGCGTGGACCTCTTTGCCGATGATCCCCTGGTCTTCAAAAAGCTCATCTACGAAATGCGCTTTGATGAGGTTAGCGCCGTCTATGCGCTGTTTGGGCATTTCTATGTGGGCGTACGCTGCTCGTGGTGCAGCCTGGGCAAGTTGCTGAACGGCGAAGTGCCGGAGTAAGGATGGGCCTCGCCGGAGTCATTCTCGCGGCGGGTGAATCCACGCGCATGGGGCGGGATAAAGCGCTTCTACCTTGGGGTTCCCCCCACCCTTTGAAAAGCGCAAAGGGTGGGGCAGCCTCGTATGTGGTCGCATCAGGGACTTTGCTTTCCGCCGCGATTCAGACGCTTTCGCAATTTTGCGAGATGGTGATCGTGGTGAGTGGAAATAACGAGCTGGCGTTGCGGCCGGTTGTGTACAGCGGTGGCGCTTCTCTAGTCCGAAACCCCACTCCTGAGCTGGGCCAGTTCAGTTCGTTGCAGGCCGGGCTGCGCGAGGTGCTCAGTCGCGGTCGCGACGCTGCCATTGTCACGCTGGTAGATCGTCCTCCGCCGAAATCGGAAACGTTGAACAGTTTGGTGAATGTATTCTCCGCGAGAGAGCATGGGGTGTGGGCTGTGGTTCCTGAACATCAGGGGAAGCATGGGCATCCGATTCTCATTGGTAGGGAGATGATGGAAGCGTTCTTGAGGGCTCCAGCATCGGCTAATGCTCGAGAGATTGAACATACGAATCAGGTGAACATTGCGTATGTGCCAGTCGCCGATCCGCTGGTTGTCGCAAATGTCGATACTCCCGAAGATTATGCTTCGCTAGAATCCGGGCTCTAGACATGTAGGCCCAGACGCCCTCGTCTGGGCTGGGCAGGTGAGGGCACCTGCCCCTACATGACCAGGCCGGCGCACGTTTAGACTCGAGAAAATAAGGCCTAACAATTCCACAACATTATGAGTACCATCGCGCAAAATCCATCGCTGATCGAATCTGTTCTTCGTCTCAGTCCCCGCCTCGCGGTTTTTGATTGCGATGGCACGCTCTGGTCGGGAGATGCTGGCGAAGGCTTCTTCGATTGGGAGCTCAAACGCGGGGTTGTGTCTAACGAAATTGTGAAGTGGGCACGCGCGCGCTACGCGGACTACAAAGCCGGCAAAGTCAGTGAGGACGACATGTGCGGGGAGATGGTGACCATGCACAAAGGACTGAAAGAAGCCGAAGTCCTCCGCCTCGCGCGCCAGTACTTTGAAGAGAACAGCGTCGGCCGGATTTTTCCGGAGATGCGGCAGCTCGTCTCGCAGTTACAGGCATCAGGATGCGACGTTTGGGCGGTCTCTTCCACCAATGAATGGGTAATCCGCCAAGCCATGCCTCACCTGGGAATCGCGACGGAGAAGATTCTTGCCGCCGCGGTCGAGATTGAAAATGGCATCGTCACCGATCGCCTGGTTCGCGTGCCGTCGGGTATTGGGAAACCTAAAGCAATACTTGAAGGTATCGGTCGCCCGCCTGATATCGGTTTTGGCAACTCGCGTTGGGATGTGGACATGCTCGCCATCTCGCGTTACGCGGTCGCTGTGAATCCGAATCCGGATCTTGAAGAAATGGCCCGGCAGCGAGGCTGGACGATCTACTGGCCCGATGGGACAAGATAAAACCGATGACCACGTAGCCCCGGACGCCCTCGTCCTGGGTGGGCGCCCATATCGCTGTCGTTGCGACGATCTTTGCCGCTCACGGAGCACACCCGCTCTTGTCTCCGACAAGAGCGGGACGGACGAGGGCGTCCGCCCCTACATGGTCGGTTTCAGATGTCAGCGGCGAGGCCCAGATTTCGTAGCAATGCGGCGAGGGCATCAATCGCCAGATAGCTTGCGTGGCCAGAGGCCTCTGGCAGACCGCCCAGTTTCTCTAACAACTCTTCCCTGCTGACTGCTGCCGCGTCATTCAGAGTTTTCCCGAAAATCAATTCCGTGAGAGCTGACCCGCAGGCGATGGCGGGAACGCACCCCTGGGCTAGGAATTTCACTTCGGCGATCCGGCCAGAGGTCAGCCTCGCGGTCAGCTTGAGGACGTCTCCGCAAGCTGGGTTCTCGACCTGTACGCCCGCGTCCGGAGAATCCACCACGCCGGCATTGCGCGGGTGTTCGAAGTGATCCAGAACCTGCGGTGAGTACACAGAGACATTCTATTGAACGGACTGTCAAATGGGGCACATGATCGGGCGGGAATAGAGCGTAGTTCAAGGCAAGAGCGACAAAGTACACGAAGGTTCACGAAGGGAACTGAGTAATCAACACGGGCAAAACTGAATCGTGCGGGAAGCCGAAAACATCCTATACAGCAGCGAGTAGTGTCACTAAGTCCAACTCTATGGACGGAGGTCCCCGATGGCCACCAGTCCCAGCATTCTGCCAAGCAGCGAATACGGTTCTTCTCGACCGCCCCATCTGGATCAGGTCGAAGATCTTTTGCGCCTGCACAAAGCCGCGCAGAAAATCAGTTCGATCCTCGATCTTGATGAACTCATAGATAAAGTGGTGAATGATGTCGCTCGCTCCTTCGGGTGCGTGGAGGCCAATATTTATCTGCACGAGGAGGAACGCGGAGAGATCGCGCTGGCTGGGGTCTGTGGGTGCACGATTTATCACAAAGGCCATCGTTTGAAGGTAGGCCAAGAAGGTATGGCCGGCTATGTGGCCGCGACGCGGCAGATGCGTTATGCGGCTGACGTGCGCAAGGATGAATATTACATTCGCTGCGAAGAGTCCACCCTTTCCGAAGTTGCTATACCGCTGCTGGTTGAGGACCGATTGGTTGGGGTCTTTAGCACGTCGCGTCCGGAGGTGGATGCCTTCCCTCCCGAGCAACTTAGGCTTTTGCAGGCGCTGTGCATCCACATTGCGGTGGCGATCAACAACGCGCGCCGCTTCCAGCAGGAGCGACACGAACGCGAAGAGATGACCCGTGAAGCTCACGAGGCGCGGGTCATTCAGCAAGGTTTGTTTCCCAAGAGTTCTCCTTACATTCCCGGATTCGCCATTACCGGACTGAGCATTCCGGCCGGGGCCGTGGGTGGCGACTGGTATGACTTCATTCCCTTCCACGACGGGTGCTGGGGACTGGTGCTTGCCGATGTCGCTGGTAAGGGCACGGCTGCCGCCCTCCTCATGTCTGCCACGCGCGGCATGCTCCGATCGTTAGCTGAAACTTGCGACAGTCCTGCTGAGACCCTGACCAAATTGAACCGTCTTCTGGCTGAAGACTTCCCGTCCGGCAGATTCGTCACCATGCTTTATGCAGTGCTAAATCCCAAGCTGCGTACACTGACGTTTGCGAGTGCAGGACATCTGCGCCCGCTATTGGTGAATGGTCAGGGCGCTCGTTTTTTGGATTCGGAACGCGGAATTCCGCTCGGTTTGGGTTTCAGCAACTTCTCGGAAAGCAAAGTTAAGCTTCCGGAAGGTTCACGATTGGTGTTTTACAGCGACGGCATCACCGAGACTGAGAGTCCCGAAGGCGACGAGTATGGGGCGAGCCGGCTGCAAAAGCATCTGCTGCAGTCCGAAGTTTCCGCGGAGAGCATTCTGGCAGATGTGCGCACATTCGCCAACGGCGCTGGTCTGCATGATGACGCGACGGTGATTTTCCTACGGGCCTAACCAGGCCGCTCATCCCCATCCAACTCTGCTTCTGCAATACTAATTTCATGCTCGATTACGTTCCTCGGCGAATCGTATCGCTACAGCCGAGCGCCACCGTAATACTCCGCGACCTGCACAAGCTCGACACTCTTGTCGCCTGCACGAAATATTGCGCGGAAGTATGTCCGGAAGTGCGAGGCAAGATTACAATCGTTTCTGATTCGTGGACCGCGCAGAGCCAGCAGATATGTGATGCCAAAGCAGACTTGGTCATCGCTGCAGTGCCTTATCAGGAGAAGGCTCTGGCCGAAATCATGAAGTCTGGAGCGCGCTTTCTGGGGCTGGCTCCGAAATCTTTAGCCGATATTTACGGTGACATCACCGTGATCGCAGGGATCGTGAACGCCCGCGAAGAGGGGCTTAAAACAATTCGACGAATGCAGGAGACCATCGAGGCAGTGCGCTGTCAGACAAAGGATTTGCCGCGGCGAAGAGTCTTCTGTGAGGAGTGGGGAAAACCGCTCATCGCGTCACAGCTCTGGGTCGCTGAACTAGTGGAGGCTGCTGGCGGTGAGTTCATCGGCAAACCTGGCGCACAGACCGATGCCGCCGCAGTGGAATCGGCCGCGCCGGAGGTAGTGATCGCGGCATGGTGTGGAGCGGGCGATCGAGTTCCGCTCGAGAAAGTCATTTGTGGCCGGAAGTGGAAAAATATTCCCGCCGCGAGGAATGGCCGCGTTTATTGCCTCCGAGACGAATACTTGAATACGCCCGCCCCAACTCTGCTGCACGGACTTCGCGCGCTTGCCGCTGCCATTCATCCGGAGCGTTTTCCACAAGCCGACGGACTACGATGTATCAGCTCTGCATTATGAACCGCACCCAACCTTGCACGCTTCGCAGGTTGCCCGTCGTACTACCCGGGCTCTTACTATGAAGCGCGTGGTTGCCGCGCTCATTTGGGAAAATGGAAAAGTATTGGTTTGCCAACGCACCCGGCACCAGACCATGCCCCTCAAGTGGGAGTTCCCGGGAGGCAAAATTGAAGAGGGTGAGCAGCCCAGAGATGCTTTGCGTCGCGAGTTGGACGAAGAACTCGGCATTGCGGCAGTGATCGGAAATGAAGTAGCGCGCATCCGCCACGAGTACCCGAACGGCAGCGCCGTCGAGCTTCGTTTTTACGATGTGCGCGAGTATTCAGGGAAAATGGAAAACCGCATCTTTCGGGATATGAGATGGGCGCTTCCCCCGGAACTGCCGTCTTACGATTTTCTTGAAGCGGATTTGACGCTGGTGAAGGATCTGGCGCAAGGAAAGCCTTTAGGGTAGGGCAAGTGCAGAGCTGCGCTCCGGGGACAGCCGGGGCCGGCTGTCCCCACATTGTTACCATCCGTCTCGTTTCGCTCTACACACCACACGCGCTCTCGTCTTCGACCAGAGTGGAGCAGACGAGGCCGTCCCCTACACGAGCTATTCGGGTGGTGTTCTCTTCAATGTCGGCGGACCATCATCCGCAGGAGGTTTTGTTTCACCGTCATCGGCCGGACGCGAAAGCCGGCGCAGGGTAGGCCGATTCATTTTTGCTTGGCCCATGCGACGCCGGTTCTGTACTTCGTTCAAATGCGCCTTAACATCCTGGAACTCAGACGTGTCTACTTTGTACTGGGGGAGGGCCGGCAAAAGCGTATTGATTTCTTTTTGCGTCTTTTCAATTCGGTCAGGAGTTTGGGGATGCGTTTCGAAGGCCTTGGCCACGGCGTTCTCTTTGTGCCTTTCGAGATCTCTCACCTTTTCGAAAAATGCAGTGAAGGCTTGAGGGTCGTAGCCCGCCCGGTACATGTACTGCACTCCCAGGAAATCGGCTTCTGATTCGAACGCTCGTGAGAATTTCAGATAGGTCAGCGGCATGGCGAGGCCGGCGGCCTCGTACACGCCAAAGCCGACGGGCCCGCCCACCATCATCAGGGATACCGACGCAAGGTGCATGAGCTGACTGCGAGTATTCCCTCGAGCCGCGTGGCAGGCGGCCACATGGGCAATTTCGTGGGCCATCACCCCTGCGAGTTCCGCTTCGTTGTCGGCGGCCAGAATAAGCCCGGAGTCCACGTAAAAGAAGCCGCCGGGAAGGGCGAAGGCGTTGATGTCATCGGAGTCGATGACCTTGATGGTGAACGGGACTTGCGAGTCGGAGTTGCGAACCAGGTTTTGGCCGAGCTGGTTGATGTATTCCGTGATCTGCGGATCGGCAAGCAAGCGGGCAGAGGATTCCACTTGCGCGGAATAATTCTTGCCCATAGCGATCTGCCGGTCGAGGCTATACCAGTTCCCAATACCCCGACCGCATCCGATTTTCCGATTACCGATGGCGTCAACGTCGCGGATGCTGTGGTCGTGGTAAGCCTTTACTGCTGGCGGAGTAAGCGCGGGGCCAACAAGGCGCACGCGTTCGTCAGAACTCTGGGCACGAGCTGCGGCAGCGAACAGAGCCAGGGATGCGAGGAGTACGGCAATACGGAGCGACATATTTGCTCCCCAAAACGTTGCAAGAGACGTTACCCGACACTGGGCCAGGATGCAAGCCTAAATTCGAACCGTCTAGGCCCAGACGCCCCCCGTCTGGGCGGGGCGAGAGCTTGCCCTGGCAGAGTCGACGGGGCGCGCCTACATGATCGGACTTCTACATGGCGGGGTTACAAGGTCCCTGAGGCCGGCAGGATGCTCATTTCTTCTATCGTGCTTTCTGAGGGAATCTTTAAGGCGTGAACCAAGCCTTGGGCGACGGTCGCAGGCCGGACCATCTTCTTTCGCGGTGCCCCGGGCCAAAACACGTCCCATAGCGCGGTATCGGTCGCACCCGGCAGGAACGCGATTACACGGATTCCGCGGTCCCGTAGCTCTTCGCGCAGGGTATTGGTAAATCCAAGGGCACCATGCTTCGACGCGTTGTAGGCGGACGATCCGGGGAAAACCCTTTTGGCGGCGATTGAAAGATTGTTGGCGATCACCGCACCGCGCTTCATTAGAGGAAGCGTGGCGCGCGTGACCAGGAACATTCCCGTCAGATTGGTTGTGATGACGTCATTCCACTGCTTGATCGGGAGCTGGTTTACCAGCATGTTGGGATGGGCGATTCCGGCATTGTTTACCAGAATGTCCACATGACCGAACTCGCGGCGGACTGCGGCCCGCATCTCTTCAACGCTTTGCTCATCCCGAACATCGCACGGAACCGCTAGAACGCGAATTTTCTTGCGGGCCAGCTCGGTGTGGACCTGGCGCAGGCGGGTGGCCAGATGGCACTCTTCAGCCGCCAAGGCGCGCGCGATCGCGAGACCAATGCCCTGCGTGGCTCCGGTTACAAGTGCGACTTTTCTTTGCAGCGGGTTTTTGATTGTGACTGTGTAGCCCCGGACGCCCTCGTCCGGGGTGGTCTTGCGCGATTTCCGGGACGTAGAAGTGGAGGGCTTCCTAGCCAATCAGATCCCGTTCGGCCGCTGGCGAATCAGCGACAGGAACTCGGTCCTTGTCTCCTGCTCTTCGCGGAAACATCCCAGCATGGACGAGGTCACGGCCTGCGAATGTTGTTTCTCCACCCCGCGCATCATCATGCAGAGATGCCGGGCTTCGATGACCACGCCGACGCCTTGTGGCTGGATTACTTTCTGGATAGTTTCGGCAATCTGCGTAGTCAGTCGCTCCTGGATTTGTAGGCGACGAGAAAACATTTCAATCAGGCGCGGAATTTTGCTCAGTCCGATAACTTTGCCGTTGGGGATATACGCCACATGCACTTTGCCGAAGAATGGCAGGATGTGATGTTCGCACAGGCTGAACACTTCAACGTCTTTCACAATCACCATCTCGTCGTAAGTGACGGTGAAAAGCGCGTTCTTGAGCATCGCCTCGGGATCTTCGTTGTAACCGCGAGTGAGAAACTCAAGCGCTTTGTGGACACGAGTTGGAGTGCGCAACAGGCCTTCGCGCTCGGGATCTTCGCCGAGGCGCACAAGGACTTCCTTCACCAACTCCTCAAAGCTGGCGGAGGTCAGGGTCGCAGTTTCGATTGTTTGCTTCACTCTTTGTTCCCACTGCCTTGTCACTCTTAATGCTTTGTCATTCCGAGCGCCACCGACCTGCTGTTCGACGGCAACTTAGACCGCGAGGAACCTGCTTTTGGCTCGACGCAGAATAGGCTCCGAGTGGTCTCGGAAGCTCAACGCCTCGGAATAACATCTTCAATTCCCATGATATTCGAACGAATTCATCATCGTTTCTTCCAGCCGCACCTTCTCCAGATGTGCTTTGTCGAACTCGCGCTTCAAAATATCGTAGATCAGGGTGCATAGATTTTCCGTGGTAGGCACGGAATCCGCGAATTCCGGCCTTGTATTTAGATTCTCAATATCGAAACGAGTGACAATCTCCCGCTGAACACATTCATCCAGGTCAATCAGATTGCAGACCATACCGGTGCTTTCGTCCACGGGCCCGCTGACAGTGACTTCGAGAGCGTAGTTGTGGCCGTGCCCGTGGGGATTATTGCACTTGCCGTAAGTCGCCCGATTCTCCGGCTCCGACATCTGATCACTGTGCAGCCGGTGCGAAGCCGAGAAACGATAGCGGCGACTCAAATGTGCCTTCATGCCGTCCCGTGCCCCCTTATCCTGTCATCCCGACCAAGCTATTGGATTGGCTACGCCAATCCAATGGCGCGTGGAGGGACCTGGTGTTCTTCCCCTTCAACGGCGTTCCTGGCGTCCGGCAAAAA
>WNGL01005001.1_pt1 | contig 16989 bp, 16 predicted proteins | sample 5400591 | NCBI WGS metagenome assembly WNGL01 (sample SAMN13153377, study PRJNA577476) | soil metagenome | isolation source: 80 cm soil or saprolite under Garry oak tree replicate 1 | place: USA:California | collected 2016-06-15
AGCGCAGTCAGCTGCCGGCGGCCATGCTGCGTCATACGCGCCGACGCGTCCGCGCTCACCCGCTCCGCCGCCGCGATGGCGGCGAGCAGCGCCTCCGCGCCCAGGCCCGCTTCGGTACCCGCCTTGAGGTGGTGCGTGATGCACGGGTGACACCCGGCGCCCACGCTCGAGCCAACGCCGACGAACTCACGCGCCTGCCGGCTCAGGCCGCCCCTGCTCTCACTTTCAGTCATCTCTACTGCCCTCCGTCTTCTCGTGATGCACTCACCACAACAGACGAGTCACGCGGCAGGAGGGATACACCAGCAAGGTCATCCACCGGTACACGCCCGGTCCTCGCCGCAGATGTACGCAACGAGCGGGCAGGCGCGGGGACCGCTGCCGGGCGGCGAGCATCGGGTCGTTCAGGACAGGGATCCCATGGGGGGGCGGCAGCCCGGCCGTCATTCATTGATCTGTGACGCGCCGGCCCAGCGTGCCGGCTTGATCACGGCTGGATTGTCCTGATCATGGTGGTCTGTGACCGAGCTGCCGCCGCCTGCTGCCGGGTGCGTGGCGCGCGCTGCCCGGGATTCGCTGATCGCGGAGCAGGGACGGGTGCTTGGTGAGCAGGGGCGGGCGATTGAGGAGCTGCGGGCCGAGGTCGCGGAGCTGAGACGCCGGCTGGGGCGTAACAGCCGCAACTCCTCGATGCCACCCTCTGCTGATGACCTGCCGGGGAGGCTGCCGCCGAAGCGGGAACCGGGAACGTCGATGGCGTGGGCGGAACCCGATGAGGTGATCGATCACCGCCCGGCCGGCGTGTGCGGGTGCGGAGCGGACTTGGCCGCCGCGGCTGACCTGGGCGTGGCCCGGTCGTGTCAGCAGCTGGAGGTGCCGCTGATAACAGCGCGCCGCGTCCAGCATGACCTGCATCAGGCCCGGTGCCGCTGCGGCAGGGTGCATGTGGCGGCCCGCCCGGAGGGGTGCCGGACTCGGCGGTGAGCATCTGCCCGAACCTGCGCGCCCTGGCCGTGTATCTCATGGTGTTCCAGCACGTGCCCGTCGAGCGGTGCGCGCAGCTGATCGCGGACGTGACCGGCGCGCGAGTCTCGGTGGGTTTCATCCACTCCTGCCTGGCCAAGGCGGCCGGGGTGATCGCGGACGTGGTGAAGCTGATCACCGCCGCGGCGGTGGCCGGGTTCGATGAGACCACGCTGCGGTGCGGGCCCGCCGGGACCAAGAAGTACGTGCTGGCTGCCGTCACCGAGCTGTACTCGCTGTTCTTCCTGGGCCGGCGCACCCTGGAGTCGCTGGAGTCGTTCCGCGAGTTCGGGGTCTTGCCCGTGTTCACCGGCGTCGCGGTATCCGACCGGTATGCGAACTACTTCCATCCCGGCTGGGAACACACCGCCGGTAACCAGGCATGCCTGGCTCATCTCGTCAGGGACTATGAGGACGCGGCCGAATGCTGGCCTGCCACGGTCTGGCCGGTCCAGGGCAGCGGGCGCTGCGCGGGCTGATCAGCGCCTGGCACGCCGCCCGCTCCGCGGGCCAGGCTGAGATTCCCCCGCACATCCGGGACCCGCTGCTGAGCGAGTTCCGCCACGCTGTGCTCGGCGGGCTGTCCGATGTCCCCCGCATCCCGGGCCCCAAGCACACCACCGCCCAGCACCCCGGCCGGGACCTGCTGGAGTTCTGCCGGGACCGCCCGGCTGACGTGACCCGGTTCTGCTACGACACCAGGATCGGGCCCTTCAAGAACATCTCCGAGCGCGGCCTGCGGCCCACCAAGACCCAGCAGAAAATCTCCGGGCGGCTCACCAGCGAGGAAGCCACCCAGGACCGGCTCGACATCCGCAGCTACATCGACACCGCCCGCAAGCACGGCCACAACGTCATGTCCGTCCTGCGCAGCGTCATGACCGGCGCGCCGTGGCACCCGCCGGCCCCGGCACCCACCTGATCACAACCGGCGCGCGTCAAACGGGGTGAATGCTGACTTACGGCTCAACGTGGGGCGGCAGCGGCGGCCAGGCTCGTATTCCGGTTGGCAACAGAGAGCCCATTCGCCTTGCGCGTGGCCCGAATATGCTTCCTGTCGCGCCCGCACGCGAGCACACTGAAGGCGTGTTAAGCAAGATCCTCGTTGCCTACGATGACTCGGCGCCCGCTCGCCGGGCCCTGGAACAGGCCGTCCATCTCGCGCGGCTCGAACGCGCCGGGCTCATCGTGATCGCGGTCGATGAACACCTCGCACGGTTGGACGGCGCCTCGATCGCCGAGGTCAAGGACGAGCATCAGCGCAGGCAAGACGAGTGCGATCTCTGGCTGTGGGCTGCCGAGGCTTACGCCGCCGCCCAAGGCGTGCAGGTCGGCACCGAGATCCGCATCGGGAACTTCACGCAGCAGCTAGCGGCCGCCGCGGCTGCGCATCAGGCAGACCTGCTGGTGTTGGGACGGCCCAGCTGCCGGGGCCTGCGTACGCGGCTGCTGCGGACGAAGACCGAAAGGCTGTCCCGCCATGTTGATCGTCCGCTCCTGATCGTGTCGGCGGGAGCCTGAAGGGCTGGGATGGGTTGACCCTACGGCCGTGCAGTTGCCAGACTTGACGGCGGCGATGGGGCTCGCCTGGAACGCGGCTGGGAGCCGCTGACGGTCCCTGAATCGGTTAAGCCGACGACGGGAGTCCCGCATGGCTCGGGTGACCGAGGACGAGGTCCTGCTGCTCTGGCGCGCGCTGCGCAAATTCCGGTCCGGAGCCCGGCCGAGATGCGCCCCGCACGGCAGGTCGGCCGTCAGCGGTTGCCCGCTGTACCGATGCTGCCCGCGCTGGCAGGGTCAGCCCGATGACGCGACGACCAGCCTGACCGAAAGCCTTGCTGAGACCGAGCGCCGGCAGGCCTCCTGGCCGTGCAGCAGGCTGCTGGATCTCCTGGCCCCGGACGTCACCAGGATCGGCGTCTGATCCGATGCCGCATCTGGCGCCAGGTCGCGGTCCAGCCCGGATCGCGCGCCGGATCGCCGGGTCATCTTCGGCCCTGAAGTTCGTGCTGATGGTCGGCGTCATGAGCTCTTCGCCGACTTCACCTACGAGGGCTCGCGGTCGGTGATCGGCCCCTATCTCGGCGCGCTGGGCGCCGGGGCGCCAGCCTACGCGCCGCTGGTGTTCCTGGGCGGCGCAGCGGCCGCGGTGGCGGGCGCGGCGCTGTGGGGACTGGGTATGGGCGTGCAGGAGTCGATCATCCCCGCTGCGGTGGCGCCGATGGTATCTGCCGGCCGCCGCGCCTCCGCGTACGGCCTGTTTACCGGCGCCTACGGCACTGCCTGGGTGCTCGGCAGCGTGGTGACCGGCTTCCTGTTCGGCGTTTCGCTCGCCGCGGTGACTGCCTTCGCGGTCGCCGCGCAGCTCGCCGCGATCCCGCTCGTCGTCATGGTCCGGCACCGCACCGGAAACCAGGGCCGCCGTAGAGTTGATAGAGGCGATGGAGCCCGTCCGTGAAAACCGCCCTGATGGCTGATGGCTCCTGTTGAGCGCTCATGCGGCGAGACAGGAGCATGCGATGGCACACCAGAGCGCGGCGGACCTGAGGGCGCGGCGCGCGGAGTCTGATCGGCCCGCGCCATTCGGGAGCCTGCTGTCTGAGGAGCCCCGCGCAGGAGGCGGCGACGCGGACGGCAGCGACCTGGCTGTCCTCACCGACCTGCGCCTGGATCAGGTCATCGGCGCGGTCGCAGGCAAGCAGGAGGAACCCGAGTTCCTGGCCGGGCTGTTCCGCCAGCAGGTCCGCGACGCCGGGACGCTGGAGTACCGGCACCAGGTCTTCCAGGACCTGGAGGACCCCGTCCTTTTCGAGGCAGCCCGAGAATTCGTCGGCCAGATGGGCAGAGTGCGCACCCAGCTGGACCAGGCCGGCAAGATGCGATCCGCCCATCAGCGCGAGGGGTGGTTCCTGGACGCGGCGGCGATCTACTGCGATGCGGTTCGGTCACTTGCCGCCGGCCTGGCCTCCGGGCCGGTTGTCTCGCGCGGACTGCGAGCGTTCCGCGATTACCTTGCCGCCTACCTGGCCTCGGCGGAGTTCACCGGGCTCGCCGGCGACACCGCGGACCGCCGGAAAGAACTGGCCCAGGTCACGTACCTGGTCCGCGTCAAGGGCCTCCGCGTCGAGGTGAGCAGGTACGACGGGGAGGCGGACTACAGCGCGGAGATCGAGGAGACCTTCGAGCGCTTCCGGCAGGGCGCGGTGAAGGACTACCGGATCAAGTACCGCGGCGGGCCGGGCATGAACCACGTCGGCGCCCACATCCTCGACCTGGTCGCGCGGCTGTTCAGCGACGAGTTCACCGCGCTGCAGGCCTTTTGCCGCCGCTATGCCGGGTTCGTCGACCCGAAGATCGGCCAGTTCGGGCGTGAGCTGAACTTCTACCTCGCTTACCTGGCCCACATCAGGCCGCTGCGCTCGGCCGGGCTCCGGTTCTGCCTTCCGGAACTCACCGCCGATTCGAAGGAGATCTTCGCCCGCGACACCTTCGACCTCGCGCTCGCCGCCAGGCTGGTCATCGGCGGCACGCCCGTCATCCTGAACGACTTCGAGCTCAATGATCCCGAGCGCGTCGTGATCGTCTCAGGCCCCAACCAGGGCGGGAAGACCACCTTCGCGCGGACCTTCGGCCAGCTTCACCACCTGGCCAGCACCGGATGTCCGGTCCCGGGAAGTTCTGCCCGGCTCTACCTGTTCGATCAGATCTTCACCCATTTCGAGCGGGAAGAAGACATCGCCGATCTCACCGGGAAGCTCGAAGATGACCTGCTGCGGATCCAGCAGGTGCTGCAGGCAGCCACGCCCGCCAGCATCGTCATCATGAACGAGATCTTCACATCTACGACACTCGGCGACGCCCGGTTCCTCGGCCGCAAAGTACTGGAGAAGGTTGTCGAGCTGGATCTGCTATGCGTCTACGTGACCTTCATCGACGAGCTGGCGTCCTTCGGGGACACGGTGGTCAGCATGGCCAGCACGGTCGTCCCGGATGACCCGGTGCAGCGGACGTACAAGGTGGTCCGCAAGCCGGCTGACGGCCTGGCCTACGCCCTGGCCATCGCCGACAAGCACCGCGTCACTTACGGGCAGCTGGGGAAGCGGATCGCGCCGTGAAGGCCTATCTCCTGTACCGGGATCAGGACTTCGACTTCTCCCGCGAGGTTCCGCCCAACCGGGACGACCTGATCGGCGACTTGGAGCTGACCACGCTGCTGGGCGCGATGGCGGGCGGCGACAAGTTCCGCTACGAGGTCTCCGAGAAGGTGCTGCTGACTAGCCTCAGTGACCCGGAGGCGATCGGTTACCGCCAGCGCATCCTCGCCGACTGCCTCTCCGAGCCGGATATCGTCCGCGAGCTGTACGGCATCGCCGTCGGCGCGCTGGAGGACAAGCGCCGGCTCTGGGGATTCAATTCGTCGCAGAACCCCGCCTCCATCCTCTCGGCAGCAGTCAGCCAGCTCGAGGTCCTGATCGCCCGGCTCAGGCAGCTGCGGCGGATCGCCGACGACCACGGCGGCAAGTTCGGGTCCGACGGGCTGACAGCGTTCTGCCGCACGGCGCAGCGGGAACTGGATGACGACTACTTCGAGGCGCTCAGCGGCCACCTGAAGCAACTGCGGTTCACCGGCGGCGAGCTGATGAGCGGGCAGCTTCACCGTGACAACAGCGGGATGAACTACGTACTCCGATCGGGTCACGCCAGACGCAGCTGGCGGGAACGGATCGGGATCGCGCCAGCATCCGTCTACTCCTTTACGATTCCGCCCCGCGACGACGGTGGAGCCCAGGCGCTGTCAGAGATGACCAGCCGGGGAATCAACCTCGTCGCCAACGCGGCCGCCCAGTCAGCTGACCACATCTCCGGCTACTTCACCATGCTGCGCGCGGAACTCGGGTTCTACGTCAGCTGCCTCAACCTGCGAGACCAGCTCGTAGCGAGGGGCCAGCCGGTGACGTTCCCGGAGCCGACCGCGGCGATCCCGTTGGAGCAGACCTGCGCGGACCTGCGCGACGCCTGCCTGGCCCTGCGGATCGATCACGTCGTCGGCAACGATATCGCTGCCGACGGCAAGCCGCTCGTGATCATCACCGGCGCCAACTCCGGCGGCAAGTCCACCTTCTTGCGCAGCTTCGGCGTCGCCCACCTCATGATGCAATGCGGCATGTTCGTGACTGCCAGATCCTTCCGGGCCAGCGTCTGCCAGGGGATCTTCACGCACTTCATCAGGGAGGAAGACCCGGCCATGATCAGCGGGCGCCTCGATGAGGAACTCGCCAGGATGAGCACCATCGCCGATCAGATCAGCCCCCGCTGCCTCGTCCTGTTCAACGAGTCGTTCGCGGCGACCAACGAGCGCGAAGGATCCGAGATCGGGCGCCAGGTCGTGACAGCGCTGCTGGAAGCCGGCATCAGGGTCTTCTTCGTCACGCACCACTTCGATCTCGCCGACAGCTTCCTCCGCCAGCTCCCGGGCTCCGCCCTGTTCCTCAGAGCGCCGCGGCAGCCCGGCGGGCGGCGGGACTTCAAGCTCACCGCCGCCGAGCCGCTGCCCACCAGCTACGGCGTGGACATCTACTACCGCATCGGCGGATGGCTCGGTGAGCGCGACGGCGGAACTACCCTCGCCGCGGAAGGCCCGGACCCGGCGCGGACTGGCTAGCCGAAGCCGTTTCGGCCGTCCTCAGCGCCGCCCTCGGATCGGTCTTCGGCGAGCAGCCTGGCGCAGATGCCGAACAGTCGCAGTTCAGAGGAGGCCGAGGCCAGGCGCTCGAAAGACGCGGTGTCGCCCCGGGCCAGCGAATCCCAGCACAGGCCGTCCGCCAGCACCAGCGCGCGCCTTACCGCAACGGCGAGCCAGGTCAGCGGGCATGACTCCACCTGACCGCGTAGCCGAGCCACCTGCTCGGCGTGGTCCGCCGATGTGACCGACTGGAGCCGTTCCAGTCGTGCCGACAGCTCGCCCGCAAGGTATTGCCGGGTCATGCCGGAAGTCCCTTTGTCAGAGCCGCAATCGTGGTATGCCGGGAAGGAAAGCGGTACCCAGCGCGATTGTCCAGCCAGGTGACCGACGGCGGCCGCGGACGCGCGATCGTCTCCGACAGCAGCCAGCGGGCGGCAACGTCGCCAGGGACTGCTACCGCGGTCAGCCCGGCCGCCGCCCGCCAGTCGCGACGGCGCGCCGCGATCAGGGCTGCCGCCCCAAGAACAGGACCGGCGGACGCGGGTTCAGCCAGCCTGCTCAGCACTCGCCCGGCGACGATGCCACGAGGGTTTCTGCAGGCCGGCAGCGCCGCGATGGCTGCCCGATCAGCGCGTGAGAGCCGTTCTCCGCCATCACGGGCAATGGCCGGTGCAAGAGCCTCGAAGGCAGCGGCAGCCCGGCCGGCGTGATCTCTCGCGCCAGGAACCGCAGCGCCGATCCGGCGAGGCGCCCGCGGCTCGCGGACCGCACCTGCGATGCCGCTTCCAGCACGCGCCAGCGCTGCCATGCCCGGTTCTCCCTACCACGTCATGGACAGGACCCATTGGCCTTCAGGCATGCGGCCAGCGCCGAGCAGCGCTCGCACGTTTCGGCGGGATCTGCCACCGGGCGGCACCTGCCGCTACCCCAATCGTAGGACGCCGGCCGCCGCCTTGGCAGTCTCCCGTGCGCCGCTGAGCGCCCCGTCTCGGGCCGCAACAGGAGACCTTGGTCCCTGCCCGCTGGCCGCAGCCGCTGCCACGCTGGTCGGCACGGGAACGATTTCTTCGACAGCAGGGAAAGGCCCTCATGACCGCGCCAGCTACCGCTCCGGCCGGAACGCGCCAGATCACCGACATCACCGCGCTAGAGATCCTTGACTCACGAGGCCGCCCGACACTGCAGGTCAGGGTCACGCTGGCCGACGGCGTGACGGGCACGGCAGGTGTCCCCTCTGGTGCCTCGACCGGCAGCAGGGAGGCGGTCGAACGCCGCGACGGCGACAGCGGGCGCTACCACGGTCTCGGGGTGCTCGGAGCCGTCGGCGCGGTCAACGGCGAGATCGCGCGGCGGCTAGCCGGGCGGCCATGGCATGACCTGGCGGAGATCGATGCCGCGCTGATCGACCTCGACGGCACGGCGGGCAAGGAACGGCTTGGCGCTAACGCCCTGGTCGGGGTCTCGATGGCCTGTGCGCGGGCTCTGGCGGCGGCGGAGGGCGGCGAGCTCTGGGACTGGCTCACGCCTCCGGGCGTCGCGCCGCGGCTGCCCGTCCCGCACTTCAACGTGATCAACGGCGGCGTCCACGCGCCGAACCCGCTCGACTTCCAGGAGTTCATGATCGCGCCGCTGGGCGCGCGCACGCTCGCCGGCGCGGTCCGGGCGGGTGCCGAGATCTACAGCGCGCTTCGGAGCCTGCTCGCCGGACAGGGGCAGGTGACATCGCTCGGTGATGAAGGCGGCTTCGCCCCGCAGCTGACCGAGCCGGAGGAGGTCTTGTCGCTGCTGGTGACCGCGATCACGGCGGCTGGGTACGTGCCGGGGCGGGACGGGGTGGCGATCGCGCTCGACCCGGCATCCAGCGAGTTCCGGCGGCTGTATCACGTGGCCGGCCGGAAGCTGACCAGCGCCGAGATGATCGAACGGTACGCCGAGATGGTCGAGCGGTTTCCGGTGTGGCTGATCGAGGACGGCCTGGCGGAGGACGACTGGGACGGGTGGGCGGCGCTGACCGAGCGGCTGGGCGGAAGGGTCCAGCTGGTTGGCGACGACATCTTCGTCACCAACCCCGCGATCATCGCCGAGGCAATCGGCCGCGGGGTGGCGAACTCGGCGCTGATCAAGCTCAACCAGATCGGCACCGTGACCGAGACCCTGGAGGCGATGGCCACGTGCCGCCGCGGCGGATACGCGCAGCTGGTATCCCACCGCTCCGGCGAGACGACGGACAGCTTCATCGCCGACCTGGCGACCGGCTCGGGCTGCGGCGAGCTGAAATCAGGCGCGCCCGCACGCGGCGAACGTGTCGCCAAGTACAACCGGCTGATCGAGATCGCCGCCGCCCGTCCGGACCTGCCTTACGGCCTCACCGCGCCCTGAATCACGCGGTAGCCTGCGGGCCCGCGCTGCTGACGTCGCCGCCGGCGGCCGTGGCTCCTGCGGCCCGAGCCGCCGAGTCCAGCTGGGCGACCACGCGGTCGATTGCCGCCAGGCGACCCGTCAGGCCCCGGTCGCGCGCCGCGGCCTGCGCCGCAGTTGCGTCTTGCTGCGCGGCGGCATCGGCGAGCGCTTTCTCCAGCCTCCCGGTGCTCTCCAGGTAGCGGGCATCGATAACGCGCACCAGGCGCCGGGCGGCCTCTGCCAGCCGGTACTGCAGGTCAGCGCGAGCACGGCCGATCTGCTGCGGGACCAGCTCGGCGACCTCGCGGCGGACGTGCTCCCTGGCGCGGTTCCGCCCGGCCTCACCGGGCAGGTGCCGGCGGATCGCTCCGGCAAGGAGCTCTGTCTGGCCTGCCTGATCCGCCACCTGATAGAAGAACCGCAGGTCCGGTGCCAGGCGCGGGCCCGGCGCCGCCACGGTCAGGTCAAGCCCGAGCAGGTCAGCCGCTGCCTGGCGGACGGCATCAAGCTCGGCGCGCAGGACCGCGGTCAGCCGCTCGTCAAGCCGCGAAAGCCCGGCTTCCAGCGCATCCGCCCGCTCCGAGCGCCAGGCCTCAGCTTCGGCGACGGCCAGTTCCGCCAGTCTGGCCCGGCCACCGCGCTCGATCTCCGCGGCCGGTGACAACCGCAGGTCGTCGAGCACTGCCGCGATCTGGCGGCCGACCGAACGGGTCCGCTGGCGTTCGGCCCGCGCTGCGGCTTCGTTCAGGTCATCAAGCATCCGCTTCGACTCCGCTGCCGCCAGGCCAGCCGCGTCCCGGCGCCGGTCCTGCACGGCCGCAAGCCGCGCCGCGAAGGCCTGCACGCGCTGCGAAGCTTCGGTGCCGCGCATCTGGGCTGCCCGCCGGGCAACGGCTGCCTCGTCCTTGAGCGAGCTCGCGATCCGCCTCGCGTGCCCGTTCACAGACCGCCGCAGGTCGGTGCTCCCGGCGCGGTCCAGGTACGCGGCGAAGTCAGCGGCGAACTCCGCGAACCCCGCATCGCCGGCCCCGCCCAGGGCGGCCCGCGCAGACAGCGGGTAGACCGGCACCACGCGCCCGGCGGCGTCGCTGACCACCTGTGCCGTGAATGCCAGGACCTCAGCCAGTTCAGTCCCGCCGAGGCGGTCGGCCTTGTTCAACACGAGGAACATCTGGACCGAGAGCCCGGCCACCTTCGCGATCAGCTCGCGTTCGCTGCCCGACACGGGCGGATCAGCGGTAAGCACGAACACCGCGGCGTCCATGGTCGCGATCGCGGCCTCGGCCGCGATCGTGTTGTGCCCGTGGACCGAGCCGGTACCCGGGGTGTCAACCAGCTCGACACCGCGCGCAAGCAACGGCGCGTTCGCCAGAACCGTGACTTCCCGCAGATGGCGGCGGTTGCCGGGATTGCCGCGCTCAGTCACCAGGTCATCGAGCGCACTGACCGGGAACGTCTCGCTCCTGCCGTCGGCCAAGCCCGCGGTAACCGAGTCATCCTCGCCGAACCTGACCGTCGTGGCGAGCGCCGTCAGCGGAAGCACGCCGGTCGGCAGCACAGGCCGGCCGAGCAGGGCATTGACCAGCGTGCTCTTGCCCCGCTTCGCCTCGCCGGCGACAAGCACGCGCAACCGCCGTGCGGCCAGGCGGTCACGGAGGCTGCTAATCGTTTCGCGGTCCTGCGCAGCACCTAGTGCGGACAACTCATCTAGCGCCGCAGCCAGCGGATCCGCTCGCCCGAATGCGCCCATACGGCCTCCTACCTGTCACAGGCAGGGACCATTGGCGGCAGCGCCGCGGTTACCGGCGGGTCCCTCCGCCACCTCAGCGCCAAGCCTACCCAGCCGCCGGCGCTCAAGCTCAAAAGCGGTCAGCCCCCAAGCTGACCGCCTCGCCAGATCGATGCCCAGGACGCGATCGGCGCAGGCGAACGTCTCGAACATGGCGGCCCCGATCGGCTTCTGGGCAGCCGTGATCCTTGCCGTCCTCGAGGCGGGTTTGCTGAGGTCTGGCGTCCTGGCCACCCGTGTTACTTCATGGCATCGGACGGCCGGGTGTTCGCCGCAGCACAGGTGACCTGAGACGTGCCGGTGCCGGTGCCGTCTGCATCGGCTGGGATTAGCCGGCGTACTGGTTTTGATCCTGACCGCAGGCTGTCGCTGCGGGGCCACCGGCGGCGCGCGCCGGGCTGGTCCAGCGGATCCCGCGCAGCATCCCCGATGAGCGGTTCAGCGAGCTGTTCGCCAGGCTCACCTCGCATCGCGACCGGGCGCTCGCGCCCACGGCGGCCGCGGCTGACCTTCCGGCCGGCCGCGATGTACCGGGCGACTGCGTCTGCGAGCCGGGTCTTGTTCGCTGGCACGAGGTCGATCTCGTAGCTCACCCCGTCCAGCCCGAAGGAGACGGTCCCGGCGTCCGGCGAGCCGTCGAGATCGTCTGTGGTCACCACCGACACCTTCCGGGCCATGACATCGATCATGCGAAGCTATCCAGCTTCCGCGCAACCCGACACTCCGTGAGGGGCCTGCAAAAAGCGGAGCGAGGCTGTTTCGCGCGGTGCATGCTCGAACGCCATCAGGCCGCTCGATCACCGTTGCCGGCGGCCTGTGCCCCTGGTAGGGCCAGTCCTGACTGGCGACCTGACTCGCAAGCCCGCGAACCGGAAGGCTCTAATAGTGAACCGGAGGCAGAACGACGCGGGTCTGCCCGTATCGTGCGGGATCTGGCGGGCTGGGTTCGTTAAGGCTCTGCCGATCTTCGGGCCTGGCTTGATATCGAGTTGCCAGCCCGCCAGTCCCGCCGTCGTAAAGCCATCCGATCCGGCCAACTGAAGAACTCGCTCAGGCCCGACTTTCTCGCGCTGTGTCCGGCCGCAGCTGGCATGTAACTGAGCATCGGGTTCTCATTTCGGATCAATATGCCACTATGACCGAATATCGGTGCGGCCTCGAGGCATTCACCGACCGCGAACAATCGGCGTTGCGCGCGCATCGCCGTCAGCGAGAAGTCCGACGAACGATCACTCTGCGTGGTAGGGCTTCACCGCGCATCCTCCTGCCGAATACCTGCCGAACGGCCCTGGGCTGGGAGTGTCGCTGCTGGTCAGTGGGTTGGTCCGGGTGCGCGTTCTTGATTGCCCGGTGCCGATCGTCTGGTTGGCTGAAAGAGGCAAGGAGTGAGGCGGCCGTGCCGGCGATCACCAGGCCGGATCGGGCCTGACCTGCGCACGGACCACTGCCCCGGCAAGTTCAGCCGCGCCGGCAGCGCGGTTGAGCAGCCTGCGCAGGTCCTGGATGGTCAGCTCGTCGCCGAGATATGCGTTCAGCCCGACGGTGCCGGTCAGGACAACGCACGCGCTGGCACTCCCCACCAGGGGGAGCCAGGATGGCGGGGGATCCAGGCCGCCTTGATAGGCCACGTCGTCGTCGGGTGCCAGCAGCCGCGCTGTCCCGGGAGCAGCCTGCAGCAGCCATCCTTTTCCCGGTCCGGGAAGCGCGCCGCTGGTGCGCATCAGGGTGAAGCCTCTGTCCATGAGGCCGCACATCCACAGGCTGGCCGGCTCGCCGCTTGCGGTGCGCTCGGACATCTCGGTCTTGGGTTCCAGGATCAGCAGCGGCCGGACGCATGGCTCAGATGCGTAGCTCAGGACCGCCGCCTTCGACAGCATCCCGCCCAGCAGGGCGATGTCCGGCGTTTCCTGGCCGGCCTCGATGACCTGTGAGTCCGCGCACCGGGCATGGGCGAGCCGGACCCTGACCGTGCCGAGCCGGTACCGCTGGGCGATGACCGTGGCGGGGCCGGCGTCTGTCCGTCCCGGCCGGCCGCATACGCAGCAGCTGAAGGGGCGGAATGCTTCGCCGCGTAACCTGTCCAGTTCGTCTTGGCCGACCAGGGCTATGACGCGGCGGCTGGCGCGGACCGTCACCGGACGGGCTTTCTCAGCATGTCTTCCAGCTCCTGTGCGCGGGGAGACCCGATGCGCTGGTAGATGTTGATTGCCTGTCGCAGCAGCTCGCGGCCGTGCTCGGGGTGGCCGTCAGTGACGTGGCAGTGCCCGATGCCTTCCAGCGCCCTGGCTTGCTCACCCTGGGCTGCGATCCGGGTCGCGAGAGCCAGCGCCTGGTCGTAGTACGGGAGCGCGTTGTGCGGCGCAGCCGTCGCGCGGGCGATGTCCGCGATGTTGTTGAGGGCCTCGGCTTCACCGGACGCGTCGTCGACGTCGCGGTACAGCTGCAGCGCCCGGGTGTGACTTGCCTCGGCGTCCTGGTACCGCCCGGTGAGGTATTGCACGGTGCCCAGGCTGGTCAGGGCGCTGGCTTCGCCGAGCCGGTCGCCGAGGCGGCGGTACAGCTCCAGCGCACGCTGCTGGCTGGCCAGAGCCCGCTGATGGTCTGCGGTGATGGCTTGAAGGGCGCCTAGCTCGGTGAGCGCGCGGGCCTCCCCGGGCTGGCTGCCCAGATCGCGGTACAGGCCGAGTGCCCGGGTGATGCTGGCGGCGGCGGCGCGGCTGTCGCCGGCGGCGCGCTGGACGGTGCCGAGGCTGGTCAGGGCGGCGGCTTCGCCGAGTTGGTCGCCCAGGCCGCGGTACAGGCCGAGTGCCCGGGTGATGCTGGCGGTGGCGGCGCGGCTGTCGCCGGCGGCGCGCTGGACGGTGCCGAGGCTGGTCAGGGCGGCGGCTTCGCCGGCCCGGTCGCCCAGGCCGCCGTACAGGTCCAGGGCACGGCGCAGGGTGGCAGCGGCGGCGGGATAGTCGTCGGTCAGGAACTGAATGTCGCCGAGGTCGGCCAGGGCGCGTGCTTCGTCGGGCCGGCGGCCGGCGTGGTGCGCGGCCCTCAGGGCCGTTAGGTGCAGCGTCAGGGCCTGGTCCCAGTGACCCTGGCTGCGCAGGAACTCATGCATCGCCGCCGGGATTGCGGCAGCGTACCCAGGCCGGCCGGAGGTTGCGGCGAAGTCCGCTGCCGCCTGCAAGTTCAGGCGCTCGGCGGCCATCCAGGCCAGGGCCGCGTCGTGTCCGGCGAGGATGCCCGCCCGCGGCCGGGCAGCTGTCCCGGGTCCTGAGGTCGCGGGAGCGGCGCGGCTGGCCAGCTGCTGGCCGGCGGCGCGGGCAGCGTGCAGGTAGTACTCCAGCAGCCGGTTCTCGGCCGGTTCTCGTTCGCCGGGCGGCCCGGCTGCGGCGAGCACGCGGGCGTGCTCGCGGATCAGGTCATGGAACCGGTACCGCCCGCGGGTGGTTTCGGCCAGCAGGTAGTGGTCGTACAGGCCCTCCAGGTCTCGCCTTGCTTCGGCGGGGCTGACGCCGGCTAGCCTAACGGGCCGCACAGCGCCACGCACAGGGCCGCGTCCCCGCCGCCCGCGCCACCAGCGCACCCCCCGGCCGACAGCCCCGCAGCGGCCGTCCGGGCCGCGCTGACCGGCGCACCGGGGGCCACCGCCGCCCAGATCGCCGCCGCCGCCGGGACCAGCCGGATCGTCGCCGGCCAGGAACTGGCCGCCCTGGAGACCAGCGGCCTGGCCACCCGGACCCCCGGAGCCCGCAACGGCCGCACCACCGCCCCGGCCACCTGGCAACCCGCCCCCCAAGGCAGCATCACCAGCACCCGCCACCACCCCCGCACGCCCTGGCAAGACAGAGCCGGCCGGGACAGCGGATCCCCCCGCGAGCCTGCCCGCACCAGGCAGCGGCCCGGCACCAGGCGAGGCTGACGGCAGCACGCCGGACGCAGCCGCCGCCGAGAGCACCGTCACCGCCGAACCCGGCGCGGATAAGCTCGCCACCGCCCCGGCAGACGACGGCGCGCCTGGCGAGGACGCGGCATCGGACGCAGGCATCCCCGATGGCAGCGCCGCTGACGGCCCCCCAACTGACAGCCGCACCGCCGGGGAAAACGCAGCCCCTGCGCCGGCGGACGGGGATGCGCCGGCCAGTCAGGCGGCCGGGCTGCTACGCGAGGTGGCCTCCGCAGCCACCCAGGCCGCGCAGGGGCTCGACGGCGGGGACACCGCCGCCGCGCTGGCCGCGATGGACACCATCTGCGCCACCGCCGCCCAGGGCCGCCGCCTCCTCAGGGCCGCCGCCAGCGGGCGCAAGCCGCGCGGCACGACCAGCCCGGCAGCCCGCCCCGGCCAGCTGCGCGACCTCGTCGCGGCCCATCTCGCGGCTAACCCGGACGCCGACCTCACGCCGCACGCGATCGGCCGGGTACTGGGCCGGTCCTCCGGCGCCGTCGCCAACGCCTTGGACCGGCTCACCGCGCTAGGCCAGGCACAGCTGACCAGCGACAAGCCCCGCCGCTACCGCCACCAGGTCCCGGCCAGCACCCCGGCCCCGGCCGGGACCACCTGACGACACCAGCCTGCCGGGCCAGGAGCCGCCGCTGCCCCTGGCCCGGCAGCACTCTGCCACCCGCCAGCGCCACCTGCCGGGAAGGACGACCACATGCCGGGTGGCTTCCCTTGGGCACAATGTCGGAGCACGTGCAGAGCGTGGTTCCTGGCGATCCGCACGCTGAGCATGGTGACGGCCGGCAGGTCGCCAGCCGCGAACTCGGAACTGAACGCCATCCTGGCCACGATCCCGTCAGATTATCTGTCCGCTGCCGGGGTCGCGGTCGAGGCCGTAGGCGCGTGCCCACGGCTCGACGGGCATGCTGACGGTCTCGCGGGGCTCGGCGTGGATGATCGGCGGCGGTGATGTCGAATACCCAGCCGCCGAAGGCGAACGACCGGGTGTGGCGTCCACCCGGATCTGGCCGGTGGTTGCTCATCGGACTTGGAGCCGAGGCCGTCACGGAGAGTCAACGGCAGCCGGGGCGACCGCCGTGCGAGATCGGCGCCGAACGATGCTCCTATGCGCTGTCAAGGGCTTGGATGACATTTCGGTGGCCTAATTTCTTTGGGTATGGCGAATGAGGATCGTGCCGGACTGGAGCAGCTGCTGGGCGGCGGACAGGACAGGGACGGGCCACTCGTGGCGGAGGGCAAGCTCTTAGGAGGTCACATGGCCAGCAGGCTGGAATGGGGCCGGGGACGGCCGACGAATCGTTCGAAGGCCAGCAGGGATGCGGCAGCCGATTAGCGGGTCAGGCCGTCCCCCGGAGCTGGGGGTCAGTCAGCGGCAGCGCGCAGGCGGGGATAGATCTCGCGGGCGACGTAGCGCTTGAGGCAGCGGATGATTTCTGTCTTTGACAGTCCCTCGGCGCTGCGCCGTTCGACGTAGGCGCGGGTCGGGGGGTGGGAGCTCATCCGGGTGATGACGATCCGCCGTTCCGGTAGGCCGCTGGCGAGGTGCCTGCCCGGTGGGCGGTCCTTTTCCAGCGGCCTCCGGCCCGAACCGGACGTGATCGTTTCCGATCATCCGGCTCTCCAGTGACTATTCCGTGTGTGCTGCGGCGGGGTGCCGGTCGTGGACCTTGTCGTGGCAGGGCGGGCAGACGACCAGCGTCTTGCGCCGCATCCTGGTCATGAGCTGCGACCACTCCGGCTGTGGTCGCCCCGGGTTGCCGAGATCGGCGAGGGCGCGGACGTGGTGCACTTGCACCTCGGCGCGTCGCTTGCACCACTCGCACCGGCCGCTGCGGAGCCGGCAGATCAGCTCCTTGCCCTTGCGGCGGCCAGTTGCCGGGGCTGGATGGCGGTCATCGATGACCGCTTTTCTCTGCCGCTTCAGCGGGATGCCGCCGAACCGGGCGGCCAGCGGCTTCCTGCCCTCGCGCTCGATGCGGGCTTCGAGGCAGGTGCGCTTGCCGTGCGGCGTGTCGATGACGGCCTTGAACTTGGCTGCCATCTTGGTTGCCGACGAGCGGTGCTTGTCTGCCAGCGTGCGGAGCATGGAGGTCTCCATGACCCAGCGCAGCCGGTTCAGTCTCCAGACGTCACCGGCGAGCA
>WNGL01008065.1_pt1 | contig 16988 bp, 18 predicted proteins | sample 5400591 | NCBI WGS metagenome assembly WNGL01 (sample SAMN13153377, study PRJNA577476) | soil metagenome | isolation source: 80 cm soil or saprolite under Garry oak tree replicate 1 | place: USA:California | collected 2016-06-15
GGCCCGAAGTGCTGCATCCACAGGTCTTTGTCCTCTCGTCCTCCGTGGCGAAGGTTTGGCGAAACACGTGCTTATTGTCTATGTGACCCGCACATCGTGATCGGTGCCGCAAACCAGGAGGCAGCATGTTGAATCTTGACCAAATCAAAATCACTCGCCGCGACCAGCAAGTCTTGAGCCTGCTGGTCCAAGGCTGCAGCAACAAAGAAATTGCCGTGGAACTCAATATCAGCCCGCGGACCGTTAAACAGCATTTGCGCACGCTGTTCCTTCGTGCCGGAATCAAGCAGGGTCGCAAGCGGGTTATCTTAGCCACCGCAATTTTTGAAAAGGAGCAAATGCATCATGTCGCCTTGTGAACAGTTAAGCCCTCGGGAAGTCAGAGTCGCAACCATGGTTTGGGAAGGCAAGACCAATCCCCAGATTGCCGCAGGTCTGGGCAGCACCGAGCAAGTGATTAAAAACCAACTTCGCGGCATTTTCGATAAGTTGGGCGTGTGGAGCCGGCTGGAATTGGCGCTTTACGTCGCCTCTCATGGCGGCGCCAGGTGGGCGGAATCCACTAACAGCGAGGCCGCTAACACTCAGCCCCCGCTCCTGTGGCAGCAATCGCGGCACGCACGGCCTAACGCCAAGCACAGATTCAGAACTTCAAAATCGGCCAGATTCACGCGGATTTACGCCGATTCGTGCAAATTCATAACCAGCAAGTCTTGATCTTGGTCTGCGCGAATCTGTGAGAATCCGCGTACATCGGTGGCCAGTTTTGAAGTTGCTTGCCGATTTTCTCGGGTCAGGCGATGCTCGCAATATGTTGGCGCAAGCAGTCCAGCGCTGCTGCGGAGAGTTGAGTGAACCGTACGCCGACGCCGAATCCGGGGGATGCGCTGGCTACTTCGCCCTGCAGGCGCAATTTGGTTTCTCCCAGCCACAGCGCAATGTCGAGTTTTGTGTTCACCGGCAACGGGATGGGCATTTCCACGAAACAGCCGCCCATGCTCAGATCTGAAGCTTTTCCCCAGATCACCGGCTGGCCTGCGGGATGCAGCTCCACCGAAATTGAGCACTTGACGCGCGCAGTTTGGCGGCGCTCCTGGGTTGGGCGAAAATTATCCAACCCACTTGATGGCACCGGAAAATCCCAAAATGGCTTCTGCGGGGTCAAGTTGAGGAGGCCCAGTTCCCCTTCGCGCGGTGAGCCTGGTTCCCCCACCCATTTGACCCGGAAGTGGACCTTGTTCTTGCCATAGGTTACGCCGATGATTTCGTCCGACGCAGGCTTGGCCCGCACCCCGGTTACCCGCGCCCCGTTTTGGCTCACATCAGCCGCAGTCACAGTTTCGGAGAAGATTTTGCCCTCGCCATCGGTGCCAAAGATCCTCACCGACAGCTGTACCGGCTTCCGCGGCTCGCGGCGTTTACCCACTGGTTCGGTTGCGTATGGTAGCGGAGAATCAAGAGCTTTATGCAGAAAATCGGCGCTGCCCAACTATGACGAAAGGCCGTGGAACGGCCTTTTCAGGCAATGAATCGGGAAACGGTTGCAAACACTTGCAGAAATCCGGCAACCGGCACTCGCAAACCCAAAGAAAATAAGCGTTTAACGATAGATTTACGGCATCGCAATTGCTCATGATGACTGCGGGACGCAGTACTTCCCGATTAGGAACTCTACAGATTCGCAAAAAATCTTCCGGGGCGATGCAGAATGATCTACAAAGAAACCTTTTGGATGGCGTGTGACTCGACCGAGCAATTACGCGCCGAGTACGGCCCATTCCATACCAGGGCCGAAGCCGAGCGCGAGGCCAACAAACTTGGCTTTGGCTACATCCTGCGCTACGAACACATGATTGGCGAAAACGAAGACATCAAGGAAGTGCGCTGCATCTTCATTGAACTCCAGGAGCAGCTTTCCCTGCCGCACATCGCCCGCAAACTCCACACCCGCTGCGCCAGTTGCGGCGAATCGTCTATCCATGACCATGGCTGGCAGGCGGAAGTCTGGGCCGACATCCACGAATTCGAGCACGCCCGCCACCGGGTGCGCCTCTTCGAACACCGCTCTGAAGGGCTGAAAGAGATAGCCGGCTGGCGCGACGCTTGCGCCTGAAATAGGAAATTCACCGCGGAGACACGGAGCGTACTCCGGGTCGAGGGTCGTAGCTCCAGACTTCTTGCATTGCTGATCTCAATATCTCAATATCTCAATATTCTCAATTTTCAATGAGTGAACTCCAGCCGTACCACGTCTGACTGACCTCTGTTTTCTCCGTGCCTCCGTGTCTCCGTGGTGAGTAAGGTTCTGGGCTTGTCAGCGACTGGCCGAAGCCCCTTCTCCGCTGCTAGCATCTGTTCAGAATGGCCCTTCGTCGAACCGCCTCCAAACTGATTGACGCCACCAAGAAACTGGCACACAAGGACACCCCGCGGGATGGCCGCCCCGCAGGCGAACTGGTCATCATCACCGGCATGAGCGGTTCCGGAAAGGCGTCGGTTTTAAAGGCTTTTGAAGACCTGGGCTACTACTGTGTGGACAACCTGCCCGTCGGTCTGATCCCGCGCTTCGCCGAACTGGTTGGCCAGTCGGCAGAAATCGATCGCACGGCTTTGGTCGTGGACGTCCGCGAAGGCCGCCAGCTAGAGGAACTCCCCGCCATCGTCAAATCGGTGAAACGGATTATCGCCACCCGAATGGTATTTCTCGAGGCCTCCGATTCCGTCCTGCTGCGCCGCTATAGCGAAACTCGCCGCCCTCACCCGCTCGGCACCAAGACCTCGGTAAAAAGCTCACTCACCGCCGAACGCCGCCACCTGCGCCAAATTCGCGCCATGGCCGACTTGGTTATTGATACCTCCAAGTTCAACGTCCATGAGTTGCGTTCGCACATCATCGAGCTGTTTCAAAAGAAGGAGAAAGGTCAAAAAATTTTGGTCTCCTTCGTCAGCTTCGGATTCAGGCATGGCGTGCCCGACGATGCGGACCTGGTCTTCGACGTCCGCTTCCTGCCCAACCCGCATTTCGTCCCCGAATTTCGCCCGCTCACCGGACGCGATCCCAAGGTCGCAAAGTACATTCGCTCTTTCCCGCAAACCTCGGAATTCATCCAGCGCATCTCCGATCTCCTGATCTACCTTCTGCCGCACTACATTCGCGAAGGCAAGAGTTACCTGACCATCGCCTTCGGCTGCACCGGCGGCCAACACCGCTCAGTGATGATTGCTGAAGATGTGGCTAAGCGATTGAAGAAGGCGGGATATCGGGTGAAGGTCTCCCATCGTGATAGTCCGAAGTAGTTTTTTCAATCTCGCCGACTGCGCACTTATATTTCTTTGTTGTTGACATCCACAGGAATGTGAGCGTATATCTCGTGACCATTGTAAGTAGATGATGTTTTTTGAATCGTAGAACGCTCTGCGCGTGACTTCACTTCCCCGAAGTCGCCGGATCGTCTGCAAGTAGTGTGCGCCATCTGTTAGATGTTTCGCGAACAAGTTAGTCAGTTTTTGCGAACAGGGACAGCATGCTCTCGCAAAAGAACATTTCGTTTTAGCTCAGAGGTTGAGGGTCCCTGAGGGTTGGGAAGGCACTTTCCACTATTATTACGGCTATACCCTTTATGAGCTGAGAGACTTCGACTCCGCAAGGAGAGAGTTCATCCTGAGTCTCCAGTCTGGATCATCTGGTCCTCCTGCGTCGTATAAATACAAAATGCTCGCTGCGACGCACCGAAAATTAGGAGAGTATGGTCAGGCCCGCCGATATGAAGATATGGCCGCATCACCGGACGTTTGACGCAGTACAATTTCAACATCGAACACGGAAACACGGGGACAGACGGGACGTTCCCCAGTTTTCAAAGAGCGCCAACTGCGGCACGGTCTGGAGTCAGAAGTTCAGCCTCGATCCTTTTGGCAAAGCAAGCAAAACTGGCAATCTGGGCATTACGTTCACGCCCGGATTCGACCAGACCAAGAACTGGTTCCTTCCAGTCACAGGCCCGGATTCGAAAAGACCTACGGCGACTCGGATCCCAAAACGAATAGCGGTGATCCCGACAGCGGTCAGGCGGTCGAAGATTGCATGTTCGGAGGTCCTCAGACGCCTTAGTAGTACATCTGCGACAGCCTTCCTGTCGCGGAAACTGCCGCAGCAGGAGTAGCCTATCAATGAAAACATGTAAGTTGTCTATTCTCATCCTAGCGGTAATTATCAGCACAGCTTCCGCTCAGGAAGCTTTGGTCGGCAAATGGGAAACGAAAACGAGCACGGTAACTGGCAAACCCGGCATTACTGTCGCGATTTCCAAACGCGGGGATACTTTAGGCGGAACTGTCATGTTTGTCAATCCGGACAGTACCACGTTGGAGTTACCTATCCTGAATGCAAGCTTCACCGGAAATACGTTCCGCTTCAAGACGGATGATCAGAAGGGAACGGTGTTCAGCTGGTGGTTGACTGTCAAAAAGGGAGCTAAGAGTGGAACCTTGAATGGCAGCGACCAACGACCGGGCAAGTTTGGATCGAGTAACGGTGAAGCATTGATCGAAGAGAGAGTCAACAAACGAGACTAATTCAACTCCTGCCCCTGCCGGGGGAAACACGGGGAAACACGGGGACAGACGGGACGTTCCCCAGTTTTTCAAAGAGCGCCAACTGCGGCACGATCTGGAGCCAGACGTTCAGCCTCGATCCGTTCGGGAATGCCAGCAAAACTGGCAATCCCGGCATTACGTTCACACCCGGATTCGACCAGACCAAGAACTGGTTCCTTCCAGTCACAGGCTTCGACAACAACGGCAACCTGCTTAGCGATATCACCCACACCTATAGCTGGGACGCGAAGAACAAACTCACCGCGGTCGATACGGTCAGCCTGACCTTCGACGCACTGGGCCGCATGGTCGAGCAGGCGCGAGGATCAAGCTATAAGCAGATACTGTATTCGCCCGCAGGCGGAAAGCTGGCGCTGATGAGCGGTCAGACTTTGGCGGCTGGCCCGCCTTTTGAGTCGGTGGTGATTCGGTCTAGTGTCGAAAGTGTCGAATGCCGGTGAAGATCATCGCCAACCCTAGCCGGTCTGCGGCTTCGATTACTTCTTGATCGCGGACGGAGCCGCCGGGCTGGATAATGGCGGTCGCTCCGGCTTTGGCGATTTCTTCGACGCCATCGGGGAAGGGAAAGAAGGCGTCGGAGGCAGCGACTGTTCCTTTCAGCGGTAGCACGGCTTTTGACGCACCGATGCGGCATGAATCTACGCGGCTCATTTGACCTGCGCCAACGCCCACAGTTTGTCCGTCGCGCGCATAGAGGATTGCATTCGACTTTACGTGCTTGCAGACTCTCCAGGCGAACAGTAAGGCACGCTTCTCTTCCGGCGTGGGCTGGCGCTTGGTGACAACTTTCAACTCAGACTCGCGCAACTGATGCAAGTCGGCGTCCTGCACTAGCATGCCTCCGGAGACATTTTTCAAAACCCAATTCTGAGGAGTGCCCGTGATCTCCACCAGGCGCAGGTTCTTCTTTGCTGAAAATTTGTCGAGCGCCGCTTTGTCGAATGATGGAGCAGCGATTACTTCCAGAAATAGCTTTGCCATTTCTTCGGCGGCAGCGACGTCCACTGGCCGATTCACGCCAATGACCCCGCCGAACGCGGAAACGGGATCGCACTCAAGCGCTCGCTTGTACGCCTCAGCAAGGTTTTTGCCGGTGGCCGTGCCAGAGGGGTTCGTGTGCTTAATGATCGCGCAGACCGGCTCTTCGAACTCCTGTGCCAAGTCCCAGGCGGCTTGCAGGTCCACGATGTTGTTGTAAGAAAGTTCCTTGCCCTGAACCTGGCGCGCGTTGGCCACACCCGTGCTGGAGCCGTCGGAGTACATTGCGGCTTTCTGATGTGGGTTCTCGCCGTAGCGCAAGTCGGTGACTTTCTTGAACGAGAGGCGAAGCGTGTCTGGAAACCCCTCAGAAGAGTGAAGCCCGAAGTTTCCATTGGCACTCACCCGCTCCAGGGTGGAGGCGATCGCGGAATCGTAGGCCGCGGTGGTCGCAAAGGCCTTTTGCGCCAGCCGCCATTTGGTTTCAGAAGAAAGAGCGCCGCCGGATTTAGACATTTCCTCGGCAATGGCGGCGTAGTCCGCGGGTGAGGTGACCACGGCCACATCGTGAAAATTCTTGGCGGCAGAGCGAATCATGGATGGTCCGCCAATATCGATATTCTCGATGAGTTCATCGAAGTGAACGCCCGGCTTCGACGCCGTCTTCTCGAACGCATAAAGATTGACGACGACCATGTCGATGGGCTGGATTCCATGTTCAGCAACGGCTGCGCGGTGCAAAGGATCTTCGCGCCGGTGCAGGATTCCACCGTGGACCTTGGGATGCAGCGTCTTCACGCGGCCGTCGAGCATCTCGGGAAATTCGGTGACCTCGGAAATATCTTTGACTGCGATTCCAGAATCGCGCAGCAGCTTGGCGGTGCCGCCGGTGGAGATCAGCTCCACTCCCATGCCGGAAAGCTGGCGGGCAAACTCCGCCAGTCCGGTCTTATCGGTGACGCTCAGAATCGCGCGCTGGATTTTTTGGGACATTGTTGGCCTCGGACGGGAATCGCCGCGCTGGAACCGTCAGCAGGAAATTTTATCAGCAGATGCGGGATGGTGCTTCGGGAGCATCTCGAGGCGATCGTCATTCGTAAGGATGAGGTTGGCGTAGAAAAACCGGGAAGGGCACGAGTTCCACTCGTGCCGATTGGTATGCCGATAGGACCGGCTTCCAGCCGCTGAGGTCGGCCGTCAGAGTGGATGCGCCCAAGGAGCAAACCTCAGCGCCTTAAAGGCGCGTGAGAACGGGATCCCTCATCGGCACGAGTAGAACTCGTGCCCTTCCCGGTTTCAGGCTTTCGCTTTAGCTGTCAGCTTCACCTTGCCATCGGCCACGTCCACGCTGTATTCGACGGCCTGGCAGCCGTGCTGTTTGCGGATCTGCTCAGTCTTCTTCTGAACGAATGACGTGAAGCTCTCCAGCGAGCCGGAAACCTGGTCTCCCGTCTTCTTCTTGGCGTCGCTCAGGGCGATGAACAGCTTCTCGACTTTTTCGCGTTCCGCGCCTGCATCGGACCAGTGCACCACGAAGGGCTGCTCTTGGGTTGGCGTTTCGACCGCGTGGCTGATGCCGTACACCTTGTGCTCGGGTTCATGCTCTTCGATGCGAACTCCCTGAACTGACAGCAGGGCGTCCTGGGGACGGCGGTAGCCTTCCTCGCGAATGCGCGATTTCTTGCGCCACAGATCGCTGTAAATCGCATAGCGCTGCGCCATTTCGTTATAGCGGAAACGTTGGGAAAAACTCAGGCGAGCGCCATCGGAGAACTTGCGCAATAGGGCAAGCACTTTCCACTCCAGGTCGGAAGGCGGTTTTTTCTGGGGATTGCTGAAAAAGACCTCATATTCGATTTTCAGCCGCCGGAGTTGCGACTCCAGTACGCCCAATTCCTCATCAACGGTCATGAGTTCTCCATAGGCCAGTTTAGGGGAGAGAGGACGATGGCACGAGGTACCGGTTGGACACGGGAGGGATGGAACGAAAGTAAGGGGAAGGGGGGCTGTTGGCCTTTAGCTTTCTGCTCTTACTAGCGGCTAAAGGCTAAGAGCTTAATGGCTATCTTTCTACTTTGCCGCCATCTTCTTGACCATGGCAATGACCAGCTTGCGGTCACTGTCATTCAGGGTCCCTGAGTAGCGGCGAATCTGAGTTAAAAAGCGGAGTTCGTCGTCCGATAACTGAGGCAGGGGCTTCGATCCGTTGCCGTTGCTGGGTTCGGAGAAGAAATGCGAGAGTGGGAGCTCCATCGCCCCGGCGATCTTGGAGAGTGTGTCCAGCGACGGGACAGTGTGCCCATTCTCTACGCGTGAAAGATAGCAGCGAAGCAGCCCAGTGCGCTTTTCAATGTCGCCCTGCGACATCCCTCTTTGCAGCCGAAAATTTCGGATTGTTTCCCCAATATTCATCAAAGGAGTTACGGTGCATGGTAACCAGAGTAGTACACGATGGCAAGCGAAAAGTTATGATACCAGCCGCAGCTAAGTTTTGCTGGCAGGCGGTCGCGTAAAGCCATCCGCTACAGTACGCGCCGACCGCTTTCCAAAGCCGAAACTCAGGGTCTTATTTCTTCAGCGTGCTGGCAAGGAACTTAACGATCTTGTCCCAGGCGTCGGCAGCGTCTGCGGGTTTGTACCCGGCACCGTTCACAGGATTTTGGAAACCGTGGCGGGCGTCAGGATAGATGGTGATATCCACTTTCTTTCCCAGTTGATCGAGCGTCTGACCAAACTTCTTAACGTCCTCGGGAGGGATTCCCCGGTCCTGAGCACCGAAAAGCCCCAAAATAGGTGCGTTGATTTTCTTCAACGCCTCTGTGTCGGTAGCCAGATGTCCGTAGTTGATGACGTCTGCTGCCAGCTTGGGCTCTTGAAGCGCGAGATTTAGAGAGTAGCCGCCGCCCCAGCACCAGCCGATGGCGCCGATCCGGTCTTTCTTGACGTTCGACAGCGATTGCAAGTACTGGAACGCTGCTTCCAGGTCGCGATTGGCGCGATCTTCGGGTACGCCGCGCACCAGTTCGTGGGCTTCGTCGGACGTGGTCGCCACTTTGCCGCGGTATAAATCGACCGCGAGAGCAGCATAGCCCTGGTCTGCTAGTTTTGCCGCTTGCTCTTTCACCCAGTCATTCAGCCCCCACCATTCATGGATGACAATGATGCCGGGGAGCGGACCTTTGCCCTCGGGCGTGTAGAGGATTCCGTGGACGGTCTCGTCGCCGCTCTTGTAGGAGACATCTTTGGGATTGGCGGCAAAAGCTGGGAGACTTAACAGGACGGCGATTGCGACGATCAAGATGTTTTTCATAAGTTCACCTTCATTCCAAACTGATTTCCATGTAGAGCGCGCCTTGAATCGGATTCGGGCGATAAGGCGCAATTTCGCGAAAGCCTAATGTCCGATACATCGCGACTGCTGTGCGCATGACAGGCTCGACCGTATCCAGGCGTAATTGCTTGTAGCCGATTTGCCTCGCCTCCGCGATGATGCGCTCTGCCAGAATTTTGCCAAGCCCTTTGCTGCGGAATTCGGGGCGCACATAGAGGCGCTTCATCTCGCAGATTTCAAGATCGAGTTTGTGCAGGGCGACACATCCGACGGGTTGGCTCTCCCACATTGCGAGCAGCAGGCGACCTTCGGGAGGAGCGTAGTCGTCGGGTAGCGTTTCGAGCTCTTTGTCGAAGCTCTGAAAGCAGAGGCTAAAGCCTAGCGACTGTGCATATTCAAGGAAGAGCTCGCGGATGGCGGCAATCTGTTGTGCTGATTCCGCTTGATAAAAGTCAAAAACTTGAACCACAGGGGACACAGAGACATCGGGCACAGAGGAAGATCGCGGCATAATCTCAGAATTCGGTTTCATCTCTGTCTACCCCTGTGTACCTCTGTTCTCTCTGTGGTTGATGCCTTAGCCCATCAGCATACCGCCATTGACGTTTAGTACGTGCCCGGTGATGTATCCCGCGTCTTCGGAGGCAAGAAAAGCCACGCAACTTGCGACATCGTCAGGAGTGCCGACTTTGCCCAACGGGATCATCTTAAGTGCGCTCTGCTTCAGGTCTTCGGACAACGCGGATGTCATCGCGGTCTCGATAAATCCCGGAGCAACGGCGTTGCAAGTGATATTTCGTGATCCGACTTCGCGCGCGACCGCCATGGTAAGTCCGATCAGCCCAGCTTTGGAAGCGGCATAGTTTGCCTGCCCGGCCTGCCCCGTCTGCCCAAAAATAGATGTGATGTTGATGATCCGTCCCCAGCGTTGCTTCAGCATCGAGCTGATCGCCTGCTGTATGCACAGATACGCGGAGGTAAGGTTTGTGTTGAGCACTGCGTCCCAATCGGCGCGCTTCATTCGCATGATCAGCTGGTCGCGGGTGATGCCCGCGTTGTTTACCAGGATGTCGATTTTTCCGAACTCGGCGATGACGGCTTTGAATGCCGTTTTGATCTGATCTTCGTTCTCGATATCGGCATTTGCAATATGCGAGCCGCCGCCCGACGAGGAAATTTCGGCAGCCACTTCCTCAAGCTTCTGCCGATTCCGGGCGACCAAGGCAACACTAGCGCCGCATTTCGCCAGCTTTAGTGCACACGCCCGCCCGATTCCCTGCGATGCTCCGGTCACCAGTGCCACGCGGCCACTCAGATTCATGCCTTGATACATTCTTTCTGCAAAGGCGGAATTATAACTGCACCGGCGCGGGGACGTGTTCTTCTTGGCTTTGGTTGATCTCGCCGCGGAACAGGTAGCGCAAGATGGGTGGCGCCAGAATCGTCGTCACCACAGTCATCAGTACGATGATCCCGTAAGCGGATTGACTCAAGATTCCAGATTGCAAGCCCACAAGTGCGACGATGAGAGCTACCTCTCCCCGCGGCATCATTCCGACACCCACGCGAAACACCATTAGCCAGCCCTCGCGCAAAAGTGGCAGCCCACAGCCAATTAATTTTGAAATGATCGCCAACGCTGAAATCACGATTGCCATTGTCAGCAAATTGCCCGTGAGCAGCCGCGTATTGAGCCGCGAGCCAATGTCAAAAAAGAAGAAGGGCGCGAGAAAGGCTGTGATACCACCGACCCGAGGCACCAGGTTCCATCGCGGAGCGTAGTCGGCAAACATCAATCCGGCGAAGAAAGCGCCAACAATCGCGGCCATTCCGATCTTGGCCGCCAGCCAGGAGAGCAGTAAACAGATGGCAAGCGCCACAACTAACGACGCGTTCTGAGTGGAAAGCTGCTCCAATCGCGGGTGCAATTGATGAACGAGCTTTGGAGCGACGAACATCATGAATAGCGCGAAGGTCACGGCTTCAGCGATAAGCACGCCGAGGTGCAGCCATTGCACTCCGGTGCCCGACGCAGCACCAGCCACCGCCGCAAGCACCAGCATTCCCAGAACGTCGTCAAAAACAGCCGCTCCCAGGATGATCTTGGCGGTGCGGCTGGAGAGAACGTTCATATCTGCCAGGGCGCGGGCGGTGATTCCAATGCTGGTGGCGACCATCGCCGCGGCAATGAAAACGGCCTCGACCGTAGTGTCGCCGCGCAATTTCATGTAGGCGAAGCCGAGGACAAAAGGAACGACGACGCCAGCCACAGACACCAATAGCGCTTTGCGACTGACGCGGATCAGTTCACGCGGGCTGGTTTCAAGGCCCGCGCTGAACAGCACAAAAATCGCTCCAATTTGCGCCACCGAACGGAGGGTGTCACTCGGCGGAATCCATCCCAGGGCGTAGGGCCCAAGCGCAACTCCCGCGAGGATCTCGCCTGGCACTGCGGGCAGGTTGAGCCGCTCGAAAATTTCCCCCAGCATTTTCGCGGTTACGAAAATGACAAAGAGAAACAGGAGCAGTTGCTCGGTTCCGGTTGGGATGGCAGTAGCCATGGGAGGACTTGATCTACGGGCAGCATATGCAAAGGCTGAACTGCACGCAACAAAACTCGAGAGCTGGATTGCGCAGCTCTGGAAAAGATGGCAGTGTGTTGTCAAGCTTTTTAAGGCGGCAAACACAAACGTTCGGAGGCACTATTCAACACGGAGACGCGGAGGCACGGAGAACTCCCCGAAACCGGTCATCAAAGCTCCAGACTTTTGCTCCGTGCCTCCGTGTCTCCGTGGTGAATAGTGCGTAGAAGCTACAATAATTGTGTGAATGCAGTTGCAACTCCCGCGCCGCCCAAGGTTGACCAACCCTGGCGCAAGTTCACGCTAAAAGAACGTATTCAGCTCTGGCTCATAACTTGGGCCGGATACAGTGCGATTCGCATTCTCGGCCCAACGATCCGGTTCTCAGTGTCATGGGAAGAAGGCTCACCGAAGAGTTTTGCTGAGCGGCCATACGTTTATTCTTTCTGGCACAACTGCATGATTCCAGCGATGTACTGGTGCCGCGACTTGCAGGTACGCGTCATGAGCAGCGACAGCTTCGACGGCGAATATACCGGACGCATCATGCAAAAGTTTGGATTCGTGAAAGTTCGGGGATCGAGTTCGAAGGGTGCAGTTCGCGCCTTGCTCGGAATGCGCCGAGAGTTGGAGCAGGGATGGACTGCCGCGTTCACCATCGACGGGCCAAAGGGACCACGCTATGTAGCCAAGCCCGGACCTGTGGTGCTGTCTCGCAGCACGGGAGCGCCGATGGTCGTATTTCATATTGCGCTGGACCGTGCATGGGTCCTCAAAACCTGGGATGGCTGCATGATTCCGAAACCGTTTTGCCGCGCGCTAATTCGGGCCGGACGGGAATGATGACGTGTACCTGAAGGAATTGCAGACGGCGCTCGATCGAGTGCGGGTGTTTGCTGAGGAAAATATTGGGAAGGCGGGGACATCTGAGTTTCCGTGGGGCAAGAGCAACTTGGATATCCACTAGCGATAGTAGGCACGTACGATTGACTGCACTGGTCTGGAAATTGTCGTGAGGTCCCTCACTCGCTTTCGGCGAGTTCGGGATGACATGACGTTCGTGAAGGTGTCAGTCTTGGCGGTGCTAGAATTTGGTCTCATCGATTAAAACGAGAAATTCAATGCCCGCAACCATTCTTGACGGCAACAAAATCGCTGCTGAAATCCGCGCGGAAGCGGCGGCTGAAGTTCGAGCAATGACGGCTGCGGGTGCGCGGCCTGGTTTGGCGGTTGTGCTCGTGGGCAACAATGAGGCGTCGGAGATTTATGTTCGCGGTAAGGTGAAGTCCTGCGAGGAAGTTGGGGTTTACAGCGAGAAGCACACGCCCTCGGAGAAGCTCACGACAGAAGAATTATTGAGGCTGATCGAAGATCTGAACCGGCGCGAGGAAATTGACGGCATTCTGGTGCAGCTTCCCCTTCCTCGGCAGGTGGATTCGAAGAGAGTTTTGCTGGCGGTCGATCCCGCTAAAGACGTGGACGGATTTCATCCCATGAATGTGGGATTTCTGTCCACACAGCGGCCGGGGCTTGTTCCATGCACCCCCGCTGGGATTATGGAGATGCTTCAACGCAGCGAGATCAAGGTTGCCGGCCAGGAGGCGGTGATTGTCGGCCGGAGCGACATCGTCGGCAAGCCGATGGCGATGTTGCTGCTGAACGCCAACGCGACGGTGACGGTTTGCCACTCTAAAACGGACGATTTGCCGGGCGTGTGCCGGCGCGCGGATGTTCTGGTCGCGGCAATTGGACGGGCTGGCATGATTACCCGCGACTTCGTGCGGCCCGGCGCAACTGTCATTGATGTCGGCATGAATCGGGTGACCGATGCCGCCGAATTTGCGAAATTGTTTGCCGCCAATGCCAGGCGCGAGGAGACATTCCGCGCAAAGGGGTCAGTCCTGGTTGGCGATGTGCATCCCGAGGTCGCTGAAATTGCGGGAGCCATTACACCGGTGCCCGGTGGTGTTGGCCCGCTGACGATAGCGATGCTGATGGCGAATACTGTCAAAGCTGCCAAAATGAGGCGTGGGAATTCGGTAGCGGAGTTGTCGCGAGCATAAATGCGCTGAAGTGAAGAGATGGGCGATAAGCTGAGAATAGCCAAAGGAACGTGGGTGGGAATCCTTGGGTTGGTCCTGTTGGTATCGTCTTGGCTGGCGCTCTTCGTAGCTGGGCGCAGCACTCCGAACTGGGCGCCCAACGTGTGGCTCATTGACCTAAGTATCGGTTTGCCGGGTGCGCTTCTAGCCGGAATTCTGGCCGGACGATTGGCATCAAGGTGGTGGTACTCCGTTTCAGCAATGAGTGTTCTTACCGCTGGTGTCATGCTCGCCGGAGCCGCCGTTTAACGTTGATTCGCGAGGGGGAACGATGCTCAAAGTTGGACTCACCGGCGGTATCGCAACTGGAAAGTCATTGGTCGGGCAGGAGTTTGCCGAGCTGGGTGCTCACACGATTGACGCCGATGAGATCGCGCACGATCTCATGCGTCCGGGTGAGCCGATTTACCAGGAAGTGGTGCGCCGATTCGGGGAGGAGATTCTCAATCGCGACGCCAGTATTAACCGGGCTCGACTGGCAGAGATTGCCTTCGACCAGCGGCGGCCGCGGATTTACGAACTGAACGCCATCGTGCACCCAAGTGTGATTCAGAAGTACGAGCAGTGGATGGAAGAAATCGGACGGCGTGAGCCGGAAGCGATCGTACTGCTGGAAGCAGCTTTGTTGCTCGAGGCGGGACTACGCAGGCGCTTCGACCGCATCGTTGTAGTTTCGTGTCCTACACAAAAGAGGATTGAGCGCTGGGAAAAGAGGACCAACGTGGACGCCGATGCCGCACGCCGCGAGGTCACGCGTCGAATGATGGCGCAGGCTCCAGATGAGGCCAAGATCCAGGCGGCGGATTACGTCATTGACAACGGCGGCAGCATCGAAGAAACGAAAAAACAGGTCCAATCAGTCTTTGCCCAGTTGCGTGAGCAAGGCGTTGCTCGCAGCGGTGGCATTCGCACGGGAACATGAAGCGCCAATCGTCTCCTAACAGAAACGAACTTACCGCGAGCGAAGACCATCTGCGCAGAGTTCGGCGAATTTGCAGCGCGCTGCCGGAGACGACTGAAAAACTCTCCCACGGCGAACCCACTTTCTTCGTTCGGAAAAAGGTATATGCGATGTTCGCCAACAACCACCACAATGACGGTCACATCGCGGTGTGGATTCCGGTTGCGCCAGGTCTGCAGGCGGCGTTAATCAAGACTGAGCCAGACAAGTTCTTCATGCCGCCGTATGTCGGTGTGCGCGGCTGGGTCGGTATTGAACTGGACCGCATCGGTGATGAAGAACTGACTCTACTCTTGTCCGAGGCTTGGCAGTTGATCGCGCCAAAAACGCTGCGGGCAAAGCCAAGACCCTCGCTAAGACCCTCGCTACTGCAACAGAGGCGCTAGAGCAAGATCCTTCCCGAACACTTTTCCCGAACTTCTCGTCACTTTGCGACTCCCCCGCATGGCGCGTAACATCTAACTTGCCATGCAGGTTACCACCGCAGTATCGGACCTGACACCTAAACTCGCATTCAGCGAGATACTCAGCTTCGCCGTCGAGACTTTCTGCAGCAACAAAGTACGGTTTATGCTCACCGGGTTGGGCATGGTGATTGGGACGGCTTCGCTAATTCTGGTGGTTACAATCGGCCTGACTGGCAAGCAATATGTGCTCAATCAAATTCAAGGAATTGGCGCCAATCTCATCTACGCCGAGTACGAAGGCGGGGCGCAGCACATTACCAGTACCGCTCCGGACCCGCTTACGGCGGATGACATGACGGCCGCTCGGGAACAAGTCTCTGGGATCATAGCGGCTTCACCGGTGGTCACTCTGGGCGAACGTATTCCGGTCGGAGACGGCAAAGAGCGCGACATCCAAATTCTCGGTGTTTATCCCGAATATCACAACGTACGAAATCTGGTGGTCGCCTCAGGGCGGTTTTTCGATGAGCGGGACGAGCAATCACACACCAAAGTTGGCCTGGTTACAGAAAAGATGGCCCAGGAAATCTATGGCTCTGGTGAGGCCGCGGTTGGAAAGATTATCAAGTTAAGTGGGCTGCCGTTCACTGTCATTGGAACATTTCGCGAAAGAGTGGACACCTTCGGGCAGTCGGAAGTGACTACTAACACCTTTTTGATTCCTTACACCGTCGCCCGCTATTTCACCGAAACTCCCACGGTAAAGCTGATTTATTTCTCGGTCGCCGATCCCTCGATGGTCGAGCCGGTGACCGAGCAAATTCGGAAGGTGATCCAATCGCGGCATCGCGCAGAATCGGTTTACAACATTACCAATTTGACGCAATTAGTGATGGTTGCGGAAAAGACGGCGAATGCTCTCACGTTGGTCCTGCTGGCTGTTGCTGCAGTAGTTTTATTGGTGAGTGGAATCGGAATTATGAATATCATGCTGGCAACAGTGAGCGCGCGAATCCGGGAGATTGGCATCCGCAAAGCCTTGGGAGCCACAAATCGCGAGATCAGATTCCAATTTCTGTCGGAAGCAATCCTGATTTCCGTAGGTGGCGGACTGGTCGGAGTGGTAATTGGACTGGCGCTGCCTTACTCGGTGAGGTTCCTTACGCAATACCGTGTGCCAGTTTCGGGGCTCTCAGCGATTGTTGCGATCGTGGTTTCGTCGCTGGTTGGCATTCTGTTCGGAACAGTACCGGCGGCGCGGGCGGCTAGGCTTGATCCGGTTGAGAGCCTGCGTTACGAGTAGTCGTTAGTAAGCGGTCTTCGGCTACGAGACTAGCAGTAAATCTTCCTCTTCGCGTCGGACTGTCTCAAGAGTAGAAGTGTCCCTCTGCCGGAAATTCACCACTGCATAGACTGCCAGAACAACAAAGATCGGATCCATCGGCCGCCGGAAGTACTCGGCGGGATGAGTGAAGTAATAAACGACAGGGAACCAGAATAGCGCAATGGCAAACGGAGCCGCGAGACTGAGGCTCAAGCGAAACGCCCGCCGCAGTCCGATCAGGGCCAACACCGTCAGTGTTGTACATAGAAAAATATTCGGCGGGTCAAGTTGTTCTGCGGCCAGATAGCGAGGGCTGAAACTCCAGAAGCTTGTCCACATGTAGATGGCCCGGCGAATTGAAAGCCATGCAAATCCGCCCGGGTGCTTAGCGATATAATCCATCGCCTGCTGTTTCTTGTGATCCATGTAACCCGTCTCACCCGCTTGCTGGAATTCCTTCCATTCCCGGTCGGTGTCAGAGGGGTGAAAACCGCCTGGCGCGAAGTGCCAGGTGTCGCCGTTGTTGCCGGTGTACAATTCCAGACCAATGTTGTCGCGAAAAGGAATCACCGTGTGAAAGGTTCGGTAGTTGCGTACAAACCATGGCAAGACAACGGCGGCAAAGACTATCGCCGTGCCCATCGCCGATCGCACCCAGCGCAAACCTTGACGGTGTACGCGGTAAC
>WNGL01004387.1_pt1 | contig 16987 bp, 15 predicted proteins | sample 5400591 | NCBI WGS metagenome assembly WNGL01 (sample SAMN13153377, study PRJNA577476) | soil metagenome | isolation source: 80 cm soil or saprolite under Garry oak tree replicate 1 | place: USA:California | collected 2016-06-15
GCGAACCAGCGAGGTGAATTCAGCGGCCGCGACATCAAGGTTTTCCGCAACGCCTTCTTCCGAGAAGAATTTCTCCACAGACAAACCATCGGCGCCCATGATCAGGGCGCCGAGGCTGCCGTCGGTTTTTTCGACGATGGCTTGAAGAGCTTCTTTGAACATACCTGTCATTTTACGCACCCGCTAACGCGGGTGGTACTAACTTACGGGCGAGTTCCACCCACAGCGCCGGGTCGAGCACTAGTGCCGTTCGACGGGCTAGCGGATGGGGCCCCGATGACCTGAGGCGAAAATGGCGTACCCTGAGGGTTCTTCTCCTGCTGTTGTAGCTCTGTCGGCGTCGGCGTGTTGGTTTGCGGATTGCCGAGCGGGACCGGCTGAGGCACGGTGGTCGTGCGCGAACCAGAGGATGGCGCCGTCGCAGTCGGATGACCAAAGTAGTCGGGCCGATAGATATGCGGCGTAATGAAGAACAGGATTTCGGTTGAGTCCTTCGTCACAGTCTTGCGCTTGAACATGTTCCCAAGAATCGGAATGCTGGCCACTCCAGGCGTACGCTGACGGCTAGTGCTTTCCTGATCGGCAAGCACGCCGCCCATCACAGTGGTTCCACCATCCGGCACCAACACTTCCGACTGCATGCGCTGAGTATCGATTCCCGGAACGCCATTCACGGCGATGCCCGTGTTCACGGTGTTATTTTCGATCGTCACTCGCAGGACGACTGTGCCGGCGTCAGTGATTTGCGGAGTTATCGAGAGACGCAGCGGAACTGAAACGAAGGTCGTGGTAACCACGGCCGTGCCGCCGGCCGCTTGAGTCGTCTGCACGGGAATTTGCGATCCACTTTCGATTTGCGCCGGCCGGTTATTGAGCGCGGTAACTCGCGGCGTCGCGACGGTCTTAACCTCGCCGCGCGTTTCAGCCGCGCTGATCAAGGCGCTGATCTGAGCTGTGCCGAAGAGGCCGGTAGTCAATCCAATCACAGTCGTCGCCGCAGCCGCGCGAAGATTGCCCAAGGGCTGCGTGGTACCCCCGAGTCCGCCAGGAACACTGAATGGATTTGGGCCGGCCGGAATGCCTTGGCCTCCCCCACCGGTGCCACCAGAACCGCCGCTGCCTCCGCCACCCTGGAGCGTGGCGGGCAACGTGGTGAAGTTGGCCAGTCCACCGCGACTCATATTCGCCACGCCAAGTGAAAGCTGCGCGCCAAGGTCGCGGCTAAAGTTATGTTGGGCAATCACGATGCGAGTTTCGATCTCAACTTGCGGTTCCGGCTGATCCAGAATCGCCACGAGTTGTCGAATTGCTGCGATATTCTCTACTACATCAGTAACGATTAGTGTGTTGCTGCGACCGTCAACTTCGATCGAGCCGCGGCGTGAGAGCCGGCGCTTGATGATCGGAAGCACACCCTGGTCTCCGCTGCCGCCAGTAGCGTCACCACCGGCTCCACCACTGAAGCTAAGGTTCGTTGCGCCACCCGAGAAGCCGCCGGTCGAGCCGGCTGCCTGGGCCAGCGTGCCCGAGGCGCGCGCGTAGTTAAGCCGAATGAACTCGGTAACCAGTGGCGAGTTGTCGAGCCGCGCATCGGTGATCACTTTCTGGACCTCGGCTTCCTTCGCCAACATTTCCGCAGTCGCCACGCGAAGAATGTTGCCGTTAACCTCAACGCCCAATTTGTTCGCACGCAGCAAGGCATCCAGCGCGAAATTCCATGGCACGTCCTGCACGTTGACGGTGACCGGAACCGCGCCCACGGAACTGTCGATTACGAAGTTGATGCCGTATTGCTCGGTGACGTAATTCAGAATGTCACGGATGTCGGCATTAACTACGTTCAGGTTGATCGGCTCGCCGACGAAACCTGATTGGCCATATCGTTTGCCCTGATCGGCCTGCATCGCCTGATTATCTTTCCCGGGCGAAATCCCAGGCCGTGCCGGAGGCGTCGGCGAAGGATTCTGTAATGGCATTAACGTACGGGCAGATCGTCTGAGCGATAAGGACGCAGTCGGGTTTGAACTGCCGGCGAATGCAAAGGTGTTGATTGACAGTCCGGCAACGCATGCGAGCGCGCATGTTCTGACGGCGAAAGATTTAAGGAACAGCTTAGGCATTATTCCCTCCTCAGGGATTTGGCTGAATCGTCCGTCGCGCGCCCGCTCGAAATGCCGGAATAACGAACATTCAAAGCGCACGCCGCACTAAACGGGGCTTCAGTCCGATTGTCAAAAGTGAACGCGGCCTCTGCTTCGATCCGTTCTGGTCGCTTGTTCACGCATAAGCCTTTCACTCGCTCAAGACTCGCGAGTAATTGGCCAGAAATCTTTTTGGCTATTGCTTCTGCGGCGAGGCGGGCTTCTCTGTCGACGCGGGCTTCTCTGGTGAGACGGACTTTCCAGCTACGGGGCCGCCAGCGGAGCCTACGCTGACCCCGGCGCCTGATTCGGAAGCCGAAGGGTTGGTAAGAGCCGCTTTGGCCGAGGTCATCGCCTCGACTGGACTCGGTTGCCGAAGCGGTTTGACTTCAACCGACTTGTCTTTGTGTCCATCAGTCCAGACGGTATCGTGGCGAAATACCAGGCGGCTTTCTTCAATGGCCACCAGTTGGCCGTCAAAGAAATTCTCGCCTGGATAAACCACATAAGAGAGTTTGATTGGCGTCGCTTCGACCATCGCCGCCCAGCCACGTGGGGTGCGAAAGATGCCGTTTACTTGAATCTCATTCAACATCAACGCTGTCGTCGGCTTTGGCGGCGCCACGTGTGCCGTTGCTGCGGCCATCTTCTGCGCGCGGTATCGCTCGATGCGCACCTGAATTGATGGCGGCTCGAGTTTGGTAACTACGGGCTTGAATTTGCGCACGGGTTCGTAATGCTTGAAGGGGTCGCGGCCTTTTTCGCTCATGACCGGCTTTTTGTCTTCATTCTGTTCCTGAGCCGCGATCGTGAATGCCATGAAAGCAATGGCGCAGAGAATCGTTGCCGTGGCGGCCAGAAGACGAATTGCGGTTTTGTAATTCATGTTCCTTCTTCCTAATCAAGAGAACTGATGATCTTGTCTTACTTTGCGGGGGCGACGGCCTGTTGTACGGCTTGCGTCGTCGTGGCTGCCGGATTTGCCGGCGCGGCTGGCGCCGCCGGAGCGCCGGCCGCTTGGGCCGCGGCTTGTTTCTGCTGAATCTTTTCGGTCGAAACGTAATAAGCCGTCAGATCGAAGCGAGCGTCCACGGTTCTGTTAGAGCCTTGCTTATCCAACTGCTTTATTTCAAAGTTCGTAATCGAAACGATGCGCTGATAGCGCGCCATCTGATCAAAGAACGCTCGCAGCCCGGCAAAAGAACTCTGCACGGAGACATCGATGCGTTTGTAGCTGTAGAAGTCCTGTTGCACATCATCCTTCGGTGAGAACTTTCTGAGTGAGAGGCCGGTCGCGCGCGCGTGATCCTCAATGCCTTCGAGGACTTTGGTCAGTTCACGCTCCTCGGGCAACAAGGCGCGCAGCTCTTCCATTTCTTCCTGCTTGTTCTTGTACGTCGTGCGAAATTCATTGAGGCGCTGCGAAGCAATCTGCGCCTCGGCGTTCGCTTTTTGAAGTTGACTAACTTGTTCCAACAGGCCCTTGGTTTCTTTCCGAGTGCCGCTGGTGACGAAGTACCAGAACCCTGCGTAGACAAAGCCAGCTAACACAACGAAGATGCTCAGTCTTGCGTACCAGGGAATGCCGCTTAGATTTCCAATTCTCATGATATTTTCCTTGGGAACTCCGTTGCTCGTCGTCTAGTTTTTTGCAACGTGATTGGCGGGAGTTGTTGACGCTGGGCTCGTACTATTCTGCTGCCCGCTGTTGCGCGCGTAGTTGCACTTGATGGTAAACGTAACAACCTCTGGAGGCGCACTCTGATCTTGCTGAGCGGCAGAATCTTGTTGTCCGGGCGCTACAGCCTTAGCTGTCTGTCTTTCCGTCTCGATGTTCAGATTAGTAAACATCCCCGACGAGAATTCCATAGTCTGGCCAAAGCGGGTCACGGCTGCTTCATTGGGCGACTCGCCCTTAATGACCAAATCCGCGTCCTTCTGCTCGACGCTCCTCAAATACAAGCCGGGCACGCCGTCGAACCGAGACTTGATCTCTGCCAGCACGGCGCTTGGCCCTTGCTGCGATGCGCGCAGCTTTTGAATTGCGTCGATGCGAAAGTTGATGTCGCCTATTTTCTTTTCCAAGTCAGCTTGCTCGCGCTTTACGGCATTCATCTGATCGTTGATGCGGCGCTGCTTTTCCAATTCTTTGGTGGCCGCGTCGTGCTGCGCATGCGCGCTCACATAGTCATAGCCCATGCCGAGCACCAGCAAAGCCATCACCGTCAGGGCCAACAAGAATGTCTGCGTGCGCGTGCTTGAGACCTTGTCTTCAACAAACGCTACACCTGCGGGACGGTCGGTTACAGATTCAAGAAGATTTACTTTAATCACCGGGCGTCAACTCCTCTCAGTGCTAGTCCGACGGCAATGGCCATCTCCGGCACGATCTCTCGCATGTATTCGGGATCGAAACCGCGACTGTCAACTCGAATCTTGCGAAACGGATCGAACATTTCAACGGGTATTTCAAAGCGCTTGGACAAAAACTCAACCAGTCCTTTCAGTTTTGAACCGCCACCGGAAACCAAAATCTGCTGGACCGCCGACTCGCCGTCTTCGACGGTCGCGCGATAGAAGTCCATGGTTTTCTGGATCTCGAGGGCCAGGATGTCTGAAACCGTATCGAGGATCGGTTCAATTTCGCGATGCTCGACGTCATCCGGCAAGGGCATTCCGCGCTTTACACGTTCGGCTTGATCGAATGTCAACCCGAGTTCCTTTTGTAGCAGCGATGTGTACTGATTGCCGCCAAAGGTAGCGTCCCTTGTGAATACCGATCGCGCGCCATTCAAAATATTTATGTTAGTCGTCGCTGCGCCAATGTTCAGCAGCGCGACGATGTGTCCAGGTTGAGGGTCGTAGTTCAGTTCATAACAGTTCTGAAGGGCAAAGGCGTCCACGTCAATTACGGCAGGCTGCTTGCCGGCGAGCTGAATCGTTTGCTTCAGATTCGCAACTTTGTCACGCTTGCAAGCAGCCATAAGGACGTGGATTTCGTCAGGCGTGCTGCCAGTAACGTGATAGTCGAGATTGACGTCCGAGATATCAAAAGGAATATGCTCTTCCGCATGCCACGCGAAGGATTCCTGCAACTCGTCCTCGGTCATCTGCGGCAAGACGATGTTCTTGACGATCACCGAATGACCATTGACGCCGGCAGCGACCTGGGTCGTCTTGATTTTGTGTTCGTTGAAAATATTTCCGATGGCAGTCGAGACCGCATTCAATTCCATTATCTGGCCATCAACGACTGAATCCGGTTGCAAGCCTTCATATCCCAGGCTAAGCAACTGAAAGTCTCCGCCTTTACCTCGGAGTTCGACGGCCTTGACGGAACTCGAGCCGATATCTACGCCAACCATACTCTTGTTGCCACGTTTCCACATCATCTAGGGTTCCTCGCAATCCTAAGCATCTGCAAGCGCTGTCGCCGCACTCGAGCGCGCGCTCGACGGGCACGCGGCAAGCTTCCACGTACCAATCTGCACCGAAGGGGATTTATTTTCATCGTTGAATCTTTCGCTTTAAATTTTGGAGACTCGTAATTTGTGAAGGGCGGGGCGATTTACCAGGCGGGCTGGCCGGCTCTTAGAACGCCGTTGAGGCTGAAAGAACGTGGCCCGTATCGGGATGGTGCCAGGGCTTCGACCGCCGACCCCAAGGCTACAACACGAGGCCAACGCGTGTCAACACTATTTTCCTATCTTTAACGCGGTTATTACAGTCCCGTATACAGACAGGGCCCCAAAAGTCGGAAACTGCATCGCCTGCGAATGGAAGAGAAAACATTCTCAACTAAGGGCGCCAGTTGCCCGCCTTGCCGACAAAGTTTAGGATGAATGCCTTGATCAAATACCGTCGCATCCGGCTCTTGCTTCCCATTTTGGTGGTGGGGCTAGTCGCCGCCTGGATCTATTGGAGCCAACCACATCGAGCAGAGTTGGCAACCTTTGCGCCATCGGATTGTTTGGCCTTCGTTGAAGCAGACAACGCCTCGGAACTCCTGGCGGGCCTCGAAGAATCTCAAGGGTGGCGAGCACTGGCTGGCCCGATTGACGCCAAGTCGAACCTGCTGATTAATCGGTGGCTGTTGCGAGTTGCTCGATGGGTTGGGATCGGAAGTGTAGACGCACTGCTCCTCGCTCGTTCACAGGTCGGGATCGTATTCACCGGCGCGCAGGTAGATGAGACCGGCCCGACTCTAACGATTCGTCCGCTTGCAACTCTCATCATTGAAACTCATAGCTCACAGAGACGAGTGCGATCCGCACTGGAGGGTCATGTTGAGGAATTTGCCCGACGAATTTACGGCCAGCCACAATTTTCGCGAAAGCAAATCCAGGGCGCAGATTTGACCGAGTGGTCTTCTTCGGATGGCGCGCGCCATATCATAATGGGGTTTCTTGATTCTGCCGCCATCATCGGAAATGACGAGGCTTCTGTCGTGAGCTGCCTGGAAACAAAGCGCGGAAAGCGAGCAACTCTCGCTGCCGACAAATTCTTTGAAGACTTTCGCAGCAGAGTTAATACTCCAGACTCGTCTCTCTTTGGCTTCGTCTCCAAGTCCGGAGTGAAATCCATTTTGCAAGCATATGCACTTTACAAGGCCGCTTCATCGGAGGCCGTAAATGCGTCACGCCTCCTCTCGGACACCGCTGGAAATCTTGTCAACGGGCTCGGGTGCCGTTCTCAATTCGTAGAAGGCATCGTAGAGGATCGCTGTTTCCTCGCGCTCACTGAAGGTGTCGCAGAGAAACTTCGTCCAACCATGGTTGCCCAGGATCGGCTGGAAATCGGGGCGCTCCCCTTTGTGCCACCTGATGCTTACTCAGTTTCCATTTATCATCTTCGCGACGTTGATGCGTTCTGGAACGATCTAAATGCAGTCGTGTCGTCTCATGCTGATGTAATCAGTGCCCTCGCTGCGCGTCCTCTGTTGCGTTCACTTCTCAAACCCTACGGGATCGAGGATCCGGACACATTCGTGCATGCGATCGGCGCTCGAATCGAGACCATTAGATTTGAAGAAAATTCACCTTCCGTTCTAGTGACAGAGGCGCTTGACCGACAAAGTCTCCGAAAACTTGCGGCCCAAAGACTTGGACCCAAACCAAGAGCCGAGACTGTCGGCGAGTTTGAGTTGCTGCTTTCAAGTTCTGATAATTGGGGAGCAAGCTTTGCCGACAATCACTTTCTCATCGGCCCAGCAGAGACAGTTCGGCGCTGTCTGCAGGTCCAGCCTCAATCAATTGCCTCGATCGAAGGCTTTCGACGTTCGGAGCGCCTAGTCGATGTTTCATTGCCTTTGACGGCCATTACTTTCAAAAGTGATCGGCAAACCGCCATTTCGTTCGTTGAACTATTTTCCGAACATGAACGACCCTCTTTCTCGACCAACGCGAATGCTGTCGATCAGGCGACTCGTTCGCTGCCATATGCCGTTAACGTGACCATGCTGAAGGACAACGGATTCGAGTGGACCTCGCGATCAGCCTTCGGCCTTCCTGGATCTCTTGTAACCGCACTGGCTCCGGAGCGCTGAGAGTGACTCCTTTGCTTATTGCAACATGGAATAAGGGAAAGCGCCGCGAACTTCAGCAACTGCTGTCCGATTTGCCCTTCGCCTTGATGGGCCTTGACGATATTCCTGGGCTAAAGCCGGTTCTAGAAACCGGCGGGACGTTTGTAGAAAATGCGAGTCTTAAAGCCAGCGGTTATGCGAAGCAAAGTGGCCTACTCACGTTGGCGGATGACTCAGGCTTAGAGGTTCAGGCTCTTAAAGGCGCGCCCGGAGTGCTCTCGGCCCGGTACGCTGGCGAAGGTGCTTCTGACCGACAGCGTGTCGAGAAGCTGCTTGCGGATCTCTCGAATGTCGAAGCGTCGGGCCGAACGGCTCGATTTGTTTCAGCAGTCGCGACCGCAAATTCCAACGGGAGCATTCTAAATATAAGTGTGGGAATATGCGAAGGTCGAATCGCCTTCGAGCCGGAAGGAACAGGTGGATTCGGATATGATCCCATTTTCATTCCCGCCAGCTCCGAAATGACCTTCGCGGAGTTGCCATCAGAAATTAAGAATCAAATCAGTCACAGACACAGTGCGCTGGAAAAGGCACATGAATTCCTGAGAAACTTGACCCGAGATTCCGCCGCTGGCTAGAATGTAGCGCCTTTCCTTTTTTGAAGCGCGAGTTGTCATAGAATTCGGGGCGTAGCACAGCCTGGTAGTGCGCTCGGTTTGGGACCGAGAGGTCGGAGGTTCGAATCCTCTCGCCCCGACCAGATTTAGGATGAACATCCTCAAATGCCGCTCCCATTATCCAGCAATTGATTTGAAACTTCCTGTGCACGGGTGATTGGATCCAATTTCGTCGCAAACTGACCTTTTGCTCAACGTTTTTCGAATTTCGCCTTGTAAGTGATGGTCAGGCATAAGATTGGTGGCACTCACCCCGAGTGAGTTTCTCCGGTCAATACAGGTTACACCTCAAGACCTTGACTCATAAGAGACACGCCCCAGGAAAAATATTTTTCCAAAAAGGCCGAAAAAGTGCGAATTTTTGCAGACTTTATCCTCCGTCTGTGATATATGTGGCGCGACAGTTTTCCCATTTTGCTCAATTTTTGGAGGTATCACACCACACATGGCGAACGGCACGGCAGCAGGCAAGAAGCGCATGACGCAGTCTGACGTATTTAATCATTTTGCAGAACGGACGGGAATGAAGCGCGCTCAGGTGAAGCAATTCTTCGAGGATTTAGCCAGCCTGGCGACTTCTGAAGTAAAGAATAATGGTGAGTTCGTTCTGCCCGGCTTTGGCAAACTGGTTCGCTCAGAGCGGAAGGCACGCGAAGGTCGAAATCCCGCAACAGGCGAAACTATTCAGATTCCGGCGAAAACAACCCTCAAGTTTCGCGTCGGTAAGTCGATGAAAGATTCCGTTCTTCCCAAGAAGTAAGGAGACGGCCCGTACAACCTTCATAAAGGAAGCGTCGGTGTAGTTTCTCCCGCGCAGAGGTACAACCGACGCTTTTTCCTTGCCACCGTTGGCCAACACGGTTCAACCCAGCCTCCTTCTCCCCTAAACAAAAATCGAAAAAATCTCTCGACCAAAGAAGCGAACCATGGTATAGTCTTGGTTTCTGCCGAGACAGTTTAGAGTAGCTATCCCTCAGTGGGTTAGTACTTTGCAAAACTTCCCTAAAACCGCAAGGAGTTTGCATCCTGCGGCCATGTGGAAAGCATCTATAGTGGAGAACGGAAACGTATTCGTAGCTAATTTTTAGAAGGAGAGAGAATCGAATCGTGAATCTTAACAAGGGCCTGCCGCTGGCTGAGCGGCTACAGAGAATCGATCACATCCAGGCTCGCCGCTTTTCGAAGTTGACCGGTACGCCGAGGGAAATCGCGACCGAGGGAATCATTCGACATCTCGCGGCATGTGATCGGATGGACGTTAATCCTGACATTTCTGCCGTGCGAGAGATCATCGATGATGCTCTCAATGGGCGACGTGTTTATGCTGAAGCCGCCGAAATCACCCGCGCGGCATAGGTTTAGATCACTCATTCTTTAAAGAAGAAATGGCTACCGGAAGGTTTTCCGGTAGCCTTTTTGTATTGTGACGGAGGTTTTTTTTGGAGCAATCCAAGAGCCATGCTAACATCTGCAGCGCTTAAGCTAGTGCTCCCGTAGCTCAGTGGATAGAGCATCTGCCTTCTAAGCAGAGGGCCGCAGGTTCGAGTCCTGCCGGGGGCACCAGTATTAAAGAATAAAGAAACCATGACCAGAACTCTTTTCTCAATTGTGTTAGCGGTTGTTCTGTTCAACAGTGTAGTTATCGCTGGAGTATTGTTTCCTCTTCCACATCGGTCAAACGAACCTCCCAGAGCCGATGATAGTGGTTCAACCGAGCAAGGCGTCATGGACGTAGCCACTGCAAACAATGAGTTTGCTTTTGATTTATATTCCCAACTGGATAAGTCCGAACGCGGAAACCTGTTTTACTCTCCATATAGCATCTCTGCTGCTTTGGCGATGACTTATGAGGGCGCAAAAGGGCGGACCGCAGACGAGATGAAATCCGTTTTCCATTTTCCGGAAAGCAGCATTTTGAGACCAAATTTTGCTGCAATTCATAATGACATTAATAGGGGCGCTAATGATTACGAACTGAGAACGGGAAATGCTTTGTGGGTTCAGCGGGATTTCCCTTTGCTTGAGGATTATAAAAGTAGGGTTGACAAATATTATGGCGGGAAGGCCGTAAACTTGGATTTTGTCCAAGAAACCGAAAAATCAAGACAAACAATCAATAGCTTCATAGGAGAACAGACGAATAACAAGATTACGGACCTGATTCCCAGAGGTACCCTTGATAGATTGACGAGGCTTGTTTTGACCAATGCAATCTATTTCAAAGGAACATGGCAGTGGGAATTTGATAAATCTCATACCCGTGAGGAGGACTTCAAGATAACTCCTGACAAAATTGTAAAAGCCTCTATGATGAATATGCATCCTGATAAGGCGCAGTTCAACTATGCAGATGCGGGGGATTTGCAAATCTTGGAATTACCATACAAGGGAGAGAAGATCTCAATGTTGGTGTTATTGCCGACCAAAGACCTTGACTCAATAGCCCCAACATTGACTGCAAAACAACTGGCTGAATATAAATCTAAGATGAAAGAAACGAAGTTATATGCAATATCGCTGCCTAAATTTGAATTTGATACCAAGTATTTCATGAAGGATACTTTGAGCGTGATGGGGATGCCAACAGCTTTTTCCGGAAATGCTGATTTTTCTGGAATGACCGGCAAGAAAGATTTGTTTATTGCTTTTGTTATTCATCAGGCATACGTCAAAGTTGATGAGAAAGGGACCGAAGCGGCCGCTGCAACTGCTGTAGGTGCGACAGTAACAAGCGTGATGATACGAAAGGTTTTTAGAGCAGACCATCCGTTTATTTTTATCATTCAACAGAAGGACACTGGAAGCATTCTATTTTTGGGTAGAGTAGTTGACCCAACAAAATAGAGAATTGCTGCGCCAGGTTGTTGGCACGAAATTCGGCGCCAATGAAACCGAGCACGGGCGGAATTCACTATTACGCTTTCCAGCCGATCCAGCTAGTTTTTATCTTCAGCCCTCGATCCTTGCCTTCTCTGATCCGTCGGACGATCTCGGCCAACGTTCAAGTGATCGTAATTCAGCGCTGCATTGAATAGTAAAAAGAAACTGCCCTGTGTTTGATGCCGCCACATTGGGTTGTTCGCAAACATCACCACGTGGCCCTGACCAACAGGCACGTCTACCACGGCGGGGGCGTTTGCCAGTTCCGATCCGCCGGCCAGCATGCCGCTGATTAGCAGGTTCTTTTCGTCCGAAGCGAATCTCAAGACAACCCGCGGTCTTAACGCTGGTGGCGTGAAAAATGGGCCCTGTTGAAGCCGCTGCTCGTCTGTAAGTTGTTCGCCTCCGGGTGACCGCTGCGGCGCCGGTTCCGCCTGCGGCATCGCTTGAACGATATCAGGATCAGTCAAAGTTCCACGGCCTGATGGTCTTCCACTCGCGCCGCCACCGCCACCTTCGCCGCCGCCTCCGCCACCGAAGCCACCCCCCGCAGCTACTTGGAAAAGAGGCGCTTGATTGAAATAAATGGGCAGGGTTTCTGTATAACCGTACGCGATCGGACTTCGCCGATCAAAAAAGGTCGCGTTGTAGACTGAGCCGCGGGCCTGAAGCTGTCGCGGTTCCTGCACTGAGACTCCTGAAACGATGCCGTAATCAATGGCTAGACGGCTGCAAATGGTGATGGGAATAAACAGGCCACCGTCCTCCACGAACTTTTGCAGATTCAGTACGCCGCGCAAGCTCATGCCGCCGCGCATGTCATTGGTTTGATCCGGACCAAGTCCCATGTTTGGCGTCACTTCGCTAGCCTTCCAAGGGATCGGCGCTCCGCGCATCGGCATGCCATTAACAATCGACTGTGCTGAACCTCCGACCGGCGGGAAAATGATCACATCGTACTTCTCTCTGAGGTTTGGCGTGTCGCGGATTACTTGATCTGAGATGTATGCGTAAGGTACTTGCAGGTGATCGAATTCTACGCGGAACCAGCCGTCGTTTTGAGTGTTGGTCCAAGTGTGAAGAATTGCGATGCGCGGAACTGCCAGTTCATGACTCTTGATCTCCGGCAGCTTATCGACTCCAATCGCCTTAAGCCCGGATTCCGCTACGGGACTTTCCAGCTTCTGTTTCAACGCGCCTGGATTGTCCGCGGACTTTATGATGAACGTGCCGGCATTGAACTTTTGCCCGCCAGCTTCAAACGGCTCTTCGGCGGCAGCAATCTTTACGTCCTTCAGCTTGTACCGCAGAGTCATCAACGTATTTTCAGCGTTGTGATTGATCAGATAAGCTGTCGCCGATGCGAGGCCACCAATACTGCCGGCCACGCTTGCATCTTTCGTTAAGAGCGTCATCGGAGCCTGCAACACGCCCTTGTCAGTCACGCGGACAGTCTTAACATTTCGCAAAGCTCCCAGAGTCCAACCCGTGTCGTCGTAAGGACGCGGATCGTTCACGTTATAGTACTGCGTATCTAACAGCATGTCCGCCATGCGCGAATAAGGTTGGTCCATGCGCACTACATACGACCCGGCGGGAAACTTCTGATCCTTAGCGCTGAAGTCTTTATCGGCTCGATGGACTTCGACGCCCATGAGCCGGAGTAAATTGACCATGTCTGCCGCTTCGACAACGCGGGTTTGATCGGCAGGAATGACCCAGGCCGCCGGTCCTTCATTCGTGGCCTTAGCGACCGAACGCTTGCTCTTCAGATAGAAGTTTTTCAGAAATCGATCCTTGTTATTCGAAACAAAATTCATCGCTAACAAGATTGCCGATTCCTGCATGTTGACATTGTTTCGCAGCGACCACTTCACGCGCGGCAGCGGCGGATTCGGACGAAACCAATCCCGCTGCGATTGGCCGGGAACTGTCCGGTCCATCGTATCGGCGACGCCGTTGCCGAACGTCTCGTAGAAGCGGCCAATCGCATTATGTCCATTCGCCACATAGAACATGTAATTCGGCGCCCAACCATCATAGAATCCATGCGTCCAGACGCCGGGCACGCCGCGTTTCGTCATCTCTTCGATCTCGTGATAAGCGAGCAAGTTCCACTCGTCGATCACGATCGGATCCAGCCAGGCGTTGTAAGGACCGGTGCCGGTTGAGGTATAAAGAAAGGGCACCGACTCGTGGAGGTCATGCAGAATCGTCGGATGATATTCGATAAACGTCTTCATCTGATTGCGCGAAAGGGCCAATGCCATCCCCAATCCATCGCGATTGTTGTCGTGAGCTACGTAATGCCCCCAGTAAACCAACGGCGGCGCGGCTTTATCAGGATTAGCTTTGCGATAGTTGTAAGTGTCAACCATCCGGTCACGGCCATCGACCTCAAGCGCTGGAGTAATCAAGACGATGACGTTTTTGCGGATCGCTTGTATGAACGGAGTCTCCTCAGTCGCGAGTCGATAAGCCAGTTCCATAAGCATCTCGCATGAACCAGTCTCCGGCGAGTGAATTGAACCCGACGCCCAATACAACGCTTTTCCTTCACCGATGAGTTGCTCGGCTTCAGCGTCGCTGATCTTTCGTGGATCTGCGAGCTTCGCCGTGATCTCCTTGTATCGATCGAGCTTCGCAATCGTCGCTTCGTCGCCAACCGCGACGAGCATCTGCTCTTTCCCTTCTTCGCTCTTCTCCGGCGCGATGAAGGTCCGCACTCGGGACGTGGTTTTTTCCAGCTCGTGATAGTAGCGATACATGTCCTTCGTGTAGGTCAGATGGCCCGGCGCACCTATCGTGTAACCGAGGACTTTGTCCGGGGACGGCACCTTGTCGGACGCAGGTAAATGATCCACAAACTCGGTCATGAAATAAGGTTGAGTGGTATATTCTTTGACCTTTGCTGCATATTCGGCGTTGTTTTCGGATGCCTCGGTCTTATTGTTGGCCGTCTTGCTTTCCGTTTTATTTGCGGGATGGGCAGTCCTCGGCTTCTCGACCTTCTGCGCATGGGCGAGCATTGATAGTTGCCAAAGCGCAAGGCCCGCCGCTAACGCGAGCGAGATCACTCGAATCCTCTTGAGCGTAATTCCTGCTTTCATAATCAACTCCCTGGGGTTTAATTTTTTCCGGGCCCGCGAAGAATACTGCAACCGGCGAAAAGTTGCCAGAGTCAAAGCACTCAACTTGAACAATTGTGATGAGTGGTGTAAACCTTCAGTTCAGGACTATGATTGAACTATTCGATGATTCATGGCGGCTATAGTTCAGTTGGTTAGAACGCCTGACTGTGGATCAGGAGGTCGTCGGTTCAAGTCCGACTAGCCGCCCCAGAATAAAGGACTAATTAAATTACTATGCCAGACGCACAAAGAACCGCAACTCATTCACAGACTTACGTCGTAGACGCCGCGGACTTTTCTTTCGACACGATCGAGCACGAGAACGGACAAGCTGTTGTGATCCAGTTTCCACTTGACGACCCGCGATATCACGCGGGCGATGTGCTCCTGGTTTTATCAGGCACCGACATTCACTTTCATGGGATGATCGGAAGGATGGCGGACGGCCGGGCCATTGCTACAGATCGGCGTGGCTCGCTGTTACCGGCGACAGTACAATAATTGAATGGCGGCGTGCCCGCCTACTAACGGACGGGAGACTCCGGTTTCTCGAACGGAGGTAACCATGAAACGCCTCTTCTGCATTGCGATTCTTGGTATCTTGGTTTTCCCACCCTATGCTTTGGGCCAACGTTCCCAATCGGCAAAGAAATACGTCAAACAAGGAATCCAGAGTTTCAGCCACGGCGACATCGCTGGCGCTATCGCTTATTACGACCGTGCGTTGAGTATCGATCCAAAGCTCGCAGTAGCATATCTCAACCGCGGGAAAGCAAGACGGGCTGGCGGCGATTTGGATGGCGCCATCGCCGATTTCGAAACCGTATGGGAACTGGAGCCCGGGCTGGCGGCAAATAATCGCGACGTTGCGCAGGCCTATCTGAATCGCGGCTACATCCGATCGAACCGCCTTGACCTTGACGGCGCTTTGTCAGACTTTGACCGTGCGATCGGATTCGATCCAGGCGACGCCGATGCCTATTTCAAACGCGGCCGGGCATTTCTGATAGAAGGCAATGTCAAGTTTGCCATCGCGGATTTTGACAAGAGCATTTCGTTAGATGATCGTAACCCTCTGGTCTATGCCGAACGTGGCCTGGCGCGGCAAACGGAGGGAAAAGCAGACGAGGCGCAGAAGGATTTTGAGCGCGGATTGAAGCTAAACCATGATCTGCGATTGATGCTCGATATGCATCTGCTGGATCTGCAAATGCAAATGAAAGAGATGCGGCGACGGCAGGCCGCGTTTCAGAAGAACATTGCATAACCTATCGCGTGTAGCCCGCGGGATGACGAATCTCCACGTCGCGCTCCAGCGGCTTGATATCGAGGCGGTGAAAGCCTTTATTCGTGTGAGTTGAAAGGTAGGTCAGCGCGATCTGTCCTTCGAGCGAAGCATAAATTTCTTTCAGAAAAGGATCAAAACTTACCGGTGCTCCCGTGCCCTGAAAAAAAGCCCGTCCACCTGTTTCGTTCGACAGTCTCTCCAAACAACTCTGACCGTTGGCGCTTAACTGAAATCCAGAATTCCCAGCGGACGGTGCGTAAATGGAATAGATTGCCACGCTGCGACGTTGCGCCTCGGTGATGGCGCGCTGCAAATCCAAACTCTGTCCCGGCGTCGAGCTGTCGACACCGCGCGAAACATCAACGCCATCCGAGACGACGATCATCGCTCGACGACCCAACGGCTGCGAATCAAACTTACGCAGCGCTTCGATGATTTCGACGTATGGATTGTACGGACCGGCACTGGCTAGTCCTAGTGGCGCACGCAAGCCTTTCGCCGCCCTCTCCAAGTCAGCGGTAAACTTGCGGCGAACATCCAGCGTGCCGGACCGAATGTAGCCAATCATGACGCGCGAACCGGCTGGCAAATGATTAATAAACTCGGAGAGACCCTTCATTTCGTTTGAGATCGAGGAAACAAGATCATCTTGAATGAGTATTGCCAGCCACATCGGACTATCCTCGCGGCTCCGCATGGATAGAGGTGTTTGAATATCGCCATCTTCACGCAGCAGGTAATCCGCGAACCGCATTTCGACCCCCGGCTTGGACTCCCGGAGACGGATCGTGACGGGAACGGTCACAGGCTTTGCGGATCCGCCGCGGCCAGGTCGATCGGGTTGACTCTGCCCTAAACCGGAGGGCGCCATGAGGAACGGAAATACGAGAGCCGCAATGAGAAGCAGTTTGATTTTCGTCTTCATGAACTTTGGCCGATCATACCATAGGTCAGAACTGCTTGCGGTAGCGGGGCGGTTGAACTTTCAAGCTCGATCGCGAACTGGAGGTAGAGACTAACCGCCCGCTACCGTAGGCGGTTCTGACTCTTGATGCTGGCGAATATTGGCCTGCGGTTCACGGTCGGAGTATATTCGTTCAAATCATGCTCGAATTAACACCGGACAACAGCAATCAATCCGGAAAGTTGACGGCCAGCGATCGCCGCAACGCGCGCCTTTGGCAACTGGCGCCCTGGGTGGAACTGCTCGCCGTGACTGTCAGTCCGCCACTAGCTCTCTTCCTCGCTTATCTGATAACCGGAGCCACATCTCCGGCGCTGCTGGTGCTGGCGGCACTTTCACTGCCATTTTCGCTGATTGCGGCCCTGCTCATTGCCATCGTGAC
>WNGL01004389.1_pt1 | contig 16987 bp, 14 predicted proteins | sample 5400591 | NCBI WGS metagenome assembly WNGL01 (sample SAMN13153377, study PRJNA577476) | soil metagenome | isolation source: 80 cm soil or saprolite under Garry oak tree replicate 1 | place: USA:California | collected 2016-06-15
GCCCGGGTGGAGTATCTGCTGTCACGTAACTCGGGTAACTCGTCGAGTCCGCCGTCGAAGGATGATGATCTGGGTCGGACGCCGCCGAAGCCGAAGCGGCGGGATGACGGTTCGGGACGTAAGCGGGGTAAGCAGCCGGCTGCGGCAACTGTCGACCGCCACCCAAGCGCGCCGAGCCGACGGGACGCCGTTGGTGCTGGAGCCGCACGACTGCCGCCGCGCCTTCGCCTCCGAACACCTCAACAACAACACACCGGTCCATGTCATCGCCGCGCTGCTCGGACACGCCACATTGGACACCGTGATGGTGTACGCCAAGCTCTACCCCACCACGCTCGTCGAGTCGTACCGGCAAGCAATGCGCGGCATCTACACCGACGTCCACGGCGCCGACGCGCTGCGCACCCCGACCATCGAGGAGTGGGCCGCCTTCAGCGCCAACTGCTCGATGCGCGACATGGGCACCCACCTGTGCGCCCTGCCCACCGGTGAACACTGCCCCAAGGGCCTGGTCTGCCTGGGCTGCAACCACGCCCAACCCAAGAAGAGTGCGGCGCCGACGTTTCGCCGCATGCTCGCCAGCCACGCCCGTGCCCTGACCCGCGCCCAAGAGACCGGCGAATCCGCCGGACAGATCGCCGCGCGGCAACTGGAGATCGAGCGGATCCGCAGCGCGCTGCGACGTGCCGAGGAACTGTCCGGCGACGTCGCCGCTGCTATCGAGGCAGCCGCCAGCTGAGGCCGGCGGGCACGCCGGTCTTGGCAACGCTGCGGCCACGAGGAGTGGGATGGGCCGACGTATCGCTGCACGGTTCCCGGCGTGCCCAAGACCTACACGACAGTCTTCTCTGCACTAAGCAAGTGGGAGATGCTCAACCCGCGCGGTACTCGTTGATCGTGGCAGTGGCGGGGCGACCCGACACGCCGGCCGACCCTGTAGGACGCGCGTCCGGCAAGCTCCGCCGCGGCGCTTGACCCCCGGACGGCCCCGGAGGCCACTCGAACCTTCGGGGCCGTCACGCATTCCCCGACCAGGTTGGCGTGGCTAACGGGGCCTGCCGCGCGTTCAGGCTCCGGGTTCCTTGGATCCCTTCGGGTCGCCGAGCCGGTGCGTGTCGATCGCGACGGCCAAGGAAATCAATGCTGCGGCGAGCGAGAGAAGATCGCCGACGGCCCGAACCATGATCAGCCAGTGTTCCATTGCAGGCTCCTCCATCGTTAGTTAGTTGGGCCGGCCGGCTCCGTGGCTGGTGCGCTGGTTCAAGCTTGCGGTCGCGGTCGGCAGGGCGAACGGATCGCGTACACATCGCCAACGCCACAGCGTTGCCCAGTCCCTGATCGGCTGCTGTGATCAGGCGCCGTCGTCGGCTAGATTCGGACGGCGACGCGTATGGAGTGCGAACGCCCGGTGGCCCCGGGCAGCGCGCCGGGACAGGAGGAGGATCGGTGTCGGCGTTCAGTAAGGACCGGTGGCCGGCCTACGGGGACGTGCGGGCCTTGCTGGAGTATCTCGACGAGCTGCACCGCGATGCCGGCCGGCCGACCTACCCGGAGATCGGCGAGGCCGTCAGGCTGGCTCCGAGTACCCTGTCTCCGTTCTTCACCGGAGTCCGGCTCATCAGCAAGGGAAACCTCGAACTAGTAGTCGACTACCTCGGCGGAGATACCGTTCGGGCCGAGCGACTGCGTAAGAAGGCTGCCGCCGAATGGAACGACCGCCCGAAGCCGGCGGACGGTGATCGAGCAGCGACGTCGGCAGTACCGACAATCAGGTCCTTTTACGAGTACATGGTCCGGCGTGTCGCGCCAGCGACGTTGGAAGAACGCGAAAGCGAGCTGGCCGAGTTGGCGGCCTTCTGCACGGAGCCGGGGCCGAGCGCGTTCGTGTGGTGGCGGGCACCGGCGTGGGCCGGCAAGTCAGCGCTGATGTCGTGGTTCGTGCTGCATCCCCCTCCCGGGACACGAGTGGTGTCGTTTTTCATCACCGCCCGCTACCGCGGTCAAGACGACTGGAGGGCCTTCATCGACGCAGTGTTGGACCAACTCTCGGCCGTGCTGCACCGGCGGCTAGCGTCGGAGGCCCCGGCTGAGACCATCCGCGACGGGTTTCTGCTGGGCATATTCGCTGAAGCGGCAGAGGTCTGCCGCCAGCGCGGCGACCGGCTCGTGCTGGTGGTCGACGGCCTAGACGAGGACCGTGGAGTGACCGCCGGGCCGGACGCGTGCAGCATCGGGGCCCTCCTGCCGGCCGATCCGCCGGCGGGGATGCGCGTCGTGGTCTCCGGGCGCCTCGACCCGCCGATCCCCCGGTATTTGCCCGATCGTCATCCACTGCGTGATCCCGGCATCGTGCAGTTGTTGACCCCGTCACCGTTCGCCTGGGTGGTCAGGGTCGACTTGGAGCGGGAACTCGATCGGCTGCTGGATGGCGCGCCCGCCGAGCAGGACCTTCTCGGTCTGGTCGCAGCGGCCGGTGGCGGTCTCAGCGGAGCGGACCTGGCCAAGCCGACCGGCTTGACCGAGCGGCAAGTGCAGAAGCACCTGTTCGCGGTTGCCGGCCGCAGCTTCGCCCACCGACCGAGCCACTGGCAGCCGGGCATCGCGCCGGACGTATACGTATTGGCTCACGAGGACCTTCAGGCGACGGCCACGCGGTCACTTGGGGAGGCACGTCTGGCTGACTACCGCGAGCGTCTTCACACGTGGGCCGGGTACTATCTTGATCGGGGTTGGCCGGACGACACACCAGAGTATCTACTGCGCGGGTATTTTCGCCTGCTGCACGAGACCGGCGACCTTGCGCGGATGACGGAACTGGCCATCGATCGGGCCCGTCATCAACGCCTGCTGGACCTCACCGGTGGCGACGGCGCTGCCCTCGCCGAGATCGTCACGGTTCAGGACGTCCTTCTGGGTCACCACGAACCCGACCTGCTCACCATGGCCCGGCTCGCCGTACACCGCGACAGGTTCACGGCGCGTAATGTTGGTCTCCCCGGCAGCCTGCCCGCAGTGTGGGGGAAGCTCGACCATGCCATCCGCGCCGAGGGGCTGGCGCAATCGATCCTCCTGCCCCCGCGCACCGACAGGAGCGATGCGAAAGTCCTGGTCGATCTGGTGGAGGCGGTGGCGACCACCGGAGACTACGACTGGGCTGAGGAGCTTGCTCGGTCGATCTCGTCGGAGTTCCAGGAGCAGGAGGAGGCGCTGGCCAGGGTGGCGCGCATCGCCGCGGAGGCAGGCGACATTTCCAGAGCCGCCGCACTGGCCGGTGAGGTGGAGGCTACCTTTCGGGCCGACAACAGACGTTCCGTCTTCGCGAACTCTTTTGTCCTGGCCGAGCTGGCACGGGCGGTGGCTGCCACTGGCGACAGCTCCCGGGCCACGGCGCTGGCGCACGAAGCCGAGGATGTCAGGTTCGCCGCCGAGGAGGGATTTCGGAGCTTCCTCGATAAGGAGGAACGGCGTAAGCGGGCAGACGCCGCGAGGGTGCGTTCTATGGCCGACGCCGGAGAATACGAACGCGCTGAGAACCTGGCTCGATCTCTCGAATCCGGCTGGCGCGAGACGGGGCTGGCCGACCTGGCGCGTGCGGCGGCCGGCACCCGCAACGGACCGCAGACGCTCCGAATAGCTGACCAGGTGGAGGCGGCGGTCCGTACCATCGACTCAGTGACCGTCCGGGCAGCGGCGTTGGCGGACCTGGCGCGGGCCTTGGTAAACGCAGGGGAGGGTCACCGTGCGCGCAAACTTGCGCTTGAGGCCGAGGAACTGATCCGGTCTAGCGCCATCCGTATCTGGCGGACGCGGGCGTTGACGGATCTGGGGCAGGCGGTGGCGTATGCCGGTTCCGATCAGCGTGCGACGGCCAGGGGGCAGCTGATATCCCTGAGTGCATCAAGACGGGCGGAAGCCGAGGCGGACGATGATCCCGGTGCTGCAGGGCGAGCCGCCGCCGCGGACGAGCTGGTCCGTTACAGCATTCCTCTGTTCAGGCTGCCGCGGCCGGACTATCGGGACCACGACGACCTGCTCCGTCAGGTGCAGGCGCTGGCGAGCCGGGCCAAAGACGCTCAGCGGGCGGAAGACCTCCGGCGGGCCGCCGACCTGGCACGAAGTGCTGAACAGTTGATCCTGTCGGCCACCGACGACCCGTACCGCCAGGCGACCGCACTGGTTGAACTGGCCGTCTTGCCCGACTGTGCCGCACGGGTGGTCGCGCAGGCGCTGCGGCTGGCCGGCCTGACGTCTCCAAAGGTGACACCGCTGCTGGACGCGCTGATTCGGATCGAACCCGCCGCAGCCTCGGCGGTGGCCGACGAGCTGCTGAGTTTGGTTGAGGACTAGCACCAACAACACAGCGACAGGCCATCCGACATACGACCGCCACACGTCACCACAGCTCAGATCATCGGATCGTCAGAGGCGCGGGATTCGCCTTGGTGTCCCGGTAGCATGGACGCTGGACTCAGCAACCGAGGCGCGTACCCTGCGAGGAGACGATCAGCGCCCCACGGCGAAGAATCTCGGGATAACGGGTCAAAGACGCGGGCGACCTTGAAGCGTTGGATGACTGTGGGCTTTGCGTTTGGGTCGGCCTCCTGCTCGTCCGGCTCCATGACATACGTCATTGGCGCCAGAATGGCGATGCTCCGTTCGCCCTTGCGCACCTGCCGGCCGAGCTTCTGCCAGGCCCGGTAGCCAGCCACCCGGGTGGCATCTGGAAACTGAGTGGCGATCAGGATCTGGTTGCCGAACGAGTAGTCGTGGAAGCGGGCAGCCACGTCCAGCATCCGTTGCCATGCGCCGTCATCGACCAGCGCTTCTACCGCGCCACTGACTTGTTTGTGAAGGGCGGCCACTTGCTCAGCCCGGTTGGGCTTGGCGCCCTCCAATTCGACCTGCCCAGCCACGGCGCCGAGTGATTGTGAGCCAGCGGTCAGGGCGGCAGCTCCTTCGGACTGCTCGGCGGATGTATCAATGCCTACTCGTGCGCTGTCTTCCCTAAGGGCTCCCGTCTGTTGGTTGAGGTGTTCCACGTTCGTTGTCTCCGTCTATTCAGTTGTGACTTGCTGGACTTTGCACGTCGAGTCCTTCCCGCAACTTCACCAAAGCACGATACTCCGCACTCTTCGCCGCCTTGAGCTTCTTGCCTGTGAGAATGGCGGTAGCTGCTTGGGACTGCCCATCCAGGTATCGGTGCTGCACCACCTCCCGCTGGCTGGGTGTCAGCCTAGCCAGCGCATGCACCAGCATCACGTGCCCAATCGCGGTGATGTCGCCAGGATGCTGCCGCGCATAGCCGTGGGCATACTCCCTTCGGACTTGTTCCTTGACGCCTGTGACCACCCGCCCTTGTTGTCGATCCGCCCTGACGAACCGGATGTATGCCTTGGCCGCATGGGCCAGTAGCCATCCTTTGACGTCATGATGCGCCGAAGGCAGGTCAGCAAACGCTTCGCAAAAGGCATCCTGCACCACATCGGGCACGGCTGTCCGATCCTCATCCCACATCCTGGCAGTGACGTACCGCCTTACCCTCTCAACGTGCATTCTGTATAGCTCAGCAAAGGATTCCCTATCTCCGGCTTGGGCTTGGTGAAGCAAAGCAATGACCTCAGGCGGGCTGTCCTCGCGGTAGCCATACCTGGCAGATGGGGTCGGCTCAACGATGTCCTGTTCGCCCGCAGCCGCAGCGCTGCCAGGCTCAGCACTGGGCGCCTCGGCTGTTCGTGCTTCACTCCCGACAATGGCCAGAGCGCCAACCACACAAGCTGTATCCACAGCCTGTGATTCATGCCCATCAAACCGTGCCCGCTGGCTTTCAGTGTGCTGGCTCGGCAGCTCATCGCTGGTTGTTACTTCAATTTCCGGTGTCTCAAAGACTCCCTTCTCTAGAGTGAGTGTTTCCATATCTAGTTTCTCCATTTATTAAGTTGTTGTGCTGGTTGTGCGTTTGTGTATCCTTCTTAAGTCGAGTGAGCCGACTGCTGTCAACCGGCTAGAGATCTTGCAATTGAGGGGTCGACGTGTCAAAGTGAGAACGAGTATGGATACGTCAGCACTATTGCCTAAACGTCGCATTGAAGAACTACCCGGTTACGCCATATCCTTTACCTTGTGGCTGCGTCCGATTCCTGAACATCGGGAAGAGGTTGTAAACCAGTGTCAGTTGCTCGTGCAATACGCACGAGACTCCCGCGATTGCATGGCTGGTGTCTATGGCGAAAGATCCGGAGACGATGGTGAGATCGTCTGCCACTCCTTGTTCGGTGCAGATGGGCCGTTTAGTAGATTCACGAGCATCCGCTCGTCCAACAAGGCGTATCGGGTTTTCCGCAAGACCGTTGAGCTCACTGCTGAGCGAAGATCCCAAGCTTTCGGTCTTCCACAGTCTTGCCGGGTTCGTGAGCGTTGCTTAGCTGTCTGGCGTACCAATTCGCACCCGAATCCCCTCAGCCTCTTCCGCCTCTACACCTCTCCTCCCGCCAATGACTAAGTGCGCCTGTCGCTCAGCCCAGCTATTCCACCGTTCATAGGCTTCGGATTCGGTGGTACCAACAGCCGCTGCTACCTCGCCGAGGCTGGCACCGGCCACAAACGCCCGGTGCATGGCAATTGGCTGCCACCTTGTCCACCAGGCCACCACCGCAGCACTCAAGGCCAGCTCGGTCAAATGAAAGGTGGGCGGCTTCTCCTGCAGCCGCAAGGCCATGGCATGGTCATGTAGCTCAGTGAGCAAAGCGAAAGGATTGTGCGCCTCGGCTTCTGCGAATGTCACGGGCGGGCGCCGGTCAACAGTCGGCGCCTGCTGCTCGTGGTGGTGAGAGATGTCGTTCGTGTCTCCTCTCTGCTCGTATTCCATATTCGTGTTCTCCGTTTAGGTTGTACGCAGCCGGGGGCCATTTCGCCTTCCGCAGCTGTGGGTGGCGACGAGCAGCCGCCGGCGCCAGCGGAGCGCGAACCGCGGGCAGTTGGCGCATCTGGCGTGCCGGGTGCAGCCCGCGAGGCGCGGTGCGTAGCGCGCCGCCATTGACCAGGCCATGGAGTCGGCCGAGGTCAGCAGGTGGCCGTACCGTTGCAGGCCACGGACTTTGACGCCAAAGCCATGGAGACGGGCAAGGCCGCGAGCATGCAGGGCGCTCAGGATCGCCCCGACGTCGGCACTGGCCTGCCGACGGCAGATCGAGCCCACGCCGACCAGCGGCTCAGTAGTGAGGTCAACGCCGACCGCGCGGTATTGGTCGACACAGCGCAGGTAGTCATCCGGAGCGGCCCAGCCCTGGAGCACCGGGATGATCGGCAGCTCTGGTGCGAGTCGGCGCAGGGTACAGAAGTTGGTCACCGTCCGGGCCTGGTGCTCGGCCACGCTGAGACCGGTTTTCGTCGTAATCCACGGTTCGCTGACCCAATCTTGGGGCGCGGCCCACAGCAGCTTGCCGATCTGCCGCTGGTAGCGGCGAATCCGCTCCACGTACTCCTCGGGCGTTGGGCCATGCGCCCAAGTGCCGTGCATGGCCAGCTCGCTGAAGGCGCCGCTGTCCAAGGCCCAGGCCACCGCGGCGCGCGGCAGGTGGCGGTAGGTACGCAGCCGGCGGTCGGAAACGAACAGCGGCACATTCGCGGTGGCCAGCCAGCCGGGCTGGTGCGTACCCAGCAGGAAGAACGGCACTAACTAACTGCCGCGTGGTAGTGATGATCGTGTTGCCTCGTAAGCCCCCTTCCACGTCCTGATCTCCGTTTACGTTGGCTGCTGCTTCGCTTGCCGGCTGGTCACTCTCGCAGCACGCGCACCAGGTGGTTGGCAGCGTCCTGGGCGATGACCACCGTGACCAGCTCGTCAGCTGGCGGCGGGAGCCCGCTGACCAAATCCCGCACGGCATTGCGGCGGTGGTTGTCTAGTACGGTCACCAGCACTCGGGGCGCCACGTCATCCGGTCCGCGTTCGCCACGCTCAACCAGAGCGAGGTAGCCAAGCAGCTTGCCGCGCACCGTTGCCAAGCTTTCGGTGCTCCGATCGACCTCCACGGCCCACACGTCCTCGACGCTGGTCGTGCTGAGCACCAGGTAGGCGTCAGGCTTGATCCACTGCCCATTGGCGGCCTGCCACCAGCAGGCCGGCTCAGCTCGGAAGGTGTCGAGCGTGGAGGGCGCCGTACGGGCCAGCTCTACGAGTTGCACGTACAACTCGCTGACCGCCAGGCAGTGCCGCAAGTACCGGTCGGTAGGCGTTCCTGGCTGCCGTGGCCGCCGGGGTGCCGTTATCTCGCCGCTGAGAAAGCGGTGTAGTCGCTGGCCGCCAGCATCGAGGGCGAAGACCAGGCCGGCGGATCCGGCTCGTGCCCCGCCGACGCGGCGTTCCAGGGTGGTCAGCAAAGACATTGAGGTAAGCCGGGCCAGCACCTCACGGCGGGTACGGTCACGGTGTTTGCCGTGCAGGTGCGCGAAGTGCAGCCGCTGGAGTTGGGTGCCGGTCAGCACCCGCACCCGGGCAACGTCGTCCAGAATGGCGAAGTCCCGGTTACTTAGGCGCTCGGCGATGTGCTCTACCGCCGCCCAGGTCATACGGTGCTCGCGCCTGGCCGCTGTCTTCGGCTGCGGCAGTATTCCAGTGGCACTAGGGTCACAACGACCGGCTGTGAACGGGGGCGATGCCGAACCGCCTACTCGACGCGACCGGGGCACCGAACGGGGGAGCGATCGGGGTTTCATGGCCGGTCTCCACCAGGCACCGTCCCTTTGCGGCGCCGGCCGAAGCTGACCGTGCCTGTGGCTCGATTACCGCTCTCCACGCCGGCGTCAATCCGAACACGAGCCTTGATCGCGGCCTCAATCTCTGCCCGCGGCTGGCCGTACCGTTTTCTGCTGGCCTCGGCCAGCGCCTGGGCATCGCGGGAGGGCGGCGGAAGGTCAAGTGTGGTGCCGGTGACCGGGGCAGTGATCTGGCCGTCGACGCAGGGCAGGATGGCGGCCTCGTGGGCAGCCAGGCCCATCAGGTCGCTGGCGGTCAGCCAGGGCGCGAACGACGTGGCGAGCACAGTTGCGTCATCACGGCCGCACTGAAAAACGACATGGCTGCGCACGGTGCCGGACAGCGCGGCCTTGACCTCCTTGTTCGTCACTTGCCCGAGGTGCTGATGGGCCAGGGTGAAGCCGGCACCCAGGCCACGGGCTTGGGCCAGCATGTCGGCCAAGTCGACGGGCAGGCGCAGCACATCCTGCGCCTCATCGACGTATATAAATATCGGGTGGCGCTGGCCCACGGGCAGGCGGATGCGGCTGAGAATCGCCTGCCCGAGCGTGGCCAAGATGAGGGTGCCGAGCAGGCTCGCCGTCTCCGTGCCGAGCATGCCTTTGCGCAGCGGCACCAGCAGTACTTTGCGCTCGGCCAAGAGGCGCGACAGGTTGAGCCCTTCGGACTGGCCGAGCATCAAGCGGATCGGGCTGCGCAGCGTGGCGGCGCGCAGCTTGTTGAGCACCGGCCCGGCAACCCGCAACCGGTCAGCCGGCTTCAGGCTGTGGTACCAGCCCCAGAACGAGTCCAGCCCGGCGGGTACTCCCGGCTGGTGGATGACGAACTGCCGGAGTGCCGGTGAGATAAGAAGTTCGGGTACGTCGACGAGGGTGAAGGCCGAGCGATCGGGCGCGTGAGCATTCACCAGGGTGAGTAGTGCCCCGCGCAGCACATCCTCGGTACGCGGCCCCCAGAAGTCGCGGTACAGCTCGTGCCAGATGTGAATGACATGATCCACGACCAGCTCGCGGCTCTGTTCGTCGTGGCCAGCGCGCAGGATGTTGAAGCCCACAGGACGGGACAGGGCAGCAGGGTCAACCACCACCAGGTCGTCGCTGCGCCGACCAGTCACCCGGGCCAGTACGTCGGTGCAGGCGTCACCCTTGAGATCGATGAACACTACGGCATGTCCGGCGGCGATGTCCTGGAGAATGAGGTTCGTGAGCAGCGTGCTCTTGCCAACGCCGGTCGGGCCGAGGACGCGAACGTGCTGAAGGCGGTCGTGCTCGCTCAGGCACAGCCGTCGCTTGGCCATGCCGGGGTAGTTGGAGAGGCCGAGTTGGGTACCGCGGTGGGGCATCTCACGTGGCGGTGGCAGTTGCCGGGCCGCACCCAGCGTCAGGCCAGGCAACGCCACCAGTCCAACCGGTAGCGGCAGCAGGCCGGCCGCTTCGCGGCTGCCAAGCACTATCGGCCAGATGCTGGTGACCGGCGTCGATAACCGAGCCATGCGTATGCCGGCCCAGCGTGGCCACACCCACCAGCGCCGGACGACGAGCACGCCGGCAGCATTGAGGCCGCGGTGCTGGCCCCACACTCGTCCGAAGATGGCCGAGGCGCGAGCCCTGGATCCAGCCGCCACGCCGACACGCAGCGAGACCCGCAGCAGTGTGTCCGTCTGTTTCAGCCGGGCCGCCCGGATCGCCTCGCTGTCCATGCTGGTACTGATGGCCGAGGGGACTCGCGCCGGCGTACCGGCACTAGCGATGATCCACTGAACGACGACAATTTCGTTGGCATACAAGGGTTGCAGGGCAGCAAGCAAGGCAGTGGATGTGTTTTCGGCACGGTCGACGGCCATCTGGCGACGGTGGTTGGTCAGCTTGGCTTCAGCGGCCACCGTGAAGCGCGGCCGGTACTTGAGGTAGTCCGGCGCTTCATCGAGACGGACGCCAGGCAGCGTTGCCCGTATGCCGCTCAGCACCGTGGCCCGCATCTTGGCGGGCACCAGCAACAGGTGCTCGATGCCCGCGTTCGCCGCGATTTCCAGGGCGATCGGCGGGTCCGGCAGCAACGCCCAGCGTTGGGCGTGGGTGGCAGCAGCGACCGTGTTTAACCAGCGCGTGATGTCGTCAGGAGTCATGCCCGACGGCAGAGACAGGCGGAAGGCCACCAGGCTGCGCCGCCAGGCAAGGGACTCGGCGTAGCGCGCCGCCAGCACCAGGCCAACCATCAGCGGGCCGGCTATAAGGGCGAGCAGTACCGGGGTCATGCCGCGGTGCTCGCCTGGCCCACCTCAATATCTCGTTCAGCAGCGCCGATCCGGACGGCCGCCTGCTCAGCAAAGTGGCTGGACAGTTCGACGCCGATGAAACGGTGCCCCTCCAGCACGGCAGCCACCCCGGTCGTGCCTGAGCCCATGAAGGGATCCAGGATGGTGGACCCGACCGGCGCGATCTGCACCAGATGCCGCAGCAGTCGCAGCGGCTTCTGCGTCAGGTGCATGCGTTCCACCCCCCGTGGCGGGGCGGCGGTGTAGAGGCCAGCCAGGCAGCGTTGGCCCGCACCGGCACCCATGGCACCGCGCGAACCCCACAGCACGTACTCGGTGGCGTTGGTGAACCGGCCGCGCTGGGGACGGGCGCTCGGCTTGTGCCAGACCACCACGCCACGCCAGCGCCAACCGGCCGCCTGCAGGGCGTCGCTGGTGGCCGGGAACTGGCGCCAGTCGCAGAACACCAGGCAGACACCACCGGGCCTGGTGAGGCGCAAAGCTTCAGCCAGCCACAAGGTGCACCAGTAGATATACGAGCGTTGGTCGCGCTGGTCACCACTGAAATCCGGCAAGGTGTGCTTGGCCTCGGCCGAGATGTACTTGCGTCGCGTCGAGAGAGTCGTGCGTTCCACCGTCGTCGTGCCACCTGAGCAGTACGGCGGGTCGGCAATAACGGCATCCACGCTGCCAGTCGGTAACTTCCGCAGCACGAGCAGGGCGTCGCCGCAATACAGCCGGTTGTGGTTGCTGCGGTAAGCAGCTTTCATATGGCCGACCCCACGCGTGCAGCCTCGTCATTTGGAAACGGTGGGGCTGGTTGGGCGACAGCAGCCGGTGGAGGATCGGTTTCTTGACGGCTAAGTTTGACGGCTACCGCACCTAACAACCATTGCCATGTACGGCGCTGCATCACCAACCTTACAGAGAGGATGCGGTCATTAACGTGGGGATTGGTCGAGCTCCAAAACCGAAGGTCGCAGGTTCGATCCCTGTCTCCCCTGCCAGATATAGCTGAAGTAGTATTGACAACAAAATGTGGCTTTGACGGCTGCAATTGACGGCTACGAGTCTCACCAACTACCAACCCTTGCAGTAAGTCCGCAATTCGGGTCGTGGCTTGTCTGCTGGTATCCCAGTTGCCGTGCTGGTAGCGCCTGGTGATGATGGTGTCGGAATGGCCGAGCATAGCCTGGACATCGCGATCAGGTACGCCAACGTCCTTAAGGAATGTGGCGTTGGCGTGCCGAAGGTCGTGGACACGAATCCGGCGGAGGCCGCTTTGCTCGCGGATTCGGTGAAATGACCGGCTGAGGTTACGAGGCTCCACGGGCAGGCCGCTGCTGGTGGTGAAGACAAGGCTCTCAGTGGTATCGCTACCTTTCCAGAGCCCATCTGCCTTGCGTTGCTGGGCAGCCTGGCGCAAGTGCTGAGCAGAGAGCACGTGGTAGGCGAGATCCACCATTGAAAGCTCTCGTTTGCTGGACTTTGTCTTAACCGGAGCCAGGTACAACTCGTGTCCGGTGCGCTGTAGCTGTTGCTCGATGCGAATCAAGCCTTTCACGAAGTCGACGTCGCACCAGCGTAGGCCGAGCACTTCCCCGAGCCGCAGCCCATAGAGGAGAAGTAGCACGAACGCCGGATACAGCGGATCTTGGCGGCAAGCCTCTAGGAAGCACTTGGCTTCATCCGTGGTCCACGGATCGATTTCATCGGGTTGGTAAGATGGGAGTTTCACCAACCGGGCCACATTTCTTGTTAGCAGTTCTTCATGGATAGCGCGAGATAGCGCCGAGCTGAGCACCTCCCGCATAACGTGTACATTACGCACAGACTGGCCATCTGCGAGTCTCCGGCCAAAGAATGCTTGTGCCACTGGCACCGACAAACGTGCCAGCTGATACTTACCAAGTTCCGGCTTGATATGTCGCCGAATGCTGAGTTCATACCGCGAATAGGTCGTTCGTCGCAGGCTTGGGCGAACGACCTCCTCCAACCAATAGTCGAGATAGTCGCCGAGCCGCGGCATGCGGTCGGGAACCGGCACGCCATTCTGTGCTTCCAGCTTGGCTACGACCAGCTTTTCGTGGGCCTCGGCCCTCGTGTCGCCGTAGCGGCGGATGCGTTTCTGAGCGCCACTCGTTGTCAGAACCCATAACGCAGCCTCGTACCGCCCATCCTTCCGGCGGTAGATCGTGCCCTCGCCATTGGCTCGCCGCCGGGCCACGTTTAGGCGGCCTCCTCGCCGGCCAGATGGTCGATCAGCGCCTGCAGTGCTGCGGCCGGCACCAGCCGCCGGGCACCGATTCGGATGGTCTTTAGTTGCCGCCGATGGATCAGGCCGTACAGCGTCCACCGACTGATGCGCAACTTGGCAGCCGCTTCGCGGATGGTCAGCAGCGAGGGATCAGCGCGAAAAGCGTTCTGTACGTCAGCTGTGCCGTCGCTGGCAGCGGCAAGTTCCTTCTGTGCCTTACCCGCGTCTCCGGCAGCCGGATCCGGCTGGCCTGGTATTCGGTTTCCTGGTTTGTGTCCAAGTTCCATAATCTTCACCTCCTTATGCGTTCGCGTTCGACACGACCCTGCCCTACATGGCGGTCAAGACCCCGCTACCGGTGTAGGTGTATGGCCCAGCCGCAGCCCTGTCGAGGTTGATCAGCCCCAGGTGCGTCAGCCGTCGCTCCATGACCATCACGGACACCTGGAACAGTTCGGCCAAGCAGGCAAGGTCGTTCAGGCCACTCGTCCAGGCACGCCTGACGACCACCCGAGGCATGAGCAGGCACGACGCAAAGTGGTCACAGATGCTTTCGATGCGGTGCTGGTAGTGCGCCTCGTTCTCGCAGCGCAGTCCGGCGTACACCACGCGCTGCGTCGTGGCGTCAAGCACCCGTTTGATCTCCCGGGCCAGCGCAAAGCGCCGCACCACGATCGGGTCATCCTGGCAGGCGACAATCTCCCATCGGCCTTTCCACCAGCGGGACTTGGCTGGCCGGCCGTCCATCTCCTCGCGCGGCTTCATGCCAAGTGCCACGCGCGACAGCCGGCTGACGCGATCGACATCCACCGGCACATGGGTCATGCCCAGCAGCCTGGGCAACAACGTGCCCTGCTGCTCGGCGATAAAGTATGCCTGGCCTAGGCTGACCGGTTCGGCAGGCATCAGGCCCCGCACTCTATGCATTACGTTTTGTGTTAGTACCCCCATTCTTTCCTCCCCCATGAACACTGCTTAATGCAGACGCCGGCTTTATGCCCATTGCCCCCACCAGCCGAAACGAGGTCTAATGCCCGCGCCGGATCTTAGGTTTCAAGGTTGTTTTACGCGCCCTGCCATCAGGGCGAGGTACTTCCGGGTGGTTTAGGCTCAGGCTGGTATTTGGCAATGATGGCTTGGATAGCTCGTTCTGCCTCCCGCACGGCATGGTCTGGCAACGGGAAACCCGCAGCCCGCTCCAGATAGGCGGCCAGGGTCATGGGTGGCGGGGTAATGGGAATGCCGCGCAGCTCGAACAGTACGGCAAGGTCGATCTCTAAGGTATTGGCGATACGCTTGAGCACTTCCGGGGTCGGCGTTCGCACCTCGCCGCTTTCAATACGGGAGACAACCGACAATGCAGTGCCAGACAGAATAGCCAGCCGGTTTGCCGACAGGCCACGGGCCTGGCGGACGCGGCGGATAAAGCTGGCAAGCGTGTCTGATGCGGTTGGGCGAATGTCGTTAATAGAAATATTCCCGTTTAGTTACTTAAGCAGTATGGCATGCATATTGCTGAATAACAATAGTAGAATTGACAACAAGTGTATTCGCGCTAGTCCCAGAGAAGGGAGGGATAGCTTCAAGCTGTTTACCTGGCTCGTACCAGTCGGTGACTATGAAGCTAGTCCTCTTTCGTACGTATTCGGAAGTCCTGTGACGGGTGTGTCGGTGTCCACGCTGGAGTGCGGGGTTGAGCCGGGTTGAGACACGCTGGCCGGGGTGCGTGATCTGTGGTTGCTGATGGTGTTTGCTGTGCCGCGTGACAGCGGTGGTGGGCGATGTCCTGGATGCGGAGGGCGCTGAGGCGTCGTCTGCGGAGGGCGTCGTGGCTGCTGTGCTGGCGGCGAATCAGGAGTTGACGCGGCTGGTGGCCGAGCTGCGGGAGGAGAACGCCGGGCTCCGCGCGCAGATCACGGCGCAGGCGGGCGAGGTGGAGCGTTTACGGGCCGACGTTGCGGTTTTCCAGCGGATGTTGTTCGGGCGTTCGTCGGAGCGCTTACGCCCGGAACCGCCCAGCGGTGACGGTGATGGAGATAGTGATGGTGAGGCCGCTGACGGCACCGGACAACAGGGTCGGGGCAGCGGCGGTTCGGGTAAGAATCGGGGTCCGGGGGCGCGGGCGGGACGGCGGGACTACTCGGACCTGCCGCGTGTCGAGGTGTTCTGGGACTTCGGTGAGGGCGGGTACTGCTGCCCGCGGTGCGGACAGGCGTTCACGGTACTGGGTGATCACGTGTCCGGGGAGCAGCTGGACTGGCAGGTGATCGTCCGGGTGATAGTGCACCGCCGTCGCCGGTACAAGCGGGGCTGTTCGTGTCGGGTGCCGGCCACGGTGATGGCGCCGGGCCCGCCGAAAGCGATCGGTAAGGGCTTGTTCGCCAACGGGTTCATCGCGATGTTGTTCACCGAGCGCTACGTCGCGGGTCGCAGCATGAACTCTTTGATGACCGGTCTGGCCCGGCAAGGCGCGGACATCTCGCCGGCGACGCTGGCGGGAACCTGTGCGCAGGCCGGGGCGTTGCTGGTGCCGCTGGAGGAGGCGATCGTCGCCCGTTCGCGGGGTTCCTGGCATCTGCATGCCGACGAGACCACGTGGCGGGTGTTCGCCCCGGATGAGGGTGACGGCCCGGTGAAGTGGTGGCTCTGGGTGTTCATCGGCCCGGACACGGTGTGTTTCGTGATGGACCCGAGCCGGGCCGCGGTGGTGCTGGCCCGCCATGCCGGCATCGACGAGGACACCGGGCAGCTCAACCCCGATCAGGACGGGGGGCCGCGCCGGCTGGTGATCTCCTCCGATTTCTACGCCGTGTATCAGTCCGCGGGTAAGAAGGCCGACGGCCTGGTCAACCTCTACTGCTGGGCGCACATCAGAAGACATTTCGTGCGGGCCGGTGACGCCAACCGAGTGCAGCTGACCTACTGGGCCGAGGCGTGGCTGCAGCTCATCCGGGACTTGTACCGCGCCCACGATGAGCTGATGGCGGCGTGGCAGGACGCCGCTGTGCCCGCGCCGGGCGACAACCCGGGCGCCGCCGCACGGCTGGAGCAGGCGTACACCGGCTGGGACACCGCGATCGACGCGATCGACGCAACCCGTCAGAAGCAGATGGCCGCTCCCGGCTTGCGGGAGCCGGCGAAGAAGGCTCTAGCCACTCTGGACCGGGAATGGGCTGGTCTGATCGCTCACCGGGACTACCCGATGGTCGGGCTGGATAACAACAGAGCCGAGCGCGCGATCCGTGGTCCGGTTGTCACCCGTAAGAATGCCCGCGGTTCGCACAACGACGACTCCGCCCGCCTGGCAGCCACCGTCTGGACCGTCACCGCGACCGCCCAGATGGCCGGGCTGAACGTCCTGACCTGGCTCACCGCCTACCTCGACGCCTGCGGCCGCAACAACGGCAAACCCCTGTCAGGCCCCGAACTCGAACGGTTCCTGCCCTGGAACGCCGACCCCGGAGACCTCCGCACCTGGGCACAACCGCCCGCGCCACCACCGCAACCCAGCTAACCCCGCACCAACACGCCCACCCGGCGTGGCGACCCGGCCACGCCGGCCATCGGCGTGCCCTCACAGGACTTCCGAGTACGTACGGTTCGGACTGGGAGTCGGGTTCAGCGACGTTCCCGTTCATGCGCTGCCCGAGACCATAACCTTCCTCAAGGAACACGGGGAGGATTCGATACATGATCATTGGAAGCTGGGTGATCTCGCACCGGA
>WNGL01008602.1_pt1 | contig 16979 bp, 15 predicted proteins | sample 5400591 | NCBI WGS metagenome assembly WNGL01 (sample SAMN13153377, study PRJNA577476) | soil metagenome | isolation source: 80 cm soil or saprolite under Garry oak tree replicate 1 | place: USA:California | collected 2016-06-15
TTGAGCCTCGTTACCGGGAGCATCCCTGTCAGTCATGGTATACTTGGTCTCTACTTGTATAATATACCGGGACTACACTGAACTTGCATATGCGCTTCTCTACGCTGAATTATCGCCTAAAACAGGTGCGCCAGCAACTTGGTTTTGTTGCTCCTCTATCTGCTGGAGACTATGCGGAAGTGATGTGCCATCTGCCTGCTTCTGCCCTTTCTCTCTTTAGAACCATGTCACCAGCAGATCAGCAGCATTCCTTGCGGGTCTGCCGCGGCCTTCTCGCTGGTGGCTGTCAGGACAAAGATATGCTGGCGGCAGCCTTGTTACACGATGTTGGCAAAGCTGCCGGCCGTGTTCCCTTCTGGACAAGACCTGTGATAGTGCTAGGGAAGCAATTGGCCCCAGAATTGTTGAAAAGGCTGGTAGTCTATCCTCCTATGGATGGATCAGCCAGTATTCCACGCTGGCGTCGCTCCCTTAGCTACGCATGGTATCATGCCGAGGTAGGGGCGGAACTGGCGGCTTCTGCAGGACTTTCAGAGCGGGCCGTACTCTATATCCGCACCCATCATCAACCCAATGGTCCGGCGACTCGATTGCATGAAGTAGATGAGGTCTCATAACCTATGCTCGAACAGGTAAACGATGCTGATGCTCTGAATGGACATATCCAGGAACAACCCTTACAGGATAATTCTGAGTCGGAGCAAGCTCGCTACGTTGTGCGCCTACCTGTTTTTGAAGGCCCCCTTGATCTGCTGTTACACCTCATCGAAAAACGCCAGATGGAGATCACAACCATCTCCCTGGTAGTGGTGACCGATCAATACCTGGCATATCTGCAACAGTGGAAAACTGAGCAGTTGCCATTAGCCAATATGGCGGCTTTCGTCTCTATTGCCGCCCGCCTGCTCTTCATCAAATCACAGAGCCTTTTGCCGCGTATCTCACAGGAAGAGATGACGAATGAGGCAGAGACCGCCGCTCACATGGCCGAGGAATTGCAACGTCACCTGCAAGAATATAAACTCGCCAAAGAAATTGCCCACATCTTGCGCCAACGCGAGGAAGCTGGCCTCCAGACCCATGGCCGCTCAGGACTCCTGGCCGGTATTGAGACCCAACTGGCCTGGACACCTCCCACCCTTGTCGGACTGGAGGCCCAATCCCTTGCACAAGCCTTTCAACGCCTGCTTGAGCTACGCACTAAAGACGAAGCCAATCATGCCGATCTCTTGCCCCTGGCTCGTGTGCGTGTCAGCGAACGGATCGCTGAAATTGTCAACTGGCTCACCGAACGCCCGGCGGTACTCCTCGAAGAGGTGCTTGCTCACGAAAACTCCCGCCTGGTCATTATCGTCACTTTCCTGGCCGTGCTGGAAATGTGGAAGCACGCACGCATCAGCGTCAAGCAAGAGACGTTGTTGGGGCCGATTCTGCTAGAGCGAGGAGAGCGGTGGCAGGAGGAGTTGAAGGCGGAAGAGGTGGAGGATTAACGAGAGAGGACTCAGGCGAAGCATGATGCCCGCAAGCGAAGCATGATGCCCGCAAGGGGCATCACTACTATACTACGGCCTCCCAAGACGATTCACACGTATATAGTAGTGATGCCCCTTGCGGGCATCCCGCGGGGCATCCTGTCTGGGGGACAGGTAGAGAAGGGCCCACTCTCCACCAGGTCCGGCGGGCAGCCACAAGGGCCCCAACCCCGCACCACGCCGCCCCTGCCCCTACGCGCTGAGTTATGCAGAAGCTCCTGACATGCCTGGGTTAGCCAACCCCGCACCACGCCGCCCCTGCCCCTACGCGCTTCCCCTCATCATGGCACAAAACCTACCCCTGAGAGACCCCCACAAGGGGTCACTACATGTGATCTCACCCGGCCTGTGCAAGATGTCGTGACCCCCCTTGTGGGGGTCAGGCCTGCCCACCTGCACTCTCTACAAAAAAATGAACCACACCCCTTGGATTCAGCACATCGTGTGCTGCTCAGAAACAGACAGGTAACACTACGTGAAGTGTAACGAGACATTCAACAGACTCAGAGATATTCCTCTGCAACAGTTGAGATACTCAGCGTTCCGACGTTATTGAGCGGCTGGACAGCTTTGTGAAACTGCCTCCGACCAGCGGCAGGGCGCGCAGAGCGATGCGGATGTCCCGGCCCAGAAAGTTGCCCACAAGCGCGGCGATCAAGGCTGCGTTGAGCGCCGTCTCATCAACTGCGCTGCCACTCCTTATGAAGAGGAACCGAATCAGCACCCGCGCTAACAGCAAGGCGATGAGGACAATCAGATAACGCCAGCCACCACGTTGAAACACGATGCCCGTCGCTTCATCGCGCCAGACGCGTATCAACTGCCCGCTCACCAGACCCGTGCCAACTCCAAGCACCGCGCCGATGATCACAGCAACGATCCCCTCTGGTGCCGGATGGCCCACCAGGAACACGCCACCAAGAGCCACGCTCAGAATCAGCGGCATCAGCAGACTCCGCTGCGTGACGGGCAGCTGGATGATCTGGCGTACAAAAATGAAGACGACGATCACCACAGCCAACAAGGCGGTTACAATCACATTGCTATTCATCAGAACTCTCCTTTTGTATCGCCGCCATCTCGGCGGCCCAACGATTCACCAGCACAGGAGCTGGCCAGACATCTGGCAGCACCATCGCAAGGGGCGAGCGCGGCCACGATTCACACTCCTTTTTCAAGGAGGCCTTCCAGAGACGTTTCCCTCTTTTCAGCCACCGGCATCTATCGGTAGCAGGATCACCAACGGTGTTCTGAAAAACAGTGTAACCGGTGCCCGGGTGGGTTTGCACCCATCAAAGGGTGGGAAAAGGGGGTGGGTTTTCTTGCACCCCATAGGCGTGAACTTAAGCCAAGAAGGACCGGTGTTCCGGTGCTCAAGTCAACGCCCAGGAGCTCGCCCCGCCATCTGTCATCCTGAGCGAAGCGAAGGATCTGCGCTGGGCCCAGGGAGAGATCCTTCGCTTCGCTCAGGATGACAGAGAGGACCCCACTCAAGTTCGCTCACGGGAAGTCTTCTCTCCAAATGTCTGGGGGCAGGTCTTCGCGCACAAAGCGGTCTCGCAGGACGAATTTTTGAATCTTGCCGGAAGGGGTCAATGGGAGGTCGTCCACGAAGATCCAGTAGCGCGGCGTTTTGAAGGGGGCGAGGTGCTGGCGGCAGAAGGTGAACAGTTCTTCCTCAGTTGGTGCTTGCCCAGCTGCTGGACGAATGAAGGCGGCAAGTACTTCGCCATACTTATGATCGGGGACACCGACGACTGCGACTTCGGCGATGGCCGGGTGAGAGAAGAGCAGGTCCTCGATCTCACGCGGATAGATGTTTTCGCCGCCTCGGATAATCATATCTTTGAGGCGACCCTCCACGCGACAATAGCCGCGCTCGTCCATTGATGCGAGGTCGCCGGTGTGATACCAGCCTTCGTTGTCGATAGCAGTGGCGGTCGCTTCGGGCATGTTGTAGTAGCCTTTCATGACGAGGTAGCCGCGGGTACATAGTTCTCCTCTTGTGTTGACCGGCACAGGCTGGTTGGTGGCGGGATCGGCGATCTTGATCTCGGTCTGCGGAAGTGCTCGGCCGATAGTGTTGGCTTTGTCCTCGGGCAGGTCATCCAGGCGGGCCTGCGTCAGGAGTGGTGAACATTCAGTGGTGCCGAAGACGATGGCAAAGCGCACGCCGAGCGTCGATTCGATACGCCGGACCAGTTCGGCTGGAACCAGCGTTCCACCGGAGAAGACGCAGCGCAGGGAGGAGAGGTTGCGTCGTCCGAAGTCCGGGTGCTCCATCATAGCGATGAGCATGGTAGGAACTGCACAGATGACATTCGCTCGCTCACTCTCGATCAGTTCCAGCACAAGCCCAGGCTCAAATGCCAAAATGGGTACCTGGATAGCCCGGCTCTGGACAGCTCCCAGCACTCCCAGTACACATCCGGCGGTGTGAAAGAGGGGCATCGGATTCGCCCAAACCTCACCCGGCATCACACGGAGGCGTTGGGCGCAGAACCGTGCATTATTGACGATGCCCCGATGATGGAGAAGTGCGCCTTTGGGAAAGCCGGTGGTTCCCGATGTGTACTGGATCTGAGCGGCGTCATCTGGCGAAACATGGGGTAAGCTTGTTTGGGGAGAGCCGCTGGCCAGGAAGTCGGCCCAGGCGGGAAAGAGGATGACTTCACGCAGCATGGGCAGGTTGGGGCGCACCTGTTCTAGCGAAGCAGCCATCGCGTTGCCGCGAAACTCAGGCACGAGGAAGATGCCTGATGCTCCAGACTGCTTGAGTACGTATTCCAGTTCTTTCGGGCGAAAAGCCGGGTTGACGGTGACGAGGATGATCCCGGCCAGGGCCGCGCCGAACTCCAATAAGACCCATTCGGCGAGGTTAGGTGCCCAGACGGCACCCGTTCCCCTGGCTGGAAACGGCCCAGCAGCGCATGGGCCGCACGTTCTGACTCGTCGAGCATCTGCGCGTAAGTCCAGCGACGGCGGTCGGTTACCTGCGGCATCCCGGCGATCAGGGCGATCTGATCAGGAACCTCGGCGGCGGCTTCGCGCAGGATGTCTCCTACCGTTTTCTCCTCGACAGGGCTAGATGTATCAGCGGGCCAATAGGAAGTGGTGAGCATGAGATACCTCCTGGTTATTTTCCATGAAACTCTGCTTTGCGTTTCTCGATAAAGGCTTGCATCCCTTCACGCCGATCTTGGCTGGCAAAAAGGAGAGAGAAGTTCTGATGTTCGATGTTGAGGCCCTCTTCCAGGGAAGTCTCGAAGGCGGCCAATATGCTGGCTTTGGCCAGGAGGACGGCCAGAGTTGCTTGCTCCGCTATGGTTTTGGCAAGCTGGAGTGCCTCATGCAAGTGTTGACCTCTGGGGACGACGCGATTGACTAGTCCGCGCTTCGCCATCTCCTGTGCTGTCACCTGTTCACCGGTCAGGACTATCTCCATTGCCCGATATTTTCCCAGAGTGCGAGGCAAGTGCTGCGTGCCACCTGCGCCGGGGATGACGCCGATGAGAATTTCCGGCTGACCAAAGCGTGCGTTCTCCGCAGCGACAATCAGGTCACAATGCATGGCTAGTTCGCAGCCTCCACCCAGTGCATAGCCACCAACTGCCGCAATGAGGGGTTTGCGAATGCGCCGTATACGTTTCCACCAGTCATCAAAACCACTCGCGAGCATGGTTGCCGGTGACTGGGCAACCATTTCTTTGATGTCACCTCCGGCGGCGAAGGCTTGCTCACCTGCTCCCGTGATGATGATGCAGCGAATCTCCTGATCGTTATCAAACGCTTCCAGCGCATCAATGAGTTCGCTGATGAGCTGAAAGTTCAGGGCATTGCGTTCCTGCGGTCGATTCAAGGTGACGATGCCAACGTGCTCATCACGCTCGACGATAATGTGTACATAGTCTGGCACAGTTCCCCTCCTCTCTCAGGATTATTGCTGTGATAGATTGTATCATCTCAACAGCAAAACGTGAAGAGAAGGATGCAAAATTAAGGAATACGCACGCCACGATAGACGCGCTCGAAGGAGAAACGCACTCCGATAGAGATAAGTTCTATCATACCCCCTTCCTGGTAGTCGTACTGTTTCCAGAACGTACTCTCGCGCCGATACACTTCAATGGCTTTGTACTCACTGCCAATCAGGACGTATTCTTGAAGAGAAGGGAGTCGCTTATACGTCTTGAACTTCGCACCGCGATCTCGTTTCTCGGTGGATGGCGACAACACTTCGATCACCACAACCGGATTTTTGAGCATCTTCTCGTCTTGTTCGCCACAAGCAACTGTCACATCTGGATAGAAGTAGCGTCTCTCGTGGTGTCAACCGTTGTCCAAATCTGTAGACAGAGCTAGACAAAAGCTGTTTGTGCCGCCCCATTTCCATACAACCTGCCAGCGATTCTCCACCATTCCAACAGGTTAAAGAAACGGGTCATGTCCGAGAGAGCATGGAGTCTGAATCGTGCCCCCGTTGGACCAGCAACAGCCCCACCACTTTGAACATGTAGGCTCATTTGCCTACGGGCCTGGGCTGGATCACCGGGATTGCCCTCCCCAGCCTTCTCCCATCTGACCTCTAGCCAGACAGGGCGTTCAGCCGCTCCCCTTGATGGGAGGCTGCCAATGAAACTCGTGCCAAAAACTGTGATGGACATTGACGCTGGCGTTGAAGTCGGCATGGCACTCGTAGTGACAAACGGGACACCAGAAGAGCTTGCCCCCTTTGCCTCTGATCCGTTGGCCTGCCACCAGGCTGAACCTCAGCCCTTTGGCTCCACAACGGGAACAATACTGACTGGTGCCATGCGGATTGACTTCGACACTTACGACGCCTAATGCATACGCTTTTTCTTTCGCGAACTGGGTGATTTTCCCTTTTAAGTGGTTGGCCTGTTTGCGGTTAAGTCTCCTCGACTTGCTGCCGCCCTTTGGCTTGATCACGCGCAACCGTTCAAACACGAGCACACAGCCAGGATACTGCTCACAGACCTCCACAATCGCCCGCGCCGTCCGGTGGGCACTGTCCTGATTCTGCCGACGGATATGTGCCCATAATTGCTGATTGCTTCGCTCTTCCTTCACAGACCTGCCGGATTGCCATTGTTTCTTTGCTATCCGTTTGAGGTGCCGATAGCGGTGTTGGTCGAGGCCCTGATCGGAGACAAAGCGGGTGGCTAAGATGGTGCCATGCTGACGCACCGTAATCACGGCGAGAAACTTGACATTCAAATCGACTGCGACAGTCACTAGATCAGGATCGCGCTTACTCTCCACAATCTTTTTCGCCGTGATCATCTTCGTTTGCAAGAAGTGGATGGCTGCCCTCTGCTTGTTCAGAACCAGTTTTGGACTCCCCGTTTCCCATCCGTCTTCGGCCCGTCGGCGCTCAAAATAGCGGTTATAGTGCGTCGGATAGTGGACCCACTTCCACTGGGAACCCGTGTAGACTTTGAGTCGGACAAAGCTCTTGCGCAGATCCAGGGTGCCAAGATCCAGAGCATAGGTGCCGTCGTAGAGGGTCGGATGATTGCGAGGCGTGGGTCGTCCTGGTTTGCCTTTCCGTTTTCCTGATGCTCTCCATCTGATCAGGGCTGTCAGATACGCACGAGCTTTACCGAGCACATCCTTAATCACTGAGCGACGGTAACGGTTGGGAAAATCGGGGAATGCTTGACTGAAATTCCATGCAGCCTGCGGATTCGGATGGGTGCTCGTTTCGATTGTTTCAAACTCGGCCCAGGTCAGCAGTTTGTCCGCGGAGATCAGTCCTTCACTCACCTCGCCTGTCTTTTTGGAGATGACTTGCACTCGCTCCATCACCTTGTCGGCATGAGCCAGAAAAAAGTCCAGATAGAACTGGCGGGCGGCATCCAGGACCTTGACCGTCTCTTGGAGATGGCTTCGTTTGCCCGTATTCGTGCCTCCCTGCCCGCGGGCGGAGAGATCAAGCAGGAGTTTGGTCGTTCTGGCCGTCTGTCCCATTTGGTTCCTCAGTTTCTTCTGCCTCTGCTTTCAAGCAATCCTTGAGGGCATGGGACACACAAGAGCGAATTTTTTTCGCTCGGCTGCCGTATACCCTGCCCGAAAAGACGGTGACCATACTGAGTACATCGGCCACCAACTCTTCGGTTGGGGTCTGCGCCTTAGGTGGTTCAACCACTTCTATGCGCACCTGTCTCCACCCAAACGCCTCTTCGAGATAGCCAAAACCAAAGCACACCAACCGATCAGGAGATTCAATCAGGACCAGATCAATCGCTTGCTGATCGATAAGGGAAAAGAGTTTCTTCAGACCGTTCCGCTTCTCGTTCAGAGAGGAAGCTTGCTCACTGATGACGGTTGTGACTTGATAGCCTCGTTCGTTTGCCACACTCCGCAAGCGTTCCACCTGCCGCGTCAAGTTTCCTTCTTGTTGCTCTTTGGCGCGAGAGACTCGTGCGTAGATGGCGCAGTGCTGCAGTGGCCCTGCTGTTTTGCGGATACGCTCAATGGCCTCGACAGGAATGCGACGCTGATTCGTCGCGGTCCGGGTGACCGGCAAAAGACCGGCCTTATCCCAGCGTTGGATGGTTTTGACCGAGACACCCAACGCACGGGCTGCTTCCCCTGCTGACAGAAACTCTTTCTTCTTCATTCTCCTGTTTTACTACAGGTTGTCTATCTTTGTCAATGAATTTTTAAGGTCCACTTTTACCTTTGCATCACTGCTATAGGCCATGCACGGGGTATCCGAGAGGGCCTCATCCAGCACTGCACCAATACGTATGCAGAGTGCCACGTGTGCAAGGCTACCCCCGGCCAGGTCAAGTACCGCATGATCATCATAGGCACTAGATGGCGGACGCAGCATATAGGCATACCCATCAAGATACTCATACTTGGCGTCGCTACTTTCATCGAGGACCAGGTATTGCTCGACTGTCATGTATAGGCCATCACTACTTTCATGTCTATTGGCTACCATGTGTAGTTCCTCGTTTCCTTCTTTGTCTGCTTATGCTAGGCATTGTAGCAGATTACGCACTACTTTTACAGAGCACTCTCTCTGGTTTGTTATTTCTTCTTGATAAAATCACTCAATACATCTATACTAGGCTTGGAACCTATGCGATTTACACGGCATGAATATAAATGCAGTTTTCGGGGTAGAGCATTATGGCTGACATAAACGGCTTCATTGGGAAGCAGATTGGCAACTACCGTGTAGTTAGTGAAATCAGCAGTGGCGCATTTGGCAGCGTCTATCAGGCCCAACATTTCATTCTTAGAGAGCGAACTGTTGCGATCAAAATATTGCATGCCTATTTAAGCTCCTCAAAGGAACGAGAGCAATTTCTTCAGGAAGCTCAATTCCTTGAGAAGCTCAAGCATCACCATATTCTCTCTATTATCGATGTTGGCTTTAGTGAGGGATTCCCCTACCTCATGGCAGAGTATGCTTCTCGTGGTTCTCTCCGTGAGCATCTCAAGGGACAGTCTCCTCGTCTGTTATCATTGGACGAAGCAGGAACGATTCTCTCACAGATTGGCCAGGCACTTCACTATGCCCATCAACAGAACATTATTCATCGGGATCTCAAACCTGAAAACATTCTCTTCAATGCCCAGGGTGATGCCCTGCTTGCCGATTTCGGTATTGCCACCATGTTATCTACAGCAAGTATCAAACACGTTACCGTCATTGGAGGGACGCCACCCTATATGGCCCCAGAACAGTTTCAAGGGATGGTCAGTAAGGAGAGTGATCAATACGCATTAGGCTGCATCGCTTATGAACTGCTCACCGGGCGTCAACCCTTTTCCGCCCCTGATTTCATCTCCATGGGGTTCAAGCATATCACTGAGCAACCACTTGCTCCAACACACCTCAATCCACATGTTTCTCTTTCTCTCGAGCAAGTTATCCTCAAAGCCATGGCAAAACAACGTGCTGACCGGTATGCAAACGTCTCTTCTTTCATCAGCGCCTTGCAGTCCGCAGCCACATTTGCAGGGCATACCTCTCCAGTATATACGACTCCCCCTCCAACTGGCGTTCAAACTATTGCTCCCACAGTACTTGCGAAGACCAAAGAGCAATGGATACATGAAGGCGACTCCTTGCGGGATCTTAAACGCTACGAAGAGGCGTTAAGGGCCTATGAGCAAGCCATTCGCCTTAACCCCAACAATGCTCTTGGCTATGCTCGCAACGCTGATGCGCTCAATGGACTCAAGCGTTACGAAGAGGCACTCAGTCCTGCTGAACAAGCCATTCGCCTTGACCCCAACAATGCTCTTGGCTATGCTCGCAAGGCCCAGGCGCTTAATGGACTCAAGCGTTACGAAGAGGCACTTGGGCCTGCTGAACAAGCCATTCGCCTTGACCCCAACGATGCTCTTGGCTATGATCGCAAGGCCTATGCGCTCCTTGAACTCAAGCGTTACGAAGAGGCGCTCAGGGCGGCTGAGCAAGCCATTCGCCTTGACCCCAACAATGCTCTCTCCTATGATCGCAAGACTGATGCGCTCAATGAACTCAAGCGTTACGAAGAGGCGCTCAGGGCGGCTGAACAAGCCATTCGCCTTGACCCCAACAATGCTCTCTCCTATGATCGCAAGGCCTATGCGCTTAGGATGCTTGGAAGATCAAAGAAACTGAGCAAGCCGACGCAATAGCGCGCCAACTTCGTAATAGCAGATAGGAGACAAGAAAAGCTCTCGTGTAACTACTCAGGTATCCCAGTCGCCGCAAAGAGAGGGAGCATCTGGCACGTTACGTGCTGCTCCCCTACCCAAGCCTCAATTCCGCCGAAACCTCCTCCAAGATCCGATTCACCTTCTCAACATGCTCCCCTCTCACCGGAAACTTCGGCTGTACCTCTATCCGCAGCGAAAAAGCTGGCTCGACCCCAAAATAGTCAACACAGGCCTTCGTCAGAGCAGCAATCTGCTCGTCCAAATCCTGCAGCTGACTGACGCTCAGGGTCGCATGAGCTACAAGCATTCCCGCCCCTGGAACAACAGGAGCATACGCAAGTGTAGGTGCAGGCTCACGTACAGCTTCACGCACCGCACCCGTGGTATCTTTCTCTATTCTCCCGGCAGGTACCGGCTGCTGTGGAACCTGCTCGGCACGCCGCGCCACCGTGACCATCCGTGCTCCCGCGTAATCGCAAGGCCATGGACCATTGCGTTCCACAAAACGAGCGTTGAATGCCATCGTCAGCGCGTCGCGCACAACAATCCATGGCAGTGCTTTCCCGACTTTCGTGGAGAGCGCATCGGCGATATCTCGCGCCGTTATCTCCTGCTTGCCATTCCAGGCTTGCGGCAGATGGTCTGGAATGACATCTTTCGCGGCCAGAGGCGGTGGAGGTACCTGCAACACGGCATTGTCAACCAGCACATCGGCAGGAACCTCTTCGGCCAGCAGGCTGGCCTGGCCGGAGATCAGCCACAGCCTTTTCTCTTTCACTGCCGCCTGGATAGCCTCATTCACGACATCTCGACTGGCTTTAGGGATGGTGAAAGGCTCTTCGTACCCCTCGTATTTCATGCTGATAGTCCGACCGGAAAAGTAGCTATAGAGTTCTTGTAGTTCCAGCTCGGGGCCATGCCACAACTCCGGTAGTACGTCTGGGCTGAGCAGGCGTGTCGGTATCATGGTAAGCGAGGCTTCCTCTGAGAGTACAACATCCAGATTGAGGTCTTTGACGCTGGCCATATCGGGCGCCTCGTACCAGAAGGTCTTACAGGAATGATCGGAGCGCGTGGAGCGCAACACAAAGAGGCCGCTGCGACAACCATCGAGCAGCGTCTCTACGATAGCCCTGCGGTTGAGCATCTTGGGCAGGCGATAGAACTGGGCAAATGCCTTCTCCAAATCGTTGACGCGATGTTGCGTGTCCCCTTCATGCCAGAGGTTATAGGGACCACCTGGCAACAATGCCGATGCTGTGATAGCCCCCTCCAAAATGCGTGCCTGCGGGTCAGCCTTGATGGTGTTGAAAAGGGAACTACTGTCGCGTAACACAACCTGAAAGGCCTGGATCTCATTGGCGGCGGAGATGGTAACGACGATACAATAGGCTTGCCTGACCAGTTCATTGGCACGCGCCTGAGTGTTTTTCTTCTCTAACTCCAGCAATTGCTTGCGATTGTTATCGATCTCTTTGCCGGTGAGCTGACTTTCTACCTGGAGCCAGCCCTGGTATTTACGAATGGCCTCTCGTGCCGCCTCCAGACCCTCTATCGATGGCACAGCCAACACCACAGCGTTACGATAGACACGCGGCGCATCAGAGCCGGTTTTTTCATTAAGGAAACGCCGTGCTTCACTACTGGGATTGCCGGGACGCGAGGCCGCTTTGGGTCCCAGCCCGCCGTCAGGCTGCTACACTTTTTGATAGCCTCGCTTAACTTATCCTCGACCACATTGGGCTGCACGCGAGTGCAGGCATCATGGTGCATCTGTTTTAGATTCGGTCGTGACCCCAACCGCCAGTAGCTCGGCAACCCCTTGTAGATGATCTGCCCGGTCTCTGCATCCTGGAAGGCCGCTTCATCGAGGAACCATGATACCTCCGTCCACTGGCGCAGTACCTTTTCAAGCTCGATCTTGTCCGGTCGCGTCGCACCAAGCAGGGCCAGCAACTCTCGCGTCTGTGCTTTCTGACCCACCGGCTGTGAGTGCAGGAAGGTCGCAAACACGGCCTGTTCGACCTCGCGGTGATGCAGCGAACGCACCTCTGCCTGTATTTCACGCGCTTTGGCCAGTTCTCCTTCGAGGATGCCCGTCCAACTCTGCCGCTTGCCCTCGTACTCCTCGGCCTCCGCCACATTGGTCAGTTCGCGGGCCGACTCGGAGAGCATATTTTTCCCTGGCTCACCAAGGAAGACATTCGTTCCCACCAGCGGACAGGTATCCCACTTCTCCGCATCGCGCAGGGCCAGCGCGAAGGTGCGCAGGATGCCGCGTGTACGCTGGAAGCTCTCCAACTGTGTCCATTTCGCATACAATATCTCGGTCAAATCGGGATGGAAGGGATAGCTGTCCAGGAAACGGTTTTCTGCTCCCTTCATATCCTTGCTCGTCTGCTCGTCCAGGGCAGCGATGCCTTGCACAATTGGTGAAACATGTTTGCGGAACGCAGTGCGATCTTTGATGCTCTCCGGCTCGAAGAAGCGGCGACGAAGCACCTCCGCGACATCCTCTTTCAGCACCGGCTGCACCGATTCCTCTTTTTCGCGCCGCAGAATGGCCGAGAGCTCCCACGTCAATTCCTTGCCCAGCGTATCGCTCTTCAACGGATCGGTGGCAAGCAGCGAGGCCACAATGGCGCAGGTACGTACCTTGGTCGCCGCCTGCGTAAGATATTGGAAGAAGTTGATCAGCTTACTACGCCAGCTAGAGTCAAGCCCCACCTTCTCACGCACATACATCAACACCTCGTCAATCAAGATCAGCGGCGCAAGACCCTGGCTGACTGGCACGGAGAGCAGGGAGACCAGCAGTGGCTCCGCCGGTGCGCTCTCGCGTTCAAGCTCCTGGTTGTCGGCGTTCAGAATGCGCAGTCCCTCGCGCCCGGCCAGTTGAAAGGCCAGCACGCTCCAGGGATGTTTGAGCCAGATCATTTCTCCATCGGGACTGCACACCTCCATGCCCTTCTCCGCGTCCAGTTTATCAAAGGCCAGCACCGCCGTACGTGCCTGCGGCGGCATCTGCCCAATATGCTGGATAAATTCCTGAATTGCAGGCAGGTCGCTACGTAAAGTGCGCGGATCATGTGTCAGGTGGTAGAGTGTAATCAGAGTGTGTGTCTTGCCACCGCCATAGGTCAGTTCCAACTGGCGAATGGCCTTATCGTTCTTGCCCGCCAGCCGCAAAACCACATCCTTCGCCAGCTCACGCAAATTATAAGTAGGATAGGTCAGAGCAAAAAAATCATAGGGGTCCTGATAGACCGGACGGGCCTTGCCCATCACCACATCATAGAGGTCTGCCGCGAAGAGGGAAAGCGATAGCTCCCCCGTCTTCAAATCCTCACGTAGGGTTACCACTTTATGCCAGGGGGTTGAGGTTGGTTTCAATGTTGTATCTCCTCTAAGTTTATTTAAGGTGTGCGTAGTGGTGTTTAATCCTCTTGCCGCTGAACCTGCATGCGCAGATCCGCAGCGAGGCGATCCAATTCTCTACGCTCACGAGGCGTATTATCCCAGTCCAGTACGATACGGCCTTGTTGGGTATCACCCGCAACACGAGGAATAAGATGCAAATGAAAATGAAGGACATCTTGTTGCCCAATAGATCCATTTGCTTGCACCACATTGAGCCCTTCGCAGCCAGAGACAGTACGAATGATACGAGCGACACGTACTGCCGTTTGGAAAATATGAGCAGCCTGCTCGTCAGTGAGATCATAGAGGGTAGCCGCATGTTCACGCGGAATGATCAACACCTTATAAGGGTTTGGTTGCTCTAGACTCAGAAAGGCGAGCACGTGCTCGTCGGCAAACACCAAACTAGCAGGCACTGTGCCTTGCGCGATTTCACAAAAGACGCAGACCTCTGATGTATTTCGTTCTATGTCATCGGAATACACGAATAGTTCTCCTCTTATAAAGAAAGCATTTCCCAGCCATCAGTAATCTTCATCTAATCCACCCAACTCAAACGGTTAGTCATCACGCCACTACGATCTTTCACATGATTACTGATACTCTCCAACAAAGCCCGCTCCTCGCTACCCGCGCCCGCCAACTCGATCAGCGCCTGCAACAATTGCCCAAAGAGCGTATTATAGCCCAGAGCATGGCTATCCAGATACTCATCGACCTTGCTCACATCTCCGGCCCGCCACAGGTGCATCAACCGATGAACCTTGTCGATCAAAGGCGTGCCAACTTCGTTGAAGAGTCCCACCGGCTCCATGCCCGCGTTTTTGCGCTGCAACCACGTTTTCAGCTTCACCGTACTGCTCGTCCCCTCTTCCATCTCCGCCTCTCCAGCTTCGTCTACAGCTCCCTCATCTCCCTCCTCATCATCCTCATCCTTTGTCTGCCCACCTGTGCGCACCAGCAGATCGTACTTGCCGAGCAGGAGTCCATCAGAGAGGTTACAGGAGACGGCGTAGAGGATGCACGGCCCGATGGGCGCACTCTCCATGCCAAAGTTGTAGCGGTGCAGCAGGTAGTAGGTGGTCACATCATCCAGCCCGCTCACCGCCTCGCTGCCGCCGTACTGTGTGAGCACGCGCCCCACCACGAAATCGGCCACCATGCGCCGCACATGCCCCAGGAACTCCGAGACGCCCATCACTTTCCCCGGCTCATTGGCCTTCTTGACAATAGGATGCTTGCTATACGCCTCCAACGCCGGTCCCGTCGCCGCCCACACAAAGTCTGGCCCACGAATACCCGCGTCCCAGAAGTAGCGCAGCCGTTGAATGATATTGCGCTGCATCTCCTCCAGCACCAAGTTATCCCAGCCAGGACGTGCATTCTCAGGCCGCTTCTTACACACCAACCACACCGATGAAGCCAGTGCCGCCGAAGAAAGTGCCCGCGTCCGGTTGCCCATCTCCGTCTGAATAGGCCAGCTCCCATCCACCACAAACCCCGCTCGTATCAGGGCCGATACCAGCGTCTCCCAGGCATCGGGATGCTTATGGGCAAAAACAATGACCAGCCGTCCCTCTGGATTGAGTGATTTATAACAAGCCTGGAAGACTCGCGCCATCCCATTTTCATAATTGGCTTTCGATTTCTGCTTATCCCCACCAAAGCGGCTTGAGTCATCAATCAGTTCACCATCGTTACGCTCGTGATCCCATTTAGGCGATAGCGGCTTTTGAAATGCAGCATCTATTTCTGGGGAGAGGCCATGCAATGTTCTTCTGAGCCAAACATAGAAAAAATCCATAAGGTCCGAGTAGGGAATAGCGTCGTAGTATGGGGGATCAGTTACTATAATGTCAACTTGATTATTGCTGGCAATTGCAGATTGCTGAATGATATGTGGTTCAACGGCTTCCTTGGAGCTAGATAGACTACTTTCTACAACTAAAGCCACCCAATCCAGGCAAGCTCGATAGTTACCAGAAGAATAAGAAAGCGGATTTAGTTCGGCATAATCCCAGTTAACAGGTAAAGCAAATCTTACAAAAACATGACTCATCTTTGCACCTGTCACATGCCAGGTGCAAAGGGCTGCAATATAATCTGTAAGCTTATCAATTCCAACAGCAAGATACGCCCTCACTGCTTCCGCCCATTCCTGTGAATATCCCTGCCTCTGCATAACCTCATGTGCAGCACGAGAATGCTTTACAAAGGTGCCAAGTGCCAACAATTGGCGAGGAGTGAAGAGTTTGTACCACTTATCAAAACCGTACAGAGGTACACGAAACCCTAATGTCTCTTTACTCGGCAACGGTTCTTCGGGCAAGCCAAAGGGGATATCGGCGTATATATTAGCCAGTTCTTTTTCTGCCTCGCCAGCCATGAAAATCTCTCCTTCGGTTGGCCTACGATACTCTTTGCCGACTTCACCGTCTACCACTACCGCAGTCATAGCTGAACCAGTTCTTCCTGCTACACTTTCTCGTCGCAAATCTTCCATTGTCATGATGGTATTGCAGCAAGGACAGGTAACGCCAGAACGCGACATAGTCCCGCCAGCCAATTGCTTGTCATGTTCGCGTTTCTGGGCGGCGGTGCCTTTTTTCAGCACGGGCGCATCAGCGAGTACGCCGAAGACGACGCCGTTTCGCTCGGTGTTTAGCTGCATGGTGAGCACGACACGCTTATTGTCCTTCTTGCACAGCCAGCGCGTTTTGAGCAGGGGTACGGTGGCGCGGCAGTTTTTGCAGGTGACGGTGCGTGCCCAGAGGTAGGCTACGGTGGGTTTACCATCGACGGTGGGATAGAAGCGGGCCAGATCGGCTTTGGCCTGTTGCAGCACCCACCAGCCCCATGCTCGCACATGCCAGGCTAGATCGGCCTCGACCGAGGTCACTTGCGTTTCGATGCCGGTGAGTTCTGGCTGCGCTGTGCCTTCTTTTGGTAAACCGTGCGCTGTCAGTTGTACCTCTAATGCTGCCCCTTTGAAGCCTCTGGCCTTGAAATAGGATTCCATAAACTCGCGGGACTGGCAGGCAAAGGCGGGCAAGGGACGCTGCTGGTTGGCCAGTCGCTGGGGATATTCCAATGTGCATTTGAGAATGAACCAGGCAACCGGGTTGATATCCACGGCGGTTACTTCGCAGCCCAGGCGCATAGCCTCTAAAGGAATAGCTCCACCGCCAGAGAAGGGGTCGAGCAGTTTATCTAACGTTCCAAGTTTTACTTGATTCTACCCTCCCTCTTTCAACACAGAAACTTGCGATATCGACCCCCTTTCACGGCACCGAGAGTCGGTGGAATCGACTGCGAGCCCCTGGACCCTTTTGACCCATT
>WNGL01004393.1_pt1 | contig 16974 bp, 17 predicted proteins | sample 5400591 | NCBI WGS metagenome assembly WNGL01 (sample SAMN13153377, study PRJNA577476) | soil metagenome | isolation source: 80 cm soil or saprolite under Garry oak tree replicate 1 | place: USA:California | collected 2016-06-15
TCCTTAGCACGGGTGAACCCAGTTTGTGGGCAAGGATTAGTTTAAAGTGGGGAAGAGCGAATTTTGAGCTTAGAGAATCTTTGAAGGCTAACATGAGCAATTTTCTGAGAGACGGAAAAGGGATGCTACTCGCATATGACCAGGGTTTCGAACATGGACCCTCAGCAGACTTTAACGATAAGAACATCGATCCAAACTACATCCTCGACATCGCGGCAAAGGGAGATTTTACCGGACTAGTTCTCCACAAAGGTATTGCCGAAAAATACGACACCGGAAAAATCCCGCTCATCGTAAAACTCAACGGAAAGACCAGCCTGCCCAAGGGCGAACCGCTCTCAACCCAAGTTTGTAGTGTGGAAGAGGCCGTCAGCTTGGGAGCGAAAGGCGTGGGATATACCATCTATCTCGGGAGCGCTCATGAGAGCCTAATGCTACAAGAGTTTGGTGAGATTCAGGAGGAAGCCCACGACGACGGAATTCCAGCTATCGCCTGGATCTATCCTAGGGGTGAGGCTGTGAAGAACGATACCAGCCCCGAAATAGTGTCGTACGCTGCACGGGCCGGCCTTGAGGTCGGTGCTGACGCCGTCAAAATCAAGTACTCTGGGTCGCCTGAGACGTTCAGCTGGGCGATTAAGGCCGCTGGATTGATCAAAGTATTCATGTCAGGTGGACCGAAAGCTCCAACCGACGAGACATTCCTCAGCCAGGTTAAGGGAGCGATGGATGGCGGGGCTGCCGGTCTGGCGGTTGGCCGGAACGTTTGGCAACATCAAGAACCGCTCAAGATGGCATCGGCTCTGAAAGAGATCATTTTCAACGGCGGAGCAGTCGACAAGGCATTACAGCTTGTCATAGCCCAGTGAAGAAGTAGATCCTCGATGGCTGCACGGAAACTGCGCGAGCTTCTTGAGACTGAAGACCGAAGTCTGGGCAAGCTCGTCGAGCTTCTTGCTGAACTCTCCCTCAGGATCGTGCGGGAGATTCCTAGAACCCTGGGAATGACTGAAGGAGTGAATATTTACGGGGATCAACAGACAGAGCTTGATGTCTGGTCTAATGGTCTTCTGACCAAGAGGTTGCTCAGAAGTGGGCTGGTTCGACAGGTGGCTTCCGAGGAGATGGAGACGGTAATGAACGCCGATCACGGCGAATATACCGTTGCGCTGGATCCGTTAGACGGCTCCTCTAACGTTAAGACGAACAATCTCATGGGCACAATTATCGGAATCTATCATGACAAGCCTCTGCCTGCTACAGGCCGCGACCTCTTGTCGGCGCTCTACTTCCTCTATGGACCCTACGTTGAAGCGGTCGTGGGAACGAAGACGGGCGTCTATCTTGCAGCCCCGGCGGGGCGGGGCACGGGGGCCTCCAAGTTCATCTCAACCGGAGAGCCACACCGATTGCCCCAGAAAGGCTCGGTCTACGGGATCGGAGGCTCACGGGACAAATGGACGCCGAGAGTTCGCGAGTTTGCTGATAAGCTTGAGAAGAAGACAATGAAGTTCCGTTATGGTGGTTCTTTCGTGGGCGACTACAATCAAGTATTATGCAGCGGTGGGTTCTTCGCCTATCCGGAGTTACTGGATGCACCTGACGGAAAGTACCGATTGCAGTTCGAATCGAATCCCATAGGGTACATAACTGAGCGGGCTGGGGGAAAGGCTAGTACTGGAAAAGAGAGAATTCTGGATGTTGAACCTGTCAGTATCTCGCAACGTGTTCCCACTTATTTGGGGAATAGGGATCTGGTTTCCGAGTTTGAAGAACTCTCAGGCACGAGTGCTGGTCTTTCCTAGGACCGCCTGGGGTTGAGTCGAATACAACGGATCCGAACCCCTCTCCTACTTGTGAACTTCAAGACCTACATTGAAGCCACTGGCAAAAGGGGCGTTGGACTTGCCAAGATCGCGGATCAGGTCTCGAGAGATAGTGGAGTGACCATAGCTGTTGCACCGCAGTTCACGGACCTAAAGACGGTGACCGAGGCTGTTGAGATACCCGTTTTCAGCCAACACATTGACCCTATCAAGCCCGGAGCCTATACGGGTCATATCTTGGCCGACGCGGTCAAGGCTGCGGGCGCTTCGGGAACAATTCTGAACCATTCTGAGAGAAGAATTAAGATTTCAGAGATCGAAGAGATTCTCTCCCTGGCAAGGGTCTCTGATCTTGCGAGTGTGGTGTGCACCGATACTCCCGGCGTTAGCGCAGCTGTTGCGTCCTTAAGCCCCGATATGATCGCTATTGAACCTCCTGACCTCATAGGGACTGGGGTCGCGGTTTCGAAGGCTCGGCCTGAGCTAATCACAAATGCGGTCAAACGGATTCGGTCGGTCAATAATTCCGTCGAGATCCTTTGTGGTGCAGGCGTGAGCACCGCAGAGGATGTGGGCAAGGCACTTGAGCTCGGAACCCGCGGCGTCTTAGTCTCTAGTAGCGTCGTGAAAGGAGCGAACCCAGCGCAACTACTAGAGAACATGACCGACGAGATTCTCAGATCCAAGTAAGAGTTCTTCATGGTCAGTGGCTAAATAGCAGCCAAAGGCGGACAGGACAGGTCGTGGAACATATGGGATCACCCAAGGGGTCCGCGCGCCTACAGTTCTTAGCCTACGGGTCTGTGATAACGACCTACGTGCTGATCGTCATTGGTGGCTACGTGGTCTTCAGCGGTTCTGGAGTGGCCTGCGGTAGTTCAGGCCCAGATTCATGGCCACTGTGCAGCGGACAATTCATACCCAGTCCTTCCATCCCCAACTACGCACAGGCACTCGTGGAGTGGACTCATCGGTTATTCACCTTAGTCGTCGGACTCTTCGTACTCGGGACGACAATAGTGGCCTGGGCACAGTATAGAGAGGAAAAGAGAATTCTCCAGTTCTCGACGGCCGGTTTCCTAGTTCTCATCGGCCAAATCTTGCTGGGCATGGTGACCGTCAAGACTGATCTTGATCCTCTGGTAAGCACAGCCCACCTTGCGGTGGCGTCAGGCTTGTTTGCAACTCTCATACTAAACGCGTTCACGGTGCGAGGGCTCAGCGTTTCTTCCAATGCTCTTCAGAGGTAGTTCCATCAGTTGCCTTGGTTATAGCTAGTGCATAACGCTTTAAAAACGAACTGTCGACAAGTGAAAAAAACCAGAGACATCGAAGATGGCAGTCTCTAACACTGAGGTCATTTTCAACAATCTATACGGCCTCTTCACGTATCTGGCGATTCTGGTCGGGGTAGTCGTCTTTGCTCTGATGGCCTTTCTGATCATCAAATACAGAGAAAGGAAAAACTCTCAGGACCCTGATGATACTCCGAGATTAGGACGGATTCCGATGGCGAGAGGTCATGGTAGGAACGTCGTGATCACCCTTTCTCTATCAACGATAATCGTAGTCGCGCTAATCGTGGGGTCTTTCGCTGCCGTTGATACTTTGCTTACTCCTCCGAACGGAACTTGGTGCTACGGACTCATCCCTGGATTTGGCGCACAATCCCCGCTCAACGCAGACTGCCCTCGAATCGACGTTATTGGCCACCAGTTTTATTGGGACTTCCGATATCCAGGACCTCACGGGCATACGGACAAGTTCGTCTTCCGATTACCAGTCAATGGAACTGTAGTCCTTGACGTGACAAGCTCTGATGTCTTCCACGATTTCGGAATTATCCCATTCAAGATCAAGACAGATGCGATACCAGGACGGACTAATACCATCTGGTTCGTACCCTACCAGCCGGGCAACTATCTCATTCAATGCTTCGAGCTATGTGGCTCCGGCCACTACTACATGAACGCGACCTTAACGGTAATGCCGGTTCCCGCATTTCAACAATGGTACAACTCGACTTAGAGGATCTCAATGAGCCAAGAAATATTGCCAGCCCGAATAAGCAGATGGCTGTTCACTACCAACCATAAGGAAATCGGAATCCTCTACATAATCACATCCCTCTTCTTCTTTCTCGCAGCAGGACTACTAGCCCTCACTATGAGGACTCAACTCTCAGTCCCGGACAACAATCTGCTGAGCCCCGATCTCTACAACCAGTTTGTGACCGTTCACGGGCTTTTGATGATCTTCTGGGTGCTCTCGCCCTTTGCCTTTGGTTTTGCTAACTACATCATTCCTCTGCAAATAGGTGCCAGAGACCTAGCGTTTCCGAGATTGAACGCGATGAGCTACTGGTTCTACCTTGTCAGCGGTGCCGCGATGATCATGAGTTTCGCTTTTGGCGGGGCTCCTGACCTCGGCTGGACCCTATATTCCCCACAGACATCGTTTCAGTTCACCCCAACCATTGGACTGAACGTCGGGGCAGCGGGGCTCATTCTCATCGTCGTCTCGATAACGATGAGCTCCGTTAACTTTCTGGTGACGATGTTCAAAATGCGCGCTCCAGGGATGAAACTGAAACACATGCCGGTCTTCCCGTGGGCTATACTCGTAACGATTTTCATGATGCTCTACGCTTTCCCCTCGTTCCTCGCTGCGCTACTGTTGCTGTATGTTGACAGAGCGTTTGGAACATTCTATTTCTCCTCCACTCAGGGAGGAGCCCTCTTGTGGGACAACGTATTCTGGTTCTTCGGTCATCCGGAAGTCTACATCGTTCTGTTCCCTGCGATAGGGATAATCGCCGATGCCATCTCCACCTTCACTAGAAAACCCCTCTACGGCAGCAAGTACATCATTGGCTCGATGATAGCCGCCGCTATCATCAGTTTCATCGTCTGGGGGCATCACATGTTCATAACCGGGATCGGTATAACCTCTACAAAATTGTATACCGTTACTACGATCGCCGTTTCACTACCATTCGACGTGATGGTCATCGCCATGGTAGAAACTCTGGTGAAGGCCCGAGTAAGACTCAAAGCAGCTGCTCTCTTCACACTGGGGGCCGTGGGGTTGTTTGTAATCGGAGGCATAACGGGCGTGTACCTTGCCTCGGTGGCTCTCGATCACGCCTTGAGGGGCACGTATTTCGTCGTCGCTCACTTCCACTACATTATGGTTGGTGCAAGCATCATGGGACTCATCGGGGGCCTCTATTACTGGTTCCCGAAAATGACTGGTAGAATGTACAACGAGGGCCTCGCGAAGATTCACTTCATCATCTCCTTCATCGGTTTCAACATTCTCTACTTCCCGATGTTCCTCCTCTTGGACATGCCTAGGAGAATTGCCACCTACGCGCCGAACACTGGGTGGGCTACGTTGAATTTGATGTCGACAGTTGGAGGATTCATCTTCGGATTGGCTCAGATACTTCTCTTCGTTAACTTATTCGCAAGCTTGCGAAGAGGCTCAATTTCCGGCCCCAACCCTTGGGAAGCATGGACCCTAGAATGGTCACTCCCTTCGCCCCCACCCGCTCACGACTTTGACACGATACCCACCATAGCTGAAGATGGAACCTATCACTTTGGGAATAGTCCGGGATATCCGAACGGGTCCGGTTATCCGAACGGTTCGAAAGTGGGAAATGGCATTGCCTATTCCCACCACGAAGGACAAAGCCCTTGGCCCATCGTCGTCGCATTCGCAGCTTTCATCTTCTTCCTGGGAATCACTATAGGGCAACCGAGCAACCCAAATGTTCCAGTCACATTCCAGCCTTTCTGGCCCCTGGTCCTAGACGGAGCGATCTTGGGAGTCATAGCCCTTTACGGCTATAGCAAAGAAAGGTTCTCGGTACACGAGGAGACCAATGTTGAGAGCTGGCCGTTCCGAGAGGTTCCGAACGTAAAGCTCGGAATCTGGACCTTCCTGGGAGCAGAGGTAATCTTCTTCGGAGTCCTCATAGGCGCATATTTCTTTGTCAGAACCAACTCCCCTACCTGGCCGGCGGTTGGATCATTGTTCGAGGTTCGAAGCGGTTTTGCCATGACCCTTGTTCTGCTCACTAGCAGTCTCACCGCGATAATGGCTCTCGTCTCGGCAAAGATCGGATCCCGTAACGGCTTGATGGCAAGTCTACTCGCGACCTTTGGATTGGGAGTTTCGTTTCTCTACATCAAAGCAAACGAGTGGATCTTTCTCGGAACACACGGTGTCTTCTCGGTCGCGAACGGTCTGCCTGCAACCAGCTATTTCATCACGACGGGGGTCCACGGAGTACATGTTTTCGCCGGAATGCTGATGACGTTATACTTGCTCGTCAACACTCTAAAGGGACGCTACCTGAAGGGCGACTATCATGCCATTGAACACTTCGGTCTCTATTGGCACTTCGTCGACATAGTCTGGGTCTTCCTCTTCCCCTTGTTCTATCTAATCTAAGTGATCCAATGAACACCACATACCTCTACCTTCTCGTCTTCGCAATTCTTGTGGGAAGCACCGACATAGAGGTCAACATAGTGTCATTGTATCCGTCAGCATCGAGTAACGTGGTGATGTTGTTTGGAACGCTTGCGCTTTCTTACGGTGTCATCGTAAGCATTCTTCTCGGTTTGGCTGGGATGAAGGCGCTCTTGATAGCGTTGTTCTACCAGCATCTCAAATACGAGCCAAGGTCCCTATCATCATGGGTTCTCATTGGGCTCGTCATGGCGTCCCTTCTAATGTCGTTGGTGTTCATACAGCTGCACGTTCACTAAGCAGATCAGGACGAAACGTTTACCGATTACAGTTTCCGATTGGGGTCAGTGAGTTGAGCGCCTTGAAGAGACGCACACAGATCACTAGGCCAACAACCGGGGGGTTGCGATGAAGAACGGAGTATTTTTCGGTCAGACTCGATCAGTGAGTGTCACACTCCTAGGCGCTTTTTTCGTGACCTTGGGAGTGGTCACTTATCCCTTCATATCTGTCCTGAGTCTTGAACAGGGTATTCGAAACGAAGGATTTGTGGTGGGCTACGCCTACTTTGTCATTGCCCTCACTGCGTCCGGGTTATCCGTTCTGTTCTACGGCGCGACCTCAGTTTTGACCAATTGGTCAGTCGACGAGGCGTCAGAGAATTCGTCTACCCCCTCGGTCATTGCTCAAGTGTTCTCTAAGAGACGAAATTTGCGGTTATTCCTGTTGTCAGCGTTCGCTTACGGCATATTCTATGCCATCGCTTCTGGAATCATCATCTTCCAACCGGCTTGGAATCTCTCAGAGGTCTATCATGTTGGCATACCTTCGTTGGCCGTCGCCACTTGTTGTGGCCCAGTCGGCGAAACTCCCGAGGCGGTAGTGTACGTCACCCAACACCTAGGGGTTCTTCTTGTTCCGATAAACTTGGTTCTTCTCTTTTTGCTTTCCTGGCTTGTCGGTCTTAATGCGAGCTTAGCAGCCTTCGCCTTGTCATTTCGAACTGGGCATATTGGACTGGGTTGGTTTGGAGGTATAGGAGCCTTCATCGGTCTTTTCACTTCGTGTCCAACTTGTGCTGGATTGGCGATTATTGCACTGCTTGGCGGAACCGGAACATTATCGGTTGCATTCTTTCTCGGACCTCTTCAGAGTCTATTCGTTGGTCTCAGCATACCGATCCTTGTAGCAAGCCCAATAATGTCCATGAGATCGTTACGGAGACTTGAAGGCCGAGCTTGTCCAAGACCTTAGGCTTCTGAAGCCTTACCAGCCAACATATCACGGTGCGTCTTCACGCGTTGCGTCCTTGCTGAAAGAAAAAAAGGGTGGCGGGATTACGTTGCAGTATTGACGTCAAGTGGCTACTTTGCGTTAATTACGCCTTTCATCCAAAGATGGATGTTGCAGTAGTAGGAGTAATTGCCTGCTTTAGTGAAAGTGAAAGAGAACGTCCCACCGTTTTGCGCGACATTCGCGTTGAAATTCGGCAGGTTCCCGTTCGCCGTGGAATTGGCAGTTACAGTGTGCAGGACGCCGCCATTGTTCTTCCAGACAACGGCAGAGCCGTTTACTGTTGCGGTATATGAGGCTGGATTGAATATGCAGCTGGCATCATTAGTAGTGCATGCAGAGTCGTCTTGAATTAGGACATTGGCAGTGACGGGAGGTGTTTGGGTAAGGATGTAAGCGGCGACGCCGACAACGATCAGTATTACCACAACTATCGCGATAAGCTTCCATGTATTGCTCTTAGCCTTCGGTGCTTCAGGTGGTTTTGGCGTTGTTTCCATTTTTTTCCCTTGAATGGAGGCGGGCTTGCTGCTTTTGGTATAAAGGTTGTTTCAAACATCTACATACCAATAATCGAGTATTGATTCGTTCGATTGCAACCGATTAAATATGGGTGAGGGCGCTAGCTATCTGAAATCTCAACAAGATGATGGTTGAATGAGTGTCTTTCCTCCTGTCTTCAAGAGCTGGCGGGGTCCGATCCAGGAAAAAATTGACGATACTCTTGAGACGAATTTCGATCGGGAAGAGGCGAACCAGATTATCAAGTACATGTTCAAGACCGGAGGCAAACGCTGTAGGCCTTTACTGGTCGTCCTTTCGACGAAGGCATTCGGAGGAGACCCTAACGAGGCTCTGGATGCTGCTGCTGCGCTTGAGATAATTCACGCAGCCACCCTCGTTTTCGATGATCTTATCGATAAGGATCAGGTTCGGAGGGGAGCTCCCACGGTTCATATGGCGTTCAGCAACGAGAAAGCTTTGACTTCAGGGCTATTCCTAGCCTCCAAAGGGGTTCAGCTCTTGTCGAACTACAAGAACGCGGAAGTTATGAGGATGATCGGCTCTTCTCTGGTGGACGTCAGTAGGGGAGAACTTCTAGACATTATTTCCGACTTGAATGCGAGCGTAAGCGAATGCATCGCGATTGCTGATTTGAAAACAGCTTCCTTGTTCGGTAGCGCTGCAGGTATCGGAGCTGCGATTGCTGGAGTAGATGGAAAGGATCTTGTTAGCATGCAGAAATTCGGGAGATCAGGCGGAATGGCGTTTCAGATTCAAGATGACGTACTAGACTTCCATAATGGTTCAGGGGAACAATTGCTAAAGGGACCGAACATCGTGACATCCCACTGTCTTCACGAGGCGCCTCGTCCCAACCATAATTCGGATGTACTGAACTCGAACAACAATCACAGCAACAGACAGGTCCTTCAGCTTCTAAGAAGAACCGGCTCTCTAGAATTTGCGCGGAAACGCGCGAGAGATTATGCAATTGAGGCAAAGGCCTCATTGAAGAAGATAAAACGGCTGAGAAACCGGAAGATTCTTGAAGAATACGCCGATTATCTGTGGAAGAGGAAGGAATAGGGGCAAAATTACTCTCTAACTCAAACGTTTATAATAGCTCAACTCTCGGTGGCTCAAAGATCGAGCACGGGTCCAAGAAATGGTCGCACAGGGAATCCCGGAGATCGGAGCATACGTCGCGTTTCTCTTCGTCTCGACCGTCGCTCTCGTCATCGTTCTCAGGCTCTTCATCACACCCAAGGATCCCCGCCCAACTCCTGAAAAGAAGAAACCTTTCGAGTCAGGCCAGATCGCGGTGGGACCCGGTAGGACCCGGTTCATCATCCAGTACTATCCATACCTCTTGATGTTCGTCGTCTACGATGTCATCGCCATGTTCCTGTTCGCTTGGGGATTGAATCTAAGGGCTCTTGGTGAAGCAGGGTCCCTTCCTGTTCTCGTCTTTATCGTCGTGCTCTTGATTCCCCTTGGGTACGCGCTCCACCTCGCCAATCATCGGGAGAATTGGTAGGAGCCTACGCCAAACTTGGCGCCAATGCTAGGGCCGCTGCAACCTCTGGTTGACATGGTCACAAGTCCGCTTTTCCTCATGATTGTGGTCTTTCCAGGCCTCACATCGATCGCGATCATAGGGGCGCTCCTTGGATGGTTAGAGCGCAAGGTGACTGCCCGAGTGCAACTTCGCATCGGCCCGCTATACGCAAGCCCAGCTGGCGGGATTCTTCAGATGTTTGCGGATCTGATCAAGCTCTCGTTCAAGGAACTGTTCGTTCCAGAGAATTCTGACGCCTTCTTCTTCATAATGGCTCCAACCACTGGGCTCGTCATTGGAGCAGCCCTCGTTGGGCTTATCCCATTTGCACCAGGAGTTCAAATCGCAAACATCGAGGTTGGGCTTCCTGCCTTCCTAGCAATCATCACCCTATCTCCAAGCCTCGTCCTTCTCGCGGGATGGAGTGCGAATAGCAAGTTCCCATTTATCGGTGGACTGCGAGCGCTCTTCCAACAAACAGCGTACGAGATTCCCCTCTGGCTGTCCGCGCTTGGAGTGATTATGATGGCAGGAACACTGAACCTGGCTCAGATTGTAGCCGCCCAATCCACCGGATGGTTCATCATTCCCCAGGCCCTTGGCGCTTTCATCTTCTTAGTCACTAGCGTCGCGGAGATGGAGAGACTCCCGTTCGACCTGCCCGAGGCGGAATCTGAGATCATGATGGGTTGGCAGGCAGAATATCCCGGGGTCCTATTCCTCGCAGCCCAAGGCCCAGGCTTCGTGAAACTCTACGCTTTCTCAGCCCTCTTCACCACAATATACCTTGGAGGCTTCCTTGGACCAAGCGTTCTTCCCCCACTTTTCTGGATGTTACTCAAAACTCTCGTAATAATCGTCTTGATAATGTTGTTAAGGTCAACCTTTCCCAGGGTCCGCCTAGACCAGCTTCTCAGGGCGGGTTGGACAACTCTCCTCTCTCTCGCGATCGTCAACATAGGCATAACCTACCTCTTGGTCGCAGGACTCCCGACGTTCTAATCCCAAAAAATGACAGACCTCTTGTTTCTAGCCTTCGCCGCAGTGACAATTGGCGCTGCAATCCTTGCGATCGAAGCAAGGGACCTAGTCTACGGTGCCGCGGCTCTCGGAATAGCGTTCCTCGGGGTAGCAGGATTATTCTTTCTACTTGACGCAGCATACGTCGGCTGGTTTCAGATTGCGGTCTACATTGGCGCGGTAGTTGTTCTAATTCTGTTTACGGTTATGCTCGTTGGGCCAAAGATGGGAGAGACACCACTGGGGCTCAAACGAGTATCGCTCCTCGCTGCTATTCTGGTATCCTTGCTACTAGGAATGACCGGCGCATTGGCTAACGCAACGGCCTTTCCAGGACCAGACTCCTGCGGATCGGGTTGCGACCTCTATCTGCTCAGCACTTCTCTTCTGAAGAACTATGGGGTACAACTAGAGTTCATGTCTCTTGTGATGGCGGCTGCGGTAATTGGCGCGTTGGCATTGTCGAAAACCGATCGAGGGCAATGACAAATGGAGCCCCTTTCAAGCTTCTTCGCAGTCTCGGTAATCCTCCTCGGTATCGGAATCTACGGTCTTACGACAAAGCGCAACGCTATCCGGATTCTGTTCTCCGTTGAACTGATCTACAACGCGGCCAATCTCAACATCATAGCCTTCGCACGGCTCCGTAATCCTCCCATAGTTACCGGGCAGGTCCTAGTACTGTTCACTATTGCGCTCGCCGCGATGGAAGCCGCTGTCGGGCTCTCGATAATCATCCTGGTCTCAAGACTGAATGCAGAGATAGATCTCTCGAAACTTTCGAAGCTGAAAGGTTAGACCTGAAATGACTCTCCTACTAATCGGCGCGATAATCGTACCGCTGATGGCAATTCCAATTCTTTACGCACTTGCGAGGCGGCTAAAGGAGAAGACCGGATTCGTCTCCTTCGCTCTTCTTCTCATTCCGCTCATCACGATACTATACGCCGCACTTCAAGGAACTGGATCCAATCAGGGAACCTACCAGGAACTGTATTCTTGGTCTCCAATCGGAAACTTCGGCTTCCGAGTCGACAACCTAAGCCTTCCGATACTCTTCATCATCAGCTTGCTCACATCCCTAGTTTCTCTCTTCTCTGTCCCATACATGCGGCAGAGGATAGGCGACGACCCAGGACGCTACGGGCTGTACTACAGCCTCTATGCCCTCTACTCTCTCGGAATGATCGGGACAGTTCTAGCGACGAACCTGATCGAGTTCTATCTCTTCTTCGAGATAATGCTCGTTCCATCCTTCTTCCTCATCGCTGAATGGGGCTACGGCGAGAAAGAAAGAATCTCGCTAACATACTTCATTTGGACCCATGTCGGAGCGTTAGTGCTCCTCGTCGGGATCCTAGTCACCGCTTTTCTCACTGGCGCTACGGATATGGACGTTGTAATCGGCAACCTCACGGCGACCCCAGGACTCATCTCAACAACCCTCCGACTTGGGATAGTCGCGGCTATGTGCTTCGGATTTTTCGTAAAGATTGGCCAGTTCGGACTACACGTCTGGCTTCCATCGGCCTACGCCGAGGCACCCACGCCAGTCAGCACGATTCTAGCTGCCGCTATGACAGGAATAGGTGGATATGCGACCGTCAGAATAGTGATGACAATATTCCCGCAATCCTTCCTGACCTTTTCCGCCTTCTTTGCGGGGTGGGCTCTTATCACAATGATCTACGGTAGCGCGATGGCGCTGGTGCAAGATGACATCAAGCGGTTGCTAGCATATTCTAGTATCAGCCAGATGGGCTACATTCTGTTCGGGCTTGCAGCATTCAACTCGTTCGGCGTTTCCGGCTCTATGTTTCAATACGTGAGCAATGGGACCGCCAAAGGAATACTCTTCATCGTAGTCGGCGCGGTCATGCTTCAGGTCCGGGGTGAGAGAAGCCTAAGCAAGCTCGGGGGACTCGCGAGCAAAATGCCCATCACTGCTACCGCCGCCTTCATCGGATCTCTAACTCTCGCCGGTCTGCCCTCCACCAACGGGTTCCTATCCGAATTCTTCCTGTTCCAAGGCGGATTCGTAAGAGCTACCGATACAGCCTCGGAGTACCGCCTCGTAATTGCTGTTTTTGGAATTATCGCCACAGCCCTCACAGCAGGCTACTCCCTGATGGCAATGAAGAAGATCTTCTTTGGAGCGTCAAACTCGGATACCTCCGATGTCAAAGAAGCGCCGTGGACGATTACCCTTCCTCTCATCACACTGAGCATCGTAACCTTAGTCTTGGGCATCTATCCTGAGCCTATACTGGGTCGACTGCTTTCAGCAGCAAGAGCCATTGTAGGGGCATAGACAATTGACTACTTCTCTTCTCGCATGGCTCATCTGGATTACGCCACTAGTAGGCGCCCTTCTCACACCGCTATTCGCGAAGATTCACTCTAGAGTTCGTGATGTTGCAGCAGTCGGTTTCACTCTCATTGCAGCCGTATTGGCCACCATAACCGCGCTAACGGTCTCGGCCGGAGACTACACTGTCGCGTGGATTCCCTCTCTCACCATTACCGCCGGAGTTCTAGTCGATCCTCTCAGCCTCTTCATGGCAAACATAGTTGCATGGATCAGCCTCCTCATCATGATCTATAGCGTCGGCTACATGAAGGGCGAATTCGGCATGACGCGATACTGGTTCTTCATGAACCTCTTCATCGGAAACATGCTACTTCTCGTGCTCGCTGACAATCTGCTAATGATGTTCTTCGGTTGGGAAGGCGTAGGCCTCTGCTCCTACGCATTGATCGGTCACTTCTATCGAGACGAGCCACAATACTGGGTGGGTACTCCCGGCGACAAAGCACTAGGTGTCTCGGAAGAATATTCTCCAACAAAGTCAGGGTTGAAGGCGTTCATTATGACGAGAATCGGAGACATCGCGTTGCTGATCGCGATCTTTCTAATCTACGCTTTTGCGAGGACCTTCAACTACAATCAGCTAGTAACGCAGCTAGGCGGCGCAGGGAGCTGGGCCGCCAATCTAGCCAGACTCGGCCTGCTGCTTCCCACTGCACTGTTGTTCTTCGGAGGACCGATTGGGAAATCGGCGCAGTTTCCCTTGCAGGAATGGCTTCCGGACGCGATGACCGGTCCCGCCTCAGTTTCCGCTCTAATACACGCTGCTACGATGGTCAAGGCGGGTGTCTTCCTTACTGGAAGAATGGGACCAGTATTCTTCATCGCGCTGTCTCAGTTCAACCAAGTCCCACAATTCTTTGGCGTGATCGCTTGGATAGGCGCGTTTACAGCGCTCCTAGCGGCGAGCCAAGCCGCAGTCGCTCGAGAAATAAAGAAAGTCCTAGCCTACTCCACAGTCTCTCAGATAGGCTACATGATGCTGGCCCTCGGCGTGGCAGGGCTTAGCGCCAACTTCCTCGCCGGATACACTGCAGGACTATTTCACCTTCTCAGCCACGCTGTGTTCAAGGCCTCGCTTTTCCTTGCAGCAGGATGGGTGTTGCACGTCACAGAATCCCGTTTCATGGACGAAATGGGCGGGTTGGCAAAGGCGATGAGGCTGACCTCCGCGTCGATGCTTCTGGCTGGGCTCTCTCTTATGGGGATCCCACCGTTCAGCGGGTTCTGGACAAAAGACGCGATACTTTCCGTCAGCTTCCTCGGGGGACAATACGTCCTCTATGGATTAGCGCTCGCTACCGCATTCATCACCGGTTTCTACACGGTCAGAATGCTCGGGATCACTCTTGCTGGAAAGCCTAGCAAGCATGCTGAGGATCTGACGGAGAGCGGCAAGCATCCGCACGAAGCAGGCTATACGATGCTAATGCCCTATTTGCTTCTGGCCGTTGGCAGTCTTGGTTTGGGACTTGCTTACCCATTCTACAGTGGTCCCCTGACTACATACATTGCGAGCAGTTTCAGCTCAACCCCCTACAAGCTCCCGGCTGCGACCATCTCGACTTCCGGTCTTACAGACCTTCTCCTTCTCTCCGTGAGCACAATCGTAGCCGTGACGGGCGGCATAGCGGGTTACCTTCTCTACTTCAAGAAAACCTACGAGTTCAAAACGGACATGAACCCGATCCAACGATTCCTCTACAAACGATGGTATCTCGACGCCATCTACTACAAAGTCTTCGTATCAGGCATACTCGCAGCTAGCCGCGGACTTTACACTTACGTTGAGCAGGGGATCTGGAACAGGTTCAACAACGCGTTTGCTCAAGATATCATGGACTATTCCAAGGCAAGTGATCAGCTTGACACGCATGTTGTAGACCGAGCCGCAAACGAAGTAGCGTCCTATGGGTCGCGGCTCAGCAACTTCTTCCGGAAACTACAGTCTGGAGTAACAGAGCAATACGTCATCGCCTTCGCAATCGGAATAATTCTACTCCTCGCCTACATGCTATTCGTTGTAGGGGCCACGTAAATGATCGGACTACTCTCAATCGCAATCTTCCTCCCTGCAGTGCTTGCAGCACCAACGTTTCTGCTCGGCAGGAAAAACGCCAAAATGGCTAAGATTCTGGGAGTCGGCACCACCGCCATCGTTTTCGCGGTCTCGATCCTAATCCTGGTTGTTTTCCAATACGGCCAGCCCGGCTTTCAACTCTCCGAGAACGCTCCGTGGGCGGGGTCCTTCGGGCTCAACTACAAAGTCGGAATTGACGGTATCAGCCTTCCACTCCTCATGATAGCCACGTTTCTGAGCCTCCTATCCGCGGCGGGATCTTGGGATCAGATTACATTCAGACACGCTGAGTACTACGCTCTCTTCCTCATTTTCGAAACGGGAATTATTGGCGTCTTCACTTCCCTCAACCTGATTCTGTTCTATCTTTTCTGGGAGATCGTTCTCATTCCAATGTTTTTCTTCATCGGAATCTGGGGGGGGCCACGCCGGAGATATGCCTCCCTAAAATTCCTCATCTTCACATATTCAGGCAGCGTGGTGATGCTCTTCGGTTTTCTTGCCCTCTACGCTTGGACCGGAACCTCGGCCTACCCGGGGGGTCCCTCGTTCGATTATGATGTTCTGGCGGCGAGGATTCCGAACCTTGCACTGCCGCTTCAGCTGGTTGTAGCAATCACAACTTTCGTCGGATTCGCTGTGAAGCTTCCAATATTCCCGCTTCACACTTGGCTGCCTGATGCCCATGTTGAGGCCCCGGCACCGGTAAGCGTTCTCCTTGCTGGTTTGCTTCTCAAGATGGGGGGTTACGGATTGATTCGATACAACCTGCTACTATTCCCGAAAGCGGTGAATGTTCTCTGGCCCTACTTCACAACCATCGGCCTCATCACAATGATCTATGGTGCATCAGTCGCGCTCGTCGCCAAGGACATCAAGAGAATGATTGCCCTTACGAGCGTCAATCACATGGGCTACGTTCTCCTCGGAGCCTTCACCGCTACGGTCGCAGGGGTTTCAGGAGCGGTCTTTCAAATGTTCAGCCACGGGCTTGCAGTTGGAATGCTCTTCCTCATGTCCGGGTACATCCATGACCATACAGGAACGAGAAATATCGACGAACTCAAAGGGCTAAGAGGAAAGATGCCCCAGACAGTCACACTCCTCTTCTTGGCGTCAATGGCTGCCATGGCAGTTCCTGGTTTCGCCAATTTCATCAGCGAATATCTCGTGATCCAGGGAGCCCTCAGCGTGAGCTATCTCTTCGCGATCGCCATCGTCGCACCAGCTCTCACCGTCGGATACTTCCTCTGGATGCTAAGACGAGTCGCCATGACCCCGGGGGTTGGTCCTAAGAACGAACTCAGACTTCACTCGATCCTGATTCTAGTCGCATTTCTCGTCCCGTTGCTGATCTTCGGAGTGTATCCTCCACCAATACTAGGGAGTGTGATAACGCCAACGGTGGAGAAATGGATTGGAACAATAGTTGCTCTGGGAGCAAGGTAATCCTAATTGGCATTACTAACGCTGACCCCGTTTCTCAGCCTAGCGGTATTCGGGCTACTCGCCACTCCCGCGGGCTTCCTCCGTTTCAGAAATTCGAAGCTTGGTCTCGCGCCCTTCGTTTCTATCTTAGGCTTGGCTGTGGCCATGGTCTCCACGGTATGGCTTGGATTCACCAGCTCCTCGCCAGTATCTTTCGGAGGGCTCCAAATTGACTCGTTTACCCTGTTCTTCTCAGGAGTCCTGCTAATTGTCGCGATGTTCGTGACTGTTGCCTCGCTGCAATACATGCGAGATGACCCCAACAAGGGGCCGTTTTTCGGACTCCTGTTGCTTTCGACCCTCGGCATGATCGTCCTGGCCGCTTCAACGGATCTGGTCCTTCTTTATGTGGGCT
>WNGL01006065.1_pt1 | contig 16974 bp, 17 predicted proteins | sample 5400591 | NCBI WGS metagenome assembly WNGL01 (sample SAMN13153377, study PRJNA577476) | soil metagenome | isolation source: 80 cm soil or saprolite under Garry oak tree replicate 1 | place: USA:California | collected 2016-06-15
GGTTGTTCCACCACTCGCGCGTGCTGGGAGCGCCGAGAGTCCCGGGAACGATTTCCGTTCGCAGGAGCACCGGAGGCGCGCCGATGCCGAGTGTGAGTATTTGACTCCACCGCCCTCGCGGGAGCGGCCACCGCGGGAATATCTCGCGGGGGACGGTCACTTAACACACGGGGGAGGGGGCCGCAAGGTCGCCGAACGTCCCGTTCCCGCGGGGTATTTCCCTATCGCCGGGGCCTCCACCAGGACAGCCGGACGATCTCCCCGCCGAGTCCGTGCCAAGCGACCGGCCGGGGCGTCCCGTCCGGGCACGCGTGCCGGGCGAGGGAGGTGCCGATCAGGAGGCCGTTCGACCCGCAGGAAGGGCAGCGGAAACGCGCGAGCGCGCCCCGGAGGCCCCCCGGGCCTGCCCGCGAGACGAGGACCTCGCCGAAGAGCCCCCGGGCCCGGTAGGCCTCGAGCTCGGCCACCTCCGCCGCCTCGCCTCCCTTCGCGCGCTCGGCGTCGGTCCGGGCGAGCACCGCGCACGCGTCGCACGGACCGAAGCCGCCCGACCGCACGCAGGCGATCTCCACCGCGCCCGCTTCCTCGCGCTCCCAGTCCTCCCGGGCGTCGATCTCGGCCCAGGGCACGACCGCGGCGGCGAGCGCCGCCTCCTTCTCCGGTGGGACGGCGTGCGCGACCCGGACCTCGAGCGCGAGCGAAGGGCTCCCCCGGCGCGACACGAGGACGTCGGCGCGGAGCGGGCCCACCGCCCCTTCGTCCACCGCCGCGTCTCCGAGCGTCGCGAGCTCGACCGGGCATGCGCGCCGGCACGAGGGGCAGCGGGCGCGGAGCACGACGCGGCGCGAGCCGGAGAAGGCGTCGGCGCAGAGCGCGAGGAGGCGCTCCTTCGCGTCGAGGTGGAGGACCGTCTCGGGCGCGGTGAGCGGGCAGCGGGAGCCGGGGAGGTGGGCGAAGTGCGGCGCGCGGATCTTGCCGAGGTGCGGGACGAGCTCCTCGCCGCAGCCGACGCAGCGGAACGGCGCCCGCGCCCGGCGGTCCGCGGGCGCGAGCCGGTCGGCGCGGACCTTCGTGCCCGCGAGATCGAAGGACCATCGTAGGAGCACTTCCCCCCGCCCGCCCCGCACGGGGGCGTGCCCGGCGTCGCCCTTCGCGGTACGGCTACGGGGCAAGAGGAGGCTCCATGGCGCTCGAGGTGGGCAAGAAGGCACCGGACTTCGCGCTCGAGGACGAGGCGGGGAACGTGGTGAAGCTGTCCGACTTCAAGGGCAAGCGGGTCGTCGTCTTCTTCTACCCGAAGGCGATGACCTCGGGCTGAACGCAGGAGGCCTGCGACTTCCGTGACGAGGTCGACGCGTTCAAGAAGAAGAAGGTGGCGGTCGTCGGGATCTCGAAGGACGTGCCCGCCGCACAGCAGAAGTTCAAGGAGAAGTACGACCTCCCGTTCCCGCTCCTCTCCGACGCGGACACCGAGGTGCAAAAGGCCTGGGGCGTCTGGAAGGAGAAGAACATGTACGGGAAGAAGGTGATGGGGACCGAGCGGACCACCGTGATCGTCGGCCCGGACGGGAAGGTGGAGAAGGTCTTCCCGAAGGTGAAGGTGGACGGGCACGTCGAGAGCGTCCTCGCGGAGGTGTGAGGCGAGTGGGCCCCCGCCAGAGGTGTTAGATAGCGGGCATGGCGAAGCGCCCCCTCCGTCGCGACCTCGTCGACGCCGCCGTCCTCGAGGTTCACGGCCTCGTGCACGACCAGGCATGGCTCGCGGACCGCGCCCTCGAGCGCGCGCTCCGGCACGACCGGGGCCTCTGGGCCCAGGAGCGACGCGCGGTCGCCGACGCCGTCTACGGGATCGTGCGCTGGCAGGGGCAGCTCGACGCGCTGCTCGGCGGCCGGCTCACCCTCGCCGAACGCTACGCGGCCTGGCTCGCCCGCTTCGCCGGCCTCGCGCCCGCGGAGGCGGCGCGCCGGGTCGGGGTCGCCCCGGAGCGGCTCGCCGGGCTCGCCTCCGGCGATGCGCGGATGGCGGCCGTCGCCGACCCGATCGACCGCCTCTCGCTCGAGTCGTCCCTGCCGCGCTGGATCGCCGCGCGCTTCACCGCCCAGCTCGGGCTCGAGGAGGCTCGGAAGCTCGCCGCGGCGGTGAACGAGCGCGCGCCGCTCACCGCGCGCACGAACGTCCTCCGCGGAGACCGCGACGACCTGCGCAGCCGGCTCGCGAGGGAGAAGGTCGAGGCCCAGCCGACCCGCTTCTCGCCGTGGGGGCTCGTCCTCGACGGCCACGAGAACGCCTTCGCCCTTCCGTCCTTCCGCGAGGGGTGGTTCGAGATCCAGGACGAGGGCAGCCAGCTCATCGCGCTCGCCTGCGGCGCGCGCCCCGGCCAGACGGTGGTGGACGCCTGCGCCGGCGCGGGCGGGAAGTCGCTCGCGCTCGCCGCGGAGATGCGGAACAAGGGCTCGCTCCACGCGCTCGACTCCGACGCGGAGCGGCTCGAGGAGGCGCGCCGCCGCGCCCGGCGGGCCGGCGTCCACAACCTGCGGGCGCGGACGATCCCCGCCGGGCCCGAGGCGGAGGCGCAGCTCCAGGACCTCGCCGGCAAGGCGGACGTCGTGCTCGTCGACGCGCCGTGCAGCGGGCTCGGGACGCTCCGGCGCAAGCCCGACGCGCGCTGGCGCCTCACGCCGGAGGATCCGGCCCGGTTCGCGACGCTCCAGCGCGAGCTCGTGCGGCGGTTCGCCCCGCTCCTCCGGCCCGGGGGCCGGCTCGTCTACGCGACCTGCTCCGTCGGCCCGACCGAGAACGACGAGGTGGCGGACTTCGCCGTGCGCGAGGCCGGCCGCTCCTCGGCGCGGAGCGGGCCGGGGCCCTCGGCGCTGGCGAGGCGCGGCTCACGCTCCTGCCCCACCGGCACGGGACCGACGGGTTCTTCGTCGCGACGTTCGAGCGGCCGAAATAGCGGGGTCGGGGGGGGCGGGCGCGTAACCGCTTTAACCGGTTGCGAGCGGGCGCGGCGATCACTACATCTCCTGCGCGGCGAGGATCTCGCCCCAGGAGGATGCTCGGATGCCGATGATCACCGTCGAGGTCGCAGGGGAGCCGGACGGCCAGCTGGCGCAGCGGATCCAGGAGACCGTCACCCGCCTGACCGCGGAGGTGCTGGGAAAGGATCCGCGGGTCACGGCGGTTACGGTGCAGTTCACTCCCCGGCGCTGCTGGTTCGTCGCCGGCAGGTCGACCGAGGAGCTCGGGCGGCCCGCCTTCTTCGTGGACGTCCGCGTCACCGACGGCACGAACACGAAGGACGAGAAGGCCGCGTACGTCGCGCGGACGTTCGCGGAGCTCTCAGCCCTGCTCGGCGGCGCGCACGTCGAGAGCTACGTGCACGTCGACGACGCGCGGGGCGACGCGTACGGCTACGGAGGGCTGACGCAGGAGCGCCGCTACGTGCAGGGGCGACCGGCCCCGGCGGCGACGTGAGGTTCTCGTTCCACCGCGGCTCGCCCGCGCTCGACTTCCTCGGCACCGTCGGGCAGCGCGCCTCCGACGCTCCGGAGGAGCGGGTCCCGGACGCTCCGGCGCTCGCGACCTGGCTGCGCGAGGCAGGGCTGCCCGAGCCCTCCCGCGTGACCGAGGCCGAGCGCACCCGCGCCCTCGCGCTGCGCGAGGCGCTGTACGCCCTCGGGACCCAGACGCTCGAAGCGCGGCCCCTGGATCGCGCGGCGCTCGAGCTCGCGAACGAGGCGGCGCGCGAGCGGGGGAGCGGGGCGCGCGTGCTCCTCCCGCGCGGCGGGGCGTCGTGGGCCACGCGCGACCCGCTCCGCCTCGCGCTGGCGCTCCTCGCGGAGGACGCGATCCTGCGCTTCACCGAGGACCGGGAGCGGCTTGCCCGCTGCGAGCTGCCGGGGTGCGGGGCCCTGCTCCTCTCGCGGTCCCGGAGCGATCGGCGGCGGTGGTGCAGCATGGAGACATGCGGCAATCGAGCCAAGGCGGCGGCGTTCCGGGCGAGGAGCCGGGGGCGCCGCAAGGTCGCGAGGTGAGTCGTGCCCGAGCTTCCCGAGGTCGAGATCGCCGCCCGGAACCTCCGGGCGTGGACCCGTGGCCGGCGGGTCGCCGCGGTCGAGGCCGCTCCCGCGGCGCGGTACATCTTCCGCCCGTCCACTCCGGCCGCCTTCTCCCGCGCCCTCTCCGGCGCCCGCTTCGGCGAGATCCGGCGGATCGGGAAGCACCTCCTCGTCACGCTCGAGAAGGACGGCGCGCCGCTCGGCGTCCTCGCCCACCTCGGCATGACGGGAAAGTGGCTGCGCCGCCGAGCGGCGGAGCCGCCGCCGCCCTTCTCCCGCGCGCGCCTCGTCCTCGACGACGGCGCCGCCCTCCACTTCTCGGACCTCCGGCTCTTCGGCCGGCTGCGGGTCGTGCCGGGCGCGCGCTTCGAGGAGGTCCCGGAGGTGGCGGCGCTCGGGCCGGATCCGCTCGCGGAGGGGATCGATCCCGCCGCGCTCGGCGAGGCGCTCCGCCGCTCGCGCCTGCCCGTGAAGGTCCGGATCATGGACCAGGGCGTCCTCGCCGGCGTCGGGAACATCTACGCGAGCGAGGCGCTCTTCCGCGCCCGGATCGACCCGCGCCGCAAGGCGAGCGCGCTCACCCGCGCCGAGGTGGCGCGCCTCGCCGGCACGGTGCTCGAGGCGATGCGCGAGGGAATCGCGCGGCAGGAGAGCCCCGAGATCACGTACGTCGAGGAGGGCGGAGAGAACCCCTTCCTCGTGTACGCGCGCGAGGGCGAGAAGTGCCCGCGCTGCCGCCGCGCCACCATCCGCCGCGTGGTGCAGGCGCAGCGCTCCACGTTCTTCTGCCCGCGCTGCCAGCGGTGAGTCGACAAGACGTCGCAGGTGGCGATCCGTGTACAGCCGCGCCCAGATGGCGAGAGGTCGCCCTCAGCGGCAGCGGATCGCAGCGCGCGCACGCGCCGCGCTGACCGACGCCTGCGCATTTCCGGGCTGTGACACAGCGACGGCAGGTGCATCGCACGCGGCGCGCAGGTCTCCCAATCGCGCCTCCACGTCTCCGAGCATGAGGTAGACGAACGGGTCGATCACGTTCATCCCCGCCAGTTTCCGAAACACCTCGCGAGCGTCGGCGACATTGCCCTGCCTCATCCGAAGCAGCCCGAGGAACTTCAGGGCCTTCGGGTGGGCCTGGATGGCGAGCGCGCCGAGCGCCGCACGTTCGCATTCCTCGTCGCGACCGGCGTTGTATTCGACCTGCGCCTTCATCGCGAGGAGGTTCGAGTCACGGGGGGTCCTCGCGAGCGCCCGGTCCGTCTCGGCACGCGCCTCGTCGAAGCGATCCAGCGAGACGAGGGCCGAGACGATGTGCGGGAGGAACAGCTCCGGTGCGACGGTATGGTCGCCGCGAAGGTCGCGCCCCAGCCGGAAGTGGAGCAACGCCTGTTCGGGAAGGCCCACCGAGTGATACGCCCTCCCGAGCGACATCTGTACCCGCGCCTTTCCGGGCGCGTTCTGGGCCGCGTCGCTCCAGAGCGTGAGCGCCGTCGCCCAGACCGCGCTTCGTCTCGCCGTCGCGACCGCCGCGCCTGTCAGAAGCAGCGATGCGACGGCGACGCCGACGATCATGCGGCGGGTCGGCGCGAGCAGCCGGACCATTGCCGCGCTGACCGCAGCCACGGCAACGAACACGCCGAGCGCCGGGATGTACAGACGATGCTCCGCGAGCGGGTCGAGCAGCGGGATGACGCTCGAGGAGGGCGCGAGCGTGAGAAGGAAGAAGAGCGCGCCGAAGCCCGCGAGTCGGACCGCGGCAGGTCCGTCCCCGCTGCGCCCCCGCACACTCCGCGCTCCGGCGACCGCGGTCCCGGCGATCGCGACGAGCAGCGACGCATTCGCGAGCACCGCGAGCTCGAGCAGGCCGTGACTCGCGGGAAACTGCCAGTCCACGCACTGCCCTGAAGGCCACGCGAGAAGGCGAAGATAGGTCGGGATGACGCGTATCTCCGTCGCGATGTACTCGGGCACGGCGAGACCAGGCACCGTGAATCCGGCGCTCAGCGTGTCGGAGGTTCCGCGGAGCTGGAGCGCGGCGGAGGCGGCGGTCAACGCCCATGCTGGCAAGGTGGCAGGCAAGCGGCGCCACGCCCGGCGCCACGCGGGCTGCTCCGCCTCGTCCGCGGTGGGCAACAGGGCGGCGGCGAGCAGCCAGGCAGCAGGAAGCGTCGCGACGGTCGCCTTCGCGCCCAGGCCCAGAGCGTGCAGCACCGTCGCTCCTGCGAGCAGGGCGCGACGCCTGCTCAGGCTCGCGGCGCGATCGCTCGCGAGAAAGAGGAGGAACCCACCCAGGAACAACCCCGCCGCGAGGATCTCGGCGCGCTGGGTGACGTACGCGACGGACTCCGTCTGGACCGGATGGAGCGCGAAGAGCGAGGCGGCGACGAGCGCCGGGGCTTCGGGTCGCGAGAGACCCGCTCGCTCGAGGATCGCACGCGCGAACAGGAACGCGAGGACGACGACCCCGAGGTGAAGGGCGATGTTCACGAGGTGCCAGCCACGGCTCTCGACGCCCGCGAGGCCGTTCAATGCGAACGTCGCCGCCGTGAGCGGACGTGGCGAGAGGAGCCACTGGGAAGGCGCAATCCCGGCTGGGTCCGCCACCAGCGGATCCAGCAGCGTCGGGATGTCGTCGAAGACGAACTCGCCGTCGATCGCGGGGAGATAGGACGCGATGGTCGAGGCGAGAACGACGACGAGGAGCGCCCACCACCTTCTCTTCATCGGCACGGAGTAGGCATCACCATTGGTATCGGGGTCAACCTGGGGCCGGACGCAGGATCGAAGCCGCACGTTCCCGGCGAGGCCGGTCGCTGGCGCGGGAAGGGGCCATGACGTTCTGCTGGAATATCGGGCACCTGCGCCGACAGGGGAGCGGTTGGAGCGGGGGGCCGCAGAGGGTAGAGTTCCCGAGGATGAGCCTCGAAGACCTCGCCCGGCTCTCCGTCGCCGACCTCCGCGCCCGGTTCCTCGACACCGACCGGCCGCTGCCGGAGGCGTGCGAGGCGGCGCTCGCGGCCGATCCGCGGGCGGGGGCGCGGGAGGTGCTCCGGCTCGTTCTCAAGCGCCGCGCGGAGAACCGCGCCGAGGGGCAGCGGCTCCGGCACCTGCTCCGCTTCGAGACCGACCTCTGGGAGCGCGGGGTCCTGCACGTCGCGGGCGTGGACGAGGCCGGCATGGCGCCGCTCGCCGGGCCGGTCGTCGCGGGTGCGTGCATCCTGCCGCGCGACTACCGACCGCGCGGGATCGACGACTCGAAGCAGCTCGACCGGCGCGAGCGGGAGCGGCTCGCGGAGGACATCCGCAAGCACGCGATCTGCTGGGCGGTGGCGCGGGCCGAGGTGGACGAGATCGACGGGCTCAACATCTACCGCGCCGGCCTGCTCTCGCTGTCGCGCGCGGTGCGCGGGCTCTCGACCTGCCCGGACCACGTCCTCGTCGACGCGCGGAAGCTCGACGACCTGCGCCTTCCGCAGACGCCGATCATCCACGGCGACGCGCTCTCGCTCACCATCGCCGCCGCGTCGATCCTCGCGAAGACGGCGCGGGACGCGCTCATGGCCGAGCTCGACCGCACGCACCCGGGGTACGGGTTCGCGCGGCACAAGGGGTACCCGACCGCCGAGCACTTCGACGCGCTGAAGCGCCTCGGGGCGTGTCCGGTGCATCGCCGCTCGTTCCAGCCGGTCCGCGAGGTGCTCGGGCTCGCACCCGTCCAGGCCGACCTCTTTCCGCCTCCGCCCCCTCCGCCGGACGAGCTCCCCGACGAGGCCTAGGAAAAGCGCCGTTTGACGCGCCGCGCGCGCGTGGATACAACGTCGCACCTGAGGACGAGCCCGACGGCGACCCCCGCCGAGTCCCGAACATTGGCAGCACGGCGGGGTCTGAGCGGCGCGTTCCCGGCGCGGGGATTCCCCCGGCGCCCGGGCGCCCCCCGATCCGGCGACCGCATGCGAGATCCATCGACGAAGCGCAACGCCCCGCACCACGCCCATCCCCACGAAGACGAGCTCCCCCCCGGCCGCCCGCCGCAGGGGCTCGCGCTCGATCCGCCCGACGATCCGCCGCCCGCGCACCCGCCGGAGATCCCGGTGGACCGGCTGGACCAGGACGCGATCAGGACCATCGCCCGGCTCCGTCACATGGGGCACAAGGCGTACTTCGTCGGCGGCTGCGTCCGCGACCTGCTCCTCGACCGCACGCCGAAGGACTTCGACGTCGCGACCGACGCCCACCCCGGCGAGGTCCGCGCGATCTTCCGGAACTGCCGCCTCATCGGCCGGCGCTTCCGGCTCGCCCACGTCTACTTCCGCGGCGGCAAGGTCATCGAGGTCGCGACCTTCCGGAAGAACCCCATCGACGTCGCCGAGGACGTGCCGGACGGGGGCGACCTACTCATCACCCGCGACAACGTCTTCGGCACCGCCGAGGAGGACGCCGTCCGCCGCGACTTCACGGTGAACGGGCTCTTCTACGACGTCGCGAGCGGCGAGGTGATCGACTTCGTCGGCGGCCGCCGGGACCTCGAGGACCACCGGATCGCCACCATCGGCGATCCCGAGATCCGGATGCGCGAGGACCCGGTCCGCACGCTGCGCGCGATCCGGTTCGCCTCCCGGCTCGGCTTCACGATCGAGCCCGACTGCTTCGAGGCGATGCGGCGCCACGCCGGCGAGCTCGCGCGCTGCGCCCCGGCGCGGGTGCTCGAGGAGACGCTCAAGATCCTGCGCTGCGGGGGATCTGCGCGCGCCTTCGAGCTGCTCCGCGCGTGCGGGGCCCTTCCCATGATCCTGCCGGCGCTCGGCGCCGCGCTCGACGGCTGGGACGACACGCGCCGCCGGTCCTTCTTCGCGCACCTCGCCGCGCTCGACCGGCTCGTCCGCTCCGGCGAGGAGGTCTCCGAGGCGGTGCTGCTCGGCGCGCTCCTCACCCACCTCGGGCCGGAAGCGGACGCGCTGCTCGCGTCCATGGTCGCGACCTCCCGGCTCCCGCGGAAGATCGCGGAGCGGGTCCGGCTCGCGCTCCACGGACAGCGCGCGGCGGCGAACCCGCAGCGGCGCCGCCGGCGCGGCCGGCGCGGGGGCGGCGGCGCGCAGGACGCCGACGCCGTGCAGCTCCTCCGGATCACCGTCGAGGTGAGCGGCGACCCCCCTCCCCCGCCCCGCTCCGCGGGGCAGTGGAAGTCCGGGGACGAGGGGCGCGAGGCGCTCGCGCGGCTCACGGCGGCGCGGCACGCGCACGCCGCGCGGCCGGGCGAGCCGGCGCACGAGGCGCACCGGCACGGCGGAGAAGCGCCCCGCGACGAGGACCTGGACGCCCGGGACGAGGTCGAGGAGCCGGAGGACGCCGAGGACCTGGACGAGCGGGAAGAGGCCTCGGGCGACTCCGCCGAGGTGTCCGGCGACGGCATCCGCACCGTCACCATCTCCGGTTCGGCCGGGGGCGGGTCGGCCGATCCTGGTGGCCGCGCTCCGCGGCGGCGGCGCGGCGGGCGCCGTCGGCGCCGGCGGAGTGGCGGTGGCGGCGGAGGCTCGGGCGGCTCCGGCGGTCCGTCCGCGTGAACGACCCACCCGGACGGAGACGTTCGGGTAGAATCGCCCGGCTTCGCTCCGTTGAATGTACGAGACCCCCTCCGGTAGAACGCGCCGACATGCCCCCCGAGAAGAACACCGAGAAGGCGAAGTTCAAGCGCATCCTCCTCAAGCTCTCGGGCGAGGCGCTCATGGGGGAGGGGAAGTACGGCATCTCGACGAAGACCCTCTCCGCCATCGCATCGGACGTGAAGGACATCGTCGACCTCGGCGTCGAGGTCGCGCTCACGATCGGCGGCGGGAACATCTTCCGCGGCGTCTCCGGGGCGACGGAGGGCATGGATCGCGCCTCCGCCGACTACATGGGGATGCTCGCCACCGTCATCAACGCGATGGCGCTGCAGGACGCGCTCGAGAAGATCGGCGTCGTCACGCGCGTGCAGACGGCGATCGAGATGCACCACGTGGGCGAGCCGTACATCCGCCGCCGCGCCATGCGCCACCTCGAGAAGGGCCGCGTCGTCATCTTCGCGGCCGGGACCGGCAACCCCTACTTCACGACCGACACCGCCGCGTCGCTCCGCGCGATGGAGATCCACGCGGACGTGCTCCTCAAGGCGACCAAGGTCGACGGGGTCTACACCGACGACCCGAAGAAGAACCCCGGCGCGACGCGGTTCAAGCAGCTCAGCTACATCGACGTGCTGAAGAAGAACCTGAAGGTGATGGACTCGACCGCCATCAGCCTCTGCATGGACAACGACCTGCCCATCATCGTGTTCGACTCGACGAGGCGGGGGAACGTCCGGCGGGTCGTGATGGGCGAGGAGATCGGGACCCTGGTCGGCCGCCCCGCCGCGGCCGGGCGCGGCTCGAAGCAATAGGAGCGCGAATGAACGCCGCCGAAGAGATCCTGACGGACCTCCACGCCCGCATCGCCAAGACCCTCGACGACCTCCGGCGCGAGCTCTCGAACGTCCGCACCGGTCGCGCGAACCTCCACCTGCTCGACGGCGTCCGGGTCGACTACTACGGCACGCCGACGCCGATCAACCAGGTCGCGACCCTCTCCGTCCCCGAGGCCCGCCTCATCGTGGTGAAGCCCTGGGAGAAGAACATGATCCCGCCGATCGAGAAGGCGATCCGGGACGCGAACCTGGGCGTGAACCCGATGTCGGACAAGGACCTCGTCCGCGTGCCCATCCCGCCCCTCACCGAGGAGCGGCGCCGGGAGATCGTGAAGCAGTGCAAGTCGAAGGGCGAGGACCACAAGATCGCCATCCGCAACGAGCGCCGCGACGCGAAGGAGCTCATCGAGGCCTCGGAGAAGGACGGCGAGATCTCGGCCGACGACGCGAAGAAGGCCCTCGAGAAGATGCAGAAGGAGACGGACGAGGGCGTGAAGAAGGTCGACGAGATCGTCACCGCGAAGGAGAAGGACGTGATGCAGGTGTGAGGGCACGTGAACCGCTCCCCTCCCATCGCCGCGCCGTCCGATCCGCTTCGCATCGCTTCGTTGCTCCTCCCTCACATACCCTCCGGGTATGCTCGGTCGTCGCGCCTCGCGCTGCTCGCGTCTCGGACGTCCGGCTCGGTCCGGGGATCGGATCACGCGCCCTGAGCCGGCTCACGCTCGGCTCCGCCCTGCTCCTCGGGCTCCCGCTCCTCGTGCTCGGCGCCGCGTCCGGCGCGCTCCGGGTCCTCTCGCAGCAGCCCGCGCTCGCGCCACGCCGCCGGCGCGTCTACCAGGTCGGCTGGGTGCTGCTCCTGCTCGCCGGCGTGCCGGCGTGGCTCGTGCTCGCGGCGGTGCTCCGCCTCTGGTAGCGAGACCGTAGCTAGACCGGGAACACCATCCCCGCGAGCGCGAGCGCCCAGAGCAGGTGGGCGATCCCCGCGAGCATCGACATCCGCCGCGCCGAGGGATCGCCCGCCGGAACCGGCTCGCCCGCCGCGACCCGCGCCGCGATCGAGCGGAACGCCCGCCGGATGGAGGCGAGGAGCCCGAGCCGGACCAGCGCGAGCACGACGCCCGCGGTGATCCCGAGCCGCGGCCGCGCGATCGCCTCCTCCCACATGAGGAGGAGGCCCGTCACGAGCGTCGCGATCCCCGCGGCGGCGTCGAGGCCGAGCTTCGGGCGGACGCTCGCGGCGAGGACGCCGGGGTGCGCGCCGCCGAGCACGAGGGCGCGCTTCACGTCGCCCGCGACCCAGAGCGCGGCGGCGAGCCAGGCGGAGATCGAGACGACGTGGAGGAAGACGAGCGTCGGGTGGAGTGGGTTCACGAGAGGTCTCCGCGGCAGACTCTACCGTGGCGCCGCCGGCGGCGAGGAGCCATTCGGGTCCGACCGGGGATGGGCACGCGATCAGAAGTTCAGGGTCACGGTGATCGAGTCCGTGTAGGCGCCCGGGGCGACCCACTGGCCCGTCGCGATCCGGCCGTAGATCGTCAGCGTGGCGCCGTGCGCCGGTCCGACGGGAACGCTCGAGACGCTCTGCGAGCCCCCGGTGCCGTCGCCCCAGATCGTGGACCGCGTCGAGTCGGAGTAGAGGCCGTAGGCGAGCCGCTCGCCTCCGGACGACAGCTGCCGAGGATTGAACGCGCCCCCGCCGCCGGTGCTGAGCTCGATCAGCACGGGTCTCGCCCGCGCGCTCGTGCACGCGTACGAGAACGTGGAGCTCGAGTCGGTCGGGCCGGTGGCGCCCGGGTCGTACGCGCCGAACGAGAGGGTGCTCGGGCCGCTCGCGAAGGTGCACGTCTGCGCACGCGCCGCCGCGGGCGCGAGCAGGGAGACGACGACGATCGCTTGCAGGAGGGGTCGGGCGCGCCGCATCGCCCGGATCCTAGATCGCCGCCGCGGCGCCGCAAGTCTTGGTTCCGGGTGTCGCCGGACCGCTTACATGTCGCGCATGTCGCGCGGTTCGGGCCCGCGGAGTGCCATGTTCACGGGGCGTGCCCTGGTTTGATTGCCCCGGAGGAGGGCCCTACAATCCCCACTGCTTCAACCCCCCCCCCGCCTCGTTTCGCCCTTCCGCAGGGAGCACCCGATGAAGATGCTGTCCCGCCTCGCCCTCGCCGCCGCCCTCGCCGGCCTCGCGGCGCCCGCCCTCGCCGCCGTCGCGACCGGCACGTTCAACGTCACGGCCACCGTTCCGGCGACCTGCAAGGTGACGCCCGGTGCCGCCGACCTCGCGTTCGCGGCCTACGACCCGACCGCCGCCGGAAACGGCGCGACGGGCTCGACCACCGTGAGCTTCCACTGCACGAAGGGCACGAGCTACAAGATCACGCTCAGCACGGGCAGCAACTCGGCGGGCGCGGTCGGGACGACGCGCGCGATGACGGCCGCCGGCGACTACCTGAGCTACGAGCTCTACACCGACTCCGGCTACGCGAACGTGTGGTCCAGCTCGGCCGCTGCGGTTGCGCCCAACGTCGTGACCGGCGCGGGCATCCCCGGCGTTGACTCCGTCACGATCTACGGCGCGATTCCGGGCGGCCAGTACCCCACGCCCTCCACGAGCTACACCGACACGATCACCCTCACGGTCAACTACTAGGCAGGCCGGAATCCCTCCGATGCTCCGGCGGCTCGCGCCCGTCGTCCTGCTCCTCGGAGCGGCGTCCGCGCGGGCCGCCGGCCTGCAGGTCACGCCCGTCCTCGTCGAGCTGTCGCGCGCCGAGCCGCGCGCGACGGTCGTCGTGAAGAACCTCTCCGACGCGCCGGTCCGGCTCGAGCTCACCGGGTCGGCCTGGGGCCAGGCCGTGGACGGCCAGATGCGGCTCGCGCCCGCGCCCGAGATCCTCATCTACCCGCCGCTCCTCGAGGTCGCCCCGCAGGAGGAGCGGAAGGTGCGCGTCTCGACCACCGCGGCGTTCGGCGCGCGCGAGCAGTCGTACCGGGTGTTCATCCGGGAGCTCCCTCCCGCCGAGACTCCGAGCCAGCGGACCGGCGTCCGGCTCCTCACCAAGATCGGCATCCCGGTGTTCCTCCTGCCGGGGCGGCCCGAGCTCAAGGCCGAGATCGCCGGGGTCGCGGTCCACGCCGGCCGCGTCGCGGTGACCCTCAAGAACACCGGCACGACGCGGCTCTCGCCCGGGAAGCTGAAGGTCGAGGGGCTCGACGCGGCCGGCAAGCCCGTCGCCACGACCGAGGCCGACGTCTGGTACGTCCTCGCCGGTGGGGAGCGCGCGCTCGACGTGCCGCTCCCGGCGGACGGCTGCGCCCGCACGCGAACCGTCGCCGTGAGCGCTCCGATCGGCGGCGGCTCCGTACGCGCCCGGGTCGAGACGCCCGGGGGAGTCTGTGCGCCGTGACGTCGCCTGGACCGCGCTCATCTCGGCGGTCCTCGCGCTGACGCTCCTCGCCGCGCGGCGCGCCGGCGCGGAGGAGTACACCATCGACGTGAAGGACCCGCTCGTGCGGATCCGCGCCGAGTTCGACCTGTTCCTGAACGGCGCGCCCGCGGGAACGGCGCTCGTCGTGCTCGAGCGGGGCGACGCGCTGGTGCTGCCCGAGGACCTCGAGCGCGCGGGGCTGAAGGCCCCCGGCGGGCGGCGCGTGACGATCGACGATCGCGCGCTCCTCTCGCTCCGCTCGCTCGAGCCGGGCGTGCGGTTCGTCGTGGACGAGCGGGCGCTGGCGGTCCGAATCACCGCCGACCCCGCGCTCCTCGGCCGCCACACCCTCGATCTGCGCCCCCAGGCGCGCCCTCGCGAGGTCGAGCAGCGCTTCGACCGGAGCGCGTTCCTCGACTACGCCGCCGACTCGGACCTCGCGGGCGGGATCGGGCTCGCCTTCCAGGGCGGCGGGCGCGTCGGGCGCTGGCTCGCCCTCACCGACGTGAGCCGCTCGATCGCGGACGGGCGCTGGCTCCGCGGGACGACCGCGGCGATCCGGGACGACGTGCCGAGCCTGCAGCGCTGGACCGTGGGCGACACCGTCGCGTCGACGGGGACCCTGGGCGGAGGCGTCGCGGTCGCCGGCATCACCTTCGCGCGCGAGCTCTCCCTCGACCCGTACCTCGTGCGCGCGCCGTTCCCCGCGACGTCCGCGCTCGTCGGCGCGCCCTCCACCCTCGAGGTCTACGTGAACGGGGCGATGGTGCGGCAGCAGCCGCTCGCGCCCGGGTACTGGACCCTCGCGAACCTGCCCGCCACCTCGGGGCAGAGCTTCGTGCACACCGTCGTCCGCGACGCGTTCGGCCACGAGCAGAGCATCGACAACCGGTTCTACTTCTCGTCTGGCCTCCTCGCGCCCGGCTACTCCGACTACGCGGTGACCGCGGGCCTCCGCCGGAGGACCTTCGGCGAGGACTGGTTCGACTACGGCGGACCGGCGGCGTCCGCGCGGTACCGCTGGGGCGCCTCGGACTGGCTCACGCCCGACCTTCGCGCGGAGGCCTCGTCGGACGTCGTCTCGGGCGGCGGCGGCGCCACGATGGGCTCGCGCTTCGGCGAGCTCCTGCTCGAGGGCGCGGCGAGCGCGGCAGGCGGGCGCGGCGGCGGCGCGGCGCTCGTCGGCTGGTCGTGGACCTCCCAGCCGCTCTCGACCGCGCTCCGGCTCGCCGGCCAGACCGACCGCTACGCCCACCTCGCGCTCCCCCCCGAGGCGGACCGCCCGGTGCTCGACGCGCGCGCGAGCTTCGACCTCACCGTGGCGCGGCGGGTGGGGCTCGGCCTCGACCTCCGCGGCGGCCGGTTCCGCGACCTCGGCGACTTCGCCGCGGGGGGAGTGCGGGCGTCGGTCCAGCTCGGCGGCGTGATGCTGACCGTGTCCGGCGACTACGGCAACGACGTGGGCGGCCGGACCGGCGTGCAGGCGTACGCGGTGCTCAGCTGGCGCCAGGGCGTCCACAGCGGCGACGCGAGCGTCACGCGCGACCGCGACGGCCGCGTCGTGGAGAGCGCCTCGGCGGGGCGTCCGCTCGCCCGGGACTCGAACGTCGGGTACCGCGTCCACGCCTCCGGCGACGATCGCGACCGGGCCGTCGACGGCTCGCTCCAGGGACAGTCCTCGTTCGGCCGCGCCGAGCTCCGCGCGGCGAGTGCCGACGGCGTCACGACGTGGCGCGCGCACGCGGAGGGCGGGCTCGTGTACGTCGACGGCGGCGCCTACCTCTCGCGCCCCACCGCGGACGGCTTCGCGCTCGTGGACGCGGGCGGGATCCCCGGCGTGGGCGTCACCGTCGAGAACGTGCTCGCCGGCCGGACCGGCGCCAACGGGAAGCTGCTCGTCACCGAGCTGCAGCCCTACTACGCGAGCCGGCTCGCGCTCCTCGATCGTGACGTCCCCGCGGAGTACGAGCCCGGCCGCACCGCGGGCTGGTTCGCGCCGCCCCTCCGTGGCGGCGCGATCGCGCGCTTCGACGTGCGGCGCATCTCCGCCCTCGCCGGACAGCTCGCGGTCCAGGTCCGGGGGAAGGACGCGCGGCCGGCCAACGGCGAGCTCTCGGTGATCGTGGACGGCGACCTCAGGACCTCCCCCATCACCGACGAGGGTCGCTTCTTCCTCGAGCGGATGCCGCCCGGGAAGCACGTCCTGCAGGCGGTGTGGGGCGGCGGGTCGTGCCGCGCCGTGGTCACGCTGCCGGAGCGCGCGCCGCCGGTCTTCGACGCGGGCGAGCTCCGCTGCATCCTCGACGCGCTCGATCCCGCCGGACGGCTCCCGTCGCTCCGGGACCCGGGCTACGGCGCCGTGCCGCCCGACGGCGAGACCGGCGCCGGGAGCGGGGGCCGATAGGTGCGGCGGCGCGATGCGGGTACACTCGCCCCCCGGATGCTCCGGAGCGCGACGAGAGCGGCCGTCGCCTTCGCGCTCGCCTCGGCGTGCGCGACGCCCGAGCGCGCCCCGCCGCCGGCGGCGCCGCAGGCGATCGTGGTCGCCGAGGCGAAGCTCGCGAAGGTCCGCTGCCTCGTCGTCGCTCCGTTCGAGGACGCCTCGGATCGGCCGAAGCTCGGGGACGTGGCGACCACCGCCCTCGTGTCCTCCGTCGATCCGGAGCAGACCCGGGTCTTCCCGGTGGAGGACCTGCGCCGGCTCTTCCGCGGCACCTCGTACGAGCTCCCGCCGCACGGCGTATCGGCGCGGCTCGCGATGGAGCTCGCGGAGAGGGTCCAGGCGGACGCGGCGCTCTACGGCTCGGTCGAGGGGAGTGCCCAGGAGCCGTCCACGGGGCTCGTCGTGAGCGTCCGGCTCCAGACGACCGCGGGGCGCGAGGTGATCTTCGCGAACGCCGCCCCCGTCCGGTGCGAGCCCGGCGAGAAGGTCGAGGTCGCGCTCCGGCGGGCGCTGCTCCTCGCCGCCCGGCCGATGCTCCTCGAGATGGGCTCGCCCGGCGAGCGGAGCTGCTTCGACCCCGAGATCGTCCGCCGGGCGCGGGTGATGCG
>WNGL01011760.1_pt1 | contig 16972 bp, 13 predicted proteins | sample 5400591 | NCBI WGS metagenome assembly WNGL01 (sample SAMN13153377, study PRJNA577476) | soil metagenome | isolation source: 80 cm soil or saprolite under Garry oak tree replicate 1 | place: USA:California | collected 2016-06-15
GCAACACCAGGACAGCACTGGTCTGCCTGGGCGGGCACGTGATCGGATCCCTGGTCAGCGAGGGCATCCTCGCCTACCGGATCGACGCCGGCCAGCTCTCCGCCGCGAACCGGCACATCAGCGACGTGGGCCCGTCCTACGTGGTGCTGTCGGCCATCGTGATCGCGCTGGCCTGCGGCGGCTGGCTGGTGCGCGCGCTGGCCGCCGTGGACCTCGCGGTGCTGGTGTTTCCCGGCCAGGTCTTCGGCGGTCTGAGCCACCTCGACGTGGCCGCGGTCGGACACCTGACCGCGGCGCTCACCGCCGCCGTGGCCACCGCCCTCATCCTGTTCCGCCGGAGCCGGAGCCGGAGTCGGCGCCGAGCCTCAGGCGCCTCAGGCGGCTACGTGACCGACGCCCACCCCGATCAGGTAGGTGATCGCGGCGGCGCAGGCGCCCAGGACCAGCTGCCGGACCGCGCCCCGCCAGAACGGCCGGTCGGTCAGCCGGGCCACCATGCCCCCGCCGGCGATCGCGGCGACCGCGGCGAGCCCGAGCGCGACGGCCAGCACATCTAGGCCGAACAGGTACGGGATCAGCGGGATGATCGCGCCGACCGCGAACGAGGCCAGCGAGGCGCCCGCGGCCACCACCGGCGAAGGCAGCTCGCCCGGATCCACCCCCAGCTCCTCCAGCGCGTGCACGGCCAGCGCCTTTTCCGGGTGCGCCGAGATCTCCGCGGCGGCCTGCCGCGCGGTGGCGGCGCTGACGCCGCGGGCCCGGAGCATGGTGGCCAGCTCGGCCTGCTCGAACACGGGATTGTTCTCCAGCTCGAGCCGTTCCTTGTTCACCTCGGCCTGGACGAGCTCGTTCTGCGAGGACACCGACACGTACTCCCCGGCCGCCATCGAGCAGGCGCCCGCGGCCAGGCCGGCCAGGCCGGTGAGGATGATGGTGTGCGACGACCCGCCGCCGCCGCCCACCCCGGCGATCAGCGACACGTTGGTGACCAGCCCGTCCATCGCGCCGAACACGGCCGGCCGCAGCCACCCGCCGGACACATCCCGGTGGTGGTGCCCGTGATCGTGTCCGTGCGTGTCGGGCCTGGCCCGCCTCTCGGTAGCCATTCGGACTGCATTCCCTTCGTGAGCTAGCGCACTCCAAGAGCCCGGGAGTGCGCTAGCTCAGGAGGCCCTAGCCCTTGCCCGCGTTGTACAGGAACAGGTGCCCGATCGCGGTCGGATAGGCACCGGTCACGCCCTGCGCCGACGCTGTCAGGAAATTGTAGAAGTACCCGAAGACGACCGGCGTCTGCTCCAGCAGCAGCGTCTCGATCTGCCCGGCGATGGTCTTCTGCGTGCCCACGTCCGAGGCGGCGACGTACTGCGCCGCCAGCTTGTCGTACTGCGCGTTGGCGAAGTGGGCGGCGTTCCACACGCCGGTCCCGGTCTTGGCGTTGTACGTCTCGAGCGCGGAGGTCAGGAACGCGTTCGGCACGCTCCGGTGCCCGTAGTCGACCAGGCTCATGGTGGCGTCGAGCCAGTCGGAGTTCCCGAACGTCGCCTTGCCGTAGTACTGGGTCGAGCTCTCCACCTTCAGGCTGATGTTGACCCCGATCTCCTTGGCCGACTGGGCGATGATCTGCGCGTACTGGGGGATCTCGACGAAGTCCTCGGTGACCAGCTGGGTGCTGAAGCCCGAGCCGTGCCCGGCCGCGGCGAGCAGTGACTTGGCCTTGGCGATGTCGATCGTCCGCTGGGCCACGGTGGTGTTGGTGGACGGGTAGACGGGCGCGAACGGGCTGTCGTTGCCTACGTCGGCGTAGCCCTTGAACAGCGCCTTGACGATCGCGGGCCGGTCGAGGGTGAGCGCGATCGCCTGCCGGACCCGCGGATCGGTGAACGGGGCCTTGTCGCAGCGCATCGACAGCTGGCGGTGAGCTGCGGACTTCAGCTTGATGATGTTGTAGCTGCCGGTCAGCAGTTCCTGCGCGCCGGACACGGCGAACTGCCCGAGCACGTCGATCGTCCCGCCGGTCATTCCCAGGATCGACGGGTTCTGGGTGTCGTAGAAGGTGAACTGGGTCGACGAGGGCAGCGCCTTCTTGCCCCAGTAGCTCTCGTTACGCGTGAAGGTGGCCCCCGACTTCGGCGTGTACGAGCCGAGCTTGAACGGGCCGGTGCCGAGGAAGGTGCTCTCCCACTTGGCCGGGTCGTAGCCCTTCGGGATGATGATCATGTTGTAGTTGTCGGAGGAAGTCAGGTACGGGAAGTTCCCGTTCGGGGCGCTGAGGTGGAACTCCACCGTGAAGTCGTCGACCTTCTTCACGCCGGCCGGGAGCAGCACGCCGCCGAAGGCGGACAGCGCGTTCGACCCGCCCTTGGGGTTGGTGTGCAGCTGGTAGGTGTACACCACGTCGTCGGCGGTCAGCGCCTGGCCGTTGTGGAACTTGACCCCCTGGCGGATCTTGAACGTCCAGACATCGGCCTTGCTGTTCGGTGTCCAGCCGGTGGCCAGCACCGGCTGCAGGGTCAGCGTCTGGGTGGACAGGCACAGGTACTCGCCGGTCTGCCCGAGCATGTCCAGGCCGCCCTGGTCGGCCACGGTGACCGGGTTGATGGCCGCGGTGGGCGTGACGATGCCCGCCTTGATCACCGCGCCGGGCTTGGCCGAGGCCGAGGAGGAGCCGCCGGACGGCGACGAGCTGGACCCGCTGCTGCCGCAGGCCGCCAGGATGGACCCGAGCAGCGGCACGGAAATCCCGACGACGGTGCCGCGGCGGATGAAGTCGCGGCGGGACAGCCGTCCGGCGGCGAACTCGTCGATGATGTGGTTAGCGATCTCGCCCTGGCCCTCGCGGAGCTGCCCGAGGCGACGGTGATCGATATTCCGGGTCATGCAGAGCCTCCCTGGGATGGGGCGGGTTCATTTAGCTGCAGTTGTCGCAGTTCGGTGATCGGGATATGACAACGGATCAGGTGACCGGGCTCTTCTTCGAGCAGCGGAGGTTCGGTGGATTCACAGATTCCAGTGGACAGCCTGCGCGGACAGCGGGTGTGGAACACGCAGCCGCTGGGCGGATCGGCCGCGGACGGGATCTCGCCCTGCAGCCTGATCCGGTCGGGACGCTGGCCGTCCAGCGACGGCACGGCGGAGAACAGGGCCTCGGTGTACGGGTGGTGTGGTCCGGCGAAGACGGTCTCCGCCGGCCCGACCTCCATCACCCGCCCGAGGTACAACACGACGATCCGGTCAGACAGGTACCTGACCAGGCCCAGGTCGTGGGAGATGAACAGGTAGGTGGCGTGCTCCTGCTGCTGCAGGTCGGCCAGCAGGTTGAGGATGGCCGCCTGCACCGACACGTCCAGCGCCGACGTCGGCTCGTCGCAGACCACCACGTCGGGCCGGGCGCCGAAGGCGCGCGCGATCGCGACCCGCTGCTTCAGGCCGCCGGACAGCTGGCCGGGACGCAGGGCCAGGTGACGGTCCTCGAGCCGGACCGACGCGATCAGCTCGGCCAGCCGGTCCCGCAGCGCCGTTCCGGACAGACCGGCCAGCCGGGTCAGCGGGCGGCTGATCAGGCTGCGCACCGAGTGTCGCCGGTTCAGCGCCGAGTCGGGGTTCTGGAACACGATCTGCAGCGCGCGCAGGATCTCCCGTGGCCGGTGCCTCGCCTGCGGGTTGAGCGGTTTGTCCTCCAGGGTGACGACCGAGCCCTGGTCCGGCGCGGTCAGCCCGAGCAGGACCCGGGCCAGCGTGGTCTTGCCGCTGCCCGACTCGCCGACCAGGCCGAGTGTTTCGCCCCTGAGCACCGTCAGGTCCACGCTGGCCAGCGCCTGGACGCCACCGGGGAAGGTCTTCGACAGCTTCTCGACCGCCACGATCGGGCCGCCGGGCCCGTCGGTGGCCAGCGCTGGCGCCGATGAGGGCGTGGCCCGCGGCAGGTCGGGCGCCTGGTCATGGTAGAAGCAGCGTGCCGTCCGCAGGTCGCCGACATCGAAGAACGGCGGCGACTCGGATCGGCAGCGGTCCTGCGCGAGGGCGCACCGCGGCGCGAACACGCATCCGGTCAGCGCGTGGCCAGGCGATGGCAGGAAGCCGGGAATGGTGTCCAGCCGGTCGCGGTCCTTGCGCTGCCCGCGTCGCGGGATGCAGCGCAGCAGCCCGACCGTGTACGGGTGCCGCGGGTCGTCGAAGACCTGGCGGGCGGGGCCCTGCTCGAGCAGCTCGCCCGCGTAGAGCACCCCGACCCGATCGCACATCTTGGCGATCACGGCCAGGTTGTGGCTGATGAAGAGCACCGTGGTGTCGAACTCCTGGCGCAGCGCCGCGACCAGGTCGAGCACCTCCGCCTCCACCGTGGCATCCAGCGCGGTGGTGGGCTCGTCCAGGATCAGCAGCGACGGCGAGACGGCCAGCGCCATCGCGATCACCACCCGCTGGGCCATGCCGCCGGACAGCTCAAACGGATACCGCCGCATCACCCGGGCCGGATCGGAGATCTGCACCCTGCCCAGCATGTCCTGGGCCGACTCCGTGGCCTCCCCCGAGGACTGGCCGGCCAGCTCGAACACCTCGGCGATCTGCCGTCCCACCCGGATCGACGGGTTCAGTGCCCGCCCGGGTTCCTGGTAGACCATCGAGACCGTGCGGGCGCGCAGCTGGCGCAGCTCCGCGTTGCCCATGGCCAGCGGGTCCTGCCCGTTGATGAGGATCGTCCCGGCACTCACCCGGCCGTTGCGGGGCAGGTACCTGACCAGCGCCAGCGCCGCTGTGGACTTGCCCGAACCCGACTCGCCCACCAGACCGTACGATTCGCCCCGGGCGATGGAGAACGACACGTCCCGCAGCGCGAGGCGGTCCTGGCCGCGCACCTTGTAGGTGACGTCCATGTGCGAGACGACCAGGGCCGGACTGTCGCCGCCCGTCTCCGGGATCCCGCCTGCCATCTCGGCCGAAAGCTTGCTCATGCGTTCAGCACCTGCTCGATCGAGTCCGTGATCAAGTTGACCGCGGTTACCAGCGATGCGATAGCCAGCGCCGGGAACAGCACCTGCCACCAGTAGCCCGCCAGCAGGCCGCTGTAGTTGGCCGCGATGTCCGAGCCCCAGTCCGGCGTCGGCGGCTGCACCCCGAATCCGAGGAAGGACAGCGTGGCTACCGCGAACACCGCGTAGCCGAGCCGGACCGTGAACTCGACCAGGATGGTGGGCATGATGTTCGGCAGGATCTCGCCGAACATGATCCGGGTCCGGCTCTCGCCGAGCAGCTGGGCCGCCGACAGGTAGTCCAGGTGCCGTTCGGACAGCACCGCGGCCCGCACCGTCCGCGCGATCAGCGGCGTGAAGACGAAGCCGATGATGACGATCAGCGCCCCGGTGGACGAGCCGACGGCGACGATGAAGAGGAAGGCGATGATCACGAACGGCAGCGCGAGCACGGCCTCGATGAGCCGCCCTACTATCAGGTCGGTGGCGCCGCCGAAGTAGCCCATGACCAGGCCAAGGGCAGTGCCGAGGATGGTGCCCAAGATGGTGGCCAGCGGGGTGACGACCAGGATGACGCGGGCGCCGACGATCACCCGGGACAGCACGTCCCGGCCGAGCTGGTCGGTGCCGAACCAGTGCGCCCCGGACGGCCCGGTGTTGTTGGCCAGCAGGTTCTGCGCGAGCGGGTTGTATGGCGCGAAGGATTTCCCGAAGATCGCGCACACCACCCAGAACAGGACGATCGCGGCGCCGACTCCGAAGGTAGGCCGGCTCAGCAGCAGCCGCCACCGGGCCGTGTCCACCCGCTGGGGCGCGGCCACGATCACCACCGGGCCCCCCGCGCCGGGAAGCGAGCTGAGCGGCCCTCCGGGCTCGAGTGGTGCCGCGCCGCCGGCGTCGGCGCTGATGTCAGTCACTGCTCACCCCTACCCTCAGCCGCGGGTTGAGCGCGATCAGCAGCAGGTCAGCGGCCAGCGTGGCCAGTACGTAGACCACTCCGATGGTGAGCACCCCCGCTTCCAGCATCGCGAAGTCCTTGGCCTGAGCGGCCTTGAAGATCAGGTTCCCGATTCCCTGGTAGTTGAACAGCGTCTCGACCACCACGAGGCCGCCGATCAGGTACCCGGTCTGGGTGGCGATGACGGTAATGGTCGGCAGCAGCGAGTTCCGCAGGATGTGCCGCCTGATCACGGTCGTCTGGGGCAGGCCCTTCAGCACCGCGGTTCTGGCGTAGTCCGAGTTCAGTGCCTCGATGGTCCCCGCCCTGGCCATACGGGCAATGTAACCGAAGAGGATCAGGACGAGCGGTATGGCCGGCAAGATCAAATGTCGGAACTGGTTGAAGACGCCCGCGCCGGCCCCGGCGGAAGCGGTCACCGGCAGCACTTTCAGCTCCACGCCGAATATCACGATGAGTACGATGCCGGTCACGAACTCGGGCATCGCGGCGAGGGAAAGTCCGGTTACCGAAATAGTCCGGTCCACTCCGCGGCCCGCGTAAAGCGCCGCGATCACGCCGCCGATGATGCCAAGCGGTACCACGATCACGAACGCCAGCGCGGCCAGCTTGACCGAATTGATGAGCGCCGCCCGGACGAAAGGCTCGACCGCGCTCCGGTACGTGTACGAGATGCCGAAATTCCCGTGCAGGAGCCCGCCAAGCCAGCTCAGGTACCTGGTCAGCAGCGGCCGGTCCACCCCGAGCGTGTGATCGAGGCTCTGCACGGCGCTCGGCGTGGCGAGGTTGCCGAGAATGGCACGACCCGGGTCACCGGGGAGGATCTGGCCCGCGAAGAATACGATCAGGCTAAGAATCCACAACGTAAGGATCATCAGGCCGAGGCGCCTCAGAAGGAACATAGCCATCGCTGGCCTCCTTGATACTGGGTCGCCACACGAGGAACCCCCCCGGGCGGCAAAGCCTAGCTCAGTTATAGATGGGTGAGCAATTAATGACGATCACGCTGAATGGAAGTGACCTGACTGTTACGCAGGTCGTGGCGGCCGCCCGGCACGGCGAGACGGTCGTGCTGGCGCCGGAGGCAATCGCCGCCATGCGCCGGTCCCGTGCGATCGTCCAGGACGTTCTCGCCGGCGGCGAGCCGGTATACGGCCTGACCACGGGGGTGGGCGAGCGCAAGGCGTACCTGCTCGACCCGGCCGCGCGGCAGCGGTTCAACCACCGCCGACGTGGTCCGCGGCGCCATGCTATGCCTGGCCAACAGCTACGCCAAGGGCGTCACCGGCGTCCGTCCCGAACTGGCCGAGATGATCGTCGCGCTGCTGAACGAGGGGTTCGCGCCACCGGTGCGCCGGCTTGGCTCGATCGGCCAGGGGGACCTCGGCCCGATGGCCGACCTTGCTCATGGCCTTATCACCCGCAGCGGCTTCGAGGTGGCCGAGAACGAGGGGCTCGCCCTGGTCAGCAGCAACGCCTTCACCACGGCCTGGGCCTGCCTGGCCACCGCCGACGCGGGGGCCCTGCTGGCGGTGTTCGACGTGGCGGGCGCGCTCGACCTGGAGGCGTTCGGCGCCAACGTGGCCTGCCTGCACCCGGTCATCGAGCAGATCAGGCCGTTCCCCGGCCTGGCCGCCACGCTGCACCAGTTGCGGCTGCTGCTGGCGGGCAGCTACCTGTGGCAGCCGGGTGCGGCCAGGTTCCTGCAGGATCCGCTGACCTTCCGCTGCCTGCCGCAGATCCACGGCGCGGCCAGGGACGCGCTCGGCTACGTCATGAACATCCTGCAGATCGAGCTCAACTCCTCGCAGTCCAACCCGGTCGTGGTGCCCGCCGGAAAGGTGCCCGCCGGAAATGAGCCCGGAGAGCCCGGAAATGGGCCCGGAAGTGAACAGGGCCGGATCGTGTCGGTCGGCAACTTCGACATCGGCCATCTCGCCGCCGCCCTCGACTTCCTGCGCATCGCGCTCGCCCCGGTGGTGACCAGCGCGAACGAACGCGCGGTCAAGCTGCTGCAGGCGCCGTACTCCGGGCTCCCGGCCGGCCTGGCCGCCGGCGTGGGCTCGCCGGACGACGCGCTGGCCGAGCTGGCGGTGGCCGGGCAGGCCATCACCGTCGAGGCCCGCACGCTGGCTCACCCGGTCTCCTACGAGCTGGCCAGCTCGGTGAAGGGCGAGGGCATCGAGGACCGGGCCACGATGGCGCCGCTGTCCGCGCGGCGGCTGGCCGACATGATCGCCCTGTCCGCCCGGGTTGCGGCGATCGAGTTCGTGGTCGCGGCCCAGGCCATCGACCTGCGCGCGCCCGGTCAGCTCGGCTTGGGCACCGGCCGTGCCTACCGGATGATCAGGGAGCTCGTCCCGTTCACCCACACCGACGGCACGCTGCCGGCCGACCTGGAACCGCTGGTCGAGCTGGTTACCAGGGGAACCCTGACCCCGGCCGCCTGAGCAGCCAAGACCGCTGGATACGATGCCCCCATGCAGGACCAGAACCGGACATCACGGGTGCTAATCGGCGAGAGCTTCGTAGGGGAGGGCGCCGAGGCGGCGCACGTCAACACGGTGCTCGGCGGCCGCGACGGGCCGGTCGGCACGGCCTGGGCCACGGCGCTGGCCATGCCGAGGCCGGGACACGCGGCCTTCGTCACGATCCTGCGGCCGAACCTGCCGGTCAAGCCGCTGACCTTGTTCGTGAACAAGGCGGCCATGGCCGACGAGCGGCACGGCGACCTCACCTGGGGCGCGGCCCAGGCGGGCGTGGCCGGCGGCGTCGCGGACGCGGTCGCCGACGGCGTGATCAGCGCGGAAGAAGCCGAGGACCTGCTGCTCATCGCGGCCATCTGGGTCAACCCCGCCGCCCGGGATGCCGCGCTGGTCTACCAGAACAACCGGGCCGCCACCAGGAAGGCACTGGAAAACGGCGCCACCGGCGCGCCGAAGCTGGACGAGATCCTGGCCGCCAGGCACGAGCCGGCCAACCCGTTCTTCACCGCAGGATTATCCCGAACGGACCGGGTTCCCCGCCTCGGTGCCCTGCGTCGATTTCCTCCCGTAACCCACCCGGAGCGCAGCATGAAAGTCGGCTTCATCGGGCTCGGCTTCATGGGCGCCCCCATGAGCCGCAACGTCCTGGCCGCCGGGCACGACCTGCTCGTGCACGACCTCCGCCGCGAGGCAGCGGCCGGCCTGGAGGGCGCCGGGGCCGGCTGGGCCGCGACCCCGCGCGAGGTCGCGGCGGGTCGCGAGGCGGTGATCACCATGCTGCCGGCCCCCGCGCACGTGGAGCGGGTGCTGCTCGGCCCGGACGGCCTGCTTTCCGGGCTGGTTCCGGGCTCGGTCTGGATCGACATGTCCACCAGCGTCCCCGCCGTCGCGGACCGGGTCCGGGCGGTGGCCGGCGACGTGGCCGTCCTCGACGCCCCGGTGAGCGGCATGGCCGCCGGGGCCAGGGCGGGCACGCTGCAGATCTTCGTCGGCGGGGAGGAGCCGGTCTTCCGCCGGGTCCGGCCACTGCTGGAGGCGATGGGCGATCCGGAGCGGATCTTGTACGTGGGCGGCCACGGCGCGGGCTACACGGTCAAGCTCATGATCAACCTGCTCTGGTTCGCGCACCTGGTGGCCACGGCCGAGGTACTCACCATCGGCACCCGGGCCGGGGTGGACCTGGCCACCTTGCGCCGGTGCCTGCTGGCCAGCCCCGCGGCGAGCAACTTCCTCGAGCGCGACGTGCTGTCCGTGCTCGAGGCCGGCGACTACGACGACTCGTTCGCGCTCGCCCTGGCCTGCAAGGACCTCGGCCTTGCCGTCGACCTGGCCGGCCACGCCGGGGTGCCGGCGGAGGTGAGCGCCGTGGTGGAGCAGGTCTACCGCCGCGCCCGCGCCCAGTACGGCGACGCCGGCGGCGAGATGCTCCCGATCAAGCTCTACGAAGACCTCACCCGCACCCCCCTCCGCCTCCCGCCCGTGTCTACCTCCCCATCCCCCGCGCCTCCGCCTCCCCTCACCCCTCCGCTTCCTCCTGCCCCTCCGTCTCCCCTCACCCCTCCGCCTCCCCCTGTCGCCTCCCCGTCCGCATGATCGCGGCCCTTCGAGCCGCATGGCCCCCGGGAGGCGTCGCGCAGGCGCGAAATGGGGTACTCCCGGTTATGTGGCCGGTCGCACGGCCCGCGGCGAGGACGCGAGAACGGACGCTCCCGCAACACCAAGCACTTCGCCACCAGCGCCCCGGCGCCCGCGCGTGGCCTTGCCATGATCACGAAGGGTTCACTACCCTATGCAGTAGTAGAGTCTTCGCGATCATGGAAATGTCGTTGCTGCGCGGCGTTATTCGAGAGCTTTGTCACTCCAGCACCACCCACACCAGGTCGTATGACGTGGATGCCGCCTTCATGCTGGCCCCAGCTCGATATCGCTGAGCTTAAGTTGATCATGAAGATCGGCCTGCTGCTGTACGCCGTGGAACCCAGCTTTCACTGCGTCAGAACGCACTGGATCCGATCTCAGTGGGGATTTCATGGCGTTCCAGCTGGCCCGGCACACACAGACGTGATGCTGATGGTGCCAGCGTGACCTGAGTCCGGTCTCCGGGAACGAGCGCAGCAACACCAGGGGTAAACCGGGCATGCGCCTGGGCGACGTTCGGGGGACGTGCCGCCCCAAAGGCATGGCCCCGGTGAACATCCCCGCGCCACCGTGCTGGCCGGTGCGGGACTAGTGGGAAGCTTGTGCTGTGTCCGATGCGGAAAGCACGCTGATCACCGGGATCGGTGAACTGGTCAGCAACGACGGCGAGCCGAACGACGGCAAGCCGGGCTCCTTTGCCGCGATGACCGACGCTGCGCTGGTCATCGCCGGAGGAAAGGTGGCCTGGACCGGCCCGGCGTCGCGCGCGCCCGCCGCCGACAACGTGGTGGACGCGGCCGGGCGGGCCGTGCTGCCCGGGTTCGCCGACTCGCACGCGCATCTGGTCTTCGCCGGGGAGCGCAGCGCGGAGTTCGCCGCCCGGATGGCGGGCCGGCCGTACCGGGCGGGTGGCATCCTGGGCACGGTCGAGGCGACCCGCGCCGCCTCGGACGAGGCGCTGCGGGCCAACCTCCGGCGGCTAGCGGCCGAGATGCTCCGCCAGGGCACGACCACGTTCGAGTGCAAGTCCGGATACGGGCTGACCGTGCCGGACGAGGCGCGCGGGCTGGCGCTGGCGGCCGAGGTCACCCCCGAGGTGACCTACCTCGGCGCGCACGTCGTGCCGCCCGAGTTCGCCGCCGACCCGGCCGGCTACGTCGACCTGGTATGCGGGCCGATGCTAGAAGCCTGCGCGCCGTCGGCCCGCTGGGTCGACGTGTTCTGCGAGGACGGGGCGTTCGGCGCGGACGAGGCCGCCGCGGTGCTCGCGGCAGGCCAGGCTGCGGGCCTGCACGCCCGCGTGCACGCCAACCAGCTCGGCCCGGGCCCCGGCGTCCGGGTCGCGGCCGAGGCGGGCGCCGCGTCGGCGGACCACTGCACGTTCCTGACCGACGCTGACGTGGACGCGCTCACCTCGACTCCGGTGGTCGCGACTCTGCTGCCCGGCGTGGAGTTCAGCTGCAGGCAGCCGTTCCCGCGGGCGCGCCGGCTGCTCGACGCGGGCGCCGTCGTGGCCCTGGCCACCGACTGCAACCCGGGCTCCTCGTTCACGTCCAGCATGCCGTTTTGCATCGCGCTCGCCGTGCGCGAGATGGGGATGACCACCGAGGAGGCGGTCTGGGCCGCCACCGCGGGCGGCGCCAGGGCACTGCGCCGGACCGACATCGGCCATCTCGGCGTCGGGGCCCGGGCCGACCTGATCCTGCTGGACGCACCGTCGCACACCTACCTGGCCTACCGCCCCGCCGTCCCGCAGATCGCCGCCGTCTGGCAGGCAGGCAGGCTGGTCGCGGGCGCGGTTCCCTGACCCGCGCGGCCAGCCCGGGCCCGGCGCGGCCAGCCCGGGCCCGGCCCGCTAGCCCCGCCCGGCCCGCTAGCCCGGGCTCGGCCCGCTACCGACCCGGGCCGGCAGGTAACGGCCGCGGAACCTGATCAGCGGCTCGCCCAAGCCGGCCACATAGACCACGCCGGTGACATAAGCGATAACCAGGATGTGGTCTCCGGCGGTGACCAGCCGCTCCGCCGCGCACTCCAGCGCGGCCAGGCCGCCCTCCGGGATCAGCGCCCCGGAGCCCGGGCCGCGCCGGTGCGGCACGTCGTCGAGCATCAGCCGGGCCGCGGGCCGTCCCGAGGCGGCGAACCGGCCGGCCAGCACCCGCTGTCCGGCCGCGAGCAGCGTCACCGCGAACCGCGTGACCGGCTCATCCGGGCGGCTGAACAGCTCAGCCGGATAGGAACCGGACATCAGCGACACCAGTACCAGGGGTGGTTCCGCGGACACCGGGCTGAACGAGCTGACCGTGGCCCCGATATCGTCTCGCCCGTCCGCCACTGTCACCAGCGTGACCGCGCCTGCCCAGGCCGCCCGAACCCCCGCCAGGTCCGCCCCCGTGTCCACGCCAGTCACACCCTCCGAGGGGCGTGGGGGGTGACCGGGGCGGGAAAGCCGGTCCGTTCGGTCATCTGATTGTCCAGCGGCCCGGCAGCATCAGCGGCCCGTACGGCGACAAGCCGGCCTGGGCGGCGAACCGCCAGGCGGGACCCCAGGCGTCGGCGAACCGGAGGTCCAGCGTGGCCGCGGCGGCCGGGCGAGATTCGCTCGACTCCGGCGCTCGCAGCTGGTCGAACGGGGTCAGCCGGGGGTAGGCGCGCAGCGGAGCGTCGGCAGGCAGCCCGGCCCGGCGGCGGGCGATCTCGGCCGCGGCCGACATCCCGCCAAGCTCGTCGACCAGGCCGTTCCGCGCCGCGTCGGCGCCGGTCCAGACCCGCCCTCTGGCGATCTCGTGCACCTGCTCCACCGTCATCCGGCGGCCCGAGGCCACCTTCTCCGTGAAGTCGCGGTAGATCGCGTCGAGCCAGTTGTTGATCCGCTGCCACTCGTCTTCGCTGAACGGGTGCGTGGGCGCGAACATGGTCGCCCCGCGGCCCACGGACACCGAATCGGTCGTGATGCCGATCCGCCCGAACGCCTCCTCGAACACCGGCTTGCCGGCGATCACGCCGATCGACCCGGTGAGCGTGCCCGGCTGCGCCACGATGATGTCGGCCGCCATCGAGATGTAGTACCCGCCCGAAGCCGCCACGTCGCTCATCGACACCACGACCGGCTTGCCCGCCGCGCGGGTCCTGGCCACCTCGCGCCAGATCGTGTCCGACGCGACGGCGGATCCGCCGGGGCTGTTGACCCGCAGCAGCACGGCGCGGACCCGGTCATCCGAGGTCGCCGAGCGCAGCGCGGCCGCCACCGTGTCCGAGCCCATCGAGCTGCCGCCCACCGGGCTCCGGCCGCTGCGGCCCTGCCTGATCGGCCCGGTCGCGTAGATCACCGCGACGAAGCGCTCGCGCGGGTTGGGCAGCTTCTTGGCTCGCTGGGTCAGCGTGTGCGACCGCTGGTAGCGGGCGACGAACTGCAAGATCGCGTCCGGCCCGGCCTCCTTGCGCACCTCCGCGTAGACCTCGTCCCGGTAGGCGAGCGCGTCGACCAGGCCCGCGGCGAGGGCGTCTTCGGCCAGGAACGGCCCCTGGTCGAGCAGCGCGCGGGCCTGCTCCGCGGTCTTGCCGCGGCGCTCGGCGATCGCGGCGATGATCTGCTCGGCGATGGATGCGGCCAGGCGTTCGGCGGCCTCCCGGGTCGGTCCGGTGAAGCCGCGTTCGGTCAGGTTGTCGGCGGCGGACTTGTATTCGTATCGCTTGGCACTCTGGAAGGCGACGCCGGCCTTGGCCAGGGCGTCGTGCAGGAACAGCTGCTCGACCGCCACGCCGGTAAGCCCGACCGACCCGGACGGCTGCAGGTAGATCCGGTCGAACGCGGTGGCCAGGTAGTACGGCACGTTGCCGTGGGTGAATTCGCCGAAGGTCTCGGACCAGGCCACCGCGAGCTTGCCCGATTCGCGGAACACGCCGACCGCCTCGCGCAGCTCCTGCATCCGGGCCAGCCCGATCCGGCCGCCGCCCACCTTGACCACGAGGGCGCGGACCCGGTCGTCCCGGCCCGCGCGCCGCAGGCCATCGACGATGTCCTGCATGCGCGCCTTGCGGCGCGACAAGATCGCCGACAGCGGATCACCGACCGGGCCCTCCCCGATCCCGTCGGTCAGGTCGAGCTCGAGGATCAGCGGGGCCGTCTGGCGCTGCCGTAGCCTGGTGACCTGTTCGGTGATTTGCCGGGCGAGTATCGCATCTGCCATGCGGCCAGCTTACGGTGCGGAGGAGATGGGAATCGGCGGACAACCGGTGACAATCGTCGTAGACGTCGCCAACGTTATGGGCTCGCGCCCCGATGGCTGGTGGCGGGACCGGGCCGGGGCCGCGGTGCGGCTACACGCCGACATAGCCCGGCTGGCCGCCAGCGGCCGCGCCATCCTGCCGGACGAGCCGGGGGAGACAGGGACCGAACGGGCGGGCGCTCCCGGGTTCGTCATGGTGCTTGAGGGCGCGGCCAAAGCCGCCGCCGCCCGCCTGGCTCAAGCCGAGCCAGCCGCGCGAGCCGAGCCAGCCGCGCGAGCCGAGGCGGATGCGCGAGCCGAGGCGGATGCGCGAGCCGAGGCGGATGCGCCGGACGGGAGAGCCGCGCCGGACGGGGGCCTGCGGCCGGTGCGGCCGGGTGAGGTGCGCGTGGTCCAGGCGGCCGGTTCGGGGGACGACGCGATCGTCGCCGTGGTGCGCGAGCTGCCCGGGCGGCGCGTGGTCGTGACCGCAGATCGAGGGCTGCGCGAGAGGTGCGTGGCGGTCGGCGCGGAGATCCGGGGGCCGGGCTGGCTGCTCGGCCTGCTGCGCGGCTGAGCCGAACCGCTGCCGCCGCTTTAGCCGACATCATCGCTGGTCGCGGGCTGGTGTTCGGGCCACCCGGCCCGTTCAACCGGGTGGCCCACTTCCCCTTGCAGGCCGGCACGCTGGGGCGCCGGAGCGAGAATCGTAGCAGTCACACAGCCGCACTCGCCCGAGATAGGTGCAGACGTACGGTTTGGAGAATCCTGTGAGCACCGGCTTTACTGGGGCCATCACCCTGGCCCGGACACCGGAACGGAAGATGCCCGTGGGAGTCCTGATCGCTGTCCTTATTCTCTTGTTCGTTTGCCTGCTGGCCGCCGCCGTCGACCGGGCCATCAAGACGACCAAACGCAACCGCCGCCGCCTCGACGCCACCCGGCGGCTCGTCGCCGCGACGGAGCAGGCGGAGGTCAAGCACAGACGGCGGAAGGCAGCCGAACAGGTCAGCGGGGCCCTCACCTCGGTTATGCCGACCATCCATGACATCGACACCCGCCACGTGGACGAGCCGGGCGAAACCACCACGAAGTGACCATGCGTGGGCCCTCGCTCACGATATCGGTAGGTATCCGTCGCACTCCCGCCCGCGCCGCCGCATTCCCGGCCCTCGCTGCCCCCGCCCCACCCGCGGCATCCCCATCGCGCGCCGGGGCGGCGGGGGAGGCCGGACAAGCGACCAGCGACAATGGTTCCGTGCAGGTCGTCGTGCTGGCTGACACTCACGCGCCGCGCCGGTGGCGGGTCTGCCCGCCGCGGGTGGCCGAACACCTGCGCACGGCCGACCGCATCCTGCACGCGGGCGACGTCTGCACCGCCGCGGTTCTCGCCGAACTGGCGGAGTACGCCCCGGTGACCGCCGTGCTCGGCAACAACGACGGCCCCGACGTAGCCGAATGGGGCGCGCAAAGGACCGCCGAACTCGACCTCGACGGCCTGAAGGTAAACATGGTGCACGACAGCGGCGCGGCCGCCGGGCGGCTGACCCGGCTGCGCCGCAGGTTCCCCGGCGCGGACCTCGTGGTGTTCGGGCACTCCCACATTCCGCTCGATGAGTCCGCGCCCGGAGCGCCCGGAGCGCCTGGGGCACCCGGAACGCCCGGAACGCCCGGGCTGCGGATCTTCAACCCGGGATCGCCCACCGATCGCAGGCGCCAGCCGCACGGCACGCTCGGCCTGCTCCAGATCGCCGGCGGCCGCCTGATCACGGCCGCCATCGTGCCGGTCACCTAGCCGAATAGACAATAAAAATAAACAAGACAATAAACAAAGGCGCGCACCCTCCCGCCGAAGCGGTCCGGCGCGCGCCTTCGCAGAACGCGGCTAGCGGTTACTGAGCCCTACTCAGTCCACCAGTCCTCGTCGTCTTCCTTGCCGTTGGCGCCCTGCTTGGCATTGGCCTGGGTCGCGGCGGGCGAGCCGCCGTTGGCGGGCCGCTGCTGAGCCGCCGCAGCCGCCGACGAGACCTGGGTGGCCTGGTGGCTGGCCGACTGGGCGGGCTGCACGGCGGTGGGCGGCGCCGAGCCGCCGTTGCCGTTGCGCGGCGCGCTGGCCGGAGCCGCCGGGGCGGCCGGAGCCACCTGGGTCGGGGGAGCGGCCGGAGCCGACTCCGCCGCGATGGCCGGCTTGGCGGCCGGCGCCTGCATCGTCGCGGCGTCCATGCCAGGCAGCAGCTGGCCGCCGAGCAGCTGGCGCACCTGCGCCAGGTGGGTGGCGATGCTGTCCTTTTGCCGGGTGAGCTCGTCGACGTCGCGCTGGGCGGCGGCGCGGCGGCGCTCGGCGTCGGCCTTGGTCTCGGCGAGGAGCTGATCGGCCTGGGCCTTGGCCTGCGACACGATCTGGTCGGCGTTCTTCTTCGCATTAGACACCAGCTGCCGGGCGTGCGAGTCGGCGTCGCGCCGGGTCTGGTCCGCCTGCGCGGACGCCTTCGCGGCCCGCTGCTCGGCGGTGGAGGCCCGCTGCTCGGCTTCGGAGACGAGCTTCTGCGTGGCGGACTGGGCAGCGGCGAGCCGCTCGGCTTCCTGCCGCTCGGCCTCTTCGCGCCGCGCCGCGAGCTGGATCTCGAACTCGGCCTCGGCCTGGGCCCGCTGCGCCTCGCTCTCCTCCAGGATCCGCTGCGCCTGGCTGCGCATCTCGTCGGCCTGGCGCTTGGAGGT
>WNGL01012149.1_pt1 | contig 16972 bp, 19 predicted proteins | sample 5400591 | NCBI WGS metagenome assembly WNGL01 (sample SAMN13153377, study PRJNA577476) | soil metagenome | isolation source: 80 cm soil or saprolite under Garry oak tree replicate 1 | place: USA:California | collected 2016-06-15
GGGTACGCGTCCGGCGACGGCCGCGGATTTTGCGATTGACGAGGCAGGATATGCGTGAGCGGATGGTTACGCGGCGGCCTTTTGTTCGCGTGCGCGTTTCCAGTTCCAGGGCATGAGCTCGTCGATGCGTCTGGCGGGGTGGTCGGGCAGGCGCGCCAGCACGTCGGCGAGCCAAGCCTGCGGATCGACGTCGTTGAGCTTGCAGGTCTCGACCAGAGTGTAGATCGCGGCGGCGCGGCGGCCGCCCTCGTCGGAACCGGCGAAAGTCCAGTTGTGGCGGCCGACCGCGACGGGACGCAGGCTGCGCTCGGCGGCGTTGTTTGACATGCACAGGCGGCCATCGTCGAGGAAGCGGGTGAGTTCGGTCCAGCAGTTGAGGCTGTACTGGATCGCCTTGGCGACGTCGCTGCGCCCGGACAGCTTGCGGCGCCGCGCGCGCAGCCAAGCTTCCAACGTGACGACGAGAGGCCGGCTGCGCTCGTTGCGCACGCGCGCTCGTTCCGCCGGTGGCTTGCCGTTGATGTCGCGCTCGATCGCGAACAGGGCATCGATCCGCTCGATCGCCTCGATGGCGATCGGCGACTTCTTGATCCTCGCCAGGTCGAAGAACTTGCGCCGTGCATGCGCCCAGCACGAAGCCTCGATGATCGGGCCGCCCTGGCGCGACGCCTCGTAGAGCTTGTTGAAGCCCGCATAGGCGTCGGCCTGCATCAGACCCGCATAGCCGGCGAGGTGTTGCTCGGGATGCGCGCCGCCGCGGTCTGCCGAGTAGAAGAAGACGGCGGCCGGCGGATCGGGCCCGCCGAACGGCCGGTCGTCGCGCACATAGGTCCACAGCCGGCCGGTGCGACACTTGGCTTTGGCCCACACCTTCACGGTCGTATCGTCGGCGTGGATGCGCTCGGCCGCGAACACGTAGGCGCGGATCAGCAGCACCAGCGGCATCAGCGTCGCCGCCGCGGCGCCCACCCAGTCGGCCAGGGTGGAGACGTCGAGATCGATGCCTTCGCGCGCATAGGTCGCGCTCTGGCGGTTGAGCGGCAGGTGCAGGCCATACTTGGCGAACAGGATGTGCGCCAAGAGCCATGGGCCGGCGCGTCCGCGCGCGATCGGATGCGAGGGCGCCGGCGGCTGGGTGATCTGCTCGCAGGTCCGGCAGGAGAGCTTCTCGCGCACATGCGCGATCACCTTCCACTGGCGCGGGATCATCTCCAGCGTCTCGGTGACGTCCTCGCCGAGCTTGTGCAATGCCCCGCCGCAACACGGGCAGGCCGCGGGCGACGGGTAGACGATGCGCTCGCGCGGCAAGTGCGCGGGCAGCGGACGGCGCGCCGGCTTGCGCCGCTCAAAGCTGTTCACCTTGACCTTGGCGCGCTCGGCGGCGAGCTGCGCCGCCGCCTCGGCCTCGGATGCGTCCTCCTCGAGCTCGGACAGCGCAAGCTCGAGCTGCTCGAGCACCGCGCTGCGCTCCGAAGACTGGCCGTACTGCTCGTGCTTGAGCTTGGCGATCTGATACTTCAGCCGCTCGATCTCCAGCGCCCGCGACTTCGCCACGCTCTCTGCCGCTGCGGCTTTTGCCTCCGCGACCACCAGCGCCTCGCGCTGCGACAGAATGAGCGCATGCGCAGCGGCAAGGTCGGTCGGGAGCGAATCAGTGCGCGGCGTCATGCGGCGACCGAATCACACCGCTGCTCGCTTGTGAATCGCCAATCGAAGTTGGCTCACAAATATTGCGCTCAGGGCCTCGACGAGGGCTCAGAATGCGACAAGCGCTCAGCCGGCGGCTTGCGGTCGCCACGTCCGCTGCGGCATGCGCCAGTCGATGCCTTCCAGCAGATAGCCGAGCTGCGCCGGCGTAATCGTCACCACCCCGTCCCCGGAAAATGGCCAGACGAAACGGCCGCGCTCCAGCCGCTTGGCAAACAGGCACATCCCCTGGCCGTCGTGCCACAGCACCTTGAGGAGCCCGCCGCGCCGGCCGCGGAAGACGAACAGATGCCCGCCGTGCGGATCCTGCTTCAACGTCTCCTGCACCAGCAGCGCCAGCCCATCGAAGCCCTTGCGCATGTCGGTATGGCCGGTCGCCAGCCACACGCGCACCCCGGGCGCAAACGGGATCATCGCCGCCGTCCACTGGCCAGCCCGGCAACCGCCGCGGACAGCGCCGCCAAGTCGACCGCGCCAGTGATCCGCATCCGCGCGCCGTTGGCAAACTCGATGTCGATCATGCCAGAACTGGGAAAGCAGGCCATCGATGCCGGCTCCGCCGCCACCCGCACCGCAGCGAAGGCCGGTAGCACATTCGGCCGCGAGCACAGCTGCCGACGCCATCCGTACAGCTGGCTCGGATGCATCCCTGCCGCGCGAGCCAACACCGACACACTGGCGCCCGGCTCCAGCGTCGCCGCCACCAACTGTTCCTTCTCCGCCGCGCTCCAACGCCGACGACGTTGAACCGAGGTAACGACTTCGATAGGGGTCTTCGTCATGTGACTATTCCTATGAATAGTCACATGACTCACAGTCTCGCTTCATCCGCAAGGCGGCCTTCCCCGGACGCGTACGCGGTGGCCGCGTATCTCTCCAAGAACCTGCTGACCCCTACAAGAGTTGGTACGACGCCGCAGAGCCTACGCCGGCTGCCAAAGGACACTTCGGCATCAACAAGTGCTGCGCTTCGGCCGAAGTGGTACGCACCGAGTTCCGCCACAAGCGCGATAAGGACGAGTGGTGGTACCTCGACCGCACCACCTCGACCTGGCGACGCATCCCCGACTTCATCATCTGGGAAAACAAGCAGCCACCCGAGAACTGTCCCACGCTCTTCATGTGGAATGGCAATCTGACCTGTTTCTTCGCCCCTGACGACGAAATCTAGGGGGCAGCCATGGCTCGCTGTGAGCACTGTAGGGGTAAATTCGGTCTTATCCGCCACACCTGGTGGGGACACCGCTTTTGCTCCAACAAATGCCGCTCCGCCTACCTCGACAAGCTGGCCCGCGACCGGGAACGGCTTAAAGCCTGGTTCGGCTTTCTCGCTAGGGGCAGCCCATTTCGGTGACTGCCCCATCTCCTTGAAGGACATTTCCTTCACAGTTCCACGAGGACGGGACCGCCAGGTAGCGGCCTCCTCCCACCTGCTCCCCGCTTCAGCGGGGGCTTCTTTTCCCCACCTGGGGCGGGTTCGTGGGTACAACGCCCCAGCTCGCCGTTGCAGAGCCCTCCCCAACCCAATATTTGTGGCGCGGAGCCAAAAAGGAGCCAAAAAGCGGAGCCGGTTTGCTAAGTCATTGAAATCGTTAGGGGCGGAGTAGCTCAGGTGGTTAGAGCAGCGGAATCATAATCCGTGTGTCGGGGGTTCGAATCCCTCCTCCGCTACCAATAATTTCAACAGCCTTAGTGGCATCTGCAACCCTTATTAGGGCCGCAATAGGTATCCGGTGATCGTTCCAGGTCCCGTCCGGAAGCCCGGCGCGCTGGTGCAAGTGCAGGCCGAATGAGCCCGCGGCTTTCCCGCCTTCGGTGGGTCAACGGCCCGACGCGCCGGGCTCTTGATATGAGCAGCAAGAAACGGCAAAGTTCAGCAATTGCGATCAAGCGTTTTCAGCACAAACGAGTCATTCTCGCAAGCGGAGCGCCTCTGCGGGTGCGCAACAAGTCGTCTCGATCATCGTCAGTTGCGGAGGTTCAAGTGACGAACATCAAGGACGCCGCCGCATCGCGTCTCTCTCCGCTCATACGCGGACCGATCTGGAATCCGCCGCCGCCGGCGGCGGCGATGACAAGCAGCGCGTGCAATCTTCCGAATTGGAGCGAATATCATCAGGAGGTCCGGATGAACTCACCAGTTCGCCATTCCCTCACGCTTGGGGCGGTGACGCTCGCGATCGGATTGGCCGCCGGCGCCACATTCCTTGCTTCGGCCGATGACGGATCGCACTCGGTGCGGGACATCTGCACGACAACCGGTTCCGAGGTCGCCGACGAGGCACCGTTCCTGGCCGAGAACGACGCGGCCATGAAAAAAATGATGAACGACATGGCCGTGAAGCCCACCGGTGATGTCGATGTCGATTTCGTGGCCATGATGGTGCCGCACCATCAGGGCGCGATCGACATGGCGCTCGCCGTGCTTCGCTACGGTCGCAATGCGCAGATCAGGCGGCTGGCCCAGGAGATCATCGTTACCCAGCAGCAAGAGATCGCCGCCATGCGGCTCGCGGTCGGCGAGCCGCTGCCGCCCTCCGTTCCGTCACCAACACAACCCTCAACGAATGATCGATGCCGGCTCGATGACGATGTCCCCGGTATGAAAATGAAATAGGAGCCGAACATGAAACGCGTCCTTCTCAAGGCGACGCTGCTTGCGAGCACTTTTCTTGCTGCTTCCGTCCCGGCAAGGGCCGGGCAGGCGCCAGGGAAGGACACCGACCCGGATGTGCCGGTCAGCCATCGCGATCGCGTCTACGCCGCCGAGCAGTTCTCCAACACGGTCTCCGTCACCGACCCCGCCGACAACAGGCTTCTCGGCGTGATTCGGTTGGGGGATCCGCAGCCGGGCAACCTGAGCCCGCTCTACCGCGGCCAGGTGCTCGTGCACGGCATGGGATTTTCCCCCGATCACAAGACCATCGCGGTCGTCTCGATCGGTACCAACTCGGTCACCTTTATCGACACGGCCACAAATGCGACGAAGCACGTAACCTATCTGGGGCGGGCGCCGCACGAGGCCTTCTTCACGCCCGACGGCAACGAGGTGTGGGTCGCGGTTCGCGGCGAGGACTACGTCGCCGTGCTCGACGGGCACACGTTCGACGAAAAGACGCGGATCAAGGTTCCAGACGGGCCCGGCATGACGATCTTTTCGCCGGACGGGATGTACGGCTATGTCTGCTCGTCCTTCAACCCCGAAACGGTCGTGATCTCGGTCGCCGAGCATCGGATCGTCGGCCGCGTGAAGCAGGAAAGCCCGTTCTGTCCCAATATCGCGGCGACGCCGGATGGAAAGCAGGTGTGGTTCACGCTCAAGGACATCGGCCGAACGCAGGTGTTCGACGCCCGGCCGCCGTTCGCGGTGCTGAAGACGCTCGATACCGGCCCGATCACGAACCACGTCAACTTCGCCCGCAATGCCAATGGCAGCTTTGCCTATATCACGGTCGGCGGGCTGAACGAGGTGAAGGTGTTCCGCACCGACAATTTCGAGCAGGTCGCGACCATCCCGGTCGGCAATCTGCCGCATGGGGTCTGGCCTTCAGGCGATGGAACGCGGGTCTATGTCGGGCTCGAGAACAGCGACGCGCTGGCTGCCATCGATACACGGACCAACACGGTGGTCGCGACCATTCCGATCGGCCAGGCGCCACAGGCGCTTACCTACGTCCCCAACGCCGTGCCGAGCATTGACGGCATGCAGAACCTGCAGCCGCTCGGCGTTGCGGGCCAGACGGCGCACTTGTTCCTCGCGCCGGCCACAGGCGCCAAGCCCACAGGCCAGCCGCCGACCAGCGTAGCGCTGTTCGATCAGGGGCTCACCCAGGTGCTGGAGGCGGCGGTGACAGGATTGGTCCCGATGCAGCCTTATGTGCTGGCTCTGGCCACAAGACCGGACGGCTCCGGATCGGTTGAGCCGCTCGCAGCCTTCATGACCAATCCCGCGGGAGCGGCGGTCGTCAACGCCGTCGGACCCATACGTCAGATCGTAGCGAGCACTGAAAACGCGCAACGCCGTTATCTGGTGATCGTTCCAGGCCCCGTCGGGAAGCCTGGCGCGCCGGTGCAAGTGCAAGCTGAATGAGTATAAGGAGGATCAAATCCAGGGTGCACTGCGCCTACGACGGTCGTACCCACGAGAACAGCAAGAAACGACAAAGTTCAGCAATCGCGATCAAGCCTTTTCAGCGCAAACAAGTCATTCTCACAAGCGGAGCGCCCCCTGCAGGAGCGCAACAAGTCGTCTCGATCATCGCCAGCCGAGGAGGTCCAAGTGACGAACATCAAGGACGCCGCCGCGTCGCGTCTCGCTCCGCTTCACACGCCGACCGACCTGAAGTCCGCCGCCGTTCAGGATATCGCCGGCGCGCTCAACGTGCTGCTCGCAGACATGTTCGCGCTGTACCTGAAGACGAAGAACTTTCACTGGCACATATCGGGTCCGCATTTTCGCGACTATCATCTTCTCCTGGACGAGCAGGGGGACCAGATCTTCGCCGCCACGGACGCAATCGCCGAGCGTGTTCGCAAGATCGGCGGCACGACCTTGCGCTCGATCGACCACATCGGCCGTTTGCAACGCGTCTTGGACAACGATGCGGATTTCGTCACGCCCTTGGATATGCTTGCCGAGTTGCGCGACGATAACAAAGAGCTGGTGGCGAACCTGCGCGAGACACATGGCCTCTGCGACGAGCACGGGGACGTCGCCAGCGCAAGCCTGTTGGAAAACTGGATCGACGAGGCGGAGCGGCGAACCTGGTTTCTTTTCGAAGCGACCCGCGTTCGGAAGGAATAGGCAGTGTCCGCTTCCGCTCATCGTTCGCCGACCGTCGGCCATCGTCGGCGCGCGTTCCTGAGAGCGTGGCCGTAGGGCAGGCCGGGAGCGATCGTCATGATGCAAGAGGCAGGTCTTCTGACGAGAGGCAAGATCTTCGCAATGATCGCAGTGACTTGGCTATCGGGAGTGCAAGCAATGGCCGCAGATGGATTGACGACCATGCGCAGCAGCCACGGGCCGAAGGACACGATGAACAGGCTCGAGAGCGCAGTCAAGGCAAAGGGCATGACGGTATTCGCCCGCGTCGATCACGCGGCGGGGGCCGCAGAGGTTGGACTGTCGCTGCGGCCGACCGAACTCCTGATCTTCGGCAATGCCAAGGGCGGCACGCCGCTGATGCAATCAATGCAGACGATCGGAATCGATCTGCCGCTAAAGGCACTGGTTTGGCAGGATGGATCGGGCAGCACATGGCTTTCGTACAACGATCCGAGCTGGTTCGCGAATCGACACGGGCTGGGCCACGAGGTCGAGGCGACGGTCGGTGCCATGGCTGCCGCGCTTGACGCGATCGCGAGGGCAGCAACGACATCTGCGTAGTGGCGCACGGCTCACCGAGTAGCGTCGATTGTCTCGATCAGGAGGGGGAATAGGTGCTCATGCGATCACTCCGTCCGAAGGGAAAGGAGTCACTTCCAAATTTCATTCAGAGTGCGGGCCAGCCTGAGACCGGCGAGGGCGAGTTGCTGATCGACCTTGGGAAGCGCGAACGCCAGATAGTCTTCTCCCAAGTCGGCATTCATCGGCACCGTAAATGCCACTTCGTTTGCTCTCTCTTTTGCTTCAGCGGGTCGATGAAGCAGGTGACGGGGTATTGATTGCCGCCAACATAATCCTTCACCGTGTGCAGAGGTTGATGGACGTCACCGATGAAATGCACGATGAACTTCAGCGCCTCCAACCGATCCTTGTTCGAAGACAGAGCATCGCTGAGAACGTGTTTGTTGCGCTCAATTTCGTTGATGATGCAATCGCCACGTGCGGCGTTCCCGCAATCGCGAGCGGGATCGTAATTGGTGGCGCTCAGAGGGATGTCGACGAAGTGCCAGTTGTAGGACTCGGGAAAAAGGTCGCGAATATCATCCGCCCAACTCGCGATCGAAGCAAGCGAGGCGTCGCCGCCGAGGATTTGCCTCACCCGCTCGCGTGCCGCGGAGGTTAGTCGGCGCTGCGCGATTTCAGCGATGATCGAATGTCCCTCCGGTCCCCATGCACCGGCTTCTTGGAGCGGGAGGAAAATCATCACGATTCCGAGGCAAAGGCCTTTCATTGGCGGACTGGCCAGTTGGGACATCCGACCGTGGTAGCAATGCATCGGGACCTTAACCCTTGATGGGCGCGGTCGCCCCTCGAGCGTTCCGTCGGCAAGTTCTCGACCAACGTCCGTTTGGAGTCTAATCCAACGGCTGAATGCGCACCAACCAGCCGTCGTGGTCCACGTACCAGACCGTCACCGGATCGGTCGAGTTGTCGATCCAGGATTCCCGGTCGTGGCCGTAGGGCTCGGGCAGCACGTATTCGGTCCACTGCCCGGTTTTCGGAGTGAAGCGAAGATAGCGGCCGCCTTGCAACTCCCCGGCCCAGACCTCGCCGTTCTTGTCGGCCCTGGCGGTATAGAGGGACACGTAAGGGGTCGGGATGCGGTATTCGTGAATCCGCTTGTCGGTGGTGTCGAACTTCACCAGCATGCCGCCGCGGCCGCCGGCCCAGTAGTTTCCCTGCGGATCGAACTCGCCGCGCGCCGGACCGGAGGTGGGGCTGGAATCGGGCTCGAAGACCTCGCCGGTCTTGGTGTCCACCACCACCACGCCGTCGCGGGGCCAGGCGCCGCCGCCGAAGTAGCGGCCATCCTGGCTCATGGCGCTGCCATAGGTGCCTGCAAACTTCTTGAGGACGTAGCTCGTGACCAGATTGCCGGTCGCGGCATCGACCTTGGTGACCTTGCGCTCGCGGGCCCGCCAGAGGAATCCTTCGGGGTCGAACGCGACATTGCCGACCGCGGGCGAATTGACCGGCTCGGTCACCTTCCAGGGAATGCGCTTGAACTCCTCGGTCTTCGGATCAAAACGATAGATATTGTGGGCCCAGTTTTCCGTGCCCCAGACGATGCCGTTGCGATCGACGTTGATCCAGTGCGTGCCCGGAAGCACGCCGGCGCCTTCGAGCGGAATGTGAAATTCCTTGATCGCTCCCGTGCGCGGATCGAGCCGTCCGATGTAGGAGCTGCGATGGGTGCTGTACCAGAGGTAGCCTTGCGAATCTCCGGCCACGTCGTGGGTGGCAAGCTCGAGGCGCGGCAATTCGTATTCGGTGATGACGACCCTGGTCTGGCGGCCTTGCGGCCGCGGCAAGGTGACGAAGGGCGGATCCTTCGAGTCCGGACCGCGCACGCTCGCGAGCCATTTCACCAGCCGCGCTTCGTCCGCCGGGGTCAGTCGGCCGGGCTCCCGCATGTTGATCAGCGGCGAGCCCGCGCCATGGGTCATGCGGCGGACGATCTTGCTCCAGCCCTGCTCGTCATAGCGGTTACGGAAAATCTGCTGATAGGAGTGGCAAAAGTTGCAGTAGGTCGTGAGGATCTTCTTGTCTTCTCCGTTGCCTGAGAGGCTCAAAAGCCATTCCGATCCGGTCAGCTGGGCCGCGATCTCGGGATGGGGCGGCAACAGCTCCGAATTCGTCACTCGCGACAGCGTGATGTCCTCGAACTGGGTCGGGCCGTTGATCTCGACCGACTCCTTCGAATACGGATTGAACTCGAGCGGCCGGGCGATCCTCAGCGTATAGGCGCCGGAGTCGAGCTTGGGGAATTCATAGCGCCCGTCGGCGTTGCTGTAGACGGTGGTCCGGATCGCGCTTTTCTGGGCGATCAGCTGGACCATGATCCCTTCGAGCGGCTCCCCTTTGGCGGACTTCACCAGGCCTTTCGGGCCTCCCAGCAACCTCGTCTGGTTCTGGGCCTGCGCAGGCAGCGCGACGATCAGGAGGGATACAGCGAACGCCAGGACTGCGATCAGCCCGGCAGCCCCACGACCACGTTCGATTCGACCAGCCATCATTCCCTCCTCATCCGATGCAGTTGTCATCATCGGTTTCCGACGCGGCTAGCGCATGTTCCGCTCACGTTGGCTCGAGCATGGCATACCCATAACCGTCAACTGCGGGAGTGGCCCGCTGCGGTCCCATGCCTCCGTCGTCATCGCCGGGCTTGACCCGGCGATCCATCGCATAAAGACTTTTATGCGAAAGAGATGGATTGCCGGGTCAAGCCCGGCAATGACGATGCAATAGCTGCGCAGAAACGAACGGAACATGCTCAGCGGGCCCGATAACGCGGATTGGGCGGGGGACTATCGGAGTCCCAGCAGCACTTCTCCCGCAGGTAGCTCACGAGGTCGTTCAGATCCACATCGGTCAGGGTGTACTTGTAGGCAGCCATGGCCGGCCCGCCATTTCGGATCTTGTCTTTCACCGTGTCATCACTCACAGGCTGCCCGGACAGCAACTGGGGCTTCTGGTAGAGGCCCTTGAGCTGGGGAACGTCCTTGACGAATTCATTGTGGCAGAACCAGCATTTGTAATAGTAGATCTCCTGTCCCCGCTCCGGCCCGCTCTCGGCGGCCTTCCTGAACTCGTAGATTTGCAGCGAACGTTGATTGTAATCCTTCGCCGGCGCCCTCGGCGTCTCCTGCGGCGGCGAGGGCGGCGTCTGCGCGGAGGCCGCGCTGATCCAGGTTCCCGCCGCGAGAATCAAAGTGATCATCGCTGCGGGCAATGTACATCTCGCTTGACTTGAACTCATCGTTTGCCCCTTTTGGGATGCCAGGTACCCAGTTTTTCGACGGCCCACGCTTGCGTTGTGTCTATCCTAGCGCATTTTTTGAGAAGATTGAATCGAGAACTCGTAGGGTGGGCAAAGGCGCATCGGGAGCTGCGCTCTTTCCACAATCACGTTGCGCGCCTTTGCCCACCATGCGGCCCGGCACCATGCGTCATGGCATGGGTACGGACCGCAAGCGCAGTCAAGCTTGTGCAGGCTGCGTAAGCTTGTCTGCGGTGGGCAAAGGCGCGGCGGCGATCGTGTGGTGGAGAGCGAAGAGGACGCGCCTTTGCCCACCCTACGAGTTCGGATGCGTTGCCCTTTTGCCAACGCGCTCGCAGTTCAACGCGGTGGCCCGGTGATCAGCCGGGCTCCGCGCTGAAACGTGAAATAGGCCCACAGCCAGCTGAGCGCGACGACCATCCGATTGCGGAAGCCGATCAGATAATAGACGTGGGCTAGGGTCCAGATCACCCAGGCGGGGAAGCCGCGCAACCGAATCCAGCCGAAATCGATTACCGCCGCCTTGCGCCCGATGGTGGCGAGATTGCCATAGTCGCGATATCGGAACGGTCCGACCGGCTTGCCAAGGCGCAGGCGCGCCTTGATCAGCCTGCCCAGATAGTGGCCCTGCTGCTTGGCGACCGGAGCTACGCCGGGCAGAGGCTTGCCTTGGGCATCGACAGTCAATGCAGTGTCGCCGATGGCGAAGATTTCGGGATGGCCCGGCACCGAGAGATCAGGATTGACCTTGATTCGGCCGAGGCGGTCACACTCGGCACCGATCCACCGTCCCGCCGGCGAGGCGGCGACCCCGGCGGCCCAGATAACCGTGCGGGCCTCGATGCGCGCGCCATCCAAAGTCACGCCCGACGCGTCGACCGCCGTGACCGGCGCGCCGAGGCGGACCTCGACGCCGAGCCGCTCGAGCCGGCGCTTGGCATCAGCCGACAGGGTTTCCGGCATCGAGGGCAACAGGCGCGGCCCGGCCTCGACCAGAAAGATGCGAGCCGCGCGCGGATCGATGTTGCGAAAGTCCTTCGCCAAGGCGCGGCGAGCCAATTCGGCGATGGCGCCCGCCAACTCCACCCCGGTCGGGCCGCCGCCGACGATGATGAGGTTCATCAGGCGCCGGCGCTCGGCCGGGTCGGTCTCGTTCTCCGCCCGCTCGAAGGCAAGCAGGATGCGCCGCCGGATCTCGGTCGCATCTTCGATCCGCTTGAGGCCAGGCGCGAAGGCCTCCCAGTCGTCGTGGCCGAAATAGCCATGCCGGGCGCCGGTGGCGAGCACGAGGTAATCGTAGGTCACGCGCCGTCCGCCCTCGAATTCGACCGCGCGGCCCGCCAGGTCGACGGCCTCGACCTCGCCAAGCATCACCGTGATGTTGCGGTAGGCGCCGACGATGCCACGGATCGGGGCCGCGATGTCGGCTGGGGACAGGCCGGCGGTCGCCACCTGGTAGAGCAAGGGCTGGAACAGGTGATAGTTCTGCCGGTCGATAACCACGACCTCGACCGCCGCATTGGCGAGCGCCTTGGCCACCCACAGGCCGCCGAATCCGGCTCCCACGATGACGACGCGAGGCAGCGTTGCTGGCGCGGACATGGCGGCTGGCTCCGGACCTCAGGAACTCAATGCTGCAGCACCAGCATAAGGATCATTTCGTTCGGGCATAGGGGCGTTCCGGACCGCAACGGGACATCATTGCCCTGCCTCGGATGCGGCGTGTAAGGTCGCGGCCCTTTGTGCCTGACGCTCGGATCGCTCGTGATCAAGTGCCCCCATGGCCCGTGACCAAGTCGACATGACGCCGATCGAGACGCGCGACGAGCTTGTCGCCTGGTTCGAGGCCGGCTGCAAGCCGAAGTCGCAGTTCCGCATCGGCACCGAGCACGAGAAATTCGCCTTCACGGTCGAGGGTCACCGGCCGGTGCCCTACCAGGGCCGGCGCAGCATCCGCTCCCTGCTCGAAGGCATGCAGCATCTCCTCGGCTGGGAGCCGATCATCGAGGACGGCAACATCATCGGACTGTTCGACGTGACCGGGGGCGGCGCCATCTCGCTCGAGCCGGGCGGCCAGTTCGAGCTTTCAGGCGCGCCGGTCGAGACCGTGCATCAGACCGCGACCGAGCTGATGGCGCATCTGGCGCAGGTCAAGGAGGTCGCGCGCCCGCTCGGCATCGGCTTCCTCGGCATCGGCATGACGCCGAACTGGAGCCGCGCCGACATGCCGATGATGCCGAAGGGTCGCTACCGGATCATGACCGCCTACATGCCCAAGGTCGGCAGGCTCGGCCTCGACATGATGTACCGCACCTGCACGGTGCAGACGAACCTCGACTTTTCCTCCGAGGCCGACATGGTGCAGAAGCTCAGGGTGTCGCTCGCGCTGCAGCCGGTCGCGACCGCGATCTTCGCCAACTCGCCGTTCACCGAAGGCAAGCCCAACGGCTTCCTCTCCTTCCGCTCCGAAATCTGGCGCGATACCGATCCCGACCGCTCGGGCATGCTGCCCTGGGCATTCGAGCCCGGCATGGGCTTCGAGCGCTGGGTCGATTACGCGCTCGACGTGCCGATGTATTTCGTCAAGCACGGCGAGCGCTATGTCGACGTCGCCGGCCAATCGTTCCGCGACCTGATGGCGGGCAAGCTGCCCGGCATGCCAGGGGTGCGCGCGACCATTTCCGATTGGGCGAACCACATTTCGACGATCTTTCCCGAGGTGCGGCTCAAGCGCTATCTCGAAATGCGCGGGGCCGACGGTGGGCCCTGGCGGCGCCTGCCGGCGCTGCCGGCCTATTGGGTCGGACTGCTCTATGACGACACCTCGCTTGCAGCGGCGTGGGATCTGGTCAAGGACTGGACCGCCGAGGAGCGACAGAAATTCCGCGACGACGTGCCGAAGCTCGGCTTCAAGGCCACGATCCGCGGAACGACCGCGCTCCACCTCGCCAGAACGACGCTCAGGCTCGCGGAGAAGGGGCTGCAACGCCGCCAGCGGCTCGACGCCAATGGCCGCGACGAGACCAGGTATCTGCGGCCGATCCAGGAATATGTCACCCGCGACATCACCCCGGCCGAGGAGCTTTTGGAGAAATTCCATGGCCCCTGGGGCGGCTCGGTCGAACCGGTGTTCGAAGATTATGCGTATTGATTTGGCGGGATGGGTCTGCGGCCTTGCGATCGCGCTCGCGGCGTCGGGAGCGCCGGTTTCTGCGCAGGTCGGTTACGACCGGCCTGGCGGCGACTATACGAGTTTCCAGGTGCGCGCGGGCGATCCCGCGCTGTGCGCGGCGCGCTGCGAGCGCGACTCGCGCTGCCGCGCTTGGGCCTTCTCCTATCCCGCGACCGAAAGTGCCAACGCGGTCTGCTGGCTCAAATCGCGGGTGATGCCGCGGCTCGCCACGACCTGCTGCGTGTCGGGCGTGCGCGGCGCCGGCGTGATCGAGCCGCATTCGGGTCCGATCGAATTCTCGATCGATCGCATCGGCGGAGATTACCGCCACTTCGAAGTGCCGCCCGACCCGACCGGCAAGAGCTGCCAGCTCGCCTGCGAGGCCGAGGAAGGCTGCCGGGCCTGGACCTATGGGCGGCCTGGCTATGGCAGCCCATCGGCGACCTGCTACCTCAAGAACCGCATCACCCGCCCGCTGCGGCGATCCTGCTGCCTTTCGGGGGTGGTCCGGTAGCGGATCGCGGGAAGTTGATAACAAACTGGCCGCATCGCGGGTCAAAATTCACCCGGCGATGGGGGGAGGAGGCGTTATGTGTCAGTGAACGCTACTCACATTCGGAGGCATCCATGATAAGGTCTCTCACCTTCTGCGCCGCCCTCGCGCTCCTTTCGGGCGCCGCTCTCGCGCATCACGGCTGGGGAAGCTACGACGCCGCCCATCCGGTCACCGTGGACGGTCCGATCCTGACCTCCAAATACGAAAATCCGCACGCGCTCCTAACGGTGCGCAGCGGCGACAAGGTCTGGACCGTGACGCTTGCGCCCACCTCCCGCATGAGCCAACGCGGAGCGACCGACAAGATCGTCGCCGTCGGCAAGACGGTCTCGGCCTTCGGCTATCCCTCGATGGCCGAGAAGGACGAGATGCGCGCCGAGCGGATCACGGTCGACGGCAAGACCTATGAGATGCGCTGATGACCGGTGAGGCGCCGGCGATCTTCGTCGCGCTTGAGCAGTCCGCTTTCGGTGCCGCCATCCGGCAGTCGACATGGCTGTTTCCGGCGGCAAATGTCGGTCACATCCTCGCGCTCGCGGTGTTCGCGGGCGCGCTTGCCGTGATGGACATTCGCCTCCTTGGCGGGCTTGCCGCCACGTCTCCCGCGCGCGTTCTCATGCGGGCGCGCAGCGCTGCGATTGCGGCGTTCGTCATGCTGGCCGTAACCGGCTTCATGCAGTTCTCTGCCGACGCGAGCCATCTCATTATCAATCCGGTGTTTCAGATCAAGCTCGCGCTGATTGGGCTTGGCCTCGTAAACCTGGCGATCTTCGAGTTCGGCGTGAAGCGTTCGGTCGTTGATCTCTCGCCCGGCGTCGCCATGCCGGCCAGCGCCAAGACCGCCGGCGTCATGTCACTCGCGATCTGGCTGGTGGTCGCGGCCTGCGGCCGCACCATCGCGTATTTTTGAAGGTTAGATGCCGGTGAATAGGAGATCGAGTGCCGCGATAATATCGTATCGGTGGGATTCTGCCGAACCCACTATATGACCTAGCATATGACGCGGAACTGCGGCCAACTCCTCTACGAGCAGAACGTACCGGCGACCGTGGATCTCGATCGATGGATGTAGCCGCGTTCGGACCAGAGCTGGATTCGCAACAAACAAGGGCGCAACGATCACGCTCCCTGTCGACAGCGCTCGATCATGCTGCAGCACGACGAGAAAAGGATATTGTCCGCGCCTTGTTGGATTGAGGTTTTCGAGGAGATCGAATTGCTGCGGCAATCAGAACGTCCTCATGCCGTCCGAAAACAGTCCGTGTTCCTGTATCAATTTGTTGTAGGCATCTATGGCCTCTTTATTTTCCTCGTACCACTTGCGTGCGGCCTCCTCGCGCGTGGCCGCATCGAGATTTGGCAGCCGTCGCCGCAGGGCCTCTGCAAGCAATTGCGATAGGTCGATGCCCGCCGCGCGTGCCGCGGCGAGCGCCTCGGGATCGACTTCAATGGTTACACGCTCGCCCACTGTCAAATCCTTCATCTTGAAGACTAATGAAGCTAACACACTTGACGACTGGTGGCCATCATTCAGCCGCCACGATTACCTCGTGCTGCCGACCATCTTGTTGCAGGGAGCACCGTAAGCTCTGGCCATCGTGCTTTCCAACTTGCCGCCTTTGCTTCGTACAGATCAGCGCGGAAGTTTGCGCAAAGGTAGGGCCGGATGGTCAATGCCTCGACATTGTCGAATCCATGCGGGGCGTAGACGTCAAAATCCGCCTTGAGGAGCCGAATTCCGACCTGCGCCGCTACCACAAGAAAGCGATCAATCCCATCGGTGGCGCGCTGCAGCGGCGGGTAGGCGACGCCGAACTTCTGCGGATACCAGAGGTGGACGCGGGCCTGGTTGCGGGGTTCGATGCGTGCCTCGATGTCAGAAAAGCATGCCGCCATGCGGCGGATGACTGCATCCTCTGCCTCCCAGGACGTGTCTGAGTCGAAATAGAAGATGTCGTAATCCTTGATGCCGCAATCGGGCGGGCGCCCGGTGAGGCAGTTCCAGACGGTCTGGAACAGCGATCCGGAAACGAGCCATGCGTCGTTGAGGTCGTGCGTCGAAAGACGCTCAAGGATCGTCCGATTGATCGGATTGCACAGCACCGCCTCAATGAAACGGGCTTCATCCATGGCGCAACCCGCGCTTCAATCGCTAAGCAATTACCCTGTGCCGCCGACCGTGATGCGGTCCATGCGCAGCGTAGGCTGGCCGACACCGACCGGCACGCCCTGGCCGTTCTTGCCACAGGTACCGACGCCGGTGTCGAGTTCGAGGTCGTTGCCGATCATGCTGATGCGATTGAGGTCGGTCGGGCCGTTGCCGATCAGCATGGCGCCCTTGAGCGGCGCGCCGAGCTTGCCGTTCTCGATCCGGTAGGCCTCGGTCACATTGAACACGTACTTGCCCGAGGTGATGTCGACCTGTCCGCCGCCGAAGTTGACCGCGTAGATGCCGTTCTTGATCGAGGCGATGATCTCGTCCGGGTCGTGGCCGCCGGCGAGCATGTAGGTGTTGGTCATGCGCGGCATCGGCACATGCGCATAGCTTTCGCGCCGGCCATTGCCGGTCGGCTTCATGTTCATCAGCCGTGCGTTCTGGCGGTCCTGCATGTAGCCGACCAGGATCCCATCCTCGATCAGCACGGTGCGGTTCGTGGGCGTGCCCTCGTCATCGATCGAGAGCGAGCCGCGGCGCTGCGCCATGGTGCCGTCATCGACCACGGTCACGCCTTTGGACGCGACACGCTGGCCCATCAGGCCTGCGAATGCCGAGGTCTGCTTGCGATTGAAGTCGCCTTCGAGCCCGTGTCCCACGGCCTCGTGCAGCATCACGCCGGGCCAGCCCGGGCCGAGCACGACGTCCATCTCGCC
>WNGL01004394.1_pt1 | contig 16971 bp, 13 predicted proteins | sample 5400591 | NCBI WGS metagenome assembly WNGL01 (sample SAMN13153377, study PRJNA577476) | soil metagenome | isolation source: 80 cm soil or saprolite under Garry oak tree replicate 1 | place: USA:California | collected 2016-06-15
GGGTTGGTGGCACAGGCACCGCTTGGGGATGCAACGCAAGGTTCTCAAGGCAATTCAGGGCTTTACACAGGTGCTGCCGCGAACGCCGTCACAGCTGGATTCCAACTCTCTCAGGACACGCTCTACTCCCTAGCAACCGATACGGGTGGTAAGGCGCTTTTTGATTCCAACGATCTGGATCGGGGTATCGTGCAGGCGCAGGACGCGATTTCCGATTACTACTTGATCGGGTACTACACGACCAACCCCTCGCGCAACGGCCGATTCCGCCGCATCAGGGTCTCCCTCGCCCTGGATTCTGACGCGAAGCTGGATTACCGCCAGGGATATTACGCTGATAAGGAATTCAACAAATTCACGACAGTGGATAAGGAGCGTCAACTCGAAGATGCGCTCATGCTCGAAGACCCCATCACTGAGCTCTCGATTGCGATGGAGATCGATCACTTTGAGTTAAATCGAGCTGAGTATTTCGTGCCTGTCGTAGTAAAGATTCCAGGCCGCGAGCTGGCTCTGGCGAAGCGTGGTGGAGCAGAGCACACGCTGATTGATTTTGTTGGTGAGATCAAGGACATGGTGGGAGGGACTACCGTGACCAACATCCGCGATCACGTGACCATCAAGCTCTCCGACGCCACTGCCGCGGAGCTCTCGCATCGTCCGATCGAATACGACACTGGATTTACTCTGTTGCCCGGGAAATACATGATCAAATTCCTGGCACGCGACGACGAGACAGGCCGGATTGGAACGTACCAGACAACGTTTGTTATCCCCAACCTTAGAAAAGAAGAGAAGCGCGTCCCTATCAGTTCGGTCGTGCTCAGTAGCCAGAAAGTAGATCCGAAGGACACAATCTTTGATGCGGCAAAATCGAAAGATCGCGCCAAAGAGAACTCAGTCAATCCACTCGTACAGAATGGCAAGAAACTTGTTCCAAGCGTTACACGAGTCTTTAGCAAAGATCGTGAGATTTACGTTTTTTTGCAGGCTTATAAGCCCCCAATCGCTGGAGCACCTCCAGGCACTCAGCCATTCCTCGCGTTTGTCAGTCTCTATTCGGGCGGAAACGAGGTGTTCACAACTCCGCCCCGTGCCGTTGCGCCGAATCCCGAAACACGCCTCGGCATTGCGTCGCTCGGTTTCGATATCGGAGTGAAGGATTTGGTGCCGGGACAGTATGAATGTCAGGTAACCGTGCTCGACCCAGCCTCTTCGAAGGCAGCTTTCTGGCGTGCGCCGATAGTCATTACGCCGTAACGCAGCGTAGACGTACACACCGGATTCTTTATCTGACATGGCCGCTGATCCATTCTTCACCGGGAGCGGACGCCGCAAATCTCTGACCCCAATTGATCTACGCATCTCGGTGCAGCTGGCTGAGTGAAAGTCATACCGACATCATGTGTTTGAAGGTGCCGATGCATCATGTATTCATGCAGCGGCAGAGTAATGATATTCTGGAATGACTGGGCTACTATCCAATGTTTGAGGAGAATGTCTCGATAAATAATTGATTACAGTGGCGCTATCGTCTAGGGGTTAGGACGTGAGATTCTCAATCTTAAAACCCGGGTTCGATTCCCGGTAGCGCTACCAAGCACACCTCAATTCTTGTTCCCGGCATCCAAGCGGAGTAGTCTGGCTGCGTTAATGCAGTCAACAGACTGGGGCTTATCTCGTCTAATGGATTGAAAGTGTGCGTTTACACATGATGAAGACCACAATAGATACGGCTTTTTGCCTTTCTGCATCGACGCTCGGCCTGGTTTGCTTCTCAGTGAGCAGCCTCGCTCAGCAACCTGCCCCACCTGCCCATGATGAGCAAAAGCCTGTCGCTACCTTGTATGTGCAGGCGCCCGAAGTGCTGCTCCCCGTGACCGTTCGCGACAAAAAAGGCGCGCTGGTGACCAGCCTGCAAATGAGCGACTTCTCGCTCACTGAGGACGGCAGGCCCCAAACCATCAGGAGCTTCGCGCGCGAGACGAACCTGCCCTACCGTCTAGGACTGCTCGTCGACACCAGCCGCAGCGTCTCCGGAGCGCTGGAAGAGGAACGAAAGGCCGGCGGCAAGTTCATCGACCAGATGATGCCCGCGGAGCCCAAGGCCAGTGCCGGTAAAGGGGATGAGGCATTCCTTATTCACTTTGACCGCGAGGTGGAATTGTTGCAGGACTTCACTTCTTCGCGCGAGAAGCTGCATCATGAGCTTGACGAAATGGGCGCGTCGCACCAATCGCGGAACGATCCTCAGGGTCCCGAGACTACGGGAGATGAGCGCGATCACAGGCAAGGCCGCGGTGGCACGCAACTCTACGACGCGATTTTTCTCGCTTCCGATGAACTGATGAAATCGAAAGACGGGCGCAAGGCGCTGGTGGTGTTCTCTGACGGGGTGGATCGCGGCAGCAAAGACACGCTGAATGATGCGGTGGACGCGGCGGATCGCGCGAATCTGGTCGTCTACACCATCTACTTCAAAGGCGAGGGAGAGCGGGACTCGAATTTCGGATTCCCAGGAAACGGTGGTGGTGGGCGGCGTGGCGGTGGCTATCCCGGCGGTGGCGGGCAGAGGCGGCCGAGCGGTGAGGAAAAGCGTGCGGGCGCCGACGGGAAGAAGATCATGCTGGACCTTGCCACGCGCACTGGCGGCCACGCCTACGAGGCCAGGAAGAAGGAGAACCTGGACGAGATCTACGGTCTGATCGCTGAAGAACTGCGCGGCCAATATTTGCTTACCTACACGCCCGACGTGGTTGACAAGGATGGCGGCTTTCACAAAATCGTCCTCAAGGCCAACAAGGGCGATCTGACAGTCGCTACGCGGGAAGGCTACTACGCGCCGGGCGGCGAGGGCTCAAAATAGTCGTGGCGGCGGACTCCAGCGACTACAGCAGTTTCGGAATTGCTATAAACCGAAAGCACGCATTCAAGTGGCTTTTTCATCAAGAAAAAGCCACCTTTCACTGCGCTCAAAAAGTCTACGTGAATTCCGAAACTGATCTAGCTACACAGTCGCAAATCATCCCTTGGTGCACGCGATGAAGGCGGAGCTTGGATTGCGATTGAGACATACAGGCTGTTTGCCTTAACGTGAAGGCCGGACGAAAATACTCATCCGGCCTTCACGGTACGTTCTCTTCAAGAAGCTAGGTGAGTGGGAGATAGACGCTGAAAGTAGCGATGTATCCGGCGGAAGCCGATCCGCTGAGGCTCAGAACGGTTGTGCCTCCCTCGGCGTTGTAGATGGAGTCTCCCGCGTTGGTTACGGAGTTAGTGCCATGACTCGAATACGGCGAGACCGAGGTATTAAGGCTGTTGATGAACGTCTGGTCGAAGAACAATTGCGCCGTATTCGTGCTGCCGGTCGAAGAGGTATCGTAGGTAGACCTGAAACGGATGTGGATGTGCGTGGTTCGCCCGGTATACCAACCAGGCACGATGGTGGTGAAGGAGACCAAACCGGACGAGTCGGTTAATTGATAGCCGCGCAACCAACTCTGGCTTGTGTAGTCGATACCATTGCCATTCGTTGAGCTCTGGATTCCGGAGTAGACACCCGCAGCATCGCAGTGCCAGACATCCACCTGCACGTTCTGCATCGCTGCGCAGCTGTTCTTCCTGTCATAGACGTAGATGTTCAGGGTGAAAAGAACGCCTGACTGTGTGTTTGTGCCGGCAATATCCGATCGGATATCCGAGCGGTTGTACCCTGAAACGCCGTCGTCGACCCAGTAGGGGCCTTCCGTGACGGCATTCGTTGAGGTGCCACATGATGCCCCGCTAGCGGTAACAGCAACTGAGACGGCACTGGAGGTACTCGCGGCATAAGTGCTGCTGCCTCCATAGACGGCAGTGAGAGAAGCTGTCTGAGCGCTGCTGAAACTGGTCGCGAGCGTGGCCAGGCCGGAGCTAATCGTGGCAGTACCCAGGGATGTGGTCCCGTTGTAGAAGGTGACCGTGCCACTCGCCGCGGACGGAGTGATCTGCGCTGTTAGCGTCACCGACGCGGCAACGGTCGTTGAAGTCGTGGATACGCTGAGGGACGTGCTGCTCGATGTGGTCCCGATAGCGGTAACAGTAATGGAGACGGCGCTGGAGGTACTCGCAGCATAGGTGCTGCTGCCTCCATATGCCGCGGTGATTGAAGCTGTTTGTGCACTGCTGAAGCTGGTCGCGAGCGTAGCTACGCCAGAGCTGATCGTGGCAATACCCAGCGATGCGCTCCCGTTGTAGAAGGTGACCGATCCAGTCGCCGCGGACGGAGCAACCATCGCTGTCAACGTCACAGATGTGCCCACTGTTGTTGAAGCAGCGGAGACACCGAGGGACACGGTGGTCGCTGTAGTCGAGCTGGACGATCCCCCGCCGCAACCGGCGACGACGCCCCCGAGCGCACCAGCGCCGAAGATCTTGAGCGCCGCTCGCCGATCAAGCGGCGGCTTCCAGTCAAATTCATCTGGTTTCTCGTCTCTATCGACCACCAACTTAAGGAAAAAGTTCTCTGTTTTCGTTGTCCTCCCGTTCGGACCCCTTTGAAATTTCGCACTACGCCGCTTTCCGGCCCAGCACTCCGCTTTCCGGATAGTTGTCGTATGTGACGGACAATATTTGTTTCTTGATTACTCGTGAGCCTACGAAACTGCCTTGCGAGATGGAATGTTTTAAAACAGTTTTTTGCCGACTGGCAAACTGTTTGCGCTCAGCTTGCGTCGTGCATTTCGGATATTTTTCAAAGGGTTACGAAGTAGTTTGGCTCAGGCAGGGTGGATTTGGGTAGCGCTTCGGAAGTTGGATGCTTATGAACTCCTTCCGTCACTTCCGATTCTTCCTTCTTCATCTAACCATTCCGGCGTTCATAACCACTACATACAGGCGACGGAATACCCTTTTCCGGAGCATCGGGATGACCGGCAGGTGATGCCGAATAAGACCAGTGCAGCGACGGGAGGGCGCAAGCTGCATCTGCCTTGTACGAGCGCACCGCTCATCGAACGTTCGAAGGCGGCAGATTAGTCCTCAAAAGCGTGCAACTGGCCTCTGGCCAGACAGGATGGGAAGGAACAGGATTTGTTCCTTGGGAGTCGGCAAGGATCCACGGATCCGGCGGCACTGGCGCGCGAGCGACCATTGAGGCTTTGATCGCTCGCGGATGGGAAGGGAATTTGGAGAAGCAATTTCTTCTTAGCGTTCGTGCGCGTCAACTCATCGTGTTGTATGGCGATGTCAGCTATTGGACGTCACTTGGCTTTTAGTCCGTCGCGCCAGGCCATTACTTCGAGTTCGGCCCGGACTGCGTCCTCGACGGGGACTACGGGGCGCGCCTGGAATTCAAATGAAGGGAGCATCGAGCAGAACTTGTGAACCGTCAGTGGATCGTCGCAGTCCACCAATAGATACCCACCCCAATCGCCTACGCGAATTACGAAGAACTCGATCTTGAAATTGGTTGGCGCTTTCCACTGACCGAACACCTCGAGGATTCGATTCTGGGCATTTTCGTACTCCATTGGAGAGCCTTGCGGGCGCTCGTTCCAGCTAATCACGTATTTCATCTCATCTCCTAACTTGAAAATGGGCTGACTGACCATGGTTGATACGACAGTAGAATGCGCACAGCTAGATCGACGCACGAGCGGCCCGGAAAAATCGGGTTGCTCGTGCGCTGGGACGGCGATGCGGGGAACTATTTGTACGTAACGTTGGTGCGGGCCAACTCATCGCGGTGCGCTGTGAAGTCCACCATGGACCCGAATGCCTGGCCGCCGAGGGGATGCGCCTTCAGCCTCTCCTGCAGGGCCGCGTTGACCTTGTCGAGGCCTTCCGCGTTTGCCGCTATGTAAAAGACCCAAAACGTGCCGGGCGATTCGGTGTGGATCGCTTCGGTGTCCACTTCATACTCGTGAATTGCGCCGTCGGCCAGCAGTTTCTCCATCATTGGCACAATCAGGTTCTTGCTGAGCATGTCTATGGCGTCGTCGGGCGCGTCGGCTTTCAATTTATAGGACGCGCCGTGGGTGTAGGCGCCCTTCCACGATCCGGATTGCCAGTTGTAGTATCGGCTGACGTAAATGCTATCCCAGTGTTTCGTAGCATTGGCCAGGACAGGGGTCGTCGGAGTGCCCGCCTTGTACATCTCGTCAAGCACGTTGAGCAGCCCTGCCATGGACATGGCTGACCACCAATTGTCGTGGGTTGAGCCGTCGGGCCGGTGAATCAAATTCGTATCGTCGCCAAATGCCACGATGGTGCCGCTGGCGACGGCCTTTTCAAGGATTTTCTGGTCGGCGGCCGTAGCTTTGTCCATGTCTGCCCACTGCTGACGAGGAACATTCCAATTCGCGACATACGAGTACATCGGCGGTTTTTCTTTGACTTCGGGCGTTTGCGCGTTTGCCGGCACGGTGCATAGACTCGCCGTTGCGAGCGCACACATCACTGCGAAACTTTGCCACATGTGTTTTTTCATGATTTCTGACCTCTCCTGTTTAGCCAGGACTTTCAGAGGCAATCCTAGGCGCGGCGATTCTACACGAACTTGGTTTCGGATGACGACAAACAATTGAGGGGCCGAATTCCTTCACTCGCGGGGCAAGCACTTCTGACACAAACTGCGGCCAGACGCAGGAAGGGCGTCCGCATTGGCGGACGCCCTTGATGTCGATGCGGTTGTTAGCTACTTGTTGCCGGTGCCCATGTTGCCGTTCTGCTCTTCGACAGCTGCCTGCGCGGCCGCGAGGCGTGCCGTCAGGAGACGGAATGGTGAGCAGGAGACGTAGTTGAGGCCGATCTTGTGGCAGAACTTGACGGACTCTGGATCGCCGCCATGCTCGCCGCAGATTCCCACCTTGAGGTTGGGCCGTGTGTTGCGTCCCTTGGCCGTGGCCATCTTCACCAGCAAGCCCACTCCCGCCTGATCGAGCGTAGAGAAGGGATCCTGTTTGAAGATGCCGTACTTGAGGTAGGCCGGCAGGAAGTTGTTGATGTCGTCGCGCGAGATGCCGAACGTAGTCTGCGTCAGGTCGTTGGTTCCGAAACTGAAGAACTCGGCCTCTTCGGCAATCTGGTCAGCGGTGAGGGCTGCGCGCGGCAACTCAATCATGGTGCCTACCATGTAGTCGACGGTTTCGCCCTTCTCCTTGAAGACATCCGCAGCCACGCGACGAACAATGGCCGCCTGGTTGCGCATCTCTTCAATGGAGCCGATGAGCGGAACCATGATTTCGAGGTGTGGATCGCCGCCCTTGAGCTTGACGGCGACTGCGGCCTCGAAGATAGCGCGCGATTGCATCTCAGTGATCTCGGGGAACGCGATACCGAGGCGGCAGCCACGTAGTCCGAGCATGGGGTTGGCCTCGTGCAGCTCCTGGACACGCGCCAGCAGCGGGCGCAATTCCTTGAGCTTGGGTGAACGGGGCTTGGTGTCTTCGAGGTGCGAGATCTCGACCAGCAGGTCTTCGCGCTGGGGCAGGAACTCGTGCAATGGAGGATCGAGAAGGCGGATGGTGACCGGCAGAGACTCCATTGCCTTGAACAGGCCGGCAAAGTCGGCGCGTTGCATGGGCAGGAGTTTCTTGAGGGCATCGCGACGCTCTTTTTCAGTCGTCGACAAGATCATGGTGCGCATGTGTCCGATGCGATCTTCTGCAAAGAACATGTGCTCGGTGCGGCAGAGGCCGATGCCTTCGGCTCCGAATTGGCGAGCTTTTTTGGCGTCGCGAGGAATGTCGGCGTTGGCGCGGATTCTCAGTTTGCGTAGCGGGTCGACCCAGCTCATGAACTTGACCAGATCAGGATCGTCGGGCTGGGCATCGAGCGTCTTGAGCTTGCCTGCAATCACTCGGCCGGTGGTGCCGTCGAGCGAGATCCAATCGCCTTGCTTGTACGTGTGACCTTTGACGCGAAGTTCCTTTGCGTTCTCGTCAACGGTGCAATCGCCGGCGCCAGCGACGCAGCACTTACCCATGCCACGTGTTACTACGGCCGCGTGTGAGGTCATGCCGCCGCGTGAAGTAAGAATGCCCGCTGCAACTTCCATGCCTGCGATATCTTCTGGCGTGGTCTCGCCGCGAACGAGAATGATGGTCTGATACGCGCCGCTGTTGTGGTACTTGACTGCATCCTCTGCGGTGAAGACGATCTGGCCAACAGCCGCGCCGGGCGAAGCCGGAAGGCCTGTGGCGAGGACTTCAATCTTCTCGCCCTTTTCAATCAGGCGCGGAACAAGGAAGTCATACAGCTGGTTGGGCTCGACGCGGAAAATTGCTTCTTCCTGCGTGATGAGGCCTTCGCGAACCATGTCGATGGCGATGCGTACGGCCGCGAGGCCGGTGCGCTTGCCATTGCGGGTCTGCAGCATGTAGAGCTTGCCATCCTGGATGGTGAACTCGAAATCCTGCATATCGCGATAATGCTTTTCCATCTTCCAGGTGATGGCCTTGAGATGGTCGTAAACCTTGGGCATGGCGCGCTCGAGCTCGCTGATGGAGAGCGGAGTGCGGACGCCGGAGACGACGTCTTCGCCTTGCGCGTTCATCAGGTACTCGCCGAAGAAGATGTGCTCGCCCGTTGCAGGATTGCGCGTGAAGCCTACGCCGGTGCCTGAGTTCTCACCGAGGTTGCCGAAGACCATGGCTTGCACGTTGACCGCCGTGCCTAGCCAATCGTCGATGTGATTGATGCGGCGATAGGTCTTGGCGCGTTCGTTCTGCCAGCTCCGGAAGACTGCATCGCGGGCTTGGACCAACTGCTCCAGCGGGCCCTGCGGAAAGTCCTTGCCGGTCTCCTTGCGGACGAGCTTTTTGTATTCGGCGATGATCTCTTTCAGCGCGTCGGGGCCGAGTTCGTAGTCGAACTTTACCTTCTCGCGATGCTTAATGGTGTCGAAGATGTGCTCAAACTTTTTCTTGGGGACATCGAGAACCACGTCGCCAAACATTTGAATGAGGCGGCGGTAAGAGTCATAAGCAAAGCGAGGATTATTGCTGAGTTTTGCCAGCGCTTCGACGGCCTTATCGTTGAGGCCGAGGTTAAGAATGGTGTCCATCATGCCAGGCATGGAGAACTTTGCGCCGGAACGAACAGAAACGAGCAGGGGATTGTCGCCCGTGCCGAGTTTTTGTCCCTGCAGCTTTTCGAGCTGAGCGAGTGCTGCGTGCATCTCGACGTCGATTGCCGGGCTGACCGCGCCGCGCATGTACTCGCGACAAGCTTCTGTTTGAATGGTGAATCCGGGAGGAACGGGCAGTCCGGCGTTCGTCATCTCTGCCAGGCCTGCACCTTTGCCGCCAAGAACATCCTTCATGCGGCCATTGCCGTCAGCTTTGCCACCGCCGAAGAAATAGACATACTTGTTGGGGGTTGAGGTTGAGTTCGCCGCGGCGAACTGCTGATCCACTACGCCCTGCGCCATGGAATAAAGCCTCCGATGTAAGATTGGCGCCCCATCGACAGTGACCCGTCGCCGAGTGCCCGAATTCCGTAACGGCGGCGCCATGCTGGATTGGCAAAACGCACACTAGCCTTAGCGGCGGGAAGTGCATCCAAAAGACCAAGTGCGAGCGGTCAACCAGGCACAGGACTGCGCCTTACGGCATTCATAATTCGCAAGTACAAATAGCGCCGCAAGTATACACTTGCCTGTGCTCCTCATCACAGACCTCTGATTGCAGTCGAATCGCTTTTGTATTGGCCGGTGGGCTTTTCTTGAGCTTGAGACGCGTAGTCGCGTCGCTACTGCGGATACACGATCGGCGAGGCTGCTTTACGCCGCCGATCTTTCGAAGCAAGGGTCGGATTGCGAACAGGGAACCGCATTATGGGATAGAAGAATGCGGTCCAATCCGACCAGGGCGAGGATCTCCGACACACGGTGGGAGGCATTCACGATGGTGAATTCGTGACCCCTGGCATGAGCTTCGCCGTAGAGCGAGATCAGGGGGGCGATTCCTGCCGCATCGATGCGCTCCACCTGCCGGAAGTCGAGCGTAACGGATTGCTCACGCACAATCGGCTCCAACTGCTTCAAGAGGCTCTGCTCCTGTCCACGAACCAATTCGTGGATGTTCCCAGGGGACACCATTGCTGTTTCCATTCTTGTTTCCAAAATGCCGTTCATAAAGGACCTCCTTGGGACGCTCATCTGCGGCGTTCGCAGGATGTAAACCGCCAACTTTGGGCTGCGGCTCCTCGCCCACTTACATTGCACTCGAACCGCCAAAGCAGCGAATGAGGAAATATGCTGAAATCACTAAGGATACGAGCAAGGCCTCAGACTGATTTGCGATACGAAGTGTTCGAATTCCGATGGAGACGTCCACAATCGAACACTCTCAAAAATCATTACGCAGAAAGGAGGCACACTAGTTCCATGTATGTTGATGATTCAACCCAGCGGTTTGACGCAAACGATTTACCAGTGCACGCGGACCTTGTGCGCCGGCTAGCCCTGGATGCGGGGTTTGCGGAGGCGGGATTGACGGCGTTGCCTCATGCGGCGGAGGTGCGCGATGCGGATCGTTTCGAACAGTGGGTGAACGAAGGCCGCGCGGCCACCATGCAATATCTGGAGCGGAGACGCGACGATGGCGAGTTGGTGCGTGCGCGGGTTACTACGCCGTTTCCGTGGGCGAAGTCGGCCATTGTGTGCTTCGCGCTTTATAACACCGCGCAACCGCGTTCGACGGATGCGCCCGGGCCCGATGCGGCGTGGATTGCTCGTTACGCGTGGAGCAGCCGTGTAGACGCAGATGGAACGCGCCGGCCAAGCGATTATCACAAGGTGTTGTTGAAACGGCTTAAGCGATTGGAGCTTCGACTGCACGAGGAGTTCGGCGAGTTTGAAGCGCGCGCTTACGTCGACACGGGGCCTGTGGCGGAACGCGCGCTGGCTACCGCTGCGGGGTTGGGATGGATTGGGAAAAACACCTGTCTGATCCATCCAAAGCTGGGATCGTATGGATTTTTGGCGGTCCTGCTGACGTCTTTGCCGGTGGCGGCAAACGATGCGCGTGCATCTCTTACTCCGGATCGGTGCGGGACGTGCAGACGGTGCCTGGATGCTTGCCCAACGGGCGCGCTGATTGCGCCTTACCAGATGGATGCGACGCGTTGCATCTCTTACCTCACGATCGAGCACAAGGGTCCGATTGCGTCGGAGTTGATGGAGGGCACGGGACGGCAGGTCTTTGGCTGCGATATCTGCCAGGATGTTTGCCCATGGAATTCGCCGCTGCGAACTCCGATCACTGCGGACCCAGAACTCGAGGCGCGCCCGGAGCTGGTGAATCCTGCGCTGGAATGGTTGGCCTCCTTGGACGAAGCGGATTTCGAGCGCACGTTCAACGGTTCGCCGGTTCGTCGCGCGGGCTTCCAGGGACTGCGGCGCAATATCGCAGTCGCCATGGGAAACAGCGGCGTGCAGAGGTTTGCACCCCTGCTCAAGGAGTGGACCGAGGCGACCGACGCAGGTGTGCGTGCGGCCGCTCGATGGGCGCTCGACAAGCTAGGGCCTGTTCACACTACCGAGGTGGTGGCGTTGCGAGCGAAAACTCGGTCAGACGAAGCCGAGCCCGAAGGCTGTGGCGGGTCCACCGTCGAGGGCGAGAATGAAGTATGACCGGATTTTCGCCGCAACCCGAAGGGCAGGGGCCAATTTTCCCGATTTCGGCGTCGATCGTCACTAGCAGACACCCGGTATGCGTCACTCCTCGCTCCTAGAACTCGCAAAAATTGGCTCCCGGCGCCACCGCCTGGGTAGTGTGAGCAGGCCCTAGGTGTATGAATGACCTCGCCCGAAAACCAAAAAGGCAAAACTGAATCACCGTGGCCTCAATGGGGTGGCCACAGAAAAATGAAGCTATGCCACTCGGTTCACGTTAGCCGCGCTCAGGCCTTTGGGCCCTTGCGTGCATTCAAACTCAACGGCCTCACCCTCATTGAGGGTCTTGTAGCCGTTTTCCAGGATGGCGGAGAAATGAACAAACACATCCTCTCCGCTGGACCGCTGGATGAATCCGTAACCCTTGGCTCCATTGAACCACTTCACTACACCTTGTTCTTTCATGCGCCTTCTCCTTCTAAATTCGGTGGGCACAACGGGGAAGTCTTCGCTGGCGTTTTCTGCCACTGACGGGAGTGCAGAGTTTCGCTTCGAAGCTTTTCCAGTCCAGAAACGCCGCGAGCCGCCAAGGCGACCGCAAACGGTGCGCTGTGGCAGCTCGATTTCGTGCCTGACCTGAAGTTGTGCTTTCCAAGAACCAAAACATCCAATGCTATGGCCTTCCATGACTTGCAGACGGCTGCCTCCGGCGCGCCGTGCTCCTTTTATGGCAGGAAACCACCCTGGATGCAAGGAGAAAAATCCCACAGCGTACCGCAAGGTAATCGATGGCATCGTCTGGTGTGAAAAGATAGAGCTACCCCAGCAGCACTCTGCCGATGAACCAAATCGCCGCGGAACCGTCAAAACAGCGCGATGATCACTCGTCAACGTTCTCTGCGTCACAGGCATAGGAGTCGCGAGAAGGTACTCTGAAAAGTCGACTTTCGATCCGCCGCACGCCTTCGCGGTCAAAGATTGCAAGTCGCTCCTCAGAAGGAGATTCAATTGGCAGATGTCTCAAATCTCGGTACTTCCAACGGAGAGCCTTTCCCTGCGGCGGGCGGCTTCGATTCGAGGCAGCCGGCTATAAGGTCAAAGTGGTACAAGTGGCGTAAAAATGGGGCGGCTGTTTTGGACTACCTGCTGGACGCCGAGGTGCATACATATGCCTTCAGTGTTGCGGCGAACGCCATCATCTCGTTCATCCCTTTCATCGTGCTGCTCTACACCATCTCCCGGGGTTTCTTCCACTCTGACGCCATGGTCGAAGTTGTCGGCAAGATGATCCATTACTTCCTGCCCTCCAATCAGGATTGGGTAGCGGCTAGTCTCGCAGCGGCGTCGGCCCGGCAGGGTGTGCAGGCCATTTCGCTGGTCATGATCCTGATCTCCTGCACTGGAATCTTCCTGCCTCTCGAAGTGGCGCTCAACCAGACCTATGGCGTAACCAAACACCGCAATTACCTGATGAACCAATTGGTGGCCTTCGGTCTGGCGATCATTATGGTGGCTCTAGCCATTCTGAGCATTCTGCTGAGCGCATGGCAGCGCCAACTGGTGGGCTTCATCTTCTTTCACCACACCGATAACATCGTCTTTGAGGGGATTAGTTACCTGTGGCTGGCCATTTCGACCGGTGTCGCCTCGATTCTGTTCTTCTTCTCGGTCTACTGGCTGCTGCCCAACCGCAGGATTCCCGCGCGTTATGTCATGCGCACCTCCTTTGTGACCGGGCTGATCTGGCTTGTAGCAAAGAACGTGTATGTAGCCGTGCTTCCGTTTGTGAATCTGAAGGCGATCTATGGGCCGTTCTACGTTTCGGTGGGGTTGCTTTTCTGGGCTTATATATCCGGGCTGATTCTGTTTGCCGGAGCGCAACTGAGTGCGGTTCCGCCAATGGAAGCTACGAAAGCCGAAGTGAAGGCTGTCAGCACCCCTGCGCGGTAAACGACAGAGGCACTGTCGATGGCCGGCGCCAACTGAACCCAGCGTTCTTTCGGGACTTAACAGGCAGCGGAAAAGGCCGAGTTTGGAACTACAGCAGTTTCGGAATTGCTATAGACCGAAAGCACACGCAAGTGGCTTTTTCATCACCGGGGTCCCCGGCGACGGGTCTTGGTCGCTGGGGTGGAAGAAAAAGCCACCTTTCACTGCTCTCAAAAAGTCTACGCGTATTCCGAAACTGCTCTAGCGTCGCGACGAATGTCCCCGCACGGGTAAAGCTCACATTGATCCTATGGTAGTTACGGAACCTTTCGACTGCCTTGGGGGCATGTTTTTGAAGTCGCGCCCAGCTACAATGCTCGACTCCGAATGATTTCCGCAGCCTGTTTGGGTCCCGGGGGACGCTTTGGGGGAAAACCAGCCGTTCTCGTTTGTTCGATTTAGCCCGCCAAAAACGTGATCCAAATCACAGCTCTTGGCGCCAGCCATTGACCCGCCTCATCTCGGCTCGTATCGTTAGAGTCGAGATATGAAGAAGTCTTCCAATTCGTTGCGCATCGGAATTGCCGTGGGCATCATCGTGGGCACCATCGGCTGGCTGGCCTTTACCGGGTACGGCGCCAACAAGAGTTATTACGTCACGATCGCCGAGCTCGGCGGCATGGGAGACAAGGCTTACAAGAGCACTCTGCGCGTCGAGGGATTCGTTCAGCCCGGCTCCATCGAACACAACGGCCCGCATGTCACCTTTGTTCTCAACGAGTTCGAGAGTCATTCTCCCAAGGCCGCGTCGGGTCGCCTGCTGACGGTCGTTTACAAGGGCTCGGAGCCGCCACCGGACACGTTCAAGGCCGACGCGCAGGCATTGGCTGAGGGCACCATCGGACGCGACGGGGTGTTTCACGCGAACGTGCTTCAAGCCAAATGCGCCAGTAAGTACGCACCGGCCCCCGGCACCAATCCGGCCCAGCCAGCTGCCGCACCCGCGAACCCGCGCGCTTCAGGCGCGACCGCACCTAACCCCACGAGCCGTGCAGCAGCAACCGCCACGAACTAATCCAAAATGAGCGCGCAAGCCCCAGAGACCACCGGTTCCAAGCTCTGCGCCCGCCTCGAAAACGTTTCTAAATTATTTGGCTCGTTCGCTGCTCTGCGCCAGGTCACCGTCAACCTCGAACCCGGCAAGTGCTACGTCCTCATCGGCGAGAACGGCGCGGGCAAATCAACGCTCCTCCGAATTCTTGCCGGCCTTCTTCGCCCAACCCATGGCAAGGTCACTGTCTTGGGCGAATACGATCCTCACGACGCTCGCGAACGCATCGGCTACATGAGCCATGCGCCCATGCTTTACGACGAACTCACCGGCCAGGAAAACCTTCGCTACTTTGGCAGCCTCTACCCCGGCCGTCAATGCCTCAGTCCCGCCGAAGCCCTCCTTCAGGTAGGCCTTGACCCCGAATTGAACCGCCCGCTGGGCCAATACTCGCAAGGCATGCGTCAGCGTACCTCACTTGCGCGCGTCCTGCTCCCCGTTCCTGAATTGCTCCTCCTCGACGAACCCTTCTCCAACATGGATGTCGAATCCGTTCGCCAAATGGTTGAACTTCTCGCCGGCTTCCGCCAAAGCAACCGGACCATCATCATCACCACCCATCAACGCGACTCCGCAGCCCCCATCGCCGACTGGATCCTTGCACTCAAGGCAGGCCGCGTAGCTTCATTTGAGCCGGGGAGGCCGACATTATGAAGACCAATGGCGCCCGCTTCCTCGAGAACCTGGGCATCCCGTTCGAACTTCGCGAATATGAAGTCGACCCCGAAGATCTCTCCGCAATCACCGTCGCGAAAAAGATTGGCATGCCACCGGAGCAAGTCTTCAAGACTCTGCTCATTACCGGTGGAACCAACATCTACAGATTCGCTGTCATCCCAGGCGACGCCGAACTCGACTTCAAGAAACTAGCCCGCGCCGCCGGCCTGCGTAAAGCCGAAATGGCTCCCTTGAAAGACGTTCAGCCGCTCACCGGCTACATTCGTGGCGGCGTCACTCTCTTCGGCGCGAGAAAATCGTTCCCCGTCTACATCGATGAGACTGCCATCCTCTTTGATCGAATCAGCGTCTCCGCAGGCACGCGCGGAACGCAACTCATCCTCTCGCCCCAGGATTACCTGCGCGCGGCACAAGCCCTCGACGTTGAAGTTCAGACCGCCGACCTGACCAAAGACGCACCCCGACTCACAGCGGAGATCCCCTCCGCATGACACGCGCCCTCTTCACCCACCTGGTCAAAGACCTCCGCATCGAGTGGCGTTCCAAAGACGCCATCAATTCCATGCTTTTCTTCGCCCTGCTCGTCGTCGTACTCTTCTCCATCTCGTTCGATCCCAAAGGCGCCTTCGCACAGGAGATAGCCGGCGGCGTACTTTCCGTGGCCACAATGTTCGCTTCCGTCAGCGCGCTCAACCAGGCGTGGGCCCGCGAAATCCGCCACCAGGTTCTCGACGCGCAGCGCATGGCGCCCACTCCCGGCGCGGAGCTTTTTCTTGCTAAGGTGCTGGCCAACTTCCTCTTCGTCACCATCGTTCAAGTCGCACTCGCCCCGGTTTTTCTCGTAATGTACAACCTGCGCATCGAAGGCCAGCCATGGCTCCTTGCGCTGGTGCTGCCGCTGGGCACGTGGGCGCTGGTGGCCAACGGAACCTTCTTCGCCGCGCTCGCCATTCGCAGCCGTAACCGCGAACTACTGTTGCCGCTGATTCTTTTCCCGATCTTTTTGCCGGCGTTGCTCGCCATGGTTCTCGCCACAACATCAATCCTCACGGGCGACGGCGACCCTTCGCTCTGGATCAAATTTTTGCTAGGCTACGACATCATCTTCACAACCGTCAGCTTGCTTCTGTTCGACGTGGTGTTCCATGCGGAGTAGCTCATCCAACTTCGGATGGAGACTCCTGTGTTGTCAGAGTCGTAAACTGAAACCGTTCGTACAGGATTCACGATGAAAAAACTAGCACTCGGCCTATTCCCCGCGATCACCGTCCTGCTCATGATTTGGGGATATCACCAGGCCATCTACGTTGCCCCCGAAGAGCAGACCATGCACGAGGTGCAGAGAATTTTCTACTACCATGTGCCCTCGGCGATGGTTGCCTTCCTGTTCTTCGCCGTCAGTCTCTGCGGTTCCATCGGATTCTTGAGTTGGCGCCGCAGCCGGCCAAACATGGCGCAAGCCTCCGACGCCTGGGCGCTCGCCGGCGCTGAAGTGGGCGTCGTGTTCTGTACTGTTGTCCTGATCACCGGGCCACTCTGGGGACGTCGCGCCTGGGGCATCTGGTGGACATGGGACGCGCGCCTCACCACCACCCTCGTCCTTTGGCTGATCTACGTCAGCTACCTGCTGCTGCGCCGCTTCGCTGCTGGCCCA
>WNGL01029392.1_pt1 | contig 16962 bp, 17 predicted proteins | sample 5400591 | NCBI WGS metagenome assembly WNGL01 (sample SAMN13153377, study PRJNA577476) | soil metagenome | isolation source: 80 cm soil or saprolite under Garry oak tree replicate 1 | place: USA:California | collected 2016-06-15
GGCCGCCGCACGCGACGCCGGGGAAACCGCAGCCCGCCTGACCGCCGGGCTAGACCAGCTCCGCCGCGACACCGCCGTCAAGATCACCGCCGCCGGCCAGGCAGCCCGCGAGCAGGCAGCCGCCGACAGGGCGCATGCCGCGCGCTGCGAGCGCGAGCGCGACGACGCGGCCGCCGTCGCACGCGACGCCGTCGCCGAGTCCGCCCGCGCCCGGCAGGCCGAAGCCGGCGCCCGCGCCGAGACCGGCCGTCTGCGCGACGACGCCGCCCGCGAGCGCGACGCCCTGACCGCCAGCCACGCCGCCCAGATCCAGGCCCGGCAAGCCCTCACCGACGCCGGACGCGGCCGCGCCGAGCGCGCCGAAGCCCAGCTGGAAACCGAGCGCGCCGACCGCCGCCAGCTCACCAGCCACCTCACCGCCAGCACCAGCACCAGCACCAGCGCCCGGGCTGCCCGCGTCCGAAAGGAAGGGACAACCACCCATGCCAGCGCCTGACACCAGCCAGCACGACACCGCAACCTGCCCGGCCTGCGGGCAGGCATTCACCCGCGCCGGCCGGCGCATCTGGTGCTCCGATGCGTGCAAGCAGGCCGCCTGGCGGCGCCGCAACCCCCCGCCCGCCGCCCCCCGGCTCCCGCCTTCCCGCCACCGCCGCGACCACACCGTCTGCGAATGCGGCGAATGCGGCCAGCGACAGACCGGACGCCAGTGGTGTGACGACTGCAGCAGGCCCTGTCAGCGCATCGGCCCGGGCGGAGACTGTCCCGCGTGCGGGGAAGCCGTCGCACTCACCGATCTCATCCCCGGCACCTGACGAACGGCCGCCACACTCGCATCGTCACGCCGGAAATGGCACACTACCGACCAGGCCCACAAGGAGGTGACAAGCGGGGAGCAAAAGCCAGCGTCGGCCGCTACGCGGCCTCCGACCCGGCAGGTGATCGGAAACCCCCGGACCGGGTGATCGGATTCATCGGATTGCTCACGCAGCGTCGCCGCCGACTTCCCCGACGCCAGCAGGTCCGGCAGGAACACCGACACCGGCTCCGCGACATCACCATCAGGCCCGGTGACACGGTAGGGCTCACGGTCATCGCCCGTGGTCATGAGCCGCCCGGCCCGCGGCACGACGAGCCGGGAAAGATCCCGTCCCCGTTCTTCTCCCGATTTGATCACGCCGACAAGCTAGCCACATAGCATCAGAAACACGCCGCGACCTGCTCAAACATCGCATTAAGTTCAGTTATGGGGCCTGACCTGCCCGGTCTTCGTTACCACCGCCGAGTTCCTGCCCCAGCACCGCCGCCAGCTCGCCCAGACCCGCGCCCTGATCAGCCAGGCCGAGCAGCGTGGCCAGCAGCGGGTGGCCGAGATGAACCGGACCGTCGAAAAGAACCTGATCGCCATCATCGGCGGGCTCACCGGACCCGGCGGATGCGGCACGGCATGCTCCGGGCCGTGCGCCTGCACAGCCAGTGCGCCGGCAGCCACCGAGGAGGACGATGATGCCAGCTGACCAGGCAAGCAGGCTCGCCGAGCATGCACGTGCCCGCCACGAGCAGACCCTGCAGCGAGCGCAGGCCGCGCTGGCGGCCATTGCCAGTGACGGCACGCCTGTCACCATCGCGCGCTGGCCGGTGAAGCAGGCGTGTCACGGGCGTGGATCTATACCCAGCCCGGACTGCGTGACCAGGTCGAGCGGATGCAGCGCGGGCACCCACCCGGCAGTCCTCCCGCCCGGCAGGCCGGCTGCCGGGCCAGCGACGAGTCGCTGCGCCGCCGCCTGGAACTGGCCCACCAGAAGATCACCCCGCTGCGCGCCGAAACCAGCAGCTCCGCCAGGATCTCGCGGCCGCCCACGGGCAGATCCGCGCCGCGGCAGCCAGCCGAGAAGGAACCCGCCGGTGACCGCATCCGAACCCGTCATCCAGCTCCTCGTCATTGACGTCGCCGAACTCATCGAACTGCTGCAGTTCATCGATGACTGGCTCGCCACCTGCCCGGGCCAGCTGCGTGAACCGCTCGCCCGGTTCGTCGGTCACCCCGCCTGCGGCATAAGCCAGCTGCGAGGCGATCTCCAGCGCCTCGCCTTCCTGCTTGGCGCCGACAGCGAAGAGCAGCTCCTCGGCCAGTAACCGCATGACGTCGTTGACACCTGTCCACGACGGACAACCAGCCCGCCGGGCAGCGCGCCGTTCCCCAGCAGGTGCGCGCGCAGCCTCTCGTAGTCGGCCTGCGCTGCCTCGGACGGCGGCCAGAACGACCGGGTACTCACCGGACCCGGGCCCGCTCGATGGTCCGCCGGTGCAGCCGCACCCCGAACCGGTCCGCGACCTGCTCGGCCAGCTGGCCCGGGCCCGCCTCGGCGGCGCGGATGAAGCATCTCGTACTTCACCTGGACCTTGTCGGCGGCCAGGAAGAACTCCCCGCCACTGGTGAACTTGGCGAGCGCGCCTCAATCTTCCATTGCGAACCCGCCAAGGTCGTGACCGACCACGAGTACTCCCCTGCCACCTCGCCCACCTGGTGGATCAGCCGCGCCGGCTCGCCCGCCGCCGGGGCGCCCGCCCCGCCTCCGCCACCGTCCGCCGGTAACGGGGGAGCACCTCCGCCCGCCAATGCCGCGTCATACGGCCCAGTTCCCGCGACATCCGCTCAGGATACGCCAGCAGCATCACCACCTGTGGCGCCCGCACGAGGACTCCCGGGTGCCACGGCAGCTGCTGCACGACCGCACCGCCGTTCACCGCGAGCGGCCGATGCCTTGGCGGGCATCAACATATTGGCCTGGTATCGTCTGGTCATGGACAGCGAGCCTGAATTCTCTTCTGCTGACCTGGAATACATCTGCGCGGAGTACCGGACGGCCGTGCAACTGTGCTCTGGACGCCGGGAGACGCCTGAATGGCTGGCGGCGGCCAGCAGCAGGGGCAAGCTTCCGCGCCCCACGTACGTGCTTCCTGACGGCGCGCAGATGTTCCCGCCCGACTTTCTGCTCCTCGCCGACCACGCGGGGGGCGTGGATGATCTGCCCTTCTATTTTCGCGACCGCTACTTGATCGCCGCGCAGGCCGTGGGCTTGGACGGAACCGATGCCGAGGAGACTTGGGCGGGGTATCTCTCCGGGCAGTTCGGCATCTGCCTGCGTGATGTAACCCCGGAGAGCATGGCGAAGAAGACTCAGCTGACCGACGTTATTGAACACCTGATCTCAGCCCCTGCTGCTGAGGATGCCGCGTGGCGGACGGCGCTGCGCTCCAGTGTCGACGCCCTCGATGACCTGGAGCGCCCGTTCACCGATTACGACCGCAGTCGCTGGGGTGAAACAAGCCGGGACCGCTACATCACCGCCGTGCGGGCGCGTTACCGGCAGGTATTCACACCCGGCTTCGCCACGATCCGCCAAGGTTAACAACCCGCTCGGCCAGGAAGTCTTCCCAGGCCCGGCAGGCCGCTGCTCATTCGGGACGGTGCTGGTGCGGGGTGAACGCGCTGGCCCCCACGGTGAGCACGCCGCAGGCCGCGCCGGTGATGTCGGTGTTGTCCTGCGAGCTGAGGAAGGTGATCAGTTTGGCGACCCTGGCGGCGTTGCTGGTGCGCCGGGGAGAGCGGAGGCGGCCTGCTGCAGGATTTCCACCGGGAGCTGCCGGTCGGAGGGCACGAACCCCGGCCTTTATGAGTTTGGTCATGCCGAGGGCGGCAAGTTCGCCTGACATGGTCCGGGTGAGCCTGCAAGCCGGTGGACAGACGTACTCCCTGGCCGCGCTCGCGACCCGCCGGCGCCGGGGGCAGCTGGATTCCGCTGGTCTCACGCAGGGACGGATAGCCACCGGGGTCAATGATGGCTGCCCGTCCTGACGGCGCCGGAAATTGGGACGCCGGCGCTTACGACCGCCTCTCCGGCCCCCAGTACGCGTGGGGCCAGCGGGTTCTCGACCGCCTCGGGCTGCGTGGCGATGAGACCGTCCTCGACGCGGGCTGCGGCACTGGCCGGCTGACCGCTTTGTTGCTGGTCCGGCTGCCGCACGGCAAGGTGATCGCCGTCGACAAGTCGGAGGCCATGCTCGCCGAGGCCCGATCGAACCTCCAGGCTTACCAGGCGCGCGTCCACTACTTTTGCGCCGACCTCCAGACGCTTGAACTCCGCCGGCCTGTGGACGCGGTCTTCAGCACTGCCACCTTCCACTGGATCAGCGACCATGCCCGCCTGTTTCAGGCGATGGCGGCGGCACTCCTCCCCGGCGGCAGGCTCGAAGCGCAGTACGGCGGGGGGCCGAACCTGGCCCGTCTCCGCGCCCGCGTTCAGCGGCTCATCCAAGCCGAGCCGTACGCCGCATATTTCGGCGGGTGGCGCGAGCCGTGGCGGTTCTGCTGGCCCGGCGAAGCGGCCCGGCAGCTGGAGGGCGCCGGCTTCGGCGGCGTCGCCGCGAGCCTTGAGCCAGCACCTGCCGGCTTCGATTCCGCTGAGGCATACCGGGATTTCCTCCAAGCCGTCGTCGTATGGCCACACCTCGGCCGGCTCCCTGAGGCCCTCCACGAGCCATTCGTGGCATCGCTCGCGGAGCAGGCTGCTCATGATGACCGGCCATGGATCCTGGATTACTGGCGCCTGAACGTCAGTGGCCGCCGCGTCGTCTCGTAGCGGCAGCGAACGACATTCTGGGTCACCACGCAAATGCGCTGCCACACGCATGAGCCCAGGCCGTGGTGATCGTGCAGCGCTACCAGACGAAACTGGACCGCCGGCCCGCCGCCCGGTTCGTCTCCGCGGGTTCGGGCCTTCGGAGTTCGTCCTGCTGAATCAGGGATACGGCCGAGCGCCTCGCGGCGCACCTCGTTCGTCTTCGCGCCCACTTCGGCCTGGGCCGCGGCCACGCCCTGCCGGCCAGACAAAGCGGCCAGCAGGTGGACCTGGCTGCCGTCGGCGGCTCTCGCGGCGCAGGGTCTTGCCGTCCGCCCTGACCTGCACGAACGGCAGGTCCGCGGCGACATCGGATGGGGGCATGCTGCGCTTTCAGGGCCGGCTGGCGCCCGGCCAGTCCGGCGCGTCCCATCAGCCACGCTCCTGCCGCGGAGTCCACCGCGCCGGTGACCACCGGCCAGATCGTGGACTTCGACGGCGGCCCGGGCGGGGGCCCGCCCTTCGCTGCCGTCTTGGCGCCGCGACGAGCTGGGGAGTGACCACCAGGAGCACGTAGGTGGCGCGGTCCCGGAGCGCGAAGACGAGCTGGCCGATGTCGGCCGTTCCTGGCGGCAGGTCCACGATCAGGCAGTCGGGGTCGTCCCAGGACGTGCTGGAGATCAGCCGGTGCACGAGCAGCTGGGCGATCGGCGCACCGACGCCGAGCCCCTGGGACTTGCCGATCAGGAACGCGGCCGATGCGAGCTGGAGGCCGTGCCGCCGCACCGCCTCCAGCCGCGCCGCGGCCGTGCCCTCCCGCGCGAACACGGTGACGTGCGCGGCGTCCTGGGTGCGGTGCAGGCCCATCATGTGCGGCGTCCGGGCCGTACAGGTCGGCGTCGACCAGCCCGACGCTGGTGCCATGGGCGGCGAGCGCGACGGCGAGGTTGACCGCCGCCGTCGTCTTGCCGACGCCGCCCTTGCCGCTGGCGACCGCGATGACGGGCACCTGCGCCACCGCTGCGGCTGCCGCCATGTCCGCTCCGTTCGCCGGCGTGGGGGATGATGTGGCGGTGAACATTGGAACCGATCCCGGCGCGGGCCTCCGCGCCGAGCTGGTCGCACAACTCACCGAGCACGGCGAGCTTACCGACCCGCGAGTGGCGGCGGTTCTCGGCGAAGTCCCCAGGCACACGTTTGTCCCTCGGGTCGGCCTGGCCGAGGCCTACGCCGACCAGGCCATCGTCACACGCTACCGGGACGGCCTGCCGGCCAGCTCGGCGTCCCAGCCGGCCATCGTGGCCACCATGCTCGAGCAGCTCAGTCCGCCGCCGGGTGGCTCCGTCCTGGAGGTCGGCGCGGGCACCGGCTACAACGCCGCGCTGCTGTCCAGCCTGGTAGGACGGTCGGGCCGGGCCGTCACCGTCGACATCGATCCGGAGGTCGCCGCCGAGGCGCGGAACCGCCTGTCCGAGGCGGGCATTGCCAACGTCGAGGTGATCTGCGGCGACGGCGCCCTCGGCTGGCCAGCCGGCGGCCCGTACGACGGGATCATCGTGACGGCCGGCGCCTCGGACCTCGCACCCGCCTGGTTCGCCCAGCTCGCTGCCGCCGGCCGGCTGGTGGTGCCGCTGTCGATCATGGGCGTTCAGCAATGCGTCGCCTTTGCCCGAGCCGACGGCCACCTGCGCAGCGTCGCCGTGTGCGAGGCCGGGTTCATGCCGCTCACGGGCGCCATGGCCAACGCCGACATCCGCCTGCCCGTGCCCGGCCATCCGGGCGTGCATGTCCTGGCCGCGGCGGAGACCGAGGTGGACGCCGACCTGGTCGGCGACGCCATGACGGCCCGCGGGGCGGCGGCGGACATCGGGACGACGGCATGGGCCCTGGAGGTGTTCGGAAGCCTGCGGCGCTGGCTCGCCTTCCACCATCCGGCCTCGGCGTTGCTCGCCTACAGCGGGCCCGCCGAAGGCGCAGAGGCCAGCGGGGTGCCGCGACTGCTGGAGTTCCCGCACGACGGCAACGTCCAGCGGTCCAGCCCCTGCCTGCTCGGCGCTGCCGGGTTCGCCGTCCTCGATGTGGCTGGCAGGGAAGCCCCCGCCGGCTGGTCCGGTCTGGACACGACGTTTGCGCTGGCCGTGTGCGCCTGCGGCCAGGCTGAGCAGGAAGCCGTCAGGCTCGGCGAACTGGTCAGCGCGTGGGATGCCGCGAACCGCCCGGCCGCCGACCGGCTTCGGATCGACGCATACCCGTCCGGCTTCGCCGTCCCGGACACCGAAGGCAGCGTGCACCCCGCCACACACGCGACCTTCGTCGTTTCGTCGTTGTGACGGGACTGCCCGGCGCTTGCGAACCCGGCCAATGTCTGCGTTCGCCCTGAGGCGGGCCCGACCCGCTGAGTTCCGGTTATTGTCCTCAATATTGGTGTGGTCCTCGTGTTCGGGCAGCGATGGCATCCAACTCGAAGCCCCATGGGCTGAGGAATGCGCTCCAGTCATCCCACCAGCCGTCATCGCCGTGGGTCCACCCGTCACGGTAGATCAGGGCAAGATAGCCCGCTGCTTCCTCTCCGTGCGCAGAGTCCTTGCCCGCCCGGCCGCCCCGTTGCCGCAGCCAGCCCTCGGGCGTGGACAGGCGCCCGTACATCTGCGCTGCCTCGGACCGGAACTTCTCCCGTGCTGCTGCCCGGTCTTCGAAGAAGATGCGGACCTCCTCGCGGTAGGAGTCGTCCAGGCCTGCAAGAAGTCCGGCCCGGGGGCGCGTAGGGCCCGAGGGGGGCGAACACGGACCCGCGTCTTCCACGGTCAGCGCTCGGCCGCCGAGGTTGATCACGCGGGGAGCTGGATACGTAGCTGAAACTTATCCACCGGTGTTGTCGCCGCTTGTGTCGGATGACAGCTTGAAGGTATCGGCCAGGTGCGGCTTAAGGTGGAAAGCCTTCCAGATCCGGCCTACGGTGGACCGGGACAAGCCGGAACGCTTCGCCATCGATGCCCTCGACCAGTGGGTCGCGTCGTCCGGAGTTTCCTCCAGAGTATCGACGATCACCTTTTCTACCTGCTCGTCGGTGATCGTCGGCACACGCCCGGGACGCGGCTCATCAGCCAGTCCGTCCAGGCGCATGTGAATAAACCGCTTGCGCCACTTCCCGACCGTTACCTGGTGACACCGGAGCAGCGCTGCGGTTTCCTTGTTGTCGTGGCCTTGCGCGCAGGTCAGGATGATATTGGCCCGCAGCGCCAGGGCCTGCGATGATTTCGCCCGGCGTGCCCACCGCTGGAGAGTGGCCCGCTCGTCATCGGAAAGCGTCAATTCGGCCTTAGGCCGCCCCGTTCTTGCCGGACGTAATCCAACCAACCGGGCCCTTCGCATAATCCTGATGCTCCAAGCGGCCACGGTCCGCGAACGGCCGGACAATGCCTGGAAAGACTACCCAGAACGGCAATGAAGGCGCGAAGTCATCGGCAATTGCGCGGGCACAGCGCAGAAGCGCCGATGTTACCTGGCTAAGCTCTATAGGGCCGCCCGCGAAGGCATCCCTTACCTCAAGCACGTTGCAGTGCTCTGTAAGCCGATCGCCCCACATTCGCTCCGGCTCACGCTTGACTATCGGCCAGTCAACAAATAGTCCGGGGAAGGCCGTTGGCGTCCAGGTGAGCGCGGACGACTTGGGACGCAGTTAGGTACATGTCCGACAAAAGGCCACGGAGATCGCTAGTGCCAGACTTGGCCATGCCTGAACTCCCGAAGCTACGCGCCGGAGGCAAATGCCCGGACGACCTTCTCGGCCAAGAGGGGCGGTACTGAGTTGCCGAATTGGGCCTGGACGGATGCACGGCTGCCGACAAACTCAAAGCCGTCCGGGTAGGTGAACAGCCGCTTGATCTCCCCTACGCGCAGGCGGCGGTTGTCCCAGTGGAACGGGCCAACGTACGGTCCAGGCTGAGCCTGAATGGTCGGCGCAGGCTTATCCGGCGAGAGCTTAAGCAGGAACGACCAGTACTTGCTGCGCCACCCGAACAGCGGGTCTCGGTGGCCCCGCTTGTCCGTGTAGAACAGGTAGTTGTCACCCGGCGGTATCCCCGGCAACAAGTGTCCGTACTTGCCGTTGACCGCCTCGCGCGGCTCGGGCTCGGTGACCAGACCCGCTAGCGCGTCGCCTGCTGTAACGTGTGGGCGCTGCGGGTCTCCGCTGACCCGCCGCTCCCACTGCCCGCCATGTGTCGGTGCCGGGAGGTGCGGTGCTGGCTCATCCTTTGGGACACCCATGATGAACAGCCGCGGGCGAGCCTGGGGTACACAGTAGTCGGCCGCGTTCAGCACGCGCGTGTTGAAAGTGGTAGCCGGCGGCGTCGATCTCCCGGACTAGTCGCTCGAAAGCGGGCTTGCTGGCCTTGTTGCCGTAGGTGAGCGCGTAGACGTTCTCCAGGACGAACTGGTGTGGCCGCGCTTCGGCAAGCACCCGCGTGTACGCCTGCAGGAGCGAGGCATCCGGGTCCGGACCCTCGCGCTTCCATTCCAGCCAGAAGCCCGACTTGGAGAACGGGGTACACGGCGGCCCCCCGATCAGCAGGTCCGGTCGTTCTCCGGGGCGCAGGCCAGCGGCGCGCAGGATGTCGGCTGTGGGCGTGTCCAGGATGTCCTTGCTGACCACCGGCGAAGCGAGGTGGCTGAAGTTCTTCTCCATCGTCGCCACTGCGTCGCGGTCCCATTCGACCGCAGCCCGGACTTCATACCCGGCGCGCTCGGCTCCAAGGTCCAGGCCGCCAGCCCCGGAGAACAGCGAGATCGCGGTGCCCTGAGTGCTCACGAATCGATCCTCTCAGCACGCACCGACAGAGCGCGGTAACCACAAGCCGGACGAGCGAGCGTGTTAGCGGTCCCGGCCCGCTCACCCTGGGCCCGGCTGGCCCTTGCGCGCTCGTAGTTCGGCCAGCTCGTCGTGAGCAGCCTTGAGCAGACGCTGAAGTTGAGTCTGCACCTGGGCGCTCACCTTGAACGGGAACTTGCGCCAGTAGTCGTAGAACTCGGCCGGCGTTCCGAACGTGCCAGCACCGGCGCGCAGCACATCGATATCCATGACCGCTCCGATGTACTCCCTGGTGGTCGACGACCGTTGGCGGCTCGCGATCCGCCACGGCTCTTGGACGATGATCTCCAGGTCTTCCACGCGGGCGTTACTGTCCGCGCTGAATGTGTAGATCATGATCACGTCGAGGTGGGTCGCGTACTCGCTGAACGGCCGGAACGTCCCCGGCCAGTGCAGGTCAGGCTACTTGAAGTAGGTGTTACCCGTGTACAGAGTGATCCGGCTCTGGGTCTGCCGCCCGTTCGCTGCCCGGCGGGCTGCCTTGACGTCAACAGCGTGGAAGCCTCGGCCGAACGCAGGCCCGCCGATCTCCAAGTCCGGGTAGCCGCGCTCAGTCCCCTGACGGACCAGCGCGCCAGGAATCAGCAAGACGCGCATGGTCAGGAAGCTCACGATCGAGGTTTCCAGCACGTTCGCCAGAGCCGCGGGCTCTTGCGGCAACGGCAAGAGGTGCCCGCCCTCAGCAAGCCGCTCTTCCAGCTCGATCGGCCCAGCCGCTTCCAGAGGCCACGAGGAGAACTCGCTCTCCCGCTGGAACACGCCACCCACGTTAAAGGTGTAGTCGGCGCATTGCTCGGCCAGCCAGGCGCGCAGATCGAAGACATCCCCCACGCCGCAAGAGCATGCCACAACCCGGGCAAGCCGGGCGCACCTCTTTAGCGATCTCAACTCGGCGTCACTCGCGGCACATACAGCACCGGCGAGGCTCTTCAACTGCAGTGCCGTAGCTTCTATCCACGTGGCGACGCCGCGCCGGTGTGAAATCGCCTTCGGGTTGCCCGCCGACGTGCGCGCGGCAGCGGCTTGAGGAGGCTGGCCCGTCGTGGCGTGGCTCAACGCTGAGGACGGCGAGCGGCTGCTCGCAGGGTACGCGCAGCTCGCTGCCGCCCTTGGCCTGGCCGCAGACGCACCGAAGCTCGGCGGACGCCGCGCTTCGGGTGCGGCACTGGCTCGAAGCCGTGGCCTCCAGGCACTCAGTCTTGGTCGCTGCGGTCACCCGCCGACGAATGCGCTTGCCGTTGCGTCGAAGCCCAGGCTCACCGAGCCACGCCAGCGCCATTGACAATGACGGTGCCCCTGGGATCAGTGCACTCGGTGCCCTGCTTGTGCTCGAAGCCGACTCCGCACTTTGCTGCCACGCCGGAATCTAACACTTAGCGCAGCACCGGTGGGACTAGAGTGGCCCCGAAGTCGCTCTTCCTCAAGATCGACATGGCTCTGACCTGGAGCCGGTGAGCGGGTTCGAACCGCTGACCTGCCGCTTACAAGGCGGCCGCTCTGCCAACTGAGCTACACCGGCGGAGAGTCTCGTGCATGGTATCCGACCCGGCCCTGGCATACTGCTCCCAGCGGACGACGGTAATGGGCACGGCGGCTGGGTCAACTCCACCGGCCCAGGCCGCACGTACGTGAGCTGGCGCACGGCCTTAGCCGCCTGAACCTAGCTGCCGAACGACAGGCTCTGCGCGAACACGTCGGCGGTGATGCCCTTCCCCGACGTGTCGAGCTTGCCGGTCAGCTCGAGCCCGGCCGGCAGCATGGACAGCGGCACCTTGATGTCGCTCGCGCTGCTCTTGAAGCCGCCAGGCAGCCCGTTGCTGCGCACCAGGCGCAGGTCGATCTGGTGCGGCCCGGCCGAGGTTACCTTCCAGACCGCCGACCAGGACACCAGGCCCCCCGCGAGCTTGAGACTGCCCTTCAGCTCGCTGCTGCCGACCGACTCGATCTTCAGGCCACCGCCGGAGCCGCCGCCGAGAAAGGATGCCAGCGGCCCGGCCGCCGACAGGAATCCGCCGATTTCCCCGAGGCTGATCAGCACGGTGCCGTGCAGCGGGCCCGCGGTGCCTGACTGGAAGTTCGACTTCAGCTTCACGTTCTCCGCGACCACGTCGAGGCTCGTGATCTTGATCGGCCCCGCGGGGATATTGGACGAGCTGATCGTGACCTGGTCGAAGTTCCTCGTGATGACCTGGGTCAGGAACGGGAAACCGGCGATCGACACGCTGGGCTTCTTCGGGAACCCCTGCTTCTGTATCTGCGTCGCCGCCTCGCTCTGGGCGAAGGCCTTCGCGCCGAAGTCGAGCGCCACGAGCACCACGAGGATCGAGATGACCCAGATCAGCGCCTTGCGGCCACCGGAGCGCTTCTTCGGTGCCTGGTACTGGTACAAGCCAACCGCCTCTCGGTCGTGGAATCGGTTCGCCGCGGCGGTTGCGGTCCGGCCGGCGAGCTAGCGATCAAGGGAGCGTGCTCAGCCTGACGATCTGCACCTGAGCCGAGTCACGATCGACCACGTACAGGAACTTCCCGTTCGGCGAGACCGCCATATCGCGCGGTGTTACGGAGGCGGGCTTGGTGTCGGTGCCGTTGTTATCGCTGACCACGATCCTCTGGCCGCCGTTGACCAGGGCGATGCCGATCGGCCACTGACCGATATGTACCTTGGCGATCAGTGCCTTCGCCGCGTCGGTCCGCAGCAGCTTGGCCGAGTACCCGAGCAGGTAGTTGCTCGCCCGCATCGTGACCCAGACCGTGTTGTCCTTGGCCACGGCGACCCGCGCGGGCTGGCACCCGGTCTTGATGTGCGAGATCTCCGCGTCTTGCATCTCGTGCTTGGTCGTGGCCTTGACGACGTCGATCACGGTCAGCGTGCCTGGGGTGGCCGCATTCGCCACGAAGTTTGTCGCGTACAGGGTCTGGCCGTCCGGTGAGACGGTCAGGCCCACCGGCTGGGTGCCGACCTTCAGCGAGCCGAGGTACTCACGGGAGCTGAAGCCGAACTGCAGGCTGACGAAGGCGAACTGGCTGTCAGGCGTGACGGCTATGTTGATCGCGCGGCCGTACCCCGATACGCCGGGCACGTTCAGCGCGCCGAGGTAGGCGCTCGACGCGTCGGCTTCGACCTTTGCCGCGTCGAATACCTGGATGCCGGCGTCGGACGCGACCAGCAGGTATTTGCCGTCTGGGGTCAGGGTAGCAAAGGTCGCCTGGCGCATCGAACTGGCGAAGGGAACCGAATAGTGCCACTCCGCGCTCAGCGATCCGTCAGGGGCGGTCTTGAACACCTGAACCGAGGAGTCGGTCGTCACGAAGACGGCGCCGTTCTTGCTGACCGCCACGCCGAAGGGATTGCCGTTCCCGCCGGGGACCGAGGCGAACGCCGTCTTGTGCAGTCTCGTCGCGGAGGCCGCGTTGGTCATGCAGCCGGGCGGCTTGAGCGGGGGCAGCGCCTGCCCGTTATTGGTGCCGCCGCCGGTGGTGCCGCCGCCACCGCCGCCATTCGTCAGCGCGTACGCGGCCGCGCCCCCGCCGATCAGCGCGACGATGGCCGCGACGACCGCGAGCGGTGACTTCCACCAGGGGCGGGCGAGGCTAGCCTGCCCGCCGTAGTCCCCGTAGCCGCCGGGCCCGCCCTGCTGCAATTGCCCCGCGCTCGGGTCCGGTGCGGTCCGGGGCCCGCCACCCGCGCGCTGGGTCTCGGCCTCGCCGTAACCGCCGGGGCCGTAGCCGCCCGGACCGCCAGGGCCCTGACCCTGGCCGGGCCCTGGCCCGCCGTAGCCACCCTGGCCAGGGCCGTACCCACCCTGCCCACCCTGGCCGGGACCGCCGAAGGTGCCCTGACCACCGGGACCGCCGGCGACATAACCACCTGCGCCGGCGTAGCCGGCCGCCCTTCCTGCGCTGCCGCCGTCCGTGCCCGCGGCGGCAGCGCCGGCATCCGGGCTCGATGGGCTGACGACCTGCGTGGCGGGGTGCTCGCCGCTCGGCCCGATGTTGGGGCCCGAGTCGTACGGCCTGATCCCGAGCGCCTCGCGCAGTGCATCGGTGAAGTCGCGGCAGCTTGCATAACGATCGGCCGGGGTCTTGGCGAGCGCCTTGGCGAACACCGGGTCGACGGCGTATGGAAGATCGCGCCTGCGGCTGGTCACGGCCGGTGGTGCCTCGGAGAGCTGGGCGTACATGACCGCCATGGCCTCGTCGCGCTGGAACGGCGGCGTCCCGGTCAGCAGCTCGAAAGCGGCGCACGCCAGCGCGTACTCATCGGCCCTGCCGTCGACCGGCTTGCCCTCGATCTGCTCGGGGGCGATATAGTCCAGCGTGCCGAGGAACGTCCCGGTCCCGGTCAGCCCGCTTACCTGCAGCGAGCCCTTGCTCAGCCCGAAGTCCGACAGGTACACGTGATCGGGCCGGCCGGAACCCGAGCTGGCGTCGAGCAGCATGTTGGCCGGCTTGACATCGCGGTGCACGAGACCGCGGCCGTGCGCCGCGTCGAGCGCGGACGCAACCTGCGAGACGATCTCGGCGACCCGGCCTGGCGATACCGGCCCAAACTGCCCGACCAGCGACCTGACGTCACCGCCACGCACGAAGCGCATCGCGATGAACAGCACACCGCTCGCCTCGCCGGCCTCGAAGACCGGGATGATATGCGGATCGTCGACGGCGGCCGCCGCCCGCGACTCCCTGATGAACCGCTGCCTGAACGCCTCGTCGGCCGCCAGTGCCGGCGCGAGGATCTTGAGCGCCACCGTGCGGTCGAGCCGCTCGTCGTGCGCACGGAAGACTACCGCCATGCCGCCCTGGCCGATCTGCTCCTCGAGCAGATAACCGGCGATCCGCGAACCTGGCGCGAAGCCTCCCGGCACGACGGGATTCCCCTCGCTCACCCTGCCTCCCAGCGCTAACCAACTGTGCCGATCTCCCCGAACCGCGCGTCCGCGTTTCCATTTTTGTCACGAGCGATGTCTGAAAGCTGTCCAGATGGGCACGGCAGTCAGGATGGGCGCTCCAAGTATCCGGTTTGACCTTGTCCGCCGCAACCTGCGCGCCTGACGGGCGCCCTGGAGACTCAAGCTTTCCACACCGTGCCTTGCCGCCCGGCACTGACGGTGGCCTCAGGCGCACCAGCCAGACCGGCTAGAGCGGATAAATACGCCGATAGGAGCTAATAGCCGTGGAGACACCCACGACACTCACGATGTTTCCGATATTCCCGTCCGGCGGCGACACCGCGAAAATCGCCGGGAAGGCCCGCCGACCAACCGCACGCGGGGGCCAGTCAGGGCAGAACAGCGCAGCTAAACGGGCACCGATAGCGGTATCCAGGCCCGCGAAATAGGCTCTACAGTTACTGCATGATCCCAGAGTCCGCCCACTCGCCCGCTGGTCCCGAGCTGCTCGTGCGCACGCCGGACGCGGAGCGCTCGCTGTCTGCCGGCCGCAACTACTATATCGGCAGGGACCCGCAGTCCGACATCGTCGTCAACGACTCCCGCGTGTCGTGGCGGCACGCCGTGCTGCGGCAGGACGGGAACACCTGGCTGCTCGAGGACGTCGGATCGACCAACGGGACCTTCCAGGGCCGGGACCGGGTGCAGCGGGTCGCGATCGCCGGATCATGCGCGGTCCGGCTCGGCCATCCCGACGACGGGCCCGCGATGTCGTGTTCCGTTTCGGCACCTGCCAGGCCGGCCGAGGGCGCGCAGGCCGGCCGCGCTCAGGCCGGCCGCGCTCAGCCGACGAGGTTCGTGGATACGCCGGCTGCCCCGACACCCAATCCGCCCAACCCGGCGGTGAACAAGCTCCGGGCCGACGTCGCCGGCGGAGCACATGGCGGCGGATACGACGGCGGCGCACAAGGAGGCGGAGCACCAGGAGGCGGAGCGCCTGCTGGCGTACCGGGCGGCGGCTACGGGCCGGGTGCCGGCGCACCGGCTGGCGGGCCCAACGGGCCGGCCGTACCGCCGCGGTCGAGCATGATGGAGCGGATGCCGAGCGCCGTCCTGCGCCTGCCCCCCACGCTGCTGAAGATCGGCCGGGCCGCCGACAACCAGGTCGTGATCGCCGACCTCAGCGTCTCCCGCTACCACGCGGAACTGCGCAGGAACCCGCGCGGCGGGTTCACGATCGTCGACCTCGGCAGCCACAACGGCACGTTCGTCAACGGCCAGCGAGTCGAGTCGGCCCCGGTCACCGAGCGGGACATCATCGGCATCGGGCCCGCTACGTACCGGCTGGTGGGCGAGGAACTTCAGGAGTTCCTCGACACCGGCGAGATCTCGTTCATCGCCAACGACCTGACGGTCACGCTGCCGAGCGGGCGGACGCTGCTCGACCACGTCAGCTTCCCGCTCGGCGAGCGCTGCTTCATGGGCGTGATCGGACCGAGCGGCGCGGGCAAGTCGACGCTGCTCGGGGCGCTGACCGGGACCGCCCCGGCCAACAAGGGGTCCGTCCTGTACGACGGCCGCGACCTGTACATGCACTACGCCGAGCTCAGGCACCGGATCGGGCTGGTTCCCCAGGAAAACATCCTGCATACCCAGCTCACGGCGCGCCGCTCGCTTGGTTATGCCGCGGAACTGCGGTTCCCGCGCGACACCAGCAAGGCCGAGCGCAGCCACCGGATCGACGAGGTGCTCGGGGAGCTCGCGCTGACCAGGCACGCCGACACCAAGACCGCGGCCATGTCAGGCGGCCAGCAAAAGCGCGTGAACGTGGCGCTCGAACTGCTCACCAAGCCGTCGCTCCTGTTCCTCGACGAGCCCACGTCGGGACTGGATCCCGGCCTCGACAAGTCTGTCATGGAGCAGATGGCCGACCTGGCGCACGACGGCAGGACCGTCATCGTCGTCACGCACTCGGTGGCCAACCTGAACCTGTGCGACCGGCTGCTCGTCCTCGTGCCCGGCGGCAAGATCGCGTACTTCGGCGCGCCCAGGGACGGCCTCAAGCACTTCAACCAGCCCGGCTGGGCCGAGGTGTTCCAGGCGTTCGAGGCCGAGCCCAACAGGGACTGGGCCGCGGAGTTTCGCAACTCGGCCTACTACCAGCAGAACATCGCGGTCGGCATGCAGGACGCCGCCGGCGCGATCCAGTCGCGGCCGCAGCGCGACGCCGCCGCTGTCGCGCCCAAGACCAGCAACCGGCTCGCGCAGATGTGGACCATGGTCCGCAGGTACACCTCGGTGATCGCCTCGGACCGCGGGTTCCTCTACCTGCTCGTCGGCGTGGTTTTCGGCCTCGGCGCGCTGGTCAGGGCGTTCCCGTTGCCCAACGGCGGCTTCATCGGGCCGAACAACGACGGCGCGCAGTCTGCGCTGCTGATACTGGTGCTCTGCGCGTGCTTCTCCGGCGCCCTGAACGCGATCCGCGAGATCGTCAAGGAACGGCCGATCTACGCGCGAGAACGGGGCACCGGCCTGTCGGCCGGCGCGTACCTGGCATCCAAGGTGATCGTGCTCGGCGTGA
>WNGL01004403.1_pt1 | contig 16959 bp, 12 predicted proteins | sample 5400591 | NCBI WGS metagenome assembly WNGL01 (sample SAMN13153377, study PRJNA577476) | soil metagenome | isolation source: 80 cm soil or saprolite under Garry oak tree replicate 1 | place: USA:California | collected 2016-06-15
CGTGATACTCTTCGGCTTCGCCAGCACCATCCCCCGCTCCACCTCGTGCTTCTCGACGCCCCGGAGCAGGAGCCCGACGTTGTCCCCCGCCTGCCCCTCATCCAACAGCTTCCGGAACATCTCCACCCCCGTCACCACCGTCTTCTTGTCCGTCCCAAACCCCACCATCTCCACTTCCTCGCCCACCTTCACCTTCCCGCGCTCGATCCGCCCCGTCGCCACCGTCCCCCGGCCCGTGATCGAAAACACGTCCTCCACCGGCATCAGGAACGGCTTGTCCACCTCCCGCTTCGGCACCGGGATGCTCTGGTCCAACGCGTTCAACAGCTCCCACACCTGCGCCACCGCCTCCTTGTCCCCCGCAATCGCCTTCAAGGCCGACCCCCGGATCACCGGGATGTCGTCCCCCGGGTACTCGTACTTGCTCAAGAGCTCCCGCACCTCGAGCTCCACCAGGTCCAACAGCTCCGCGTCGTCCACCAGGTCGCACTTGTTCAAAAAGACCACAATCGCCGGCACGTTCACCTGCCGCGCCAGCAAAATGTGCTCCCGCGTCTGCGGCATCGGCCCATCGACCGCGGACACGACCAGAATCGCCCCGTCCATCTGCGCCGCCCCCGTGATCATGTTCTTCACGTAGTCGGCGTGCCCCGGGCAGTCCACGTGCGCGTAGTGCCGGTTCGCCGTGGCGTACTCCACGTGCGACGTCGCGATCGTCAGGATCTTGGTCGCATCGCGCCGGCCTTGCGACTCCGACGCCTTCGCCACCTGGTCGTACGTGACGTAGGTGGCCAGCCCCTTGTCCGCCGCCACCTTCGTCAGCGCCGCCGTCAGCGTCGTCTTCCCGTGGTCCACGTGCCCGATCGTCCCGACGTTCACGTGCGGCTTGGTGCGCTCAAACTTGGCCTTGGCCATGATCTCCTCTCGGAGTCCTCAGTTCTCAGTTCTCAGTTCTCAGTTCTCAGTTTTCAGTTCTCAGTTCTCAATCGTCAGTCAGTGATGACTGATGACTGAGAACTGATGACTATCCTTTCACCTTCGACACAATCTCTTCCGCCTTCTGCTTCGGCACTTCCTGGTAATGACTGAACTGCATGCTGTAGATCGCGCGGCCCTGGCTCATCGAGCGGAGCGTGGTCGAGTAGCCGAACATTTCCGACAGGGGGACGCTCGCCGCGACGACGTGCGCGTCGGCGCGCTGCGTCATCCCGCCGATCTTCCCCCGCCGGGACGAGAGGTCGCCGATCACGTCGCCCATGTAGTCCGCGGGCGTCACGACCTCAACGTCCATGATCGGCTCGAGCAGCACCGGGTGCGCCTGGCGGGCCGCTTCTTTGACGGCCATGGAGCCTGCGATCTTGAACGCCATCTCACTCGAGTCCACGTCGTGGTACGACCCGTCCACCAGCTCGACCTTCACGTCCACCATCGGATAGCCCGCGAGCACGCCGTTCTCGAGCGCTTCCTTCACCCCCTGCTCCACGGGGCCGATGTACTCGCGGGGGATCACGCCCCCCACGATGTTGTCTTCGAACACGAAGCCGGTCCCGGGCTGGCCGGGCTCCATGTTGATGACCACGTGCCCGTACTGGCCGCGGCCGCCCGTCTGGCGGATGAATTTCCCTTCGACCTCTTCCACCCGCTTGCGGACCGTCTCGCGGTACGCCACCTGCGGCCGACCCACGTTGGCGTCGACCTTGAACTCGCGCTTCATGCGCTCGACCAGCACTTCCAGGTGCAGCTCGCCCATGCCGCTGATGATGGTCTGCGCGGTCTCGGCGTCGGAATGCACCCGGAACGTGGGGTCTTCTTCGGAGAGCTTCTGCAGCGCGATGGAGAGCTTGTCCTGGTCGGCCTTGGTCTTGGGCTCGATGGCGACCGAGATCACCGGCTCGGGGAACTTCATCGCCTCGAGGATGATCGGGTGGCCCTCGTCGCACAGCGTGTCGCCCGTCTTCGTGTCTTTGAGCCCGATGGCCGCCGCGATGTCGCCGGCGCGCACCTCTTCGATCTCCTCGCGCTTGTTGGCGTGCATCTGCAGCAGGCGGCCGATCCGCTCCCGCTTGTCCTTGGTGCTGTTATAGATGTACGACCCGGCGGCGAGCACGCCCGAATAGACCCGGAAGAACGTCAGCTTCCCGACGTACGGATCGGTCATGATCTTGAACGCGAGCGCGGAGAACGGCTCCTCGTCCGCGGCCTGGCGCAGCGCGTGCGTGGCGTCGTGGTGCGGCAGGTGGCCCTGGATCGCCGGGACGTCGACGGGGGCCGGCAGATAATCCACCACGGCGTCGAGCAGCGCCTGGACGCCCTTGTTCTTGAAGGCGGCGCCGGCGAGCACCGGGACGACCTTCCCGGAGATCGTCGCCTTGCGCAGCACCGCCCGAATCTCGTCCTCGGAGAGCTCGTGCTCTTCGAGATACTTATGCAGGATGGCGTCGTCCTGTTCGACGATCGACTCGAGCAGGTGGTGGCGCATCTCTTTGACTTTGTCCTTCAACGCCGCCGGCACCGGTCCTTCGACGTACTTTTTGCCGAGCGAGTCGTCGTCGTACACGATCTCCACCTGGCGGACCAGGTCGATGATGCCGGTGAAGAGCTCGCCCGAGCCGAGCGGCAGGTGGATCGGGACGACGTTGGCGCCGAGCCGCTCGCGCACCATCTTGACGCACATCTCGAAGTCCGCGCCCACACGGTCCATTTTGTTCACGAAGACGATGCGGGGGACGTGGTAGCGGTCGGCCTGGCGCCAGACGGTCTCGGTCTGCGGCTCGACTCCACCCACGGCGTCGAGCACGGTGATGGCGCCGTCCAGGACCCGGAGGGAACGCTCCACCTCGACGGTGAAGTCCACGTGCCCGGGGGTGTCGATGATGTTGATGCGATACGGCTGGCCGCGGCGCGGCCAGAAGGCGGTGGTGGCGGCGGAGGTAATGGTGATGCCGCGCTCCTGCTCCTGCTCCATCCAGTCCATCGTGGCGGTGCCGTCGTGCACCTCGCCCAGCTTGTAGGTGCGGCCGGTGTAGTACAGGATCCGCTCGGTCGTAGTCGTTTTCCCGGCATCGATGTGGGCCATGATGCCAATGTTGCGAATGCGATCGAGCGGTGTGGTGCGCGGCATTGCTCTCCCTTGACTCAGCAAAAACGCGGGGCGACCGTGACGCCCGTCACTGGGGCCGGTCTCGCTCCGCTCTCGTCCGGGGGCGCGAGCCCCCTGCGACGTGCGTGTTTTTGATCCCCGGGGCATGGCCCCGGGGTTGGTCTACCCTAGTCTACCACCGGTAATGCGCGAAGGCCCGGTTGGCCTCGGCCATCTTATGCGTGTCTTCCTTCTTCTTTATCGTGTCGCCCTCGCCCTTCGAGGCGAGGATCAGCTCGGCGGCGAGCCGCTCCGCCATGTCCTTCTCGCGCCGGGCGCGGCTGAACGAGATCAGCCAGCGCATGCCGAGGGCGGTGCGGCGCTCGGGTCGGACCTCGACGGGGACCTGGTAGGTCGCGCCGCCCACGCGCCGCGACTTCACCTCGAGCGCGGGCTTCACGTTCGAGAGCGCCTGCTTGAAGATGTTCACGCCGGGCTGCCCGGTGCGCTGCTCGATCAGGTCCATCGCCTGATAGAAGATCCGCTCGGCCAGCGACTTCTTGCCCCGTTCCATCAGGTTATTGAGAAACTTGGAGACGGTCTGGCTGTCGTAGCGCGGGTCGGCCGGCACCGGCCGCCGCACCGCTTTCTTGCGCCGGCTCACGGCGTTCCCCCCGCCGCGCCTTTCGGGCGCTTGGCACCGTACTTGGAGCGCGACTGCTTGCGCTCGTTCACGCCCGCGGCGTCGAGCGTGCCGCGGATGATGTGGTAGCGCACGCCCGGCAGGTCTTTCACGCGGCCGCCGCGGATCATCACGATCGAGTGCTCCTGCAGGTTATGCCCTTCGCCCGGGATGTAGGCCGTCACCTCGAAGCCGTTGGTCAGCCGGACCCGGGCGACCTTCCGCAACGCCGAATTCGGCTTCTTGGGCGTCGTGGTGTAGACACGCGTGCACACGCCGCGCTTTTGCGGGTTGCCGCGCAGCGCGGGGGCTTTCTCTTTTCCTTCCACGAGCCGCCGCCCATGGCGGACGAGCTGATTGATGGTCGGCATAACCCCAAGGCAAAAGTTGCGAAATAGACTCCCAAAATAGAGGGGGAATTGGGGTTAGGGCAAGGGGAGACCCGACTCCCCGGCGCTCGACGCGATCCACCTCGCGACCGCCCTCGCATGGCGCGAGGCGCGGCATGCGGCGCTGGTCGTGGCAACGCACGACGTGCAGCTCGCGATCGCGGCGCGCGCATGCGGCTTCGACGTGGTGGGAACAGCCAGCGGAAGCCGCCGGTCAGATCGGGAGGCCAACGCACGCACCCGATAACCCAACTCACGCAGTCTGGACCCGAAAACGACCAGCGCCCGGGAATCTCCTCCGGGCGCCGTCGTTTACTGTCCGACCGTCCGACCGTCCGACGGTTGCTAGTCCGCCTCCACTTCCTCCGGGAACGGACTCGGCACCGCGCCGGGCACCGGCTCGACCGGCGGCGGCGGCGGCTGGAACCCCTCCGGCGGCTCGATCTCGATCTCGTGGTACCGGTAGATGCCGGTCCCGGCCGGGATCAGGTGGCCGATGATGATGTTCTCCTTCAACCCCAGGAGGTCGTCCCGAGCGCCGCGGATCGCCGCGTCGGTCAGCACCCGCGTGGTCTCCTGGAACGACGCCGCCGAGATGAACGACTGCGTCGTGAGGCTCGCCTTGGTGATCCCCAGGAGTAACGGCTCGCTCGTCGCCGGCTTGCCACCCTTCTTCTCCCCGCGCGCGTTCGACTCGCGGAAGGTGAGCTTGTCGACGTTCTCGCCCTCCAGGAACACCGTGTCGCCCGGATCCACGACCTTCACCTTCTGCAGCATCTGGCGCACGATCACGCCGATGTGCTTGTCGTTGATCTTCACGCCCTGGAGCCGGTACACCTCCTGGACCTCGTTGAGCAGGTACTCCTGCACCGCCCGCGGGCCCTTGATCCGCAGGATGTCGTGCGGGTTCACGGGCCCCTCGGTGAGGCGGTCGCCCGCGCGCACGCGGTCGCCCTCGTGGACGCGCAGGTGCTTGCCGGCCGGCACCTCGTACAGCTGCGGCTCCCCTTCCTCGGGATGGACGTAGATCTCGCGCTTGCCGCGCTTGATGTCCCCGAACCGCACGGTGCCGTCGACCTCCGAGATCGTGGCCGGGTCCTTCGGCCGCCGGGCCTCGAACAGCTCGGCCACCCGCGGCAGGCCGCCCGTGATGTCGCGCGTCTTGTACGCCTCGCGCGACACCTTGGCGAGCACCTGACCCGCGTACACCTCCTGGCCGTCCTCGACCGAGAGCTGCGCCCCCTCGGGAATCACGAAGTCGCGCAGCCGCTTCTCTTTCTCGCCCTTCTTCTGGATGATCTCGATGTGCGGGTGCAGCTTCTTCTCCCGGTCCTCGATGATCACCCGCTGGCGGCGGCCGGTGAGCTCGTCCAGCTCCTCGCGCACCGTCTCGTCCTCGGCGATGTCGACGAACCGCACCACGCCCGCCACGTCCGTCATGATCGGGTTGGTGTACGGGTCCCAGGTGAACAGCACCGAGTCGCGCGCCACCTTGGCGCCGTCGTCCACCATCAGTGTGGCGCCGAGCGGCACGTGGAAGCGCGAGTGCACGGCCAGCTTGCCCCCCTCGCCGTGAGACTGGGCCTTGAGGATCAGCTCGCCCTCATAGCTCGTCACCACCTTCAGCTTCTCGGGCGTCTCGACGAACACCAGCCGGTCACCGAACTCGATCACGCCCTCGACCTTGGTCTTGCGCACCGTCTGCTCGGCGATGCGCGCCGCCGTACCGCCGATGTGGAAGGTCCGCAGCGTGAGCTGCGTGCCCGGCTCGCCGATCGACTGCGCGGCGAGGATGCCCACCGCTTCGCCCAGGTCGACCATGTCCATGGTGGCGAGGTTGCGGCCGTAGCACATGCGGCACACCCCGCGCTTCGCCTCGCAGGTGAGCACCGAGCGGATGCGCACCGCCTCGATCCCCGCGTCCTCGATCGCCTGCGCGGTCTCCTCGTCGATGAGCTTGCCCGCGTCCACCAGCACCTTGGGCCGCTCCTGCTCGTCCAGCTCGTGCGGGTCCACCACTTCGTCGAGCGCGACGCAGCCGACGATGCGCTCGCGCAGCGGCTCGATGATGTCCTCGCCCTCCTTCAGGGCCGACATCTCGAGGCCCAGGATCGTGCCGCAGTCCTCCTCGGTGATCGTGACGTCCTGCGCCACGTCCACGAGCCGGCGCGTGAGATAGCCCGCGTCGGCGGTCTTGAGCGCGGTGTCGGCGAGGCCCTTGCGCGCGCCGTGCGTCGAGATGAAGTACTCGAGCACGGAGAGCCCCTCCCGGAAATTCGACTTGATCGGGCTCTCGATGATCTCGCCGATGCCGCCGGTGAGCTTCTTCTGCGGCTTTGCCATCAGGCCGCGCATCCCCGCGAGCTGCCGGATCTGGTCGCGCGAGCCGCGGCTCCCGGAGTCGAACATCATGAACACTGGGTTGAAGCCGCCTTTGGAGCGCTGCATGGTCTTCACCATGGCGTCCGCGATGTCGTTGTTGGCGTGCGTCCAGGCGTCGATCACCTTGTTGTAGCGCTCGCCGAAGGTGATCTGGCCGGTGGCGTACGCCCGCTGGAACCGCTCGACGCGCGCTTCCGCGTCATGCAGCAGGTTCGCCTTCTCCGCCGGGATCTCCAGATCCTCCACCCCGATGGACACGCCGCCCATCGTGGCGTAGCGGAACCCGAACTCCTTGAGCAGGTCCAGGAACTGGACCGTGCTCGCCAGCCCCGCGTGGCGGTAGCTCTCGAACACCAGCTCCGACAGGTCGCGCTTGCGCATCACCTGATTCTGGAACCCCTCGCGCCGCAGCGTCTCGGGCAGGATCGAGTTGAAGATCACCCGCCCCGCGGTCGTGTACACCCACCGCGGCTCGTCCCAGAAATGCAACGGCGAATGGTACGCGAGCCGCTTGGTCGCGAGCCCCATGTCGAGCTCGGCCAGCGACCCGAGGCGGGGCGCCCGCGCCTTGACCTCGGCCTGCTCGAAGTCGGCCGGCTCCTTCGTGAGGAAGTAGCAGCCCAGCACCATGTCCTGGCTGGGCTCCGCCACCGGCCGGCCGTCGGACGGCTTGAGGATGTTGTTCGACGAGATCATCAGCAGCCGCGCCTCGATCTGGCTCTCGAACGAGAGCGGCACGTGCACGGCCATCTGGTCGCCGTCGAAGTCGGCGTTGAACGCGGCGCAGACGAGCGGATGGATCCGGATCGCTTTGCCTTCCACGAGCACCGGCTCGAACGCCTGGATGCCGAGGCGGTGCAGCGTGGGCGCACGGTTCAGGAGCACGGGGTGGTCCTCGATGATCTCCTCGAGGATCTCGTACACCTCCGGTGACTCCTTCTCGACGATCTTCTTCGCCCGCTTCACCGTCTCCGCGATGCCCTTCTCCACCAGCTTGTGGATGATGAAGGGCTTGAACAGCTCCACCGCCATGGCCTTGGGGAGCCCGCACTGGTGGAGCCGCAGCTCCGGGCCCACGACGATCACCGAGCGGCCGGAGTAATCCACGCGCTTGCCGAGCAGGTTCTGGCGGAACCGGCCCTGCTTACCCTTCAGCATGTCGGAGAGCGACTTGAGCGGCCGCTTGCCGCGCCCGCGGATCGCCTTGGAGCGGCGGCCGTTGTCGAACAGCGCGTCCACCGCCTCCTGCAGCATCCGCTTCTCGTTGCGGAGAATGACCTCCGGCGCCCGGTGCAGGATCAGCTTCTGCAGCCGGTTGTTGCGGTTGATGACGCGCCGGTACAGGTCGTTCAGGTCGCTCGTGGCGAAGCGCCCGCCGTCCAGCGGCACCAGCGGCCGCAGGTCGGGCGGGATGACCGGGACGACATCCAGAATCATCCAACGCGGGTCATTCCGGCCCTCGCCCGCGTTGCCGGAGTTCCGGAACGCGTCCACGATCTTCAGGCGCTTGAGCTGCTGCTTCTTGCGGTGCTGGCTCGTCTCGCTCGCGACCGCCTCGCGCAGCTCGTCGGCGAGCTTGTCGACGTTGAGCCGCTCGAGCAGCGCCCGTACCGCGGGCGCGCCGATGTCGGCCTTGAACGCGGCGTCGCCCTCGGCCTTGGCCTTGGCGCGCAGCTCGAGGAAGCGGTCCTCGTCGAGCAGCTCCTTATCTTGCACCTCCTGCTCGCCCGGCTCGATGACCACGTAATTCGTGTAGTAGATCACCCGCTCGAGATCCCGCAGGGTCATATCGAGCAGGTTGCCCATGGGCGACGGCAGCGTCTTGAAGAACCAGATGTGCGCCACCGGCACCGCGAGCTCGATGTGGCCCATGCGCTCGCGCCGCACCTTGGACAGCGTCACCTCGACGCCGCAGCGGTCACAGATCACGCCGCGGTAGCGGATCCGCTTGTACTTGCCGCAGTGGCACTCCCAGTCCTTCACCGGGCCGAAGATGCGCTCGCAGAACAGCCCGTCGCGCTCCGGCTTGAACGACCGGTAGTTGATGGTCTCGGGCTTGGTGACCTCGCCCCACGACCACCACGCGCGCTGGCCCTGCAGCTCGAGGCGCTCCCGCTCCTTCGAGTCGCGCGGACCGCGGATCTCCTCCGGGGAGGCGATCCGGATCTGGATGTAATCGAAGCTCGAGCTCTTCGGCTCGCGCCCGCTCCGGAAATCGATCATCGAGTCTCCCTCCCCTTACTCTTCAACGTCCTCGGTGGTGCCCAGGGTCACCTTCAACCCCAGGGCCTGGAGTTCCTTCACCAGCACGTTGAAGGACTCGGGGATGCCGGGTTTCGGCAGGTTCTGCCCCTTCACGATCGCCTCGTACACGCGGCTGCGGCCGTTCACGTCGTCGGACTTGACGGTCAGGATCTCCTGCAGCGTGTGCGCGGCGCCGTACGCTTCGAGCGCCCACACCTCCATCTCGCCGAAGCGCTGCCCGCCGAACTGCGCCTTCCCAGCGAGCGGTTGCTGCGTCACCAGCGAGTACGGCCCGATCGAGCGGGCGTGGATCTTGTCGTCCACCAGGTGTGACAGCTTCATCATGTAGATCGAGCCGACGGTCACGTCCGACGTGAAGAACTCGCCCGAGCGCCCGTCGCGCAGCCGTGCCTTTCCCGTGGGGGAGAGACCGGCCACCTGCAGCAGCTCCGCCGCCGCCTGGTCCACGTCCGCCTCGGACTTGGGCCCGAGCAGCGCGGCGAGCGCCGGCAGCCCGACCGCTTCGAGCACTTCCTGCGGCTTGTCGTGCTCGAGGAACTTGCCGACGTCCTTGAGCCCCGCCTTGAGGGCTCCCTGCTGCCCCTTGGGCAGCTCTTCGCCCTCGAGGCGTACCTCGTGGAACTCGCGCTCGATGCGCCGCAGCTCGAGCTCGCGCTCCGCCAGCTGCTTCGCGGCGGCGCGCAGGAACTCCACGAAGCGATGGTGCACGTCGCGGGTCTCTTGGCCGAGCGCGCGGCTCGCCAGCACGCCGACGCCCGCCTTCGCGAGGTCGGGCCGGCCGCCGTTCGCGGCGGGCAGTCGCCGCAGCTCGTCCACCACGCGCGCCACGGTCGCGGCGTCCATCTCGGGCGGACGCTCCGCCAGCCGCAGGGCCTCCGCCGCCCAGGTGAGCCCGGCGAGCCGCAGCAGCACGCCGATCTCCGCCTCGTCCGCCCCCTGGAACACGGGCGTCTTGGCCTCGAAGCCGAGGATCGTCGCCGCCCAGCCGAGGTGGGTCTCGAGGATCTGGCCCACGTTCATCCGGGAGGGCACGCCCAGCGGGTTGAGCACGATGTCCACCGGCGTCCCGTCCGGCAGGAAGGGCATGTCCTCCTCCGGCACGATGCGCGCGATGATGCCCTTGTTGCCGTGGCGACCCGCCATCTTGTCGCCCACCGAGATCTTGCGCTTCTCGGCGACGTACACCTTCACCAGCTGGATCACGCCCGGCGGGAGCTCGTCCGGCTGCAGGATCTTGTCAATCTGGTCCTCGGACTTCTCCTCGATCTTGGCGCGCTCGGCCGTGGCGGCGTCGAGCACGGCGTGGATCCGCTCGTTCACTGGCTTGTTCGCCACCCGCAGCGTCTTCAGGTCCACGTCGGCGAAGTTGCTGGCGTCGAGCTGGGCCTTGGTGAGTTTGGTGCCCTGCGGCAGGTATTCCTCCACCGTGCCGGCCTTGAGCATCAGCCCCACCTCCTGCCCCGCGAGCAGCTCCGCGAGCTCGACGAACATCGCCTCCGAGATCCGGGCCTTCTCGTCCGCCTCGAGCCGGCGCACCTCGCCGATGCGCTCGCCGCGGTCCTTCTCGACCACCTGGTCCTCGATGCGCGAGAAGATCTTCACGTCGATGACCACGCCCTCCATCCCCGGCGGCACCTTGAGGGACGAGTCCTTCACGTCCTTGGCCTTCTCGCCGAAGATGGCGGTGAGCAGCTTCTCCTCGGGGGAGAGCTCGGTCTCGCCCTTCGGGGTGATCTTCCCGACCAGGATGTCGCCGGCCTTCACGTGCGCGCCGATGCGGACGATGCCGCGCTCGTCCAGATCGACGAGCGACTCCTCGGCCACGTTGGGGATCTCGCGCGTGATCTCCTCGCGGCCGCGCTTGGTGTCGCGGACGTGGAGCTCTAGTTCTTGGATATGGATCGACGAATACACGTCGTCCTTCACGAGCCGCTCCGACAGGACGATCGCGTCCTCGAAGTTGTGGCCGTACCACGGCATGAACGCCACCAGCACGTTCGCGCCGAGGGCGAGCTCGCCGCGCTCGGTGCCGGCGCCATCGGCGACGATCTGCCCCGCCTTCACCTTCTGGCCCACGTGCACCAGCGGCCGCTGGTTGATGGCCGTGTCCTGGTTCGTGCGCCAGAACTTCTTGAGCCGGTAGCGGTCGTGCTGCTTGAGCCGGGCCAGGGGGTGGTCCCCCGTCCGGGCCTCTTCGTCACCGGTGTCGATGATGATCTCGTCGGCGGTGACGCGGGTGACCGCGCCGGCGCGCCGCGCGATCACCACGGCGCCCGAGTCGCGCGCCACCCGCTCCTCGAGGCCCGTGCCGACGAGCGGCGCCCGCGGGAACAGCAGCGGCACCGATTGCCGCTGCATGTTCGAGCCCATGAGCGCGCGGTTCGCGTCGTCGTGCTCGAGGAACGGGATCAGCGCGGCCGCGATGGACACGAGCTGCTCCGGCGCCACGTCCATGAAGTCGATCCGCGCGGGCGCCAGCAGGGGGTAGTCGTCCCGCTTGCGGCACAGCACCAGCTCGTCGGCGAAGTGGCCGTCCTCGGTGAGGCGGGCGTTGGCCTGCGCCACCGCGTACTCCTCTTCCTCCGACGCCGACAGCCAGCGGATCTCGTCGGTGACCTTGCCGTTCTTCACGATCCGGTACGGCGTCTCGATGAAGCCGAGGTCGTTGACGCGCGCATAGCACGAGAGGCTCGTGATCAGGCCGATGTTCGGGCCTTCTGGCGTCTCGATCGGGCACATCCGGCCGTACTGGCTGTAGTGGACGTCGCGCACCTCGAAGCCCGCGCGCTCGCGCGTGAGCCCGCCCGGTCCCAGGGCCGAGAGCCGCCGCTTGTGCGTCAGCTCGGCGAGCGGGTTCGTCTGGTCCATGAACTGCGACAGCTGCGAGCTGCCGAAGAACGCCTGGATCACCGCGCTCACCGTCCGCGCGTTCACGAGGTCGTCCAGCGTGATCCGCTCGGGATCGTTGTTGATGCTCATCCGCTCCTTGATGAGCCGCGCCATGCGCGACAACCCCACCGAGAACTGGTTGGCGATCAGCTCGCCCACCGAGCGCACGCGGCGGTTGCCCAGGTGGTCGATGTCGTCGGTGTAGCCGCGCCCCTCGCGCAGCTCGATCAGGTAGCGGATGATCGCGATGAAATCGTCCTCCGTCAGGACGGTGTGGTCCTTCGGGGCGCCCACCTTCAGCCGCTGGTTGATCTTGTAGCGGCCCACCCGACCGAGGTCGTAGCGCTTGGGGTGGAAGAACAGCCGCTCCAGCGCTTGGCGCGCCGTCTCCAGGTTGGGCGCCTCGCCCGGCCGCAGCAGGGCGTAGATCTGCTCCAGGGCCTCGGCCTCCGTATGGGTCGGGTCCTTGAGCAGGGTGTTCTTGATGAGCGGCGACTCGCTCCGCCCCGCGGGCAGCAGCACGTCCACCTTGGTGAGACCGGCCTTCAGGAGCTTCTTCTTGAGCGTGTCGGACAACTCCCGCCCGCCCTCCGCGACCACCTCCCCGGTCTCCGGGTCGGCGACGTCGAACGCGAGGACGTGCGTCCCCACCCGCTCGCGGGTGGTGGTCGGCTGCGCATCGTCGCGCAGGTCGAGCGACGTGTACCCCGCGAACACGTTCACCTTGCTGATGCCGGCGCGCCGGAACGTGTTGAACTTCTCGAGCGTGAGCTCGTCGCCGACCTTGCCGAGCGGCTCGCCCTTCTTGTTCTCCGGATCGGGGACCTCGTCCGCCAGCAGGGTCCCCAGGACCTCGCGCTTCTGGGCGCGCCCCTCGAGCTTGCCCGTGATGTCGATCGTCTTGGTGGCGTAGAACAGCTTCAGGATGTCCGCGTTCGTGCCGTACCCGAAGGCCCGCAGCAGCGCGGTCGCCGGGAACTTCTTCTTCTTGTCGATGTGGACGTAGATCACGTCGTGGATGTCGATCGTGAACTCGACCCACGAGCCCCGGAACGGGATGATGCGCGCCGAGAACAGCCGCTGGCCGTTGGGATGGATGCTCTCCTCGAACACCACGCCCGGCGACCGGTGCAGCTGCGACACGATCACCCGCTCGGCGCCGTTGATCACGAACGTGCCCAGCGGTGTGAGGATCGGCAGCTCGCCGAGATAGACTTCCTTCTCGATGATGTTCTTGGGCCGCTTGGTCTTGGTGGTCTCGCCGACCTCTTCCATCACGACCAGCTGCAGCGTCGCCTTGAGCGGGACGGAATACGTCATGTCCCGCTCGATGCACTCCTCGACCGTGTACTTGGGCTCCCCGAGCCCGTACTTCACGAACTCGAGCGAGTAGTTCCCATTCACGTCCTGGATCGGAAACACGTCCTTGAACACCCGCTCCAACCCGACGTCCGTGCGCTCGGCGCCCTTGCCGTCCGGCTGCAACAGCGACGCGAACGCGCGCGTCTGGATGTCCAGGAGATGCGGCATCGGCATCCCCTGGTCGAGCTTGGCGAACGAAAGCACCGGCAGCGTCTTCGTCATGTCAAAACCTCAGGCAAACGCGAACAAGCCCCCTGGCCCCCGACCGGGATGCCGGCCGGGGTGGCTGAAGGGGCTCGTACCAGCGAGCAGGAGTGTGGCAAATCCACGCATGTCGTCGACCAAGGAAGACCCCGAGAGTCGCGCCGACGGGCCCCTATGGCCCGCCGCGTCCGCCCCTCCCGGTGTCTACTTCAGTTCGACGACCGCGCCCTGCGCTTCGAGCTTCTTTTTGATCTCTTCGGCTTCCTGCTTGGACACGCCTTCCTTCACGGTCCCGGGCGCGCCCTCCACCAGGTCCTTGGCTTCCTTCAAGCCGAGGCTGGTGATCGCCCGGACCTCTTTGATGACCTGAATCTTCTTCTCCCCACCACTCTTCAAGATAACCGTAAACTCCGTCTGCTCCTCGGCCGCCGGAGCCGCGGCGCCCGCCCCACCTCCCGCAGCGCCGCCCACGGGGGCGGCCGCCACGGGCGCCGCCAGCGTGACGCCGAACTTGTCCTTGAACGCCTCGATCAGCTCCGCTAATTCAAACACCGACATGTTCCCGATCGCCTCGAGAATGTCGGCCGTGCTCAAACTCGTCTGAGTCGCCATGTCCCTGTCTCCACCCGATTATGAAGCCGCGCCCGCCTCGGGGGGGGCGCGCTTGGTCCGGAGCGCCTCGAGGGCACCCACCAGGTTCAGCAGTAGGCCGCTCAACGCGCCGACGAAGCCCGCCATCGGCGCCTGGAGCACCCCGCCCAGCTGGGCGAGGAGCTCGGGTCGCGACGGAAGGGAGGCGAGCCGCTTCACCTGAGCGGGCGCCACCGTCTTCCCGTCCACGAGTCCCGCCTTGATGGCGGGCTTTTCGAATTCCCTCGCGAAGTCCGCCAGCACCTTGGCGGCCGCCACGGGGTCCGTTCCGGCGAGCACCAGGCCGGTCGGGCCCGCGAGCTCGCCGAGCCCCTGCACCTGGGCGTCGCCCAGGGCCCGGAGCGCCAGCGTGTTCTTCACGACCACGAACTCGGTGCCGACCTGCCGCAGACGCCGGCGCAACTGCGTCAGCTTCGCGACGTCGAGCCCGGTGAAGTCCGCGACGTACACGGTCGGCGAGCGGCGCAGCCGGCTCGCCAGCGCGGTCACGATCTCCTGTTTCTGCGCCTTGGTCCGGATCATGCGAACGCCGTCGGCTCGAGGGGAACGCCGGGCCCCATCGTGCTCGAGACCGTCACCGACCGGATGTAGTGCCCCTTGGCCGCCGCGGGCTTCGCCCGCACGATCGCTTCCATGAAGCTCTGCAGGTTCTGCTCGAGCGCCTCGACCGCGAAGGATTTCTTCCCGATCGGCGCGTGCACGATCCCGCTCTTATCCACGCGGAACTCGATCTTACCCGCCTTCAGCTCCTTGACCGCCCGGGCGACGTCCATCGTCACCGTGCCCGCCTTGGGGTTCGGCATCAGGCCCCGGGGCCCGAGCACCTTCCCCAGGGGCCCGAGCTGGCCCATCACGTCCGGGGTCGCCACGATCACGTCGGTGTCGAGCCAGCCGTCCTTGATCTTCTGGACGTACTCGACGCCGACGTAGTCCGCCCCCGCCGCCTCGGCTTCTTTCGCCTTGTCGCCCTGCGCGATCACGAGCACTCGGATCTTTTTCCCCGTGCCGTTGGGCATGCTCACCGTGCCGCGCACGATCTGGTCGGCGTGCTTCGGGTCCACCCCGAGCCGCACCGCGATGTCCACCGACTCGTCGAACTTGGCGTAGGCCGCCTGCTTCACCCGCTCGACCGCCTCGCGGGCGCCGTACAGCTTGCGAGGCTCGAGCGTGCCTGCCGCGGCGCGATAGCGCTTGCCATGCACGTGCATCAGTCCACCACCTCGAGGCCCATGGAGCGGGCGGTGCCCGCCACCATGCGCATCGCCGCCTCGACGTCGTTGGCGTTGAGGTCCGGCATCTTGATCTCCGCGATCTTGCGCAGCTGCGCGCGCGTCACCTTCCCCACCTTCTGGCGGTTCGAGGTCGGCGACCCCTTCTCGAGGCCGGCCTCCTTCTTGAGGAGCACGGCCGCAGGCGGCGTTTTCGTGATGAAGGTGAACGACCGGTCTTTGTAGATCGTGACTTCCACGGGCGTCACCATGCCTTGCGCCTGCGCCGTCTTGGCGTTGAACTGCTTCACGAACTCCATGATGTTCACGCCATGCGGCCCCAGCGCCGTGCCCACGGGCGGGGCGGGAGTCGCCTGCCCGGCGGGCACCTGGAGCTTCACGACTGCGGCGATCGGCTTGGCCATCGTTGCCTCTTAGTGCGCCTTCAATTGCAGGTAGTCCAACTCGACGGACGTCGGCCGGCCGAACAACGAGACCGCCACCCGCACCTTGCCCTTGTCGCGGATCACCTCTTCCACCGTGCCCGAGAAGTCCGAGAACGGTCCCTCGGTGATCTCCACGACCTGGCCCACCAGGAACGGGATCGTCTCCTGCGGCTCCTCTTCCTTCACCGCTTCCTCGATGCCGAGGAGGCGGTTGACCTCTTCGGGGCGGAGCGGCATCGGCAGCCGGCCCGTTCCCACGAACTTGATCACGCCCTGGATGCCGTTGATGACGTGGATGGTCTCCTGGTTCAAGACCATGTCCACCAGCACGTACCCCGGGTAGATCTTGCGCTCGACCGTCACCTTCTTGCCGTTCTTGATCTCCACGACGTCCTGCGTGGGGACCAGAGCCTGGCGGATCGGCTTCTCCTCCTCCGGCCGCGGGTCGTCTTTGATGCGCCGCTGGATGAGCGAGCGCACCTTGTTCTCGTGTCCCGCGGTCGTCTGGATCGCGTACCAGCGATGCTCCGACATCAGAACAGCTTCGCGATCGAGCTGACGAGTACGAACTGCAGGATCGAGTCCATGAACCCGATCAACAGTCCCAGGGCGATGACGAAGACGACGATCACCCCGGTCGCCTTCTTCAGCTCGTCGCGCGTCGGCCACGTGACCTTGCGAATCTCCCCGCGGACGTCCCGCAGGAAGTCCACGACCCGCAACACCCGATTCCGCCGCGGCGTGGCGAGCGCATCCGTCGCCACTACTTCGATTCCTTGTGCGGCTGCGGCTTGTTGCAGCGGGGACAGTACTTCTTCCACTCCGCCCGCTCAGGGTGCTTGCGCCGGTTCTTGGTGGTGAAATAGTTCCGGCCTTTGCACACCGTGCATTCCATAATGATGTTTTCGCGCGGCATCTATGAGTCCTCAGTCGTCAGTCTTCAGTCGTCAGTGACTACTGACAACTGAGGACTGATGACTACTTGAGAATCTTCGTCACTACCCCCGCGCCCACCGTGCGCCCGCCTTCGCGGATCGCAAACCGCAACTGCTCCTCCATCGCAATCGGCGTGATCAGCTCGATCGTCATCTTCGTGTTGTCCCCCGGCATCACCATCTCCACCCCCGCCGGCAACTCCACCGTCCCCGTCACGTCCGTCGTCCGCAGGTAAAACTGCGGCCGATAGCCTTTGAAAAACGGCGTGTGCCGCCCCCCCTCCTCCTTCGTCAGCACGTACACCTCGCTCTCAAACTGGGTGTGCGGCGTGATACTCTTCGGCTTCGCCAGCACCATCCCCCGCTCCACCTCGTGCTTCTCGACGCCCCGGAGCAGGAGCCCGACGTTGTCCCCCGCCTGCCCCTCATCCAACAGCTTCCGGAACATCTCCACCCCCGTCACCACC